>Ga0111539_10012636_pt1 | contig 10578 bp, 6 predicted proteins | sample RhiMethybrSRZTD1_FD_79667 | JGI IMG/M metagenome (GOLD analysis project Ga0111539, IMG submission 79667) | Populus rhizosphere microbial communities from Tennessee, USA - Rhizosphere MetaG P. TD hybrid SRZTD1 (version 2) (version 2) | ecosystem: Host-associated > Plants > Roots > Rhizosphere >... | reverse complement strand
GTCTCAGCAAGCCCGCCAAGCTCGTCGCCGCGAGCATCGGGCAGGGCCGGAACCTCCGCGATGCGGCGAACGCGCTCGACCTCGAGGTCAACCATCCGTTCGACGGCCTCGTGGCGGCTCCGGACACGGTCGACTGGGGCGACGGCCTCGAGCTCGTCGTCGTCGGTCCCAGCCGCGAGCGCCTGGACGACCTGCACAAGGCGTGGGAGCGGGACGTCCGCCGCCGCAAGCCGTCCGAGTCGAAGGTCGCCGCCTACCTCGATTCGTCGGTCTACAACCTCTCGAGCATCGTCGTCCTCGCCCGCGCGAAGCGGAAGACGATGCTCCTGACGGGCGACGCCCGCGGCGACGACGTCCTCGCCGGGCTCCGCGAGGCGGGGCTGCTTCGCCGCTCGCCGCTGCACGTCGACGTGCTGAAGCTCCCGCACCACGGCAGCGACCGCAACGTCGAGACCGACTTCTTCCGCAAGATCGTGGCCGACCACTACGTCGTGTCGGCCGACGGCACGGACGACAACCCCGAGATGGCGACGCTGCAGATGATCTCCGAGTCGCGCGACGACGACGACTTCGTCGTGCACATGACCTACAGCGAGGGGAACAATCGCCTCGGCGAGCGGCTGAAGGCGTTCCGCGCAAAGGAGAAGCGCGCCGGGCGCAAGTACGAGATGCGCTTCCCCGAGGGCGACGGCGTCCCGTCGCTCACGATCGACCTGCTCGATCCGCTGCCGGACTGATCAGCCGCGCCGGACTTGCTCGCAGCCGGAGACGGCGTCGACGCGGTCCACGCGCGCGGTGTCGCGGCCGCTTCCGCACTTGACCGTGTCGCGACGACCCTCCCGCGCGAACACGGTGTCGTTTCCGGGGCCACCGTCGATGCTGTCGTTCCCGGTGCCGCCGCTCAGCCGGTCGTTCCCGTTGCCGCCCTCGAGGCGGTCGTTGCCCGCACCGCCCTCGAGGCAGTCGTCCCCGTCCATCCCCCGTAGGCGGTCGTTCCCTGGGCCGCCGACCAAGTGCTCTCCGCCCGGTCCGCCGTCGAGCAGGTCGCGACGACGCGTGCCGTTGCGCCGCCGCTCGCACGGGCCGGGGTACGCGAACACCGCGCGGATCGACGTGATGTTGAACGCAGGGAAGCTGCGGCACGTCGGCCCCGCAGCGCAGTAGGGTGCGCCGCCCTGCCACTGGACGAACCGCGCGCCGAGCGCCGCGTTCGCGACAGCCTCGAGCGTCACCTTCTCGCCCTGCTGGAAGCGGGCTTTGCACGTCGGGTTGCACGTGATCGCCTCGCTCAGCCGCGAGCGGCTCGAGTTGACCGTTCCCGAGCCGGCGGGCTCGACCGCGACGCGCAGCTGCGAGCGCATTCGCGGCGGGATCAGCTGCGGTACGTCGGGGTCGTCCCGGAACTTCGCGCCCACGACGTCGTCACCCGAGAGGAGCACGGTGCAGGTCGGCGCGGTGCCGGCTTCCTGGCATGCGCCCGACCAGCGCTCGAACTCGGAGGCCGGGCTCGCGGTCAGCACGACCTCGGCGAACGCGGGGTACTGCCGGCTGCGGCAGTCGTCCGAGCCGGAGCAGTCGATCCGGCCGTCGGCGCTCGTCACGCGGCCGTCGATCACGTTGCCCTGCGCGTCGGTGAGATCGCTGCCTTCGACCGAGACGGTGAGGCTCGTCGGCGTGAACGTCGCGACGACGGTTCGATCGGAGTCGACGTCGATCGTGCATCCGCCGGTGCCGGGACACTCGAAGACGCTCCAGCCGACGAACCCGCTCCCCTGCGGCGTGAGCGTGAGGTCGGTGCCTTCCTCGACGGCGTACGTGCACGGGCGTCCGTTGTTCCGCGTGTCGCTCACGTCGCACGTGTCGTGGCCCGACACGGTGACGGCCCCGTCGTTCCCGGTCAGGATCAGCTCGAGGGTGACCGTCGCCGCTGCGCTGCCCGGCGTCCGGACGCGCGCTTGACCTGCGGTCGCGAGGCACGCGAACAGGATCAGTGCAAGGGCGAAGGCGAGCGAACGTACGGCGGCGACGGACGGCAAGGTGCGGCTCCCCCGGAAGCTGTCCTTCCTTCGAGCATAGGACCGGCCCGGGGTGCTGTCAATCGCAGTCCGCGAAGGCGTCCTCGGCCTTCGCGCGCACGGCCGGAGTGACGCGTTCGGCGGCCACGCAGACGAGCTCGTCGATCGGCCGGCACTCCGCGCACTCGAAGAGCGTCGTCCGGCCGCCGGTGCCCGCGACCGCGACGACTCGCCCACGCGGGGCGAACGCGACAGCCTCGAGCTCGCGCGAGGGCGTGCGCGTCGCGGTGACGAGCCCGCCGCCGGGAACCGCCCAGATCCTCACGGCACCGTCCCAGCCCGCCGTCGCGAGGTAGGCGCCGTCGGGGCTGAACGCGACGTCGGCGACGGTGTCGACGTGCCCCTTCGCCCGCGCGACGATGCCTCGCGTCGGCACGTCCCAGACCGTCCACGCGCCGCTCCAGTTCCCCGCCGCAACGCGCTTGCCGTCGGGCGAGAACGCGACGCTCCAGACCTCGTTCTCCGCGGCGCCGCTCGGATCGCGAAGGACGATCGCGGGGCGGCCGTACGAGCCGGCGCGCCAGATGCGGACCGCCCCGCCGCCGCCGACGGCGACCAGCTGGCCGTCCGGTGAGAACGCGACGCCCCGCACGCTCTCGGCCGGGGTCCGGAGCGTTCCGACGAGCTTCCCCGAGCGCCAGACGTGAGCCGCGCCGCCCGCGCCGCCGGCGAGCACCTCGTTGCCGTCCGGCGAGATCGCGGCGTCGAACGCCTCGCGGCCGCCCGGGAGCCGGAGCACTCGCCGGAGTGCCTTGCCGTCCCACACGCGGACGGCGCCGTCGTCGCCGGCGGTCGCGACGACCCGACCGGTCGAGTCGAACCGCGCGCTCTCCACCCAATCGTCGCGCTTCGCGCCGTGCGGGAGCACGCTGAGCAGCCGGCCAGAGCCTGTCTGCCAGATGCGGGCCTTGCCGTCCTTGCCCCCACTGACGATGCGAGTGCCCGAGGGATCGAACGCGACGTCGTTGACGCGAAGCCCGTTCGCCTCCATGCGGACGAGACGAACCGGATCGGCGGCGACGGCCCAGGACCTGATCGCCCGGTCCGAGCCGCCCGTGACGACGGTCTTGCCGTCGCGTTCGAACGTGGCGCCGAGGACGAGCCCGTCGTGCCCGCGGAGCTCCGCCGTCGTCCGCGCGGTGCGCAGGTCCCAGATGCGCGCGGTCTCGTCCACCGCGCCCGTGACGAGCGAGCCGCCGTCGGGTGCGAACGCGACGCTCGTTACCTTTCCCTCGTGGCCGCTCAGCACGGTCGTGCCGACGCGCACGACGCCGTCGTTGTCGCCGGTCGCGATGCGTCGGTCATCCGGGCTGAACGCAACCGCCGAGACGTCGCTGTCGCCGGAGCGCACGACCGGCGCACCGGCGCCCCGGATGTTCCACACCACGACGCGCTTGCCGACCGCGGCGGCGAGCCGCGCGCCGTCGTTCGAGAAGGCGACCGCCGCGACCGGCGCCGGTGGGCCGGGCGGCTTCAGCTCGCGCCGGAGCCCGCCGCCCTCGACGTCCCAGAGCCTGACCGTCCCGCCGAAGTGCCCGGTTGCGGCCGTCATGCCGTCCGGGCTCAGGGCACCGGAGAGGATCCGTGTCGTGGGGAAGCTCGCCAACGCTGTCTCCGCGTCGTCTGTGGGCCGGACGACCGCACGGGACGACGAGATACCGAGGACTCGACGGCCGTCGCGGCTCAGCGCGACGCCGAGCGCCTTGCCCGTGCCGCCGACGCGGAAGCCCCGCGCCGGGGCGTCGTCTCCCGTGTTCCAGACGCGAACGCCGCCGTTTGCGAGCGCGGCCGCAACGACGGGGGCGGCGGCAGCAGCGTCGACGTCCTCGACGCCGGCACCCGCATCGACGACCGACCTGAGCCGCGAGGTGCGGAGCGCCCGCCGCAGCGCGCTGTCCGCCTCGTCGGTCGGCGCGGTCCGGGCGGCGCGCGCGGCGAGCACGACGCTTCGCTCCGGGTCCACGTCGAGCGCGGCGACCGACTGCGCCGCGTACTGGCGTGACAGTGCGAGACGTGCGCGCTCGTTCGCGCGGTCGCGCTGGACGAGCGCCATGATCGCGGCGATCGTCGCGGCGATTGCGAGCAGCGCGACGACCGTGATCGCACCGACGACGAGCTGGCGAGTGCGCCGCCGCTGCCGCACGTCCTCGCCGATGAGCGCGTCCTTCTCGACACCGCGGATCGCCGCGGCGAGGCTCGCCGCACCGTCGAGGAAGAGCGGGTCGCGCGCGAACGGCCGGTCCTCGCGCACGCCCGTGAAGTCGATCCAGAGCGGCTCGGAGTCGAACGCGCCGTGCAGCGACGGCGGAAGCGCGGTGGTTCGTGCCGGGTCGAAGTCGCCGCGCGCGTCGTCCCACTCGAGCGTCCCCTCGGTCAGCGCGAGGAAGAGCCGGCCCGGCGGCTTCGTCTCGCGCCAGGTCGCGGCTTCCTTGTCCACCCACGGGCTCGCGGCCGCGGGCGGCGACGCGAGGAGGACGAGGCTGTCGGAGGCGCCGAGCGCACGCTGGATCTCGCCGCTGAGGTCGCCTGCCGGCGCGAGGTTCGTCTGGTCGCGGAAGACCCGAGGCGGCCACCAGTGCCACCACTTGTAGGACGGCCGCGCGATCCGGTTGAGCGTCCGCTGGAGCTGGGCGGCCAGCGCGTTGTCGGCGGCGTGGCTGTAGGAGATGAACGCTTCGTACTGCCGGCCACGAGACACCACCTCGACCGCTTATAAAGGTTTTTCAGGACGACGACAGGAGGCGAGATGAGCGAAGCACGCGAGGGTGGCTGTGCCTGCGGAGAAGTCCGCTACCGGCTCACGTCGGAGCCGCTGTTCACACACTGCTGCCACTGTCTGAACTGCCAGCGCCAGACCGGGAGCGCGTTCGTGATCAACCTGCTGATCGAGGCGGACCGGGTCGAGCTCACGTCCGGTGAGCCGCAGCCGATCGACCTCCCGCGCGACGACGGGAGCACGCAGCGAGTCTGGCGCTGTCCGTCGTGCCAGACCGCGCTCTACAGCCAGTACACGAGGCCGCTCGTCCGTTTCGTCCGGGGCGGGACGCTCGACGAGCCACGCGCGGTCCGTCCGGACGTTCACATCTTCACCAAGTCGAAGGTCGACTGGGTCGTGATTCCCGACGACATGCCGGCGTTCGACGTCTTCTACGACCCGAAGGAGCTCTGGCCCGACGCGAGTTTCGAGCGCTTGGCGGCGGCACACGTCGCCGTCACCCAGGAGGGGTGACGTTGTCTCACCCGACATGAGCCGAGAATCCCGCGCTCGTGCCTACCGGCGCCGGTGAACGGATCCGCGGCGAGGTTCGGTCGCAGTTCGGGCGGCTGACGGGGGAGCTCTCGGACCTCGTCGCCATCCCGTCGGTGTCGGCGCTCGGCTTTCCCGAGGAGACGCGACCGGCGCTGCTGGAGGCGCACGACGCCGTCGTCGGGCTTCTCCGCGACGCGGGCGTGGAGCAGCTGGGCTCGATCGACCTGCCGGACACCGCGCCGGTGATCACCGGCGAGATCCCGGCGCCCGACGGCGCGTCGACCGTGCTGCTCTACTCGCACTACGACGTCGTCGGCGCGGGCGACGAGTCGCAGTGGGAGTCGCCGCCCTTCGAGGCGAGCGAGCGCGAGGGCGCGATCTTCGGCCGCGGGAGTGCCGACTCGAAGTCGAACATCCTGATGCACGTCGGCGCGATCCGCGCCTGGGGCGGCGCGCCCCCGGTCGGGATCAAGATCGTGATCGAGGGTCAGGAGGAGAGCGGCAGCCCGCTGATCGACTTTCCGGCGACTCGCCCCGAGCTCTTCGCGTCCGACGCGATGGTTATCGGCGACATGGGCAGCCTGCGGCCGGGCGTCCCGACGCTGACGATCGGCCTCCGCGGGATGGCGGCGGTGATCGTCGAGGCGAGGACGCTCGCGGGGCCGAAGCACAGCGGACAGTTCGGCGGCGCCGCGCCAGACGCGCTCGGCGCGCTTCTGCGCGGTCTCGCCGCGCTGCACGACGAGCACGGCGACGTCGCGGTGCCGGGCCTTCGCCGCGAGGAGTGGACCGGCGCCTCGTACAGCGAGGACGAGTTCCGCGAGCTCGCCGAGGTCGAGCCGGACGTGCCGCTCGTCGGGACCGGCGGCCTCGGGGAGCGCCTGTGGTCCGGGCCCGCGATCACGGTCACCGGGATCGACGTGCTCCCCGTCGACCGGGCGCTCAACGCGGTCGTGCCGTACGCGCGCGCGAAGGTGAGCATGCGCCTCCATCCCGAGCAGGATCCGGTCCAGGCGCAGGGCGAGCTCGTGCGTCGGCTCGAGGAGCTCCGCCCGTTCGGGGTCGAGCTGCAGGTCGCGGCGGCAGAGATCGGAGCCGGGTTCGCCCCGCGCACGTCGGGGCCGGCCTACGACGCGGCACGCGCCGCGCTCGGCACCGCGTGGGGAAGCGACCCCGTCTTCGTCGCCACCGGAGGCTCGATCCCGCTCGTCAGCGCCCTCGGCAACGCCGTCCCCGACGCCGAGATCCTGCTGCTCGGGACGACGGACGGCTTCGCGAACATCCATGCGCCGAACGAGCGCGTGCTGCTCGACGAGTTCGAGAACGCGGTCGTCGCGGAAGCCGAGTTCTTCGAGGAGTACGCGGCCCGGTTCGGGGCGTCCGCGTGAGCCTGCTCGACCGGATCGAGACGCTCGGGAACAAGGTTCCCCACCCGGCGATCATCTTTGCCGGGCTCTGCGTCTTCGTGATCGTGCTCTCGTTCGTGCTCGCGCTGTTCAGCGTGAGCGCCACCTACGAGGTCGCAGAGGCACCGCCGGTGCAGGTCGAGGAGACGGAGCTCGCAGGCTCGATCCAGCCGGAGGCCGTCGTCCCGCCGCTCTCCGAGGTCGACCTCGAGCCGGAGATCCGCACGCAGACGACCAAGATCGAGAGCCTCATCTCGGTCGACGGGATCCGCTTCATCTTCACGTCGTTCGTGCAGAACTTCGCGAACTTCAGCGTCGTTGCGGTGATCTTCGTCGCGATGATCGGCGTCGGCGTCGCCGAGAAGGCGGGGCTCATGGCCGCGCTGATCCGGAAGCTCGTGAAGGTCGCGCCGGCCCGAGCGATCGCGTTCATCATCGTCCTGCTCGGCGTGCTCTCGAGCGTCGCGAGCGACGCCGGCTACCTGATCCTGATCCCCCTCGGCGCGGCTGCATTCGCCAGCCTCGGTCGGCACCCGCTCGCCGGGCTCGCTGCCGCGTACGCAGGCGTCAGCGCCGTCTTCGCCGTGAACATCCTGATCACCCCGATCGACAGCCTGGTCACCGAGATCACCAACGAGGCGATCGCCCTGGTGCCAGGGGAGGAGCCGCTGACGATCACGGCCAACCTGTACTTCTCCATCGTCTCGACGCTCGTGATCGCGCTCGTCGTGACGGTGGTGACCGAGCGGCTCATCGAGCCGCGCCTCGGCGCATACGTCCCGGACCCGTCGGCAGTCGCGCACGTGGAGCCGGCCGCCGAGCAGGCGCCGGAAGGAGACGAGTCGCGCGGGCTCCGCTACTCGCTCTACGGAGTGATCGTCTCGGTCCTCTCGGTGACGCTGCTCACGGTCATCCCGGGCGCGCCGCTTCGCGATCCGGAGACCGACGCGATCATCGGCAACTCGCCGTTCATGGACAGCCTCATCTTCATCATCACGGTGATCTTCCTCGTCGCCGGGATCGGCTACGGCGTCGGCGCGGGAACGATCAAGTCGAGCGTCGACGTGATCAACGCGATCACTGAGACGTTCGCGGGCCTCGCCGGGCTGATCTTCATGTTGCTGCTGATCAGCCAGTTCATCGCGTACTTCAACTTCAGCAACATGCCGACGGTGATCGCGGCCAAGATGGCCGACCTGCTCGAACGGGCGGACATCGGCGCGATCTGGCTGCTGATCCTCTTCATCCTCGTGATCGCGCTGCTCGACATCATCATCCCGGGCGTCGTGCCGAAGTGGGCGATCTTCGCGCCCGTCTTCATCCCGCTGTTCCTCCGCCTCGACGTCGCGCCGCAGACGGTGCTCGCGGCCTATCGCGTCGCCGACTCGCCGATGAACGTGATCACGCCGTTGATGGTCTACCTGCCGTTCATCGTCGTCGTCGCGCAGCGCTACCAGCGCAATGCGGGGCTGGGGACGATCATCTCGCTGATGCTGCCGTATACGTTCGTGACGCTCGTGTTCTGGACGCTCTTCTTCGTCGCCTGGTACCTGTTCGGGATCCCGTTCGGGCCGGGGTACCCGGTCCATGTTTGACGGGCCCTGACCCGGGCGCCTCCTTCTGACGTGAACGGCGACGGCATCGAGTACCTGCTCTGGCGGCACGCGCTGGACAACGGCGAGGTGACGACGATCTACGCGGTGCGCTACCCGCGGCGCAGCACGCGCATTCGCGTCGTGTACTTCCCACGCACCGAGCACCTGGACGTCTGGTGCCGTGCCCATGGCGCCGGCGAGGCGGTCGTGGGCGGCTTCTTCCTGCGCGACCCCTATCGGCCGCTCGGCGAGCTCTGGATCGACGGCGAAGCGATCCCCTTCGAGGCGGTTGCGGAGCCGTTCGCCGCGCATCGTGCGAGCGTCCTCACCGAGAACGGGGACGTTCGGCTGCTCGCGAGGGCGGACGCGCCGGCGCAGCCTCGCGGCGACCTGCTTCAGGCCGGGCCGCTGCTCGTCGCCGACGGCGCGGTCGTCTTCGATCGCGAGGACGACCGCGAGGGCTTCTCGGCGGGCGCGGGGCAGTTCGACTCCGACATCACCGACGGGCGGTACCCGCGCGCGGCGCTCGGCATCACGGAAACATCGTTCGTCGCCGTCGCGTGCGACGGCCGCCGCTCCAACGTCGACGGCGGCCTCTCGATGCTCGAGCTCGCGGAGGTGATGCTCGAGCTCGGCGCCGAGAGCGCGATCAACCTCGACGGCGGCGGCTCGACGACGCTTGTCCACCGCGGTCACCTGCTCAACCGTCCCTACTCGACGCAGGACCAGCCCGCGCCGGCCTCGCGGCGCGTCGTGAGCGCCCTCGTCTTCGAGCCGCGCCCATGAGGAGGCTCGCGCCGCTCGTGGCTACCCTCGTCGCGCTCGCGGCGGCACCCGCGGCCACTGCCGACCTCGCCGACGAGACGGCGCTCGCGGAGAAGTACGCGCCGGTCGTCCGCCTCGTCGAGCAGAAGGAGGAGTGCGGGCCGGGCGAGCCGTACGAGCCGATCGACGTCGACGCGCTCTTCGACGAGCCGACCGTGGCGCTCCGCGGCCCGTGGAACGCCGTCGACCTCGTGAAGATCGCTCCGACCGCACGCGATCTCGCCGGCCTCTACGAGTACCACCTCGACTTCCCGGGTGATGCGCTCGACCCCGGCTGCTCGTACGAGCGCTGGGGGCGGCGGATCACCGAAGGAACCGTGCCGACGGTGTACGCACACGTCGCGACGGAAAGCGCGCAGCCCGGGAAGCTCGCGCTCCAGTACTGGCTCTACTACGTCTACAACGACTGGAACAACCTGCACGAAGGCGACTGGGAGATGGTGCAGCTCGTCTTCGACGCGCCCGACGCGCGAGCCGCGCTCGAGCAGGAGCCGACGTCGATCGGCTACAGCCAGCACGAAGGCGCGGAGCGCGCGGACTGGGGGGACGACAAGCTCGAGCTCGTCGACGGGCACCCCGTGGTCCACCCGGCCGCGGGCTCACACGCGAACTTCTACGACGAGGCGCTCTTCATCGGGAGCTCGGGCGACGAGGGCGTCGGCTGCGACGACACGCGCGGCCCGACGCGCGAGCTCTCGCCCGACGTTCGAACGATCCCGAGTGACGTCGCGGATGCCCAGACCGCGTTCGCGTGGATCGGCTTCGAGGGGCGGTGGGGCGAGCTGCAGCGAGCGTTCTTCAACGGCCCGACCGGACCGAACCTGAAGACGCAGTGGACCGAGCCGATCACGTGGTCGGAGACGTGGCGCGACCGCGCCTTCGCCGTGCCGACCGGAGGAGTCCTCGGCACCGACGCGACCGACTTCTTCTGCGGGGCGATCTCGAAGGGCTCGGTCGGGCTGATCCAGCTCATCAGCAACCCGGCGACGACGCTGCTCGCACTGGGCGCGCTCCTCGCTCTCGTGCTGTTCGCCGCCTGGAAGGCGACGTGGCGGCCGACGGCGCCGCTCCGCGTCGGCCGTCGTCGGTCGTGGGGGCAGATCATCTCGGCCTCGGGGCGGATGTACGTCGGCCGCGCGCGGCTCTTTCTCGGGATCGGGCTGCTCCTGATCCCGGTGACCGCGCTGACGACCGTCCTGCAGGCCGTCTTCATCGGCGGCCTCGGGCTCGTCGGGCTCGACGTGAGCGGGGAGTCGGCCGGCGCGCTCGCGATCGTCGTCCTTTTGATCAGCGCGACGCTGACGTTGTTCGCGTTTGCGTTCGTGCAAGCGGCGACGGCCTGCGCGGTGCAGCGGATCGACGAGGAGCGGCCCGTGAGCCCGCTCAGCGCGTACGGAATCGCGCTCGAGCAGCTGCGCCCGCTGCTC
>Ga0111539_10012635_pt1 | contig 10578 bp, 10 predicted proteins | sample RhiMethybrSRZTD1_FD_79667 | JGI IMG/M metagenome (GOLD analysis project Ga0111539, IMG submission 79667) | Populus rhizosphere microbial communities from Tennessee, USA - Rhizosphere MetaG P. TD hybrid SRZTD1 (version 2) (version 2) | ecosystem: Host-associated > Plants > Roots > Rhizosphere >... | reverse complement strand
TTGTGTAGATGAATCGGGTGGCGCCCTGGCTCTGGAGCCTCTTGATCGCCTCTTCGCCGCGCATCTGCGTCTCCTGCGTCCATCCCGACACCGAGACGAGGCCGCCCCGGACGTCGATCCCCACGAGGATCCGCGACGTGAACGCGCTCAGCGCCTCGTCGAGCAGGTCCGGGTCCGTCAGCGCGGCCGTGCCGAGCACCACGCGCATCGCCCCAGCCCCGAGCGCGCGCCGTATCGACGCGATCGAGCGAAGGCCGCCGCCGAGCTCCACCGCCACGTCAAGCTCGGAGGCGATCCGCTCCACGTGGCGCAGGTTGACGGGCTCACCCTCGCGCGCCCCGTCCAGGTCGACCACGTGGAGGAAGTTGGCGCCCGCCTCGACGAACGAGCGGGCCGCCTCGAGCGGGTCGTCCGCGTAGACGGTCTCGTCGTCGAAGCGGCCCTGGCGGAGCCGCACCGCCCTGCCGTCGCGGATGTCCACCGCCGGGAGGAGGATCATCGCTGCGGGCTAGCGGCGAGCGACACGAAGTTCTTCAGGAGGCGCAGCCCGTCCGGCCCGGACTTCTCCGGATGCGACTGCAGGCCGTACACGGGCGGCTGCTCGACCACGCTCACGAACTCGGTCCCGTACTCGGCCGTCCCGAGCACAGCGGCGTCGTCCGCCGGCCGCGGCGCGAACGAGTTCGCGTGGTAGAAGGCGCAGGGCGAGGGCAGGCCCTCGGTGAGCGGGCTCTCGCGCCGCCAGCTCACCGGGTTCCACCCGATCTGCGGCACCTTCAGGCCCGGCGCGTCGAGCGCCTCCACCGGCCCGCGCAGCAGGCCGATCCCCTCCGCCCCACCCAGCTCGGTGGTGGACTCGAACAGCAGCTGCATCCCCATGCACAGCCCGATCACCGGGACGCTCGCCTCCACACGCTCGCGCAGGAGCTGGTCGAGCGCGAGCTCGCGCACGCGCTCCATCGCCTTGGGCATGGCGCCCACTCCCGGCAGCACGACCCCGTCGGCCTCGCGCACGCGCGCGTGGTCAGAGGTGAGGAACGGCTCGGCGCCGACGTGCTCGAGCGCCTTGCCCACCGACCGCAGGTTCCCCATGCCGTAGTCGAGGATCGCGATCCGCGTCAAAGGACGCCCTTGGTCGAGGGCACGCCCTCCACCCGGTCGTCGCGCTCCACGGCCGCCCGCAGCGCGCGGGCGAACGCCTTGAACGACGCCTCGACCATGTGGTGAGCGTTCGTGCCGGCCTCGACCCGCACGTGCAGCGTGAGCTTGGCGGCGTTCGACACCGCCCGGAAGAACTCCTCGGTGAGCTCGGTCTCGAAATCGCCGACCCGCTCGGCCGGGAAGACGCCCTCGAAGGAGGTGAACGGACGGCCGGAGATGTCGATCGCCGCCGAGGCGCGAGCCTCGTCCATGGGCACCACCGCGTGGCCGAAGCGGCGGATGCCGGAACGGTCGCCGAGCGCCTCGTCCAGCGCCTGGCCGAGCGCGATGCCGGTGTCCTCCACGGTGTGGTGCGAGCCGGTCTCGAGGTCGCCCTCGACCTTCACGTCGAGGTCGAACAGCCCGTGACGGGCGACGGCGTCGAGCAGATGGTCGAAGAACCCGACGCCCGTGGCGCGCTCACCCCCGCCCGTGCCGTCGAGGTCGAGCGACAGCTCGACGTCGGTCTCGCCGGTGGTGCGATGGATCTGCGAGGTGCGGCTCACGCGCGGCGCTCCATTGACTCTGCGTGCACAGGAAAGCCCTCGGCTCGCGCAAGTGCCGCGCCGGCGGGCGCGAGACGAGCGGCGGCCTCGCGCGGCAAGGATACGCGAGCCATGCGCCGCCGGAACGTGGCCGGCGACAGCGCCGACTGGAACCGAGCCGCCCCGCCCGTGGGAAGAACGTGGTTGGAGCCGGCGACGTAATCGCCGAACGCGGTGGCGGACGCCGCACCCACAAACAGGCAGCCGGCATTCCGCACCCGGTCCGCAAGCGCCTCGGCCTCCTCGCCGACGAGCTCGAGATGCTCGGGAGCGATCTCCTCCGCGCCCGCCAGCGCCTCCGCGACGTCGTCGGCGTCGAAGAGCTGGACCTCCGCATTCGCGACGCTCGGACGCTTCGGCCAAAGCTGCCCCAGAATCTCGGCGACCTCGTCGAGCAGCGTGCTCTGTGGCGAGAAGCAGTACACGGGGCTGTCCTCCCCGTGCTCCGCCTGCGCAAGCAGGTCGAGGGCGATCAGTTCAGCGTCGGCTCCCGCCCCGGCAGCCACCACCACCAGCTCGCTCGGTCCGGCGATGCCGTCGATCCCCACCTGCCCGACGAGCTGGCGCTTCGCCTCCTGCACGTAGCGGTTACCGGGGCCCACGATCACGTCAACGGCCTGCACCGATTCAGTGCCAAATGCCAAAGCGGCGATCGCCTGCGCCCCGCCCATCCGGTAGACCTCGGTCACCTCGCAGAGCACGCAGGCGGCGAGGATCACGGGATGCGCGCGGCCGTCGGGCCCGGGCGGTGCGCAGATCGCGATCTCCGGTACACCGGCGACACGCGCCGTCACGGCGCCCATCACCACGGTCGACGGGTACGGCGCACGTCCGCCGGGCACGTAGACGGCGGCTCGCCGGACGGGGCGCTCCACGACCTCGACGGTGTGGCCCTCGGGGAGCCCGACGGTCACGAGCTCGTCGCGCACCTGTGCCTTCGCGACTGCCTTCACGTTCGCGATCGCGGTGCGCAGGCCGGTGAGCACGCTCGGCTCGAGCACGCCGACGGAGGACTCGAGCTCGTTCGCGTCCACGCGCAGCTCTTCAGGGCCGAGCTCGGCGTGGTCGAACCGCTCGGTGAACTCGAGGACGGCCTCGTCGCCGCGCGCGCGGACCTCCTCGATGATCTCCGCGACCGGCTCCACCGAGTACTCGGGTGTGCTGCGGCCCAGGGGATTGCGGCGGATCCTCATCCGCGCACCCTCTCCACGACCGCGTCGATCTCCGTCGCCTTCAGCTTGTGCGCCACCGGGTTGGCGATCAGGCGAGCCGTGCTGGTGGTGATCCGCTCGAAGACCTTCAGGTTGTTCTCGGCGAGCGTCTTGCCTGTCGCGGTGAGGTCCACGATGCCGTCCACCAAGCCCGTCAGCGGCGCCAGCTCCACGGAGCCCTTCACCTCGACGATCTCGGCCTGGCGGCCCGACTCCGCGAAGTGGGCGGCGGCCACGCGCGGGTACTTCGTCGCGATCCGGACGCGGCCCAGGCGGCGCAGGGCGTCCCCGATCGGGTCGCCGGTGTCCGGCGCCGCCACCACCATCTCGCACTCGCCGAAGCCGAGGTCCAGCAGCTCATAGACCTTCCGCTCCGACTGCTCCAGCAGCACGTCCTTGCCGGTGATGCCGATGTCGGCCGAGCCGTGCTCCACGTAGGTGGGCACGTCACTCGGGCGCATGGTCACCACGCCGATGTCCGCGAACAGCAGCTTGCGGTCGTTCGAGCGGACCTCGGCGGTGTCGATCCCGAGGCCGTCGAGGAGGTCGAGCGTGCCGCCGAACAGCGCCCCGCGCGGCACCGCGATGGTGAGCCGGTCGCTCACGACAGCGCCTCCTCCGCCGCCTGCGCCAGATGCACCCGCGCCACGTCCACGGCGAGGCCGCAGGCGGGCAGGTCGCGCCCGAACTTGCCGATCAGGTTGTCGTAGCGGCCGCCGCCGCCCAGCGTGAAGCCCACCGCCGGGTCGTACACCTCGAACACCGCGCCGGTGTAGTAGCCGAGCTCGCGCACCAGGCCCAGGTCGAAGATCACCCGGTCCGCCACCCCGCGGGCCTCGAGCTGCTCGTACAGACTCCGCAGCCCGCCCACTCCGGGCGCCTCGTCGAGGACCTCCGGCCCGCCGCGGAGCCCGGGCAGCCGCACGAGAAGGTCCCGGTCCGAGCTGCTCACGCCCAGCGCGTCCACCTGGTGCTCCAGCCCGACCAGGTCGCGCCGCGAGAGCGCCTCCAGCATCGGCAGGTGCGCCTCGCCGGGCACGCCGAACGAGCTCAGCAGGCCGCGATACAGCGCGCCGTCCCCCACGCCCACGCGATGCCGCCGCAGGCCGGCCGCGGTGAGCGCCTCGATCGTCAGCGCGATCACCTCGGCCTCGCCCTCGGCTCCGGGCACGCCGATCAGCTCCATGCCCGCCTGCAGGAACTCGCGCGGCTCCCCCACCCCGCGGTCCGTGGCCCGCCAGGCGCGCGCCACATACGAGAACCGCAGCGGCGGCTCGGCCTCGGCGTACCGGGTGGCCACCACGCGCGCGATCGGGATCGTCATGTCCGAGCGGAGCGCCAGCACGGCGCCCTGGTCGTCGAAGCTGCGGTAGCGGGCGCCGGCGGCGCGCTCGTCGCCTCGCAGCAGCACCTCCTCGTACTCGAGCGCCGGCGTGTGGATCTCGCCGTAGCCGGCGTCCTCGTACGCCGCGCGCATGCGGTCGCCGATCGCGCGCAGCTCGCGCATCTCCTCCGGCAGCACGTCGCGGGTCCCCGGAGGGATGGGATGGGTCATGAGGCGCTCCCGGAGTTAGGCAGGCACGCGCTCCGTGGCCACGCGCTCGATGCGCGCGCCCAGCAGCCGCAGCCGCTCGTCGATCCGCTCGTAGCCGCGGTCGATCTGGCGGATGTTCCCGATCTCCGACTCGCCGTCGGCGCACAGCGCCGCGATGAGGATCGCCATGCCCGCCCTGATGTCCGGGCTCTCCATGCGCTCGCCGTGAAGACGGCTCGGGCCGCTCACGACCGCGCGATGCGGATCGCAGACGATCACCCGAGCGCCCATCGTGACCAGCTTGTCGACGAAGTACAGGCGGTTCTCGAACATCTTCTCGTGGATCAGGATCAGGCCCTCGGCCTGAGTGGCCATGGCGACGGCGATGCTGGTGAGGTCGGCGGGGAACGCGGGCCACGGGCCGTCCTCGATCTTCGAGATCGCGTCGCCCTCGTCCGACTTGATGCGCAGGCGCTGGCCCCCCGGCACCACCACGTCGTTGCCGTCGAACTCGATCCGGCAGCCGAGCCGCTCGAAGGCGAGCCTCGTCATGCGGAGGTCGGACGGGAGCGTGTCGCGGATGCGCAGCTCGCCGCCGGTGCAGGCCGCGAGCGCGATGAAGCTTCCGACCTCGATGTAGTCCGGTCCGATCGCGTAGTCCGCTCCGGCCAGCTCCTCCTGGCCGTGAACGATCATGAGGTTCGAGCCGATGCCCTCGATCCGGGCGCCCATCGCCATCAGCAGCCGGGCGAGGTCCTGGACGTGCGGCTCGGAGGCCGCGTTGTGGATCACGGTCGAGCCCGGGGTGAGCGCCGCGGCCATCAGGGCGTTCTCGGTGGCCATGACGGATGGCTCGTCCATGAAGAAGTCGCACGCGTGGAGGCCGTCGGGGGCGGCCAGGCGGTACCAGCTGCGGTCGAGGTTCACCTCGGCGCCGAGCGCACGGAAGGCGTCCAGGTGCGGGTCGAGCCGCCGGCGGCCGATCACGTCGCCACCGGGCGGCGGCATGTTCGCGCGGCCCAGGCGCGCCAGGAGTGGTCCGGCGAGCAGGAAGGAGGCGCGGATCCGCTCGGCCCAGTCGCGGTCCACCTCGAACTGGGCGAGGTCCTCCGCCTGGAGCGCCACGACGTTGTCGTCGCGCCACTCCACGTCCACGCCGAGGCGGCGCAGGATCTCGAGCATCGCCTCCACGTCGGAGATGCGCGGGATGTTGCGCAGCACGACCTCCTCGCTCGTGAGTAGACACGCGGCGATCGCGGGCAGTGCGGCGTTCTTGTTTCCTGCCGGCGTGACGGTCCCCGCAAGGGGCGTCCCGCCTTCGATTACGAACTTCTCCATTTGGCTGCTCGTTCGGGAGCCGACGAGGATACCCTGCCCAGCGTGGCCCAACCCACACGTGACGAAGCCTGGGATCTGGTGTGCGAATGGACACAATCCGAGTCCCTCCGCAAGCACATGCTGGGCGTGGAGACCGCGATGCGCGCCTATGCCCGGAAGTTCGGCGAGGACGAGGAGCTGTACGCCGTCACCGGGCTGCTGCACGACCTCGACTACGAGCGCTATCCGGATCTCGGCACCGGCCACCCGCGTGAGGCGCTGAAGCTGTTCGAGGAGCGCGGCTACCCGCCTGAGCTGATCGAGGCCGTGGCCGGGCACGCGACGTTCCTGGGCGTTCCGCGCGAGACCCGCATGGCCAAGACGCTCTACGCGGTGGACGAGCTGTCCGGGTTCATCGCCGCATGCGCATACGTGCGACCGGACGGGATCCACGGCATGGCGCCCAAGTCCGTGAAGAAGAAGCTGAAGCAGCCGAGCTTCGCGGCCGGCGTGAACCGCGACGAGGTGCGCGAGGGCGCCGACGAGCTGGGCGTGGACTTCGACGAGCACGTGGCGTTCGTGATCGCGGCGATGGAGGAGCGCGCGGACGAGCTGGGCCTCGGGCCCCGGCAGGCGGCCTGAACGACAAGGGGCCCCGCCGCGCGAAGCGGCGAGGCCCCGAGTACAAGCGCCGCGAGGCGGCGCTACGCCCGAGTCACGGGCTCGTCGACGCCGTGGTCCCGAACACGTCTGTGCGGTTCGCCGGCATTGCATCGTTCGAACGGACGAAGAACGGCTTGAAGCCCGGCTTCAGGCCGCCTCCAGCCCAGTCCAGGCCCTCGTAGTCGCCCGTGAAGTAGCCGAGCGCGTCCGGAGCCTGTCGCATGTCGTACGGAGCGCCGACGGCCTCTTCGTTCGCCGCCGGGAAGCTGTCGCCCCCGTCGGTCGAGCGAATGATCCACGTGTTCGTGGTGAGGCCGGGTGTGGCGGCGGAGTCGTTGCGGAAGTCGTAGTACTGAACCGCAACCGTCCCGTCCTTGGTGGCGGTGCCATCGTCCGCCACGCGCACCATCGGCGTGAACGCCTGGTTCGTGCCGCCCACCGTGCTGACGCGCTTCGTCGGGCTCCAGTGGAGGCCTCCGTCCTCGGACTTGGACAGCGCCACCTGCTCGTGGCCGGTGAAACGGCTGTCCTGCCAGACGACGTACAGCGATCCGGTGTTGTTGTCGACCGCGATCTCCGGGTTCAGATCGCCCGTCCGCACGTCGTGGCCATCCTCCGGGTCCGTCACGCCGGCCGGGAACATCCGGTCGACCACGATCGGGTTGGACCACGTGTCGCCGTTGTCCGTCGAGCGGATCACCTCTGCGGTGAAGCCGCGGTTCTTCACGTCCCGCGTGTTCCGGATCAGGTTGAACAACATCACCAGGTCGCCGTTCGGGAGCACGACGATCTGGTTGCCGATCGTCTGGTTCTTGTTGCCCGGGTCGAAGAGCGGCTTGACCGTGTCGTATGACGCGCCGTTGTCATCGGAGCGGGCGAACCAGGGGATGGACCGGAACGCGGCCGCTCGCTCGCCGGCCCGAGCGCTGGCATGGATGCTCGGTGCCACGATGCGCTGCCACGTGGCGTAGACGAAGTCGGAGTCGAGCGGGTTCGCGGTGATGCTCTCCTTGTCGTTGAAGAAGTTGGCCTGCGTGTCGCGCTTGATCACGACAGGGTCCTTCCAGTTCGCGCCGCCGTCCGTGGAGCGGGACGCGAGCACGGAGTTATCGGCGTTCGAGTCGTTGATGCCGAGGGTGATCTGCTGCACGACGCCGTTGGGCGAGAACGACACCCACGGGTCTGTCGCACGCTCGTAGTCGCCCCCGTTCGCGGCGTTGCCGCCGGTGCAGCGGCTGAACTTCGCCTGCCCGGTGTCCGGGGTGGCCGAGATCGGTGGGATCGTCCAGCTCTGCCCGCCGTCGGTCGAGAACCCGCTCATCTGGCCGGTCGAGCCGCCGTTTGACCAGCGGTCCTGCTGCCAGGCGCCCACGAGGTTGTCGTCGTTCGTCAGATTGACATCGACGAACGGCTCGACCTCGGCGCCGGGGTAGTTGGTTCCGGTCTGGGTCTGGCCTTGGCACGCCGCTCCAGTGGGCGTGCCTCCAAACGGGCTGACCGTGGGGCTGACTCGTACCGTGGGATCGACGGCCGCCAGTGCAGACCCGACGGCCAGTAGCGCGGCTGCAGCGGCAAGCGCAATTACTTGCCTCAGCCGGCGGGAGGTCCGTCGCATTGTGAGTCCTCCAGGATTCGGGATTCCCTGAGCGAGACCTATCCAGGTTGGTGCAGACGTAACCGAATTTGGCGTATCTGCGAAGTGACCGGCACCACTGCGAACATGTGTTCGTGTCAACAACTGCACGAATTCTCCACGCGGATCTAGATTCGTTCTACGCGTCGGTGGAGCAGCGCGACGACCCTTCCCTGAAGGGCCGGCCGGTGATCGTCGGCGGTGGCGTGGTCCTGGCCGCGAGCTACGAGGCGAAGGCACGTGGCGTGCACAGCGGCATGGGCGGCGCGCGCGCGCGGTTCCTGTGCCCGGACGCCGCCGTGGTGCCCTGCCGGTTCGAGGCCTACGTGGAGGCGAGCAAGGCGGTCTTCGAGATCTTCGAGGACACGGCGCCGACCGTGGAGGCGCTGTCGATCGACGAGGCGTTCCTCGACGTGCGCGGCATGGAGCACTTCGCCGGCACACCGGCCGAGATCGCGGCGCGGCTGCGCCGGCGCGTGCGCGAGGAGGTCGGCCTGCCGATCACGGTCGGAGTGGCGCGCACCAAGTTCCTGGCGAAGGTGGCGAGCGCGGTGGCGAAGCCGGACGGCCTGCTCGTCGTTCCACCCGACCGCGAGCTCGAGTTCCTGCATCCGCTGCCGGTGGAGCGGCTCTGGGGGGTCGGCGACGTGACGGGGCGGAAGCTCCACGACGCGGGGCTGCACAGGGTCAGGGACGTCGCGTCGGTGTCTCTCGGGGCACTGACGGACCTGCTCGGGAGCGGATCGGCGCGCCACCTGCATGCTCTGTCGAACGTCCGCGACCCGCGGCGGGTCGAGCGGCGAAAGCGGCGCCGCTCGATCGGTGCCCAGCACGCCCTTGGCCGGCGGTCGAGGGCGCCCGAGGCCGTGGATGCCGCCCTGGTCGCGCTGGTCGACCGGGTGACCGGGCGGCTCCGCAAGGCAAACCGCGTGGCGCGTACGGTGACGCTCCGCCTGCGATTCGAGGACTTCAAGCGAGCGACCCGGTCGCACACGCTGGGCGAGCCGACCGACCGCACCGAGACCGTGCTGGCCGCCGCCCGCGTCCTGCTCGAGGCCGCACAGCCGCTCATCGAGCATCGAGGGATCACGCTGGTGGGCGTGGCGCTCACCAATCTCGAGAACTCGGGGCCGGGCCAGCTTCCCCTCGATGCCCGGGCCGGAGTGCTCGACTCGACCCTTGACGAGCTACGCGAGCGTTTTGGCGACGAGGCCATCACCCGCGCGGTCCTGCTCGACCGTGCCGAAAATCCGCGCTTGCCGATGCTTCCCGACTGACGATGTCGTACTTAACCGCGCATTGCGCGGCTAACGCCGACACCATCGGCGGAGCCCACCCTCTAATGCCGTAGTTCGTGGACCGGGCCACTAGGCCCAGCGGCCGCCGGCCTTCGCCCACTCCGACATGTGATCGGGGGAGCAGAAGGCGTCCGGGATCCGGTGGTCGCCGCGGTGGCGGATCAGGAGGACCCGCACGTCGCCGAGCTGCTCGCCGCAGTGGGAGCAGGTGTCGACCGAGTCGGCCACGCCGGCCGGCTCCTCGATCTCCCCCGCCTCCCAGTACGGGCCCTGGACGCGCCACGGGAAGATGTGCTCGAGCCGGCAGAACGCGGCATACCGCTCGCCGGGCACCTCCTGGGCGCGCCAGCCGTCCGCGCGTTCGATCGCGTTGCCGCACCAGGAGCATGTCTCTGTAGATTGCGCGCCCATGTCGGAGCCGTTGCGGATTATCGTCCTCGAGGGCGACGAAACCGGTCAGGAGCTGCTCGAGCAGGCGCTCCGCGTCCTCGATCCCGAGGTGCTTCAGGTCCAGCTGGAGCTCGAGCACTTCGACCTCTCGCTCGAAAACCGCCGGAAGACGAGCAACGCGGTCGTGAATGAGGCGGCCGCGGCCATGAGCGACGCCCGCTTCGGCCTCAAGGCGGCCACGATCACGCCCGAGGGCAAGGACGACGTGGGCAGCCCGAACCGGCTGCTGCGCGAGGCCATCGACGGCAAGGTGATCATCCGGACGGGGCGCCGCATACCGGGCGTCACGCCCGTTGCCGGGGTGCACTACCCCATCGCCGTGGTCCGCATGGCGGTCGGCGACGCATACGGGGCCGAGGAGCGCCGCGAGCAGCAGGACGGCGACGAGTTCGCCTTCCGGACGGAGAAGATCTCGCGGAACGTGTGTCGCGCCGTGGCCGAGTACAGCTTCCGCACCGCGGCCCGCATCCACGGCCGCGTGTACGGCGGGCCAAAGTGGACCGTGAGCCCGGTGTACGAGGGGATGCTGAAGGAGGAGCTCGACGCCGCCGCGGAGCGCCACCCGGAGGTGCCGTACGCGCCCGTGCTGATCGACGCCACCTACGCGGGCCTGATCGGCGGCGCGGCGGACGCGCCGCTCGTGATCCCCGCGCTCAACCGGGACGGCGACTGCCTCTCCGATCTCGTGATGCCGATGTTCGGGTCGATCGCCGGCGCCGAGTCCGTG
>Ga0111539_10012634_pt1 | contig 10578 bp, 5 predicted proteins | sample RhiMethybrSRZTD1_FD_79667 | JGI IMG/M metagenome (GOLD analysis project Ga0111539, IMG submission 79667) | Populus rhizosphere microbial communities from Tennessee, USA - Rhizosphere MetaG P. TD hybrid SRZTD1 (version 2) (version 2) | ecosystem: Host-associated > Plants > Roots > Rhizosphere >... | reverse complement strand
TAAGTAATACTCTCAAGTTGTTTTCGGATCGCCACCTATGTAGGTAGTCTCGGGTGAAAGTAAATCGCCTTGCCCAAAAGATGTCGATCGGAGAACCGCAAAGCGGTTCAGACCTCCAGCCCAAGGTTGCCGCAGCGGCTACCTTGGGAAAAGAGTGACGGCGAACCTGCAACCCCGACGCGGTTGCGCCGGTATTGACGAATAACAAACGCAACTCCGTTGGAGTTCGAGGCAAACCAATCCAGCTTTCCCAGGGTAGCCGCGGCGCGTCAACCCTGGGCTTTGGGCCGTAACCGCTTCGCGGTTAGAAAAGGCTAAACCAAAACCGCCGCCAGATCGGTTTTGATCTCGCAGCGGTTCAGGCCTTTCGATTGTACTTTTGTGTGGGACAGGATCCTCCGACTCTTACTTCGTCATCCAGGCCGTGCAGGAATACGACTGTCCAGGTTTGCCATTCACACCAACTTTGCCTCCGGGCGCCAAAGCCTTCTGAAGAACGACCGAGCCCGAATCGCCGTCAGTGGATTTCCAGTACAGAGTCTTTCCCGAGGGAATCGTCGCCTTGGTCGTGTTGATGATGTCCGGGTTCTTGGCGACATCCTGCTGGCCGCCATAGTTACGGCACTGCAGGATCACCGCTGCGGTCCGGTTCGATTTTGCCGGCACTCCATTCTGCGCGACGATGAAGCCGACGTTGGCGATGCTCAGGGCCACGGTCGCCAGCAGGGTTGCGAAAAATGCTTTGATCTTCATTGTTAGTCTCCTTAAGTTTCGGTCGAGTCTTTCAACTGCGGCGCTTTCAATCAGCGCCGCGCTAGTATGAATAGCTGGAAAGGGAACTGACCGTCACCACATGATCAGGTAGTCAGCTGATTAAGAGTTTGGATTGAGGTGCTACCGCAGTGGCGCGTCCCAGGAGTAGGCACGGCGGAGCCATGAGACGTGAATATTCAACGAACTGATAAACAGCGCGGTCAGAGTTAAGCCCAAAAGCGGCTTTGCCGCCCGATGTGCGGAAAGGCTTCGCCTTTCCGGCGATTAATAAATAAAACTATTTTGAGGCTCCGCCTCAGATTCGAGGCATAGCCTCAACGGTAATTAAGAAAACTTCACCGGAAAGGCAGAGCCTTTCCGCACATCGGGCGGCAAAGCCGCTTTGCGCTTACGCTAACCGCTGCTTGTTCGTAGCGTTTTTGCCTTCAGTCAACCAGTCGATCACGCAATGCCTTGGCGACTGCTTCGGATTTGGAATGGACCTGGAGTTTTTCGTAGATATGGCGCATGTGAAAAGAGATGGTGTTGATGCTGACGTTCAATTCCAGCGCGGCCGTCTTGTAGTTGTGACCTTCGACCAGCAGCTTGAGCAGCCGAGTTTCGTGTGGCGTGAGTTCGTAATCAGCGCGCTCGGGTGGCCGGATATCACGAAAAAGCGCGATTACCCGCCGCGCCACTTCGGGCGACATTGGTGAGCCACCATCAACTGCTTCGCGTAATCCTTCGAGTAGTTTTGCCGGAGGCGTCTTTTTCAGCAGGTAACCGCAGGCGCCGGCGCAAAGCGCGTCAAATATCCGCTCGTCATCATCATAGATGGTGAGCATCAGCAGGAGCAGAGCGGGAAACTTCTCTTTGAGGATGCGCATGCCTTCGATACCGGACATGCCGGGCAGGCCGATATCACAAAGAGCGACGTCGGGCAGATCCGTGCCGATTCGTGGCAGCGCATCTTCCATCGAACGATAAGAACCGGTGCACTTGAACCCTTGAGTACCGTTAATCAGCATCGCCAGGCCGTCGCGAATCTCGCGGCGGTCTTCGATGATCGCAACTTTGATCGTCTCTGGTTCCAAAAGCGTTACATTTTCAGGTGCAGCCAGCTGATCCAGCATAAGCGATTGACCCTTTCCGCGGGTGGCGGGGTAATCAAATCTTACGCTTGATGGAGTATGGCACCGCCACCTGTTCAGGTAGTAGCGGCCGGCGGGCGCTCGCCATTCGAAGATCCGTCCAGCGGCACGCGCAGGTTAGTCGTTGTGCCCTGACCCGGCTCGGACTCGACCTGAATCTTACCGCCGAGTGCCGTGGTCCTTTCGCGGATGCTCATCAAGCCGTGACCTTCGCTTTCGCTGTTCGTATCAAAGCCCCGTCCGTCATCGCTGACGCGCAGCCGCAGCTGGCCATCGGCGATGCGAAAGTCGATTTCGGCACGCGTGGCGCAGGAATGCTTGACCACGTTGTTTACAGTTTCTTTGAAAATTAGAAACACCTCGCGGCGGATATTCGCGCCCAGCGCGATGTCAGTTTCATCCAGCGGAGCGCGAAAATCCAGTTCGATGTTGCGCGCCGTCAGGACATCGGCAGCAAATCGTCGCATCCTTTGTTTGAGATCGCTCAGATGATCTTTCTGCGGATTAATCGCCCAGACTATATCGCTCATTGCGTCAACCAGTTCGCGCGAAGAATTTGCGATCATCGCCAGCTCCTGGGTATTGTCGCCATCGCCTCGATTCTGGGCCACCTCGCTCATGATGGAAATCTGCGTGAGGCTCGAGCCGATATCATCATGAAGGTCAGTGGCGATGCGCCGGCGCACGCGTTCCAGCTCGCGAAAACGATCTTCTCTCGATCTCTGCAACGCTTCGGCGGCCTGCCTGCGCTCGGAAACATCCCGCACGATGCCGGTGAAATAGCGCCGCTCGTTACGGACGAACTCGCCAAAAGACAATTCCAGCGGAATCTCACGGCCAGTCTGGTGCAAGCCCGGTAGTTCCACCGCTTCCCACGAAATATGTTTTTTGCCGGTCTCCTGGTAACGCTGCAGGCCGGCCCGATGAAGATGACGCAGGTACTCAGGCATCAACATAGTCAGGTCATGCCCAATCATTTGTTCCGGCGGATAGCCAAACACCTTTTCTACGGCGGGGTTTACAAAGACAATAAAACCGGCTTCGTCGATCGTGATGATTGCGTCGGAAGCCGTTTCCGCCAGAGTGCGGAAGCGATCTTCACTTTCGCGCAGCGCTTCTTCTTTCTGCTTCCGTTCGATCAGTTGCCCGATGTCGCTGCCGATGCCCGCGAGCATGGCCAGCATTTCATCATCGCGCTGGCGGATCTCACGGCTGAAAAACTCACCCACGCCGATCACCTCGCTGCCTAAGAGAATCGGAAACCCGAAAGCACTCTGCAAGCCGATTGCGGAGGCCGCTTCCAGCCGCGGAAAGTTCGCGTCCTTCTCGAGTTCGGTAATCCAACTTGGGGCGCCGCTTTGCCAAACCCGCCCGGGTAAGCCGACGCCCGGCTGAAAGACGGTCTCCTGGCTCAAGATCTCAAATTCGTTTGCGGCCATCTCAGGTCGCTGCCAGACCTCGGCGCAACGCAGTGCGTTTGCCTGGTCATCGACATACCATAACGCGCCGACGTCCCAATGCGTGGCGTCGCAAATAGCCTTGAGAATTCTGGGTGAAGCTTCGCCTGGCGAGGCTGATTCGGCCAGGATGCGGGTGACATCGTAATCAAGCGCCAACGCCTGATGGGCTTTGCCCAGTTCGTCACCTTTGAGAGTTAACTCCGCGGTGAGATTTTGTGAGACTGAAAGAGCGGCCGACAATTCGCGCGCCCGCGCCACCCGATAACGATCCAAAGCGATCACCGCCCCAACAATCAGCAAGGCGACCACGGTGAGGAACCACCAACGTTGCCAGATCGGCGGCAGAATACGAAAAGTGATCGAGGCAGGTTTTTCCGAGGCTACATCGTCGGCGTTCAACGCGCGCACTAAAAACCGGTAACGTCCGGGCCGCACGTTGGCAAAATTTACGACGCGTTGAGTGGTCACCGCGCTCCAGTTCTGCTCAGCACCTTCGAGCTTATATTGATAACGAATCGTGGCGTTGCTGCCAGTGCTGATGCTGAAAAATTCGATTTGCAGGTTGTTGTTGCCGGCGCTCTGCTCTGGAGCGTTGACCTGGGTTTGCCCCAGGGGTGAGATTGAGTAATCGACGCCGGCGATACGCAGCCCACTGATCAATGTTGGTGGTGCGGGGGCGCGAACGTCCGGGATGGGAGTCAGTTTCGACAAACCGCTAAAGGTCCCAAACCAGATAGCGCCGTGACGATCGCGATGAGCGGAGCTGACAAAATCGCCGGCCAGACCGTCTCCGGTTCCGTAGTATTTTAGGTGGCCCGTCTCAGGTGACAATCGGTTGACACCGCGCACTGTCCCTGCATAGATATTGCCGAATAGATCTTCCGTGATACAGCGAACGTTGTTGCTCGTCAGTCCATCCGGAATCGTGTAGTTCTTTGCGGCCGGATGCTCTGCCGTTGGATCGTCGATGCGCCACAAGCCATTTCGCGAAGTGGCAATCCACAGACGGCCGAGGTGATCCGTGAACATGCTGGTGATTCCACCGCCGGGAAGGCCGTCATTCTCGTTGAAAATCAAAAAGCGGCCATCGTGCAACCGGGCCACGCCCCCATCGATAAAGCCAAACCATAAATTGCCGGCCTTGTCCTCGGCGAAAGCCGCGCCCGAGCCATTCTTTGGCAGGCCATCCTGCTCTGTAAAATTGTGCAGCGTTCCCGTTGCTCGCTCCCACCTGGTGAGACCGAGGTTTTTTGCGGTTGGATCATAAGTAATCCAGACATCGCCTTTTGAATCTTCAAAGACATTTGAGATTTCGTCAGCGATCAAACCGTTCTTGCTGGAAAAGACTGTCGTCGGCGTGCGCGTGGAAATGTTTTCAATTGGACCAACCTGAGCGTAACGATAGAGGCCGTGGTTGGTGATCACCCACCAATCGCCACTACTGTCCGGCATAGCCACATTGGAATGCCAAAAAAAGCGAGTATCAACCGGGAGACCTGGCCGCGCCGTTTTAAAGGTCTCATTGCCGAGCTGGCTGATGTTCCAGTTGTCGGCCACCACCTCGAGTTCGCCGTTCCGGTCTTCGTAGAGCGCATGAATTCTGGTCTCGACCAAACCATCACCGGCGTCGTAGCTAATCAGGCCGTGCGGATCGAACCGCATTAACCCGCCGTAACTTCCCAACCAAAGGTTTCCGTCATTGTCCTCGGCCATTTCGGCGACGGTATTTGACGAGAGGCCCTGCTTCTCAGTGAAGTGACGAAATCGCTTTCCGTCAAAGACGACCAAACCGCCGGTGTTAGTAATCCAGACTCGGCCATCCGAGGTGCAGAGCACGCGCCAGGCGTAGGGTTTGTTGTTGGTCGCCGGCGGTTTCGTTCCGATATCGCGGCGAAACATGTCCTGAAACGAGAAGATAAATGCCTCTCCGGCTCGCGTTGGCAGCACCGGTTCACCGGCGGCGCTTACCTGGCCTTTCTTTACGACCGACAGACGTGTTTCAAGATCAGGAGTATTGGCCAACTGAGCCACTGACTCGACCTTCAGTACCAGGATTCCGTCGGGATGAGTAATCCAAAGGCGGTTCTCTTTATCTTCTGCGAACGGGGAAGCCGGATGGCGGATATTTTTCGAAGCCACGCTGTAATAAACGATCCGGCCATCGGGCAGGCGTCGGATGATGCCCGAGTTTGTACTCACCCAAAAAGCTTCATCGCGGCCCTGAGCAAAAAATGCGTTGGTGAAACCACCCGCCGGATTACCCGGCAGCTTTACCTCGATTAAATCCCGCACGGTTTTACCCTCAACCTCGCGAAGCAGGTTCAGGCCGCGCCGTTCGTAACCCCACAGGTTGCCGCGGCTATCCTCGAAGGTAGGGAATTGTCCTTCGCTTACCGGTTCGACTCCGGCGAGTGGCACGCGCGGATCACTGCGCGACTGTTGTTGCGGGAGAGGCTGGATTGAGGTGGCATCACCCTTGTCGATAAACCGGTAATCGGTGCCGCGATTCAGGTTCACCCAATAGACGTCTTTGCTGGTTGGTAGCAGGCTGAAAACCGCCGGGTCGGCATCGTCACTGCCAATGCGATAAGTGATGAACCGGTATCCGTCGAATCGAATGAGTCCGTCGCGCGAACAAATCCAGATGAAGCCTCGCGAGTCACGAGCGATGTGGAAAGATGCGCTGGTGCCCAATCCATCGGCGCTCGTATAAACCTTGACTGGCAGACGCTCAGCAAACAGCCTTGGAGCGTTGCAAAGCAGAACCAGCAGCAGGGAACTGAGAATCCGGGGAAGCGTTCTGAGTGAGGGGCTCATGGCCGCGTAGGTTTATCACAAAGCCTCCGTAACGGTCATCAAAAAAAAACGGCGCGACGGTACGCACGCGTCCCGCGTGCTTTGCTGCAGGTACGCACGCTGCCGACGTGCTTTCATCTCCGGCGCTCTCGCCTCGCTGCCTTAACGAGGTGGTGAAATGTTTGAGCGGCAGAGTTTCAGCAGGGGCTGACGAGATCGTGGACCAGGCGAGCAGGAGAATGATCGCATAAACGAGACGAAAGCTGCGCGAATGTTTGTCTGGCATCAACCGCTTCGGGGCACGAGCGTTTACTTCATTGGTTGGGTATGACGGTCGGATTCTACCTCAGATGAAGACAGATTCAATCAAATCTGACTGCAAAGAAAAAAACGGCGCGACTCAAAAGCTGAGCCGCGCCGGAGAATTAATTTCTAAGCTAACGCTTATCGTTGCGGTTGAGGTGGCGGCGCGCCTTCCGGCACGACCCACAGTTCGATTACCCAACCCTCACGCGCGGGTCCCATGACGGTCACCACGCGACTCGGATCAAGACCTCGGCTATTCACCAGGTAGTCGACGATGCGCTGAGCACGTTGCTGGGCCTGGTCGCCTTTCGCCTTGAGTGCCGGATAAACGATGACGTAACCCTGCGAGCCGGGCTCTGCCTGCAACTGAATTGCGTAGTTATCGAGTCGAGCCTTTTCATCGTTGCGAGCAATGTCATAGTACTCGTCAAACTTGCGTGGCTTGTTCACGATGGGGATTGCGACTGCGCAACTCGCGGGGCACGGCGTGCCAAAACCGCCAACGTCCAGAGTCGCGCGAAGGGTCTGTCCCGCCAAACCCGTTGTGTCCACGGTGATGGTTGGCGTGCCCTGACCGCTCAGGATGCGCCCGCCAGAGATCGTCCAGTTGTAACTCGGAGTAATGTTTGGCGTACCGCCGCTGAGGTTTGCGGTAAACGTCACGGGTTCGTTCTCTTTGCCGGCTTCCGGACATGAGATTGAAACCGTGGGGCAGACGGGCGGTGGCGGAGGTGGTGGCGGGCAATCAAGCACGATCACCGAAATCGATGATAACGCCACGCAGTTCAAGTCGCGACCATCATCAACTTCAGCCACGGCCTGGTAAACACCGGGCGCCGCGCCGGTCAGATCCCAACTGGGATTCGCCCCGTCACCGCTGAGCTTGCCTCCGTTCACATTCCAACGATAGCGCAATGCTGCGCCGGCGTTGCTCCGCGCGTTAGCGGTCAATTGCACGCGCGCCGCGTCGGGGCAGGCTTTGATAACGCTCGGTTCCGCAACCAGCGAAAGCGTGGGCGGCCCTGACGATACATACTTTTCTTTCTGGGCCTGGGCATCCGTGTGAGCAGCAACGAGGGTGGCAAGAACGGCGGCCAGCGTGAGACCGAGCCCGAAACCCTTTCGAGATATCTTCATTTTTACCCTTTCAAAATGGACGTGGCCGGGCAACGGGCCACGCCGGTTCAAGTTTTTTCGGGGAAGTTTAAACTTCCGGCCCCCCGAAATCCAGAGATGACAAGGAAGTAAAAGGGTCAATGGGTTTTGGTTTCCAAGCCTTGCGAGCCAAAAAAAGGCTCCGGGCAGGAAGAATTCCGGGTTAAGCAGTTGTCATTGGCCGAATCTGGTTCGATACTCAAACGAGGTGATGAAGGCCTTGATCATCTCCGCGTCGAGATAATTCCCTCCCAACTGATTCAGCTTATTGAGCCAGAAGTTATAGCCGCAAATGCGCCCGCGCCGGGCAATGGCGTTAATGCTTGCCACTACCCGGCGCGCCAGCTGGGCATCGCCCATGTCGGGAAGGACGACTGGCCCACTCACGGACCAAAACGCTGGCGATACTCGAACGAAGTGATGAAGGCCTTAACCATCTCAGCATCGAAGTAGTTTCCGCCAAATTGATTCAGCTTGTTGAGCCAGAAGTTATAGCCGCTCAAGTCTGTATCAGGCAGCGCATTCGGATCGCGCCGCAGGTAACCGAAGTACTGCATCAGCACGAAGGCCGGGTTCTGCTCCTGCTGACGGAACGAAGCGTCCGATGCTACCTCTAACAGGACCGCAGAACGATTCATGCCGGCACCGTTCAAGAGGGCTACCAGCTTGTCCTTTTCAGCTTGCGACGGAACGATGCCCGCATTCTGGTAAAGGGCGTTGACGTAGGCGTCGTTGGACAACGCATCGTAGGCAGCCTTGAACTCGGGTCGGTTGATCCATGTGTCGGCAAACTGACGCTGATTGTCGGTGAGCTTTTGTTGCCAGCCGGGGGAGTTCACAATCACGCCGCGACTGACTTCCTGCAAGTCATGCATGAAGGTCGCGTACTTCGGCATGGTCGCAAAAGATTCCTTCTGCATCAGGTAGAGCAGATAAGCAGTTTCCTGGAACTCAATCGAGAGAAAGAATGACGCGGAAACGTCGGCGCGCCTGGCTTCAATGCACTGTTTATCGCTGCCGCAGGAAGTGATTTGGTTGGTCCAGAAAGCCAGACCCTCCGCATCAGGTTCACGATTGAGAAAATCATGATAGTGGAGGTAGACGAACGACTGGGCATCATCGATTACATTGCCAGGTGATTCCAACCCGTCATCGATAATATTCAGCACGGCCGTGTGCGGTTCCCCTTGGATTGCCCCATTCGGTTTCAACAAATAGAGGGTTACTTTTTCGGGGCCTTCGACGTAAGAGTCTTCATTAATCAACACCACGAAGGTCTTGCTCGTTTCGTCAGGAAGAAAAGTCAGCGTGCCCGACGCGATTTCATAATCACTCTTCTGGGTCGCCGTATCGTCTTCGGTGAAATAATTGACGGTCGTGGTACCAGAGGTGTCGCCGGTGCGCATAACCGTAATGATCGCCGCAGTCAGATCTTCCTGGACGTCAAAACTGGCCTGGCTGAATTGCACTGTGGTGCCCTCTGTGTCGTCGTTGATGATTATGCCGTTGCCCTGACTGTCACCGATTTCGGCGTTCGTGGGATTGGTGAGCTTTACCAGGAACACTTCGTCTTCCTCAAGCAAGTTGTCGCCATTCACCTTAACGACGATCGTCTTTTGAGTCTCTCCAGCCGCGAATGTCAAGGTGCCGCTGACAGGCTGATAATCATTGTTGTTTTCCGAGTCGTCATCGGTGTAGAAATCAACGGTGGCGTCTAAGGAGCTCGCCGCTGACATCGTAACGTTGAACGTAAAATCTTTCGTGCCGGCATTCCCTTCCGTGGTCTGGAGGTCGCTGATAGAGAACTTCGGCAGCGGGTCATCATCCTTAATGGTAACGGTCGTGGTAGATGGAGTACCCAACGTAACATCAGGTGGCAGATCGGTAAGAACGACCGTGAAGGCTTCGTCATTTTCGTGCAAGCTGTCATTGAGAATTGGAATGTCAATGGTCTTGGAAAGCTCACCGACATTGAACGTCACCAATCCGCTCTTGGCCGTGTAGTCGACTCCAGCCTTGGCAGTCCCATCCTGAGTGCTGTAGCTGACTGAAAAGCTATCAGTGCCGTTCACGCGAGTCACCTTAACCGGTACGTTACTCGATTCGTTGATCGAGTAATTTGCCGCTGAAAACTTAACGCTGCCGGGGTCAGGAGTGACCGGGACACACTTCGAAAACTCGGAAGTGCCGCTGCCGGCCCGCGTCGCCGTCGCCGTAACGAACCCGGCCGGCGCCGATGACGGGGCAAAGTTGAGGTTCGCGTTTCCGTTCTGATCGGTCACGACCTGGATCTCGCTGCCCAGAGGGTTCCGGCCCTCGCCGTTACCGGACGCGTTACAGGAGGAAACGGAATAGTAATCAATGACAAATTCGGAATTGGGAGTGCTATTAAACGATCCAATAATCTGCCCGGGATGAGCTCTGGCAATCACGGGATAGTTTTGCAGATCGTTGGCGCCGCTATCCGGGTCACCGGCATCGTTTGACGCGACCCCATTCGGGCCCAGATTGATGCCCAGTCCGGTATTCAAAAAGAGCGAGTTTCCGCGTACGCTGTTGTTGCTTCCCGCCGCCACCGAGACTCCGTTGCCCCCGTTAAAGCTAATCTTATTTGAGCCGGTGGCCAGGCCGTTTCCAATCTTATTGCCCGACGCCCCGTTGTTGATCAGGATGCCGTCAGCCTGATTGCCCTGATTCGAATCGTTTTGGTTCGTGCCGATGTCGTTCCGATAGATCTCGTTGGCGGTGGCGCTGGGTCCGGTAAGCAGAATGCCATTCTGGGTATTGCGCCCAATGAAGTTTGCGGCAGTGCCGTTGCCGGCCTCTCCCACCTTATTCTGGGTCGACAGAATCCTGATGCCACCCAGATTAGGAACGTTGGTGGCCTGATTACCGCTAAGCCCGATCCGGTTTCCGTAAATTTGAACGCCGCCAACTTTCTCGTCGACGGATATTCC
>Ga0111539_10012633_pt1 | contig 10579 bp, 5 predicted proteins | sample RhiMethybrSRZTD1_FD_79667 | JGI IMG/M metagenome (GOLD analysis project Ga0111539, IMG submission 79667) | Populus rhizosphere microbial communities from Tennessee, USA - Rhizosphere MetaG P. TD hybrid SRZTD1 (version 2) (version 2) | ecosystem: Host-associated > Plants > Roots > Rhizosphere >... | reverse complement strand
GGTAGACCAGGCGCGAGATCACCACGTTGGTCAAGAACGCGGCGACCAAAAGGAAGATGGTCGGGATGATGAGGGCCATGGTGCGCAGCCCGTCGAGCTCGCCGGAGAGCGCGAAGTTCGAGGGCTGGCGGTCGCGGCCGACCGCGTGCAGGCCGCCGTACGGCAGGAGCTCGCGATCCACGGCCGCCAGGACCGCGGGCAGCGACGCGCCCGGCTGCAGCGCGAGCGCCACGTCGTTGAAGGCCCCTTCCACGCGGAACACCGGCGCGACCTCGTCGCGGTGCATCCAGATGACGACGAAGCGGCGCTCGTCGGCGATCATCTCGCGGCCGCTCAGCGCGAAGACATACTCCGGCGAGATGGCGTGGCCGACGACGTGCAACTGACGAAGCTCGCCGTTCAGCACCGCCGGCAGCCGCGCGCCCGGGCCCAGCCCGTGCGCCACGCCGAAGGCCTCAAGGATCACCACCTCGTCGGGGGCGCCGCGGGCCGGCAGGCGGCCGGCGCGCAGGACCAGGTCGTTGAGCGGCGGCCGCCCGTCCTCGGGGATCGAGACGATCCGGCCGCTGGCGGGTTCGGGCTCGTCGGGGAGCGGCACCATGACCTCCTCGACGAAGCGGGGATAGACGCGCGCCACGCCCGGGATGGCCTCGAGCCGGGCGGCGACCGACTCGGGCGCGCGCTCGAGGCGGGCGAACACGTCGGCGAAGCGCTGCTCGGCGTAGTAGGAATCGCGGGCGCGCAGCAGCGACGCGAAGGTCGCCCGCAGCATGATCATGGCGAGGATGCCGCAGGCCAGGACCAGCGCGATGGTCGCCACCTGACCCTTGAGGCGCAGGAGATCGCGGCCGAGCTTCTTCATGAGGACGCTCACCAGCTGAGCTCCTCGGGCGCGAGCTTGAGCAGGGGACAGGTCTGGCTGGCGATGCGCCCGTCGGCCAGCGAGACCACCCGATCGGCCATCGAGGCGATCGGGGCGTTGTGGGTGATGAGCGCGGTGGTGGTGCCGAGCTCGCGGTTGACCCGCTCGATGACCGAGAGCACCTTGATGCCGGTCTGGAAGTCGAGCGCGCCGGTCGGCTCGTCGCAGAGAAGGATGTCGGGCCGCTTGGCCACCGCGCGCGCGATGGCCACCCGCTGCTGCTCGCCGCCCGAGAGCTGGGTCGGGAAGTGGTCGACGCGGTCGCCCAGCCCGACGAGGTCGAGCACGTCGACCGGATCGAGCGGGTCCTCCGCCATCTCGGTGACCAGCTCGACGTTCTCGCGCGCGGTGAGGCTGGGCACCAGGTTGTAGAACTGGAAGACGAAGCCGACGTGGCTGCGCCGGTACTCGGTGAGCTGGTTCTCGTCGGCGGCGGTGAGGTCGGCGCCGCGGTACTCGACGCGGCCCTCGGTGCAGGTGTCCAGGCCGCCGAGGATGTTGAGCAGCGTCGACTTGCCGCTGCCCGACGGACCGAGCAACACCATGAGCTCGCCTTCGTTCAGGTCGAGGTCGACGCCGCGCAGGGCGAGCACATCGACCTCGCCCATGCGATAGCGCTTGGTCAGGCCGCGCCCCGACAGCACGACGGGCCGAGCCCGACCTCTCAGGGTGGAGAATCCGCCCTCCAGAGCTTCGGCGAGGGATCCCATGACCAGGGGCCCTAACCAGCCCCGTGCAAGGTCAGCTCCCCGGAATCACTGGAGTTGCTTCGCAGCCCTTGCGCCAGGATCGGCGGGACGCGCAGTTCTTGCGTGAAGGCGTCGGTCAAGGCCGCCGGACAGGCTCCTCGATGCGCCCGTCGCCGTGGCGGGCGAAGCGGCCGGCGTCGCGCGGGTGCACCGGATCGTCGGCGTCCCAGGGCCAGCCGCCGAACCGCGTCCGCTGATAGTCGCCGATCGCCTGCTTGATCTCCTCGCGCGTGTTCATGACGAAGGGACCGTAGGCGGCGACCGGCTCGCCGATCGGTCGTCCCTGGAGGAGCAGGAGCTCGCCCTCGTCGGGGCCGTTCTCGAGGAGCGCCGCGCCGGCGCCCGGCTCGACGCCGTGCCGCCCGGGGATGAGCTGGCCGTCGAGACGCAGCGAGCCGCCGCGGAAGAAATACAGCATGCGGTTGGTGCCCGGCGCGGCGGCGGGCAGCGTCCAGCGGGCCCCCGGGGCGAGCTTGATCGTCCAGATGGCCACGTCGGCGTCGGGGCGCGAGGCCCACGAGTCGGGCGGCGGCGGCAGCGGATCGGCGGCGCCGGGGATGCGGCCGGCGATCACCGTCACCAGGGCGCCGTCCTGCGACAGGCGCGGGATGCGCTCGTTCCAGAGCATCGAGAAGTAGGGGGCGACCATCTTGCCGGCACGCGGCAGGTTGAGCCAGATCTGGAAGAGCTCGAGCGGGTTCTTCCGCTCGCGCTCGAGGAGCGGGAACATCTCGGAGTGGACGATGCCGCGACCGGCGGTCAGCCACTGCACGTCGCCGCCGCCGAAGCGGGCCGCCGCGCCCAGCGAGTCCGAGTGATCGATGAAGCCCTGCCGCACGATGGTGACGGTCTCGAAGCCGCGGTGCGGGTGGCCGGGGAAGCCGGGCACGGTCTCGCCGTGGTACATGCGCCAGCCGTCTTTGCCCTCGAAGTCCTGTCCGAGGTCGCGGTCCGCGAGCGAGACCGCGGGCGGCGCCAGGCGATCGTCGCCGGCGGGGTAGTCGTCGTCGTGGTGGACGCAGAACAGGAACGGGTCCAGCGCGGGCCACTGGAAGCCGAGAGGGATGACCTTCTTCATCCCGTCAGGGTGTGTCCGCCCGCCGCGCCGCGCCAGGGGGGTCGGAAAACGTTGACACCGCGGAACCCGGGTGAGCAGATCGAACGTCATCCTGGGGGGTGGTCCTGTGTCCGGCGAGGGGGGCCGAGGCAGTCAGTGATCCAATGGAGGCTCGTCATGAGAATGACCGCGTTGCTGCTGCTTGCGCTCTCGTCGGCACGCATTCCCGACGCCTGGGCTGAGCGGAACGACTGTACGAAGACCGTTCCAGATCCGGGCTCATCCGCTCCACACGCGATCCAGCTGGCGCAGGCCATCAACGACCCGAACGCGATGGGAGACGTGACGGTTTGCATCACCGGCACGCTCAGCTTCGGGCCCTTCGACTGGGTAACCATCCAGCCTTCCGCCGCGGTCACCGAGCTCGCGGTCGTCGGGGTTGATGACGAGGCCGGCGAGCCGGCGACGATCGAGAACGGCACCATGCCGCTGCGCTTTGGAGGGTTGGCACCGGGCTCGCCGCCGGGCGCCCCGCCCTTGCCGCGATCGTCGCTGCCGGTGCTGCGGATCCTGAACCTCAGGCTGCACCACCCGTCGGTCGGGGCCATCGCCATCCAGAACGGCAACCAGCTCGTCGAGATCTCCGGCGTGCACGTCGATGGCGTACGCACCGAGCTGGTCGCCACGCCGGACGGACCCGTTCCATTCCGGGTTGGAATCGTGGTGCAGAGTCAGTTCTATCCGATCGACGGCGTCGTCGACATCTCGGGCAATCACGTGAACGCCGGCTCGTACGATCCCGCCTCATGAGACGCGTTGCACAACAACGTAGGCATCTCCGTGACGGTCCCCTTCGGTTCGGCGGACGTGCGCATCGAGGACAACCTCGTCGAGAACTGGGCCGTGCACGGCATCGGCGTCGGCGCCTCCTCGGGGGTCCTGGTCGAGCACAACACCATCGCGCCGGGCAGCTTCACCATCGATCACCCCGTGCCGGTGTCGTGCATTGGCACCGGCATCTTCATCAGCAACAGCGTTCATACGCTGGTCAAGAACAACCACATCCACAAGGAGCTCACGTATGCGGCGTCGCAGCCTGAGGGCGTGGGCCCCCCGAGGTTCTGCAGCCCCGCCGTGCTCGTCTACTGGTCGAGGGACAACGTCTTCATGGGGAACGTCATCACCGGAACGAGCGGCTACGCGTTCGTCCTTTCCCTCCTCTTCGACTCCAGCGCGCCACAGCTGCCGCTGACCGCTGACAACCTGTTCCTGGGCAACAACACGAGCGCCTTGGAGCTCGATCCGACCTCCGTCGTGTGGCGCGGCGTGACCCGCACGAACGGCACGACCGTCCATCTGGGGCCGGACGCCTGGACAAACGTGTTCGTCGGTGGGACCGGGAGCGTCTCGGGCAACCAGAACGGGACGAACCGCGTGACGGGTCTCACCCCCGTGGCCGGTCAAATCGGCCCCGTGGTGAGCGACCATCTCACCGACATGATCCAGCCCGTGTTTCTGCCTTGACGCGGCTGCCCCGCCGCGCCGCCTAGGACTCGTCGACCGAGAGCTTGCCGCCCTTCATGCGTGGAAGAAAGACGGCGGGGACTGGAACGCTGGTCGGCCACCGGCAGCCGAGCAGGCGTTCCTTCGCGATCGGCGTCACCGTGACCGCGTCGCTCTGATTGCCGCCGAGGTTGTAGAAGACCTCGCCGGACGACCGCCGGCCGTCGCCGACGACGAAGGCGACGTGGCCCTGAGAGCCCTGCTTGTTCTTGCGCCAGTAGACGGCGATGGCCCCGAGGGTAGGCTCGGTCGGCTGCCCGAAGTCGAGCCAGTTCCTCGCCAGGTACGGGTTCGCCGGCAGGGGTTCGGCGGTCAGCGTCGTGGCGAGACAGGTCTCCACGAAATCGCCGCACCAGGGCCGCGTGGCGGGATCGCCCAGCGTCTTCCCGTCGGACTTGAGGAACTTCGCCAGCTCGGCCCGGTCGCGTCCCTCGTGAAGGCCCATCTTGCGGCGCGCCAGATCGAGCCACGGCGCGTGACCCTTGGCCGCGACCTGGCTCGACGCCCGGGGGAAGAGAGCGGCCAGGGTCAGCGGTCCGGCGATGCCGTCATCGACGAGGGCGTTGGCTCGCTGGAACGCCCTGACCGCCGCCGAGGTTCGTCTCCCCGGGTAGCCGTCGAGTGGCCCTGGATCGAACCCCAGCACCTTGAGCCGCTTCTGAATGTCGAGCGTCGTCATGGCACACCTCCAACGTCCCCACGTCCCGCATCGAATGGTAACGCGGGGCGGCCTTCAATACTCCGGTATGATCGGCCCTCGATGCCCGCGCCCGAGCTCGTCGGTCGTCACCTCGACGGGTTCGTCATCCGCGAGCTCATCGGCGAGGGCGGCTTCGGCGAGGTCTATCGCGCCGAGCAGCCGGGCCTCGCGCGCGAGGCGGTCGTCAAGATCCTCAAGGCGTCGATGCTCGACGCCGAGGAGATCGTCGAACGGTTCACCCGCGAGGCCCAGCTCGCGTCGCGCCTCGACCACCCCTACGCGGCGCATGTGTACGCCTTCGGAGCCGAGCCCGATGGTCGCCTCTGGATCGCCATGGAGCTCGTCCGCGGGACGCCGCTCGACCGGCTGATCCGCGCCCAGGGGCACATGCCCCTCGAGAGCTTCGTGCCGTTCTTCGATCGCGTCGCCGAGGTGGTGCGGACCGCGCACGACGTCGGGATCATCCACCGCGACATCAAGCCGGCCAACGTGATGGTGCTGACGCGCGCCGGCCGGCTCCTCCCCAAGCTCCTCGATTTCGGCATCGCCAAGGTGGTCGACGCCGTGACCGCCGCACCGATGCCGATGCTCCTCCCGGCGCGCCTCGCCTTCGAGGAGACGTTCGACTCGGCGTCGGCCGCGCTCGGCGGCACCGACGTGATCGCCGCGAGCCGGACGCGCCGCGGCTCGATCATCGGCACGCCGCCCTTCATGGCGCCCGAGCTGTGGAACGGCGACGAGGTCGACGGGAGCACCGATCAATACGCGCTGGCGGTCCTGGCCTACAACTGCCTGACCGGCCGGCTCCCGTTCGAACAGCACGCGATCGGCGCCCTCGCCCAGGCGCACCTGGAGCTGCCGTTTCCACCCGTCGGGCCGGAGCTGCCGGCGGCGCTCGACGCGGTGTTCGCCCGCGCCGCCGCCAAGCAGCGCGCCGATCGCTATCCGGATGTCCTCGCCTTCGCCGCGGCGCTGCGCGCGGCGAGCGGCGTCGGCGGCACCGAGGACGTGCCCGGCCTATCGCCCGAGATCCGCGACTCGGCGGCGATCTTGCCGGCGCCGATCGCCGATGCGGTCGCCGCGATCGCCTCGGCGCGAAACGCGCGCGCGGTCCGCGACGGCCTGCTCGCGGCCACCGACGCCCTGGTGAGGTTTCTCGGCGCCGTCGCCCTGGCGGGCGCGCGCGGTGACGTGCCCGACGCGGCGAGCGCGCACGTCGGCGAGCTCGTCCGCCGCACCCTCGACGAGGGCGAGCACCTCGAGCTCGCGCGGGCGGTATGTGGTTCCGGCCACGCCGTGCCCGAGCTCGCCGCGTTCCTCGGCGGCGCCGGCGGGGCGCGTCTCGGCGAGCTCGTCGAGGTGCTGCGCGCGGCCCGTCGCGCCGGCGAGGAAGAGGCCGTCCGCCGCCACGTCGCTCGAGCCGTGCCGCTTCTGGGCGAGGTGCTCGCCGAGCTCGACTGGCTGAGGGCCATGCGGCTCCTCGTCCCTCGCCTCGACGTGGCCGAGGAGTGGCGCGGCACCGCGCGCACGGAGGTCACCGCCGTCGCGCTTCCCGTCGGCCGACCGGTGCTGACCGGCGGCGCCGCGCCGGCACCCCTGGCGCTGTGGCCGGTGGCCCAGGTCGCGTCCCCCCAGGGCGCGCGGCGCGAGGAGCTGTTCCTGCTCTGCGGGGCGAGCCGCGGCGCCGCCTTGCTCGTGGCCTTGCCCGGCGGCTTCGAGCGGCGCGACGACGAGGCGCGTGCGTGGTTGATCGATCGCTTCGGCGACGTGGGGGCCGCCGAGCCGACGCTCGACGAGGACGACCCGCCGTATCTCGGCCTCGCGCCGTTCGCCGCGCGCGACGCCGGCCGCTTCTTCGGACGCGAGCGCGAGATCGAGGCCTGCCGGAACCGCCTGCGCCTCGCGCCGCTGCTCGTCATCGTCGGGCCGTCGGGCGCGGGCAAGAGCTCGTTCGTGCACGCCGGCCTCGCCGCCGGTCTGGCGGCGTCGTGGCGCGTCGTCACGCTCCGGCCGGGCGCCGCTCCGGTCGCCACCCTCGCCGCGAAGCTCGCGCCGGCGCTCGGGGTCGCCGACCCGGGGGCCCTCGCCGACGAGCTCACCGAAGATCCGGCGTCGGCCGGCGCCTTCATCGCCGCCGCCGGCGGAGCGCCGACCCTCGTCGTCGTCGACCAGCTCGAGGAGCTCTTCACCCTCGGCGCACCCGCCGCGTCGGCCGCCGGCTTCGTCGAGGCGCTGGCCGCGATGGCCGACAGCGACGGAGCGGTGCGCGTCGTCTGCACCCTGCGCGACGATTTTCTCGTGCGCGCCGGCGCGTTGCCCGGCCTGGGCCCGCGCCTCGCGCGCAGCGTCCACCTCCTCGGAGCGCCCGGCCACGACGAGCTCCTGCGCATCGTCCGCGAGCCGGCGCGCCTGGCCGGTTTCGAGTTCGACGACCCCGAGCTCCCACTCGAGATGGTGCGCGACGTGACCGGCAGGCCGGGGGCGCTGGCGCTCCTCTCGTTCACCGCGGCGCGCCTCTGGGAGGCGCGCGACCTGGCGCGGCGCCAGCTTCGCCGCTCGGCGTACCAGGCGATGGGCGGCGTGGGCGGCGCGCTCGGACAGCACGCCGAGGCGACGCTCGCCCGTCGCCCCGAGCGAGACCGGCGTCTGGTGCGCGAGGCCTTCCGCCAGCTGGTCACCGCCGACGGCACGCGGGCACGCCGGCCGCGCCGCGAGCTCGCCGAGCTGGTCGGCGTGGCGGTCGTCGACGCGCTGGTCGACGCGCGCCTGCTGGTCGTCGACGAGGAGGAGGTGGTGGAGGTGGCGCACGAGGCCCTCTTCGCCGCCTGGCCGCGCGCGGTCGCGTGGCGCCGCGACGACGCCGAGGGCGCTCGTCTGCGCGACGAGATCCGCGATCGGGCGCAGCGCTGGCAGGCGCGCGGCCGGCCGCCGAGCCTCCTCCTCCACGGCGAGGACCTCGACGAGATCCAGCGCTGGCAGGCCCGCGGCACCGCGGCGTTGCCGGCGACCGATCGCGCGTTCGTCGCTGCGAGCGGGGCCGCGGCGTCGCGCCGCCGCCGGCTGGCCCGCGCGGCCGCGTTCGTGGTCACCTTCGCCCTCGCCGCCCTCGCGCTCGTGTACTACACCCTCTACGATCGCGCGCGGGTTCAAGGTCGGCTCGCGGCGAGCCGGCTGGCCGCGCTCGTCGGGGAACGCGACGCGCTGGTGCTCCGGCAAGCCCGCAGCGCGGTCGACACCGACCCGACCGCCGCCCTCGCGTGGCTCCAGCTCTATGCCGCGACCGGCGACGACTGGGCCGCCGTCCAGACCATCGCCGTCGACGCGTGGAGCCGCGGGGCGGCGCGGCGCGTGCTCCGGGGCCACGAGAACGCCGTGTGGACGGTCGCCTGGTCGCCGGACGGCAAGACGATGGTGTCCGGGAGCTGGGACCACACGCTCCGGCTCTGGGACCTCGCCACCGGCACGAGCCGCGTGCTCGCCGGCCACACCGGTGAGGTCAACGGCGTCGCCTTCACCGCCGACGGGCGGACGGTAGTCTCGGCGAGCGACGACGGGACCGTGCGTGCCTGGGGCGTCGCCGGCGGGTCCGGGCGTGAGGTGGCGCACCACGGCGGGGTGGTCTCGGGCGTGGCGGCCTTCGCCGCCGGCCACCGGATCGTCTCGGGCGGGAGCGACGGAGTCCTCCACGTCGTCGACCTCGACACCGGCGCGCAGGAGCGGGTCGGCGACGGCCGCGCCGGCGCCATCCAGAAGCTGGCGCTTTCACCCGACGGGACGACGGTCGCCACCGTGGGGGAGGGCGCCCACGTGTGGCTGTGGCCGGTCGCCGGCGGCGCGCCGCGGCGGCTCGAGGGGCACGTGCGCCGCGCCACCGGAGTGACCTTCGCTCCCGACGGACAGTGGCTCGCCTCCGCCGACATCGAGGGCAACGTGCGCCTCTGGGATCTCCGCTCGCAGAGCGGGCGCGTGATCGGCGCCCACCGCGGCATGGTGCGCACCCTCGCCTTCTCTCCCGACGGCCGGCTCCTGGTGACCGGCGGCTACGACGAGACCGTCTCGGTGTGGGACCTCGCCGGTGGCCGCCGGGTGCTGCGCGGCCACCGCGGCCCGGTCTACGGAGTCGCCTTCAGCCCCGACGGCAAGAGCCTGGCGACGGTGGGGCTCGACCGGCAGATCCGCATCTGGGACACGCCCGACCGTGGACGAGTCTTCACCGGATTCAGCGCGGGTCAGGGCGAGACGCTGGTCTTCGCGCCCGACGGGGCGTCGCTGGCGTACACCGCCGGCAACGATCTCGACGTGGTTCGGCTCGACAACGGTGCGACCGTGGTGCTCACCGGCGGGGCGCGCCCCGAGCGCGCGATCGCCTTCGCGCCGGACGGCGCTCACCTCGCCGCCGTCGACGAGGAGGGCACCGTGCGCGTCTGGGATCTGGCGACCGGCGTCGCGACCGTCGCGCGAGGCGCCAACGCGGGCCAGAGCAGCCTCGCCTTCGCCTCCGCCGACGCGCTGGTCTTTCCGGTCGGCAAGACCGTCGTGCGCTGGCGCTTCGCGACCGACGAGCGCGAGGTCCTCGCGACCGTCGCGGACGTGCCGCGGACGCTGCGCGCGCTCCCCGGCGGCCAGGTCGCGGCGATCGCCGGCAACGAGCTCTGGCTGCTCGCCGCCGACCGCGGGGCGCGCAAGCTGGGCGAGGGCGAGAGCCTGCTCGTCAGCGTCGCCGTCGGCTCCGACGGCCGCAGCATCGCCACCGGCGACCACGCCAGCGTCATCGAGCTCTGGGACACGGCGCGCGGACCCGGACCGATCCTGCGCGGCCACACCGCGTCGCTGGAGCCGCTCGCGTTCTCCGCCGACATGCGCCTCCTGGTCTCCGGCGGCTACGATATGACTGCGAGAGCCTGGCCGCTCGCCGGCGGCGAGCCCAAGGTCTTCGCCGGCCACCGGACGATCGTGCGCCACGTCGTCGTCTCTCCCGACGGCAGGTTCGCCGCGTCGTCGGGAAACGACGAGTTCATCCGCACCTGGGACCTCCGCGACGGCGCCAGCGGCGCACGGGCGGCGCACGACGGCGCGGTGCAGGACCTCGCGCTCTCTCCCGACGGCCGCTGGCTCGCCTCGGCGGGCGCGGACGGCACGGTGCGCCTCTGGGGGACCGAGCATCGAGAGCACGTGCCGGCCGATGGACCCGCTCTCGTCCGCTGGTTGTCCGCGGCGACCTCGGCCACCGTCAGTGATGTCGACGGCCGGCGGTAACCTCCGGGCCATCGTGGCGTACTCTGGCTCATGACCGGCGTGCGGCCTCAGCCGTGGATCATCCGTCTGGCGCACTGGATCAATGTCCCGGTCCTCCTCATCATGGCGATGAGCGGGCTGCAGATCCTCGTCGCCTATCCGTTCATGGGCCCGCGCGGGCTGACCTATGCCTGGTGGCCGCTGCAGGGCTGGGTGCCGCCGGAATGGTCGCGGCTCGGCGGCTGGCTCGCCGGGGCGCGCGCCTGGCATTTCGCGTTCGCGTGGCTCATCGTCGCCAATGCCGTCGTCTACCTCGTGTACCTCTTCGCGTCGGGGCAATGGCGCCGGCGGCT
>Ga0111539_10012632_pt1 | contig 10580 bp, 12 predicted proteins | sample RhiMethybrSRZTD1_FD_79667 | JGI IMG/M metagenome (GOLD analysis project Ga0111539, IMG submission 79667) | Populus rhizosphere microbial communities from Tennessee, USA - Rhizosphere MetaG P. TD hybrid SRZTD1 (version 2) (version 2) | ecosystem: Host-associated > Plants > Roots > Rhizosphere >... | reverse complement strand
TGGTCAGATCCATGAGTGCGTCACGCGACAGTACGCGCCCGGCGCGCTCGGCCAGTGCCAGCAGGATCGCGAACTGGTGGCCGGTGAGCGCCTTGCGCACTCCGTCGACGCGCACCTCGCGTGCACCCTTGTCGATTTCCAGTCGGCCAAAATGCAGCACCTGCGAGCCACCCTGCGAGAGGCGCCGGCGCAGGATGGCGCGCAGCCGCGCCAGCAGCTCGCGGGGCTCGAACGGCTTGGGCAGGTAGTCGTCCGCGCCGACCTCCAGTCCCACGACACGATCGAGCGGATCGCCGCGCGCCGTGAGCATGAGCACTGGCATGTCCGACTTCGTGCGCAGGGTCCGGCACAGGTCCAGGCCATCGGCATCCGGCAGCATGAGATCGAGAATCATCGCATCGAAGGATTCCGAGGCGACGGACTGCATGGCGCTCGCACCGGTGGCGGCACGCGTGATGCGAAATCCCGCCTCCGCCAGATAGTCGGCGACCATGGTGGCGAGGCGGGAATCATCTTCGACGAGCAGGATCCGATGCACGCTCATTAGGCGCGCATGATGCGCCAGACCCGCATTGCGCAGCTAGCCGCCATGGTGCTTGCGTACTTCCGCGGCAAGCGCCGCGCGCTGCTCGGGACTCAGCACTTCCGCAGCGTCGACGAGGGCCGTCACCAGGCTTCTGCTGGCATCGTCCAGCGCCTTGATCTGCGCGACGCGCAGTGACTCCAGCTTCGCGCGGTCGATGCTGGGCGCGAGCATCACCTCGTGGAACTGAACAAACGCCGCGTGGTGCTCATCGTGCACGCCCTGCAGGTTGGCAAAGGCGGGCCGCAGGATGCCGTCGATCTGCGATTTCTGCGCATCAGACGCGCCGACCTTGGTCAGCATCGCGGACAGGTGATCGAGGTGCATTTCCATGCGCTCGGCGCTCATCGGCCCTTGATGCATGCCGCCCTGGTGAGCGTAGGCAAGCGCGCCGACGACGACGACGAGCGGAATGACGATCAGTGCGGCGAGCTTGAAGCGCGAGCGCTTCGGTGTGGATTGAGATTCGGACATGGGATGACTCCGCGGGTTATGACGGAGCCAGACTGCGCGCGGGTCGTTTCGCGCGTTTCAAGCCTGTGTAAAGTTTTGTGAAGCTTGCTATTGCCGCCGGGCAACGACCGTCTTTCCATTGATCGTGAGCGAGAGTGTCGCCGCGGGCCCTTCTCCCATCGGAAACTGGTAGCGCACCGGAAATCCTTCGATCCCAAATGCACCATCACCCAACGCCTGGAGCGGGACCTTGGGGTAGCGCGGCATGAAAACCGCAATGCCCGTCTCCGTGCGGCTGATTTCAACGATTTCGCCGGCCGCAAAATTGGCGTCACGATGGCCTTCGACGAGCACGTAGCGGCCGACGAGGCGATCGAGCGCGGGATTCAACGCGATCTCGTCCGGCGGTGCGCTTTTCTGCAAAGTGACTGTGCCTGGCCGCAAGATTTCGCGACCGAGACTTTCGACCATCAACGCGGAGTTGCCGAGCACGACAGCAGCGCGACGCGCCTTGGGATCAAACATCATCGCGGAGGTGAACCCGGGTGCACGCCCGCCAAAGAACACGCGTGGCTCGCCATTGGATTTGTCGATGCCCCAGCCGATGGCCTGGTCACCTTCGAGAAACGGCGCGGGCCGGGTGGTCTTGAGCATGGCATCGAACGCGTCGCGCAGCGGACTTGTGCGCACTCCCATGGCGTGCGACACGAATACGGCGAGATCGCGCGCGGTGGATTGCAGAGAACCTGCGCCCAGCGACCACGGCTTGTTCCACTCGGGAGCCGGCGTCCTGGCATCCAGGTGCGGATGAGCTCGCCGCGCCGCCATCTCTACGCTGGGCGTCACGCGCGTGGATGGCATTCCCAGTGGTCGCGCAATGCGCTCGATGACCAGCTGCTCGTAATTGCGTCCTGTGCGATGCGCCAGTGCAATGCCGATGAGGGCGTAGTTGATGTTGGAATACGACCAGCTCTCACCGATCGGCCTGGTCAGCTTATGTTTGGCGAGGAAGTCAAACAGTGGCTTGTCGGAATCCGTGCCGATGTGCTCGGCTGCGGCGGCGTAATCTGGAATCTCCTGCGGCAGACCAGTGGCGTGCATGGCGAGATCGAGCAGCGTGATTTCACGGCCATCGAAGCCCGGCACTGTTGCGCCATTGGGCAGATGGCGGCTGACCGGATCCGCGAGCGCAAGCTCACCGCGCAATACGGAGATCGACAGCAGCAGCCCGGTGAAAACCTTGGTGAGCGAGGCGATACCGAACACGGTATCGGCATTCACCGGACGACCGTCCGCGAAACCAAGCACGCCCTGCGCGTCGAACAACGTTCCACGCTCGCTGACCAGGGCAGCGGCAACGCCCAGGCACTGGTGCTGGCCCACTACCCAGTCGACGAGCAGTTGCCGTACGCGCTGCGCTTCAGTGGCCTGCGTTGCGGCGCTGGCGTTCCACGGGACGGCAGCCGACGCGATTGCAGCGCCGGTGAAGGCGCGACGGGTGAGGCTCATGACCTAACGCGCCGCGGCATCGACGATGCGCCCGGAATCCGCGAGCGAGCTGCTTAGCGCGGCCGGGCGCGTCAGCAACACCGCGGAAGCGAAATTGCGCACGTTGATGTTTGCCTTGGTCGACGGCGCCACGACCAGCGTGCTCATGCCGCCGAGGGTGGCGGTGGCAGAGTCGGCAGAGAGTCGTGACAGGTTAATCACGCCGCTGCCCGTCATCTCGATGGAAATGTCATGAGCGCGGCCCGCCGCATCGATCGACGCGGCGCCCTCGGTAGACAGAGTGAGGCTTTCCTGGTCGTAGGCCTCGATGCTGAGGCGGCTGCCGCCGTTGAGATGGAATTGTGAGATCGCAGGCGCGAACACCGTGATCTCGAGCGTGGCGCCGGTGTGCAGCAGCTGATCGCGGATCTCGCCATTGCTCACGATCAACGTCGAGACGGATCGGTGCGGGCCGCGTGCGAGGACTTTGCCTGCGCCTCCGGTCTGCACGTAGCGAACCATGCTGCGCACGCCCAGGGAAAGCGAGTGGCTGTCGTCCCAGGGAAGCTCCCGGCTGATGATTGCCGTGGAGCCACTGTCGTTGGTGGTTGCCAACAGGTATGCGCAGCCGAGACAACCACAGGAAACAAGGCTGGCGAAAATTGCGACCAGGGCAAGACGAGTCGTGGCTTTCATGTTGGAAGTCCGGCGCGAGGTCCGCGCGACAGAAACTGACGGTGAAGACGGATATAGCGCCCCACGGCATCGACCAGCAGCCGGGCCGCAAGCACCGCCAGCGCAATGAGGGCAATTGCCGCGGCGATAAGCCCGAGGCCACTGAGCAAGAAGACGTAGACGCCACCCGGCAAATGCAGCGACGCGCCGGCAATCAACATCCATATGCCGCCGCCTGCGAAAGCAGCGATGCCGATGATTACGGTCAGCGCAAACAACAGCATCAGGGGTACCGCCACCAACAGCAGCGCGGCATTGATGAGGCCGAGCGTCGTGGCAGCGGCGATTACGTGCAGGCCGGATCGAACCGAAGGTGACGCTTGCCATCTTTCTATGCGCAGTTCAGCGCGCAACTCGTCCGCGAGGGCGAGTGGATCTCCGAGTGCCGTGGCGATGTTTTCTTCGCTGCGCCCGGTGACGGCGCCCTCATTGAAATGCGCCGTGTAGTCCGCGATGACGTCGTCGAGTTCCCGCGCCGGCACGCCCCGCAGTCCCGCGCGCAGGGAGGCAAGGAACTCGGCGCGCGCACTCACTTGCGCCCACCCACGATGCCATTCACCGCGCGCGTGAACGCATGCCACGCGCTGCGTTCACGGACGAGCTCGGCGCGGCCGGCTTTTGTGAGCCGGTAATACTTGCGCGAGGGTCCAGTGCTCGATTCCACGAAGTATGTCTCCACCAGATCTTCCTGAAGAAGCCTGCGCATCAGCGGATACACAGTCCCCTCGCCCATCCCGATGGCGTCTGCCAGGCGGCTCGCGATCTCGTAGGCATAGCTGTCCTCCTCTGCCAGCAGTTCCAGCACGCATAACTCGAGCACACCCTTCTTGAGCTGAATGTCGCTGGGCTCGGTCATAGTTGGCTGCCGGAATCTTATAAAGCAAGCTACCTGTTAATACAAGATACTGGAATAACGTTTATGACACGGGGGCCGTGTACCGCGGGATGCCGCGGCGATTTGTGCGCGCTGGGGAATTAGGCCCTGGCGAGTTAAGCGCGTAGCATCGCGCGATCCATGGATTGGTGCGCTCGGGCCTTCAGTGCCTCGAGTGAGTTTCTCTTTCCGAAACGCCAAATCAACAAGGACAATTCAATGAAGACCTCGAATCGCATAGCCACCTGTGTGGCGCTGGCGGCGCTCGCCTGCACGAGTCTCACCGCCTTCGCCGATGATCACACCTACACCGAAGGACAGGTCGTCAACGTGGCGCCCATCCGCACCGTGGATGGCAAGTTCGACGATTACATGAAATGGCTCTCCACGACCTGGAAGCAGCAGCAAGAGGCCGGCAAGAAGGCCGGATTCATCGTCAGTTACGAAGTGATCGGCGTCGAACCGCGCAGTCCCGAAGATCCAGACTTGTTGCTGATCACGCGTTACAGGAACTGGGCTGCCCTGGATGGCGCCCTGGCGAAGAATGACGAGATCGCGAAGCAGGTCGAGGGCTCTGTCGCCGCCTCCAACCAGGCACAGTTCGGGCGTGCCTCGATCCGCCGCGTTCTCGGCTCATCGACCATGCAGGTGCTTGAACTCAAGTAGCCGCAGATCGCAGGACAGGACGAAGGAGCCGGGCCCTGTGCCCGGCTCTTTTCTGATGGCCAGGCCTGCAGCGCGGCGGATCCCCCCATCTACGAAGACCTTCGTTGACAGTACGAAATACTTCGTAGTAGCCTGCGTTCCATGAAGCAGGACCCCAAGTTCCAACCCACTCCATCGGAGCTGGCGATTCTCCAGATCCTCTGGACCCGCGGACCTTCCACGGTGCGTGAGATCCATGAGACTTTGTCCCAGGAGAAGGACGTCGGCTACACCAGCGCGCTCAAACTGCTGCAGATCATGACGGCCAAGGGCATCGTCAAGCGCACCGAAGATCAGCGCGCGCATGTCTACTCGGCCAACCAGCCCGCGGAAAAGACCAAGCAGCAGTTCGCCGCCGATGTATTGCAGCGCGTGTTCCGCGGCTCGGCGTCGCAGCTGATGCAGCACGCCTTGTCGGGCAAGCGCAGCTCCAGGAAGGAAATCGAAGAGCTGCGCCAGATGCTGGATGAATACGAGGAAAAACTGCCATGAACGCACCCACCGATTTCATGCACACGCTGACATGGTCGCTGCTCCATTTCCTGTGGCAGGGCGCCGCCATTGCCGCGCTCGCGGCCGCAGTCATGTTCGTGTTCCGCGCACCGGGCACGCGCTATGTGGTCGGTGTCGCCTCGATAGCGTTGATGTTCGTCTCGTTCGGCGTGACCTTCGCTTCACTGAACTCCACCGTGAGTGATGTGGCCACCACCGGTGCTGCAACACCGGCGTACACGCCCGCCTCACCCGCGGTGGCATCTCACTACCTGCCGGATCTGCCGGTCGCACCCGTCGCGTCGCAGGACCAACTCACCTGGGTGGCGCAGATCTGGCTCGCGGGCGTCTGCCTGCTGGCGCTCAGGATGGCGTTCGGTGTTCTGTTCCTGGAGCGGTTACGCCGTCGCAACCTGACCGCCCTGCCCGCCGCCTTCGTGGAACGATGCCGGAAGCTGCAGCAGCGACTGGGCATTTCACGTGTCGTCCGGTATTGCGAATGCCAGCTGGTTTCGGTGCCCGCGGTGATCGGCCTGTTTCGCCCGATCGTGTTGCTGCCGATGCGCGCACTGACCGGCCTCTCGGCAAGCCAGCTCGAGGCCGTGATCGCGCACGAGCTCGGACATATCAAGCGATTCGATGTCGCCGTCAACTTCTTCCAGGTGATCGCGGAGACGCTGTTCTTCTTTCATCCGGCGGTGTGGTGGCTCAACAGGCGCATCCGCGCCGATCGCGAAAACTGCTGTGATGACGTGGCGATAGCGGTCTGCGGCGAAAGGGCCAGCTACGCGCGAGCGCTCGCCACCATGGAAGTCTGGCGCCACGTGCCGGACTTCGCGCTGGCCGCGACCGGCGGCTCGGTGGCCGCGCGCGTGGCGCGGCTGCTCGGGGTGAGCGAGCGAAATGCCTCGACGCGCCCCGCCGGTGTGCTCACGGCGACGCTGGTGCTCACCGCGGCGTTGTCGGTCGGGGCCATTTCCGTCGGGCTCGTGCAGCCGGCCGAAGCTCGCAGCTACATCGGCGCCGAACCCGTTCTCGCGCAGGCCGAGACCAAACCCGCGCCAAAGGCCAAACCAAACGCGGCGTCGAAGCCCAATCCGGTGTCGAAGCCCAGTGCGCCATCGACGCCGAGCCCTGCGGCAAAGCCGTCGAGCCCGTCGGCTAACAATTCCGCGAACCCGGCAGCGCCCCATATCTCGTACATCGACCAGATGAAGGCAGCCGGGTTTGACAATCTCGGCGTGGACGACCTGGTGGCGATGCGCGTGCACGAAGTGACGCCCGAGTATGTGCAGAGCATTCGCGACATGGGTTTCAGCGCCGATCCAGAACAGGTCGTCGCGATGAAGGTGCAGGACATCACGCCCCAGTACGTGCAGGAAATGCGGGCCATGGGCTTCAAGCCCGATGGCGACGAGATCGTTGCCATGAAAGTGCACGAGATCACGCCTGACTACGTGAAGCAGATGCGCGCACTCGGCTTCGAGGCCGATGCCGATCAGATCATTGCCCTCAAGGTGCATGAGGTGACGGCCGAGTACCGTGACGAGCTCGCCGCCGCAGGCTACAAGCTCGATGCCGAAGAGATCATCGAGGCCAAGGTCATGGAGATCACGCCGGAGTTCATCGCCGAGGTGCGCGCGCATGGATTCAAGGATCTGAGCATGGAGCAGTTGATCCAGCTCAAGCACGCGGACGTTCTCTAAGGAGCCACCATGAAATCGTTCAAATCAGCCGTGCTCGGCGCGGCGTTCTCCCTGCTCGCCCTCAGCGTGGTGCCAACGGTGTTCGCCGCGGAGCAATTCCGCGGCAACTGGTCCATTGCCCCCTCGAACCAGGCCGGCATGGTCAAGTTCGGGATCAGCCACCGCGGCGACGACGGACAGTCGGATCATGAGTCCGATTGGCCCGTGAGCGCACTGCAGGGAATCGACCTGACAACCCCCGGGAAGCACGAGGTCAAGTTCACTATCAATCGCGAGGCGGGTCGCATCGACGCCGAGGGATTCATGAAGGACGGCGAAGGCGCCGGCATCTTCAGCTTCACACCCGATCCCAACTACGTGCCCGCGATGACCAGGCTCGGCTTCGGCGGCATCGACTCGCACATTCAGTTCGCGATGGCGATACACGACGTGACCCAGGAGTTCGCGCGGACCATGAAGGCGGAGAATCTCTCCGGGCTGGACACCGGCAAGCTCATCGCTTTCCGGATCTTCAATGTCACGCCGCAGTACATCCGCGAGTTGCGTGCCGAGGGACTACCCGCGAGAGAGGCCGACACGCTGATTGCGTTTCGCGTCCACGGAGTGACACCCGAGAACGTGCGCGAACTGCGCAAGACGGGCCTCGCGCTCGATGAAGATCAGCTGATCGCGTTCAGGGTGCACGAGGTCACGCCCGAGTACGTCGCCAAGGTCAAAGCGTTGGGCCTGGGCGATCCGGATGCGGATCAGCTGATCGCCCTGCGGGTCCACGAGGTCACGCCGGACTACATCGCCAGGATGAAGTCACGCGGCCTGAAGAACCTGACGCTCGATCAGATCGTGGAGCTGAAGGTCCACGACATCGACTGAACCCGGAGGATCACTTTCAGAGATATTCCAGCTTTTCCAGGGCGGAAAAGTGCTCGTTGAGACCATCGAGCGTCCCCATGTCGCTTTCATCCAGCGCGAAGTCGAAGATGTCGAGGTTGTCTCGCTGGTGATCCTCGCGATAGGCCTTCGGAATCGGAACCACACCGCGCTGCAGATTCCAACGCAGGATCACTTGTGCCGATGATTTATGGTGCTTTGCCGCGATTTCAGCGAGTCGTTCGTCCTTGAGCCGTTTGCCCCGCGTGAGGGGGCAGTACGCTTGCAGCACGATCTCCTGCGCACTACAGAAGCTCAACATGTCGAGGCTGTGGCCAAAGGGACTCCATTCAACCTGGTGTACGGCGGGCAGTTCCCCGGTGTTTTCGCCCAGCGTCTTCAATTGTTCGATCTTGTAACTGCAGACCCCGATGTCGCGAGTCAGACCGTCGGCGCGCGCCCGCTGCAGCTGCTCCCACAATTTTTCACCAACACCCTTTTCGGGCGCGCGGTGGATCAATACCAGGTCGGCGTACGCCAGCTTCAGTTGCTCGAGATTTCGGCGCGTCGCGTCATAGCCGTTCTCTTCTGGCTCGACCTTCATCACGATAAAGAGAGATTCTCTCGGACCGCTGAAACGACGCACCGCCTTTCCGACGCCGGGTTGAGTCTTGTAGTCGGCCGAGGTGTCCACCATGCGGTATCCCATTTCCAGGGCATGCTGGACCGATTCTGGCGTGTGTGAGGTCAACATCCAGGTACCCAGGCCAATGACCGGGATTTCATTGCCGGAACGCAAAAGCAGATTCGAGCCGACTGTCAGCGGCTCGCTGATTGCGCCGCGGTGCAAGGCTGCAGTGCGTTCATGCGTATGCGGAGTCGGCATTGTCCGGGGTCCTCAGGTTCAGGCGACCAGCGACGCCGGCACCTTGCCGCCATTCTTCCGCAGCTCTTCCATGACACGTTTGTGCAGCCACACATTCATGACGGTCGTGTCCTCTGTCGAGCCGGTATAGCCCAGCTCGCGCGCCAGCTCACGGCGATTCTCCAGGCTCGAATCGATGTCCAGCAATTTCATGAGATCGACGATCGAGCTGCGCCAGTTGAGCTTTTGTGGATTGTTGGCAGCGCGCGACTCGAGCACCGCCTCGACGTCCACCTCGCGTTCCCACTTGGCATCGACAGGGCTGGCTGGTATGCCGGAAGGGTTCGCAGACTTCGGCGCTGCTGCAGGTTTTCCGCCCATCCCGCCGGACGTTGTGGCAGGAGAAGCGGCTTGGCCCGAGCGGCCGTGACCGAAGATCGCATCCTTGATACGAGTGAAGATACTCATTTGAGCCTCCGAGGCTGCGAAGCGGGAATCAGAAAGGAGCGTTCTGCGCGACGCGCAGATCTTCCTCTCGCAAGGGCTCCTCCACGTCGGGTTCCGCATCACGTAGCGGATTTGCCGGCGGAAGAACGTCCCAGCCGTCGGCCGTCCATTGACGCATCCATTTCACGAGGACGGCCGCGAGTGCGCCCGCAAGCGCGAGTTTGAACAGGGTTTTCATGGGCGCGAGCGTACGCGGGCCCGCGCGGCGCACACATCGGCGCGCGCTGCGTCGTAGCATGAGGCGGTTCCGACATACCCCGCTGATTATTCTGTCGGCGCCGCGACCTTTTACCCAAGTGCGGCGTCTCAGTCCCAAAGGGGGATCATCCATTGGCGTACTTGCGCGCGATCGCAGCTGTGGTTCTCGTCTGTGTCGCGGCCGCAAGCGCCGACGATTTGTCCGGGCTCTGGAAAGCGAAGGGCCGCTTCGGCCCCGACGCACGCGGGCCACTCGTCATTCAGCGAGACGGAGCCACTTACACCGCGGACATGCTGGGGCGGAGGGTGCCAGTGCGCATGGAAGCGGGCGAGTTGGCTTTTGAATTGCCGGACCGGCTGGGCAGATTTCGCGGCAAGCACGAAGGGCCAAACATCCTGGGCCATTGGTTCCGGTTCGGAACGCCGGTGAATTGGAGCGAGGCCACCTGGCCGATTGCGCTCTCCCCCGTACTGCTCAAGCCGGACGGTCCCAATCGGTGGCGTGGTGACGTCGCGCCGCTCCAGGACGACTTCACGTTCTTTCTCTATCTCGCGGAACGGCGACCCGATGGATCACTGCGCGCGGTGCTGCGCAATCCAGAGTTCGATTTCGGTACGCAGCAGGGCGTCGAACGACTGGTCATTGATGGCACTCGAGTGAAGTTGATGGGCAAGCGCCGCGACAAGGAGCAGGAAGTTGGTGTGGGGAGTTACGACGCCGAGAACCAGGTGATCACGCTCGTCTTCCCCGGACGAGGCGGCAGCTACGACTTTCGGCGTGACGGCGATGACAGCGAGTTCTATCCGCGCGGCAAGAATCCGGGCCGCTATGCCTACCGTCCGCCGCTGGCTCGTGACGACGGATGGCCCACGTCGACTCTCGAGGTAGCGAACATCGATCGCGCGGCGATGGAGCGCTTCATCCAGAAGCTGCTCGACATGCCGATGGATTCGGCCGACGCGCTGCAGATTCACGGCGTGTTGATCGCGCGGCACGGCAAGCTGGTGCTCGAGGAATATTTCCACGGCGAGCATCGCGACAAGCCGCACATGACACGTTCGGCAGCCAAGAGCGTGACCGCGGTGCTGGTGGGCGCGGTGATGCAG
>Ga0111539_10012630_pt1 | contig 10581 bp, 16 predicted proteins | sample RhiMethybrSRZTD1_FD_79667 | JGI IMG/M metagenome (GOLD analysis project Ga0111539, IMG submission 79667) | Populus rhizosphere microbial communities from Tennessee, USA - Rhizosphere MetaG P. TD hybrid SRZTD1 (version 2) (version 2) | ecosystem: Host-associated > Plants > Roots > Rhizosphere >... | reverse complement strand
CTAGCGCGTAGCGCGGCCCTTGCAAGACTGTGGCACGGGTTCCAGCAACGGACAGAGTGCCATTCGGAACCGTGAGCGTCCCCACGGGTAGCCTGCACGGGCTTCCGTCAGCTTCGCAGACGCGCAACGGTACGGCGGATTGCATTCCCGCCAGGAACAGGACAGCGGCGAACAAGCAGAGTGTAAATATTCTGTTTTTCATTTTATCCAAGTAGGCCGTTCAAACGCGCCGTGATATTTCCACCGCCGGTTATGTTCGACGAAATGCGCGCGCGCACGAATCCCACCGGCCCAGCGAAAGTGCCCGATCCTTCCGTGCCCGCCGTGATATTCGCGGCTGTAATGCTGTCGAGTTGTTGCCACGTCTCGGCGTAATCAATCTGCTCGGCATGCTCAATAATGATTGTTCCACCGCTCACAGTGCCGGAAATCTCGATAAACCAACTGATTTGGCGGCAATCGCTAAGCGGTATCGCGCGGCCCGTCCCAGTGGTAACTGCGCTGAGACTCTTCGTTACATCGGAGTTCGGTGTAAATTTCGAGTAAGTCATATGATTTAGATATAGGTGGGATCGTCCAATATGCCGACGCCGTAGCCGCAATTGCCGACATAGGACCAGCCCTCACCGCGCTTGCGGCTGACACCCTCCCGGCTGGCCTGCGCCCGGTAACTGTCGAACTGCTTCTGGAATAGTTCCTCGTCGTGCAGTAACACGTCACGTAGGGCTTTAGTTTGCAACTGCCACGTGGTGGGATTCGATCTGATTGATATATCGCCCCACGAAGTTAGCGGCAGAGCGGAAAGAGCCGTCTGGACGCGTATCAATTGGTGGAAAGGACTCAAGCCCGGCGACTCGTCGAGCGATTGCAGGTTGTAGACGGCTTCGTACAAGACTTGGTATGTCTTCCCGCTCTCGCCCGCAATCGGCGTCAATTGCGCCCGCCACTGAGGCGACGCGGCGCCGAGCCGGAAGAAACTGATTTCAACTGCCGAATGCCCCTGTTGCTGCGTCTGCTGTGGCCCTTGATAGCGCTGGTCGGCATCCTGAAGCAGAGTAAAAGGGACTTCCCGCCGCACGTGGTGGGTATTGCTTGCGTCTGTTGTGTAAACTAGGAATGGACGCCCGAAGTCCTGCGCCGACACAAGGTAATCTTCGGCGCCCGCGTTGGTCGTCAGTGACCAACGATCCACGGCCCAATGAGAGCGAGTGTTCGCTAGCGCCGCGCAGTGGTTCGCAACGTGGTCAATGAAGATATTGAGCAGTTGCGGATCACTGGGGTGCTGCGGGTCTGGCTCCCCTAGCCGCAGACGAATAGCGCTTAGGTTCTCGGCGTTTGTGGCCATTTATTTATCCGTTACGCCTACCGATAACAGGTATCAGCATATATCCAAGCCATTTCTCGGCCAGGGTTAGCAGGGCACCGTCTGGGCCGTCCTGCTCCCACTTAAAGGGGTATATGCTGCCCTCGATTTCAAGGTCGTAGAGTCGCGTTGACGGCAACCTGAGTGAATCTCCCTTGTCGCCATGTCCACGAATCTCGAAACGCTCAATGGCCTTACCTTCTTCGGGATAGTGCAGTGGCTCTCTCGTGAGAAGTTTATATTCCAAAGTATCCATTATTTACCCTTCGGCGGCTGATTCTTCGGCTGTTCGGCGGGTGCAGCGTCAGGCCGTAAAGGCTGACGCTCAGAAAGCAGAATTTGCAGCGCTTGCCCCTGCTGTTCGAGTTGCAAACGTAGCAGCGCGTTTGCTTCCTGCTGACTCTCAACCAGTTTCAACAGCGCCTCATTGCCGCTGCTCGAACCAGTGGCTTGGTTAGCCAAAATGTTAAGGCTTTGCGCCGTCTGTAATTCCGCCTCATCAACCTGCGGTAAGCCGGTACGCTTCAGTATTTCGTAGTCCCGGCTGTCGTAGCGAGGCTTGTACCGTTCCTCTTTCGGCTCCATCCGCATGCAATGGTGGGTGTATACAATTTCTTCGCGCTGTATTTCCTGTGTCCTGCCCGCAATCTGTATCAGTTCAGCGCCAACCCCACGCAATATCTCCATCACCTGTGATTGGACTTCCGGCGGAATGTCACGCGGCGGACTGGCCGTGATTACTTCTAGTCGGTCGGCTAGAAATTTCGCCACGTCCTCGTTGCGTTCCGGCATGTTCGGCCAATCGGGGAAAAAGAGTTTGGTAACGTCCAACTCCCGGTAAACCCTATCGCCCAAGTCTGAGCGCAACGACTCGATCTCAAATATGGTACTTTTCTTCGACGTAGAGGCTTCGTCACTCAGGATTCGCTCAGCTTCGTGATAGGCGTAACTGCGGTAAGACGCAGTGGCAATTTTGCCGTCTGCGCCTGCCCGCTCGCTGCCTGGAATACGTGCCGTCTCCGGTATGGCATGAATGTTGTCCACCACGGCGATTGTGCGGCACGGGGCAATCTCACCGCGCCACAGTCTTGCGGTGGGAATGGCATGAGTAGCCAAACTGGCCATGCTAAAGCCTAGTTGGACGAAATAGCGCGGCGCGTTTAGATTAACGTCGGGCTGAAGGAAACCCGCAAGGCCGCCTTGTTCAGCTAGTAGAGTCTCCCGCGCACTGCGCGGTGTCTCCGGTGTTGGCGCTGTCGCTTGCATTTATTGCTTTCTCCCTGCGCCACTTCTCAATTTCCTTGATCGTAGCGCCAGATTTTGAATGTGCGCCCTCTCGGACAAACATAAATTTGCCCCAGTTCAGGCGCGAGGGGTCGTCAGTTGTGATTTTCCAGCCGTGGGTTTTAAAGAAGGCGTCTATGCGGTCACGGCCTTCCTTGTCTATCCGCTCGTCGCGCTTCTGTTCAAGGTCGTCCGTCAGTTCCTCAAGTCTGGACTCAGACGGGTGGTTGTCTTGATTGGAAGCGTGATCGCGCCGCCACTTCATCCGGCGGATTCTGTCTAAATCCACGTCAGACGGTGGCCTGTACGCCCCAAGGCAAATATCGTTGTTACGGACACCTGAGCCGTTACAGCAAATTTCATCGTGTAGGGCAATTGTGAAGACGCAGGAATAGAACCCGTCTTCAGGAAGTGGGCCGAGTACGTCAAGAACCCCCAATTGTGGATCGGTGTAATACCTGTTCTTCTCCCAATTGTTGTCCTTGCGCAGTTCAGCGTTTGAATGAAGTTCCGCCACGTAGAAGCGGGGAGTTCCAATATCCCGAATCTCCCCGGCTTCTTCGTAGCGATAAAACGGATACTTCGCCCGCCGCGCCCCACATATCCACTGGCCGCCAGCCCCTTGTACGTCCTGCCCCCACTCAACGCGGAGACGACTCAGCCCCGTGACTGTCTTACCCGTGATTTGGTCTATACGATCCTGCCACGGTTTCAAGTCAACGGGAGACGGACTGTTACCCGTGCGGATAATGGCGTCTTCAATGTCGAAGACTGGATGTGAGACATGTAGCTTGCGAATTTCCATTTAGGGAATGACGTACAGAACGGCGTCAATCGTGGCGTTGGTATCCGCAGTTGACGCATTTAATGTCAGCACAACTTGCGTTGCGCCATTGGTTGATAGGGATGTTGAACATTGCCCCGCTACGGCTGCCACAACGAGTCTGCCGCCAGCGTCGGCGGCTGTAATCGTAATCGTGTCCCCGACTGTTCCGCCCTGCACCCTGTAAAACTGAATGCTGAGCGGACCAACCGGAATTGGATTATTGATACCGTTGATGCTGACTTTTGTTGAGGCTCTTGTTGCCATTGAACCTCCTTATGTGGTTTGCCGTCTGCACAGCAGCGTCACCATGTGGGTGACTGATGTGGACGCGGTTGAAGCGGTGAGAGTCAATACAACTTGGGTGTTGGCCGAAGTCGTCAAGCTGTCCTCCGCTGGCATGTCGCCCCAGACAGTCCGAATGTCCTCGGTATAGCCAATGCTCGCAGCGGTGATGGTGACAGTATCGCCCACGGTCCCGCCCTGGACGCGGAAAACGGCAATAATCAGCCCGTCTTCCCCGCCAAATTGAATAGGGAGAAACCCGCCCGGAGCGATAGCCGTGGAAACGTTAGTAAATGCTCTTGTTGCCATATTCTATTGCTCCTTTCCTTACGCAGCGTTATCCGCAACTTGAGTTGACAGCCCGATCACACCGCAACGCTTGATAAGAGCGTTGACGTAAGGCGTTTCCGAACCGAAGTTTTGCCAGGTTCCGAGCGCGCCAGTGAAAGAATCCGAACCGTACCCCGCGACGCCGGAGCGCATGCGCATCTCGTTGCCGTCCTCGTTGTAGGTGTCCAGTTCCTTTTCCACGTAACGCTTGATCGAATCCTTGACAGTCAGCCACACGTCGGACTCCCCGCAGTCGGGATCAATCTGCTCAACCGTGTCGCCGTGCTGGAACTTGTCGAATGACTGGTCAAACACTTTGGCGTCTCCGTCCCAGCGCTTGAAATTCATCCCTAAGTTGCGCAATTGGTTGTCTTGAGCCAGAGACATAATGGCAATGACGGTTTTCGCCATTCCCGTGCCGGCGCGCGAAATCAGCAGGTTCTTCGTGAAAGTGAAGTCCGCAACAGTCAGGTTCGCGCTGTTGTTGTCCTTCACAACCGCGTTAAGATCGGGGTAGGTGGTGCGGCTCTGAAGCTGATAGTTGCCGCTGTTGTTGATGTGGTACGGAAGGCCACGCGGCATCTTAAACAGCGAGTTGCTGAGTACCAGCTTATCGCCGTCCGTTTGGCTTCCCCACGCGGCGGGAATAACTGCCGACTTGTTCGACTTTGACGAAATACGAACACCGGACGCCTTCAGCGTGGCGAATGTCGAATCGTATACGTCATAACGCTCGTCAACCTGCAAGTGGCGCGCGCCTTTGGTCGTATGCAACCCCGCAAGCGGCGTGTGGTCAATGGCGTTGTAGCAGAGAATGGTTGTCGTTCCCGACTTGTAGGTAGCGCGTGCGCCCTCGCCGGAATCGAACATCTGCCGGTTGGCCTCTTTGATAAGAGCCTTGTTGCGGCGCTGGATAATATCCTTAACGCCGTTCATCATCACCGATTCGTTCTCGGCGTTGCGCCAAACGCTTCCGGTGATCTCCCACGCAATAGACATATTCGCGCGATGCACGTACATGTCGTCCAGCGTCTCAGCGCCCGGCTGATTGAACGAACCGCCTTCAGCGATACCGCTCACACCCACGGCCGGTCTAAGTTCTGAACCGATGCGCCAGCCCTTGCCGTTGATAAACTCGCCCTTGCCGCGTCCGAACATGTTGTAGGTGGTTGGCACCTGCTCGAACTGCGGGCGAATCCCTTCCGCGACAAGCTGCTTGATTGCGGGCGCAATGGTTGCAAGATTTACTTGAATACCCATTACTTACTCTCCCGCCCCTAGCCTCTCCATCCCTTCATCCGTTCCGTGAGCCGGGACATGAATCCGTCGCTGATGTTGCCGTTCTCGTCCAGCGCCGGGACTCCATTGCTCCCGCCATTGCTCGCGGTGTTGTTCATGCCAGGGATTTCCTTGCGTTCAGGGGCCGATTGACGTTGATACTCACGCCAAGCGCGCGCATCGCGGAAAGCAGAATCAAGGCTATTGGTCATTTCTTTCATTACCTGACCAAGTTTGGCGTTAAAACGGAAAGCCGCGCCTCTTGCGTCTCGCTCGTCCACGTCCGCCGCCATATGCTCGTTTTTGAGCCGACGAAGCGGAGCGTTTTGGAGTTTGGCCACGGCGTCGCGGTGGACGGTTGCCCACTGCTTGTCTTGAAGCAGTTCAGCAAACGCGCCTTCCATCACCATTTTGTAGAGCCGTTGATTCTCACTATCGGCTTGCGGGCCGAATGGCTGCCATTTTGACAATTGCGCAAGGTGGGCTTTCTGGAAGTTATTGCTAAGTTCTTCGATTGACTTCACGGCCTGCTGTTCGGCCTGTTGGACGCTCTGCCGCCATTGCTGTTCAGCTTGCTGGCGCTGCGCCCCCTTCAGTTCGGCCAATTCCTTATGGGTATTGAGATTGAAGGCTAGGCTTTCGTCGGTTCCGTTATCCAGCCATTGAAGTAACTGGTTTACAGGCACCTGTTTGGCCACGTCATGAAGTTCCTTGGGAATGCGCGCCCAATCGTCGGCGGTAAGCGCCCCGGCTGCGGCTTGTGGCTGCACCTCCGGTATCTTGCCCGCCTCCTGCAATTTGGCTATAAGGTTGTCGGACTCGTACTGAACGAGGCTATCTACTAGCTGCCAGTACGCGGGCGTTGCCTTCTGCGCCAATTCGGTAAGGAATGGGATTGTGCCTTCTTCGGGATTGTGGATAAGACCGTTGACAAGTCCGGCTGTTTGCTCGACTGTCTCAAGTCCGCCCAACTGCTCCAACTTAGCAAGTTGTTCACGGAGTTGTTTGATCTCCGATCTGCTCTGCCTTGCCTCTGCCCTTGCGCCCCGTAGGTCTTCGACGAGTTTAGGAACCTGCTTCTGATCCAGCGCTGGATCGTTCAGCATTCCCTGTATATCGTCGTCGGCTTCGGGTATTGCGGACTGCTTTTCGCCCTCGTCGTCGAAACTCCACCCGGCGGAAAATTCTTCCTGTCCGGCTTCAGGCGCGGTTTGCGTCTGAGTCTGTTGCGACGGTTCGGCTGGTTGCTGTCCCTGCGTTGTATCAATGCCACTCGCGCCGGTGGCCCCGTCAGTGGGAGAAGGCGATACGGCTCCTTCTGAAATCGCGGTTGATTCGTCCATCTGTGCCTTAAAAAGAAAAAGGCCCGTACCCAGAGCGTTTTGCTCCGAATACGGGCCTACGTGATCGTTATGGCGCACTACCTTCCGGTGGGGCGCGGATTTAACGTAAGACTGCTATTCGTCGTAATTAAGTTCTATGATTTGTAGGATTACTTGGTGATCGACTTTCCTGTTTAGTAATTCTTTGACCAGCAATAAAACCTGATATGAACGCAGCAATGACTCGTGAATACCGGACGCCCCATTCATTACAATCTTTTCCAGTTCGGCCCTATCTAGGCTCGTTGGAAACTGTTTTGGTTCCGTCAGTTGGTTCACTCAAGTTTTCCTCAAGCGCGTCAATCTCTTTCTTTAGGCCACTGGCAATCAGCCTATAGCCCTGATAGAAGACGCGCAAAATGCGAAGTATTAGGCGCTGTGTGTCCATTGTGCGCGGCTAAATTTGCGACGGAAAGTCGCCCACATTGCCCTCCGGGTTGAACCGCTCACGATATTCCTGCTTCATTTCAGGATATACCGGCTCTTTCCACGCTCCCGGCATTGTGGACTCAGCGCGCTGGACGCTCTCATTGAAGTGATCCAGCAATGCGCCAATTGCAATGGACTTATAAGTCCCACATGCAGGACATTCCATGTGGTTATAAATGCACAAGCCCCGGCTATCCGGCTCAAGCACTGCGACCCAATATTCCGTGCAGTTGAAGCAAATAGCCAGCGTTGTCGTCCAGCCGGGACGGTGTTCGTTGAGATTAACAATGTCGCCCATTAGTTTACCTCTGCCGCTTTCGCCACTTCCCGCGCCAATTTCTTCAGCAATAGCCGAAGCAGCAGCTTGACGCGCCGCATTCGCCATTCAGGATCACGGCTAGTTCCTAAAAGCCATTGGTGGCGCGCGCCAAGTTTATAGCTCACATATACAGAGATTATCGGCGGATCAAACCAGTTCCCCCGTGGGTGCTTGGGATGGTCGCACATTATCCCGATATGCTCCTCGTCTTTCCCATACGAGCAGCGAGTTTCAAAGCGCGGCCATAGGAACGTCAATTCAGGCGCGACCGCTGGCACAAGTTCCATATAGACCAGAGATTGCACCTGAGATTCTGGCGAACTAAGCAGCGTTGCCATCGTTTACCTTCTCAGCCGTCGGCTTCCTCAGCGTGACACCCTTCTTAGCTACCATGCGCCCAACAATCGCGCCTGCCATACCGAGAACCACCAGAATGTCGCCCGCGTATTCATTGACGAGCGGTAAATACTTGGGCGCAATCACGCCAATGATGGCGATTATCGCGCTCAGCACTGTTTTGGATTGCCACCAGGGCTTTTGTTCTTCCATAGCTATCCTTTCAACCAATCGGCCAGCCGTTGCAGAACGTCCGCCGACGTGTGGCCGTCCCATTCCGGCGCTGTTTCGCGCTCAGGCGCTTTGCATAAATCCCAATATTTCTCTGGGACGTGGTAGGAGATTTGGCCTTGCGGCAAAAACACGCCAGCAATAAACCACCCTTCAAAAGCTGAGCCGTCGCTATGCTTCCTAGACTTCCACGCGTCAATAGCGGCAAAGGCGGACTGAAGCGCAAGGAACAGCAAGCACCTGTGATCGTAGAGTTCATCAAATGTGTGGTAGCCGTCTGAAACCTGGCCAGTTTCGCACTCAAAGTAAACAATGGAAGTCAGTCCAGGAATTGTTATCTTGCCCATTAAAACACCCCTCCCACTTGAAAGTCCCACGCCCCGTCGCGCTGGTAGTAAGAGTCCCCGAATGTCCGCGTGGGGAAGTTCTTGTACTTGTAGTAGCTGCCCTCCCCAGCGAAATACAGCGAGAAGCGCCTGCTTACTGGCCGCATATACTCATATCGCGCGCGCCAGCCTTCGAGATATGACGGATTCAGCGTCCCTTTGTGCTGCAACTGAGTCAGCCGCCCACCAGACTTGTACGCGCTTACATAATCGAAGTCGCGCACCTTGAATTCCTGAAATATCCGCGTCCCTGCGACTCTATGCAAGCCGCCCAGCGCCTTGAATGTCACGCCCACAGCTCCAAGCGGATTCAGGCCACTGTGATAATGCGCGCCCGGTTCTTTCGGAAACGACTGGCGGAAGTAGTCAGCCCCAGCGCCAACGAAAACTTTCACAGGGCCAAGGTAGAGCAATGAAAAGTCAACTTCTGGACGGGCAAACACCTCGTAGCCGTCCTGGCTGTGTCCCGCCATTCCTTCTTGAAACAGCGTGGGCAACTGCGGCTGCGTGCGGATACCGGCTATCCCTCGCAACCGGAAGCGGCCAAGTTCTTTCTGGCCGATAACGAAAAACTCAACGGGTTTCGGATCGAAGTCCGAGGTTGATTTGCTTACACCGACGCCTGCGCCGATATACGACTTGGGGGCGTCCTGTGCTTTAGTGTCTGTTGTGAGTGTTAGGGTAACGGTTAGGGCAATTATCGGGGCAATCGTTTTATTCAAGTAGAAAGAACTCCTTGTGTTGAATTGGTTGGACTATTGCTTTGGATACCAGTCCGTGGGATAGGTGACGACAAAACTGCACGCGGTTAAGTTCTCACCAGACTGCGGCCTTAACGTCTGACGCATAGGATTCACCACTTCCACCTTTGGTGGTTCAGGATTCTTGACGGGTTCCGGCCTCTCTTCAACTTTCTTTCGCAGCAAACCAATGCCAGCCGGACTAACCCCTAGCCATTTAAGAAAATTACGTCTTTTCATTTATGCGCCCCGTTCCCGTTAAGCATTATCCCTGCCGGCGGCTTTCGGGTTTGTATCCACTCAAACACCGACTGCCACACCTTCACCCACTTGCCGTTCTCGTACTTAGGCCAGCACACGGCCTCGTCGCCGTGTCCAATCACGACTTGGGTAGACATTGCCGCCTTAAATCCCTCATCGCAGAACTTGTGCCAAAAATAAATATCGGCGTCCGTGCGTCCCTCTCCCCAACTGCCTTCCTTGTCGGGGACGTTCAGCATCCACGGCTTTGACATTCGCTCAAATACCCGCCGACGAAACACAGTGAAGCCAAAATGCGCGTGAACAACCGGAATGAGCGGATCGGTAATCGTTACAGGGCCGTCTGTCTGTGCAAGGATTTCTTGAAACATTCCCCGACGCACCTGTGTTGGCGCAATGCAATCAAGGTGCGGGTTCTCGTACATCAACCTAATCAAATTGAGTCCGTCTTCCGGGTTCATGTAGCTATCGAAATCAACGGCAATAATGAACTCGAACGGCCCGCGCTCCGTTCCTTCCTGCAATAGAGTCTCGATCTGCCGGGTTAATCCCTGCTCCCACCACGCGCCGCCAGATCGCGCTGGCTGTGCCCTTAACGCAATGGCCGCCTGCCACATATTGTCAGCCGCTAGCAATGAACCGTAGCGCGGGGTAGACGTGGCTATCCCGATTGGCGCTACTTTTACCTCTTCCAGCGCCACTTGTCCCGGTTCGTGGCCAATTTCGCGCCACTGGCCAGCCACGAAATGCTTGCCGTTACTCAGATTGCCCTGTGCTATCTGTCCGCCCATGCGCGGGTAATTCTCGGCTCGTAGCATTTCCCGTTCGCCTTCGGCTGTGAGATTGCTTGCCGCCGGCTTGCGGCCCATTAGGTTCAAACTCACCGCCATTGATGCGCAATCATTCACTTCAGACACCCACGGCTGAATGTCTATCAATCCCGCTTCCGTTAGCAAATGACGCAATGTTGCCTCGTCGAAAATCGCCTTATGATAATCGTGTTCGTTCAATTGCCCGCCCATGAGGTAAGCGGCAATCGGCGGCGCACCCACTCCCGCACTACGGCCCGCCTGAATGTCTAGGTATGTAGTCGCAATCCATTTGAAGTCCGGCACGGCTATCTTGAGAACGCCG
>Ga0111539_10012629_pt1 | contig 10582 bp, 3 predicted proteins | sample RhiMethybrSRZTD1_FD_79667 | JGI IMG/M metagenome (GOLD analysis project Ga0111539, IMG submission 79667) | Populus rhizosphere microbial communities from Tennessee, USA - Rhizosphere MetaG P. TD hybrid SRZTD1 (version 2) (version 2) | ecosystem: Host-associated > Plants > Roots > Rhizosphere >... | reverse complement strand
GATGCCGCCGTTGAACACCACGAGCGTGTCGACGACGTCGCCCGGGAGGCCCGTGTCGTTGACGTCGACGTTGAATGCCCGGGAAAACGGGTCCCGCTCGGAATCGAGTCTTCCATAGCCCTGGAGCTTCTTCCCCACGTAGGTGCTGTCCGCCGCTACAGTCCCGACTCCCGCTTCCCGATTCGTGACCGTCAGGGTCTCTGGCGCGAAGGCGACGGAGTTCTCGGAAACGTCGCCGACATCGATCATCAGAATCGGATTCGTGGTGCGCCGGACGGCGCTCGTGTCGATGAGCGTCCAGAACTCGATCGTCTCGACACCCGTGAGGTCCGCGCCCGAAGTGCCCAGTGACGTGCGGATGGAACGCCATCGCTGTCCCGGAAGCGTGTTGGCGACGGTCCAGCGAAACGCACCCGTGACGGGATCGCGCTGCCCACCTACCGAGAGTGGGTAGAGCGTGAGCCAGAGCAGCGTCTCCGGTGTCGAGAACCCACCCTGGATGTTCGTCTCCGGGTCGATCTGGTCGATGGCGAAGCGCACCTCGTTGCTGTTGACGTCCGTTCCGCTCGTTTGCCACGCGAGCGTCGTCGCGCGCGCGAGGTCGAGCGCGCCGGCGCCGATGCCGGCGGGTAATCGCGCGCCCGGCGTTGGGCGGCTGCCGAAATACCAGGCGTTGTCGGTGAGCGCGACGGTGATGCCACCCTCGCCATCGAACGTCTCGATATAGGCCTGTCCCTTCGAGTTCGGGCGCGGGCGACTCACGGCGAACTCACCTTCCAGCGCGATCGTCGCACGGCCGGCGAGGCTGTCGCGAAAAGGCAGCGACCGACCGACGAGACGCCCGAGCGGCGACGCGTCGAACAGGAACGCGCCGCTCACGCCCGCCGTCAGCGACGACGCCGGCTCGTAGCCCAGCACCGGGCGCGTGTACGCCGTCCGTTGGGACTGCGAGATGGCGGTGAAGTTCAGCGCGCCGTGTTCGCCCACGAACTGTGTGGTGAGCCCGAAGATCGACGTCGGAATCGTCGTGAACAGTGGATTCTCCTCGTAGCTCACGCGGACGCGGCGCGGGAACGGGAACAGGGTGTCGGGACGCGTGAAGGTCACGCGCCCGAGCTCGTAGTCGATGTCGTAGTCGAGGCCACGGACGAGCTGACGGCCATCGATCGCGATGCGCTCGGAGCCCTGACGGAGCTGCACGGCGTTCAGCGCGATCGCTCCGACCTCGTCGCCCAGGGATTCGTAGTTCACGCGCAGCCGGTAGAAGGACTGCGGATGTCGGCTGGAGTACAGGTACTCGCCCGGCGTACGGTAGATCGTGTCGTTCGCCGGATTCTCCAGCGGTCCCGCGAGTCCCGCGCGCGAGAACGGCTGCAGCGATGGGAAGATGAGGAAGTAGTCGCGAATGACTTGGTCTGCCCCGCCGCCCTGCGCCACGATCTGATTCGGATCGTTAGGCCTCGGCCAGAGCCGGTTGTCGGCGTCGAAGCGTGCGTTGTTCGTCGCTTCGGCGACCCGAAAGTGCTGGATGTACGTGTCGGCGCCGCCGCCGGAGGGCTTCTCCTGATCTGCGCTCCCGCCCGTCACGATGCGGAGCTGGACGCTCTGCCGGCGCACGTCGGTACCTCCGATGCGGTAGACGGAGCGGATCTCTCGGCGGAAGGCCGGATCGTCTGGTGTGAGCCGCGGATCCCAGACGAGGTTCGCGAACTGGTCGCGCTCCGGCACGAACTCGAGGTCCGGGGTGCCACCCGTCGTCGCGATCGTCGTGTCGCGTCCGTTGATCCGCACGTTGTACGCGACGACCAGGCGCTCGCTGTTCTGGCTCAGCGGCGTGACGAGCGCGAACCACAGGAGCGAGGGATCGATGTAATAGTCCACCCGCTCGCGCAGGAGCTCGTACACCTGACCGCGCTGTGACGTCGGGTCGCCGATGATGCGGAACTGCGGCCCATTCGGATTTCGCGGCTGTCCGCCGAGCAGCAGCCGGTACACGAATACTTTCGATGGCCGGACAGAGTCGGGCAGCGCGTCCGCGATCGCGGAGAGCTGCCGTCGATTCAGGATGTCGACGTTGGGGTAGAATGCGCCGAATGCGGCAGGGTCGACCGTGAAGAAGAAACGCCGCGGCTCGATCTGATAGTCTTCGATGTCGCGCGACTGCTGCTGGACCGTGCGGTCACCGACGATGAACTCCCGGTCCTGAACCAGGTTGCCCTTCTGCTGGGCGGCGATGGCGGCGAAGCGCATCGGCCCCACGCGACCGAGCGCCTGCAGCCCGTAGTTGCCGCTCGGAATGCCTGACGTCATGAAGCGCGACGTCGGCGGCGCGAACGAGACGTTACCGACCTCCACGCGTTGAAACAGCTCACTCTCCTTCCCTTCGTAACGGATGGAGATGTTGTTCGATGCGTCGAACTCGCGCTGGGTGTCGTAGTCGACGTCGACGTGGATGCGGTCGGCGACCGTTCCGCGTGTCACGAGGTTGAACTGAAAGTCGAACGCGGGCTGGAACGTTCCGGTACACCGGAACGCGGTCGCGAACAGCTGGGAGGACCCGCATCGATCGTTCGTGACCTGCTCGCCCTTGGCTTCCAGCCGCGAGTTCAGCCGGAGGTCGAGCTTCTCGAAGCCCGGCGGAAACGCCCCAGCCAGGTTCCCGGCTGTATCCGTTGGCGCACGTGCGGAGTCACCAGGGGGACGCCGGCGGATCGTGTCGCCAGGCAGCCGTATGGTGTCTGCCGGTGCCCGGCGCGTGGTGGTGTCCCGTCTGACGGTGTCCTGGACGACCGGAACGGCGCCTCTCGTCCCCCTCGCCCACGCGGCCGACGGCACGCACGCGAGGAGGGCGACCAGACCGACCGTGAGGACACGCACCAAATTGGCGAAAGGAGGGTAGCAGCTAACGCGTGCGAGATCTGGAGGGCGGTCGGGCGTGGCACCCGGCCACGCGAACCTTAGATTCACCCTCCGGGCGGGTGGATTATTCTGGCTGCCCTATGCCCTTCTACGACAGGGGCTGAGCCAGGTTCCCGGGGATTCCGAGTCAACCTCAAAGCCAGCTACCCTGAGCTGCGAGCGAGCTGATCGCCTCCGTGAAGATAATCAACAAATATGTGTTGCGAGAGCACGTCGGGCCGCTCCTCTTCGCCCTGACCGCGCTCACATCGCTCCTGCTGCTGAACTACATCGCCAAGCGCTTCGGAGACCTCGTCGGCAAGGGGCTCGGATGGGGCGTCATCGGCGAGTTCTTCATGCTGTCGGTCCCCTTCACGGTCGCCATGACGCTGCCGATGGCGGTGCTCGTGTCGACGCTGTACGCCTTCAGCCGACTGGCCGCGGAGAACGAGATCACGGCGCTCAAGGCGAGCGGCGTCGGGATGACGCGCGTGCTCGTGCCTGTGCTGCTCGGCGGCACGGTGATGGCGGCGTTCATGCTGTTCTTCAACGATCAGGTACTGCCGCGCGCGAACCATCGCCTCAGCACCCTCCAGCAGGACATTGCCCGCAAGAAGCCGACGTTCGCGCTCAAGTCGCAGACGCTCAACGAAGTCGCGCCCGGCCGGTTGCTGTTGAGAGCGGACTACGTGGATCAGTCGACGAGCTGGCTACGGGTCGTCACGATCTACGATCTGTCCGATCCCATTCGGCGCCGGACGATCTTCGCGGACAGCGGCAAGATGGAGCTCGTCGGCGACGACCTGCTGCTGACGCTGTACGATGGGCACATGCTGGAGGTGCCCAAGAACGAGATCACTCAGCTGCAGCGACTGTTCTATGACGTGGACCGCGTACGGGTCCGGAATGTCGCGAACTCGCTCAACCGGTCCGACAGCACGAACACGTACAAGGGCGACCGCGAGATGTCCGTCTGCGAGATGCAGAAGGAGTTCGCGGAGCATGAGCTGGACTTCGAGGTGGCGCGCTACACGCTCGAGACGGCGCTCGTCTCCAAGACCCGCGAGCTGACGACGGGCGCGACTGCGTTGGCGCTCCCGAGCACGTCCAAGATGCCGCCGTCGGCGGGGGTGAATGACGGGAGCTCCCAGGCAGGCTACACGGTCGTCCCGGCGGGGTTCAAGCCGCACTCCACCAAATCGATTGGCGGCGTCTACTGCGCGCTGCTGCACAAGGTCTCGAAGGTCAAGGCGCCACCGCTCGTAAAGTCCGCACGCGCGATGGCGGTGCCCGCGGGAGGCCAGGCGCAGCAGGGCCAGGCGAAACAGCCGGCCCAGTCGTCGCAGCAGCCCGCTCCCAAGCCCGCCGTCCCGGACACCGCACGCCTGTCCCCGACGCGCATTCTGACGGGAGACTCGGCGGTTCCGGCGCCGGTGCCCCCGCAATCGGTTCCGCCCGTGAATGCAGCCCCTGGAAGCGGTGTCGCCGGCGATACGACGCCCCCCGCGGTCGTGCCCCCGGCGATCCCATCCGCGGCCATCGTACCGGGCGCCGTCAGCTACCCGGTGCCACACGTGAGCTCGGCGGTCGGCGGGCTCGACGCGGCCGCCACGATCGAAGCCGCTCGCGGCCGAATGGTCGAGAACCGGACGTCGATGAATCGCTACGACGTCGAGATCCAGAAGAAGTTCGCGCTCTCGGCAGCCTGTATCGTCTTCATCCTCATTGGGGCCCCGATTGCCCTGCGGTTCCCACGTGGGGGCGTTGGGCTCGTGATCGGTGTGAGCCTGGTGGTGTTCGCCATCTACTACATCGGCCTCATCGCCGGCGAGTCGCTCGCGGACCGCGCACTCCTCACGCCGTTTTGGGCCATGTGGGCCGCCAATGTCATCCTCACAGGAGTTGGGCTCGTGCTCCTCGTGCGGATGGGCCGCGAGGGCGCGACCTCTCGTGGCGGCGACCTCTCGGAGTTCATGGATGGCCTGCGCGCCGGTCTGGCGAAGCTGGGCCGACGGTTTGGCATCCACGCCGAACGCCGACACCAGAAACCCTGATGCGCCGACTCTTCCGACCACTCGACCGGTACGTCTTCTCGGAGTTCTGGAAGATCTTCACGATGACGGCACTGGGATTCCCGGTGCTCATCGTCATCATCGATCTCACCGACAACCTCGACAAGTACCTCAACCGGCAGCTGCCGCGATCGCAGATCGCGCTCAGCTATCTGTATTTCATCCCGGACTCGATGTTTCTCGTGATGCCGGCCGCGGTGCTGTTCGCAACCGTGTTCTCGATCGGTGCCCTGACGCGCCACTCCGAGATCACGGCGGCGAAGGCGTCCGGCATCAGCTTCTACCGCCTAACGGCGTCCATCTATTTTGGTGCGATCTTCGCGGCCGCGCTCGCCATCGGGCTCGGCGAGCTCGTGCCCATCACGAACGCTCGGCGCGCGGACCTGCTCGAGGAGAAGAAATTCAGGCCGGGCAGCGACCGTTACAACTTCGCGTTTGCCGCCGAGCGCGGGCGCATCTACAAGATCAGCTCTCTGAACAGCGAGAAGGGCAGGATCGAGGGAGTCGAGATCGAGCGCAAAGGCAAGGGCGCGGACTACCCCACCTACGTCCTGATCGCGGATCAGGGCGCCTGGACGTCGCGGCGCGGGTGGTCGCTGACCAAGGGCGCGATCCACGTGATTCCGTCGGACACGCTCACGAACGTGACGTTCGTCTTCGACTCGCTCCACGACCGATCCATGACCGAGGCGCCGGTCGAGCTGATGGCGACGTCCAAGGCGCCGCAGGAAATGGGATACAGAGCGTTGAGCCGCTACATCACGGCGCTCGAGCGGTCAGGCGGCGATGCGAACGAGCTTCGGGTGGAGCGCGCGCTCAAGCTCGCTATTCCGATTACCTGCATCATCATCGCCCTCTTCGGCGCACCCCTTGCGACCAGCACGCAGCGCGGTGGCGCCGCCTACGGCATCGGTGTCAGTCTCGGCACGACGGTGATCTTCCTGATGCTGATTCAGCTGACGAAGGCGGTGGGCGCCAAAGGCCTCATCCCGCCCGAGGTGGCGGCGTGGATGCCGAATGCAGTATTCGCGTTGATTGGAATGGTGATGCTGGCCAGAGTGAGAACATGACCGGGAACTGGGATCGGGGAACTGGGAACCGAGGCTCCGTGCTGCTTGTTTTCAGCGGGCAGCGAATCGCCCCCGTTCCCGGTACCCGGTTCCCCGTTCCCAGGCAGTCATGACGTTCGGCGCCCATTACGAGCATCGCCCCACCGAAGCGTACCCCGTCATGCAGCGGACGGGGATCAAGTTCTTCAGAAAGGTCGCACAGACGGTAAGCGGGATCTTCGCCGGGATTGGACAGCGCGGATTCTTCATCCGCGACATTGGCCGCGCGTTCTCCGAACCCGCGACGTGGGGCCGCGAGACGATCCGCCAGATGCGAAACATCGGCGTCGACTCCGTGCCGCTCGTCATCATCGTCGCCGGATTCCTTGGCGCCGTCACAGCGTTCCAGGCGTTTTATCAGCTGTTCGCCGGCGTACAGCTCTCGGTGCTCGGTCTTCTCGTTCGCGGCAGCATCGTGCTGGAGCTCGGCCCCTTGCTCACGGCGCTGGTGTTGACCGGCCGCGTCGGCGCACGCATGACCGCGGAGATCGGCACCATGCGAGTGACCGAGCAGATCGATGCGCTCGAGACGCTCGCCTACGACCCGATCGCGTTTCTCGTCGTGCCGCGGCTCCTGGCGGCGCTGCTCATGCTGCCCATCCTGACGGTCATCGCGAACGCCACCGCGATCGTGAGCGCGTGGCTCACGCTCATCACCGCAACGACCGCCACGACGGACGACTACGTCACGGGACTGCGTCTCAGCTTCGCCTCGTTCCAGGTGATCTACAGCATCATCAAGGCCGTGTGCTTCGGAGGAGCGATCGCCGTGGTCTGCTCGTACGAGGGGTACGTGACCGGGGCCGGCGCCGAGGGTGTCGGACGGTCGACGGCGAAAGCGGTGGTGATCTCCTCGACCTCGATCCTCGTGCTCGACGCCATTGTCGCGGCGGTCTTCGCGCAGTTCATCGCAGCCTAACGTGCTCACGATCGTGCTGAACCCAACCCGCAGTTAGGCAATGCGTCTGTCCCAGCCCCGTTCCCTATGAAACGACGTGACGAAGTCCTCGTTGGCGTTCTCGTGACCGTCGGTGTTGTCATCGCCGTGCTCGGCACCATCTGGCTCGTGCGCGGCGGTTTCTCGTCGGGCTACCCGCTCCATGCTCGCTTCAAGTGGGGCGCGGGGGTGAAGCAGGGCCAGCCCGTTCGCCTCGCGGGCGTCCAGATCGGCGTCGTCTCGGACGTCGAGCTCGACCCGAAAGGCACGATCCTCGTGAAGATGACGATCGAGGATGACTACCACGTGCCGCAAAACTCGACGGCTGCTGTACAACCGGTCGGCATCTTCGGCGATCAGGAGATCGCGCTGGTTCCGAAGGAGCCTAGCCCGATCTTTTTCGCGGAGGGCGACAGCGTGCCGGCTGCGGTCCCGAAGCCGGGGCTGCCGGAGCTCACGGCCCGCGCCGACACGATCTCGCAGCGCCTCGACGACGTGGCGAAGGCGGTGCAGATCGAGCTCGTGCAGGGTGGCGGCGTTGCGGACCTGCGCAAGACGCTCGCCGTGACCCACGACCTCGCCCGCCAGCTCAGCGCGATCGCCGCCGAGCAGTCACGCGAGCTGACACTGACGTTCGGCCAGTTCCGCAAGACGACGGCGGCCATCGACTCCGTGCAACTCGACTCGACGCTGCGCAATCTGCAGCAGACGACGCGGAACCTTGCCGCGTTCACGGACTCGCTTCGGGGAACGGCGCAGCAGATCAACGCGGTGCTCGCGAAGGCCGACCACGGCGACGGTACGTTAGGCAGGCTGCTGAACGATCCCGGCCTCTATCACGACCTCCGCCGCCTGACGACCCGTCTCGACTCGCTGACGCTGGACTTCAAGCAGCGGCCGAGGAAGTACATCAATCTCGAGATTTTCTAAACGGCCTGGACTGCACTGGTTACTGTTAACTGGAACTGGTTGCTGCAGGGTGTAAAGCGAAACCCTCGGGATGCCTCTCTCGCGAGAGAGCGTGCCGAGGGTTCTTACGCTGCAGCAACCAGTTCCAGCTAACAGTAACCAGTGCTGTTCTGCCGTTCGTTAGAAGCTGAACCGCGCCGAGAGCTGTGTCCTCCAGAAGTTGCTGACCGTCGAGCCCGGAGCGTATTCGCCACCCGCGGGCGGCGTGAACTGCACGATCGGCACGGCCGTCGCCGCCGTCGCGCTCGAGTACCCCACGTGTGTCACGAGCGGAACGTTGCTGTTCGTCGTCGTTGGGGTGACGAACGCGCGGCCCCAGTCCTTGTTCAGCAGGTTGCCGATGTTGAAGATGTCGAGCTGCACCGACACGCGCTGATCGCCGAACAATGGAATGTTCTGCCGGATCGCGACGTCGACCTGATTCACGAACGGCTGACGGCAGGTGTTGCGCTCGAGAATCTGACCGCGGTGACCCTTGAGGCAGTCGGAGCTGTTGATGAACGCGTCGAAGAGCGTCGCCTGCTCTGCCGCCGTGCTGAGCACCGTCGTCACCCCGCCCGTCGTGCGGGTAATGTTGCGGAACTGAATCTCGTTCTGGTCGGTGGCACTTTTTGGGATGTAGATCAGGTCATTGCCCTGCACGCCGTCGCCGTTCAGGTCGCCCGCGCCACCGGAGCCACCGTAGATGTAATCGTGTGGCGCGCCCGACACGCCCTGATAGAAGACCGAGAAATCGGTCGACAGATTCTTCAGCCAATTCAGCGTGTACGTTCCGGTCGCCAGGATCTTGTGCGGCTGGTCGAAGAGACTCGTCGTCGTGAACGCCTCGTCCTGTCGGCCCGATAGCGTGCGACCGAACTGCCAGTTCGAGATGTGCGTGCTGGATGTGAAGCTCGCGACGTCACGCGACTGCGAGTAGGTGTACGCGAGCAGCCCTTCCCAGTTATTCGCGTACCGCTTCCGGATCTGTGCCGTCAGGTTGTACGAGTAGTCCTTGCTCTGATTCTGCAGGTCGATCGCGGTCGTGAATCGAGCCACTCCGCCGTTCGCCACGACTTTCGGCGGCAGAATCAGGGTACGACTGCCGGTCGCCGGCGCGACGGTCGTGATATAGAGGACGCGCCCACCCTGACCGGCACCCACCGGGTCCTGCACGTTCTTGCTCACGAAGAACAGCTGATTCAGCGTCTTCGAGTAGAGTCCCTCGAGCGTCGCGACGAGGTTCCACGGAAGACGCCGATCGTACGCCAACGATCCGCGCAGGGGCTGCGGGAACTTCAGATCGTTGGCCAGGAAGTTCACATCGCCGATGGGCTTCGATCCGGCGCCGTTCCGGCACGTGTTGATGTTGGTGACGTCCACCTGGAACGGCGGAGCGGGCGTGGTCGGCGGAGTGCCGCCGGCAGCGCAGTTCAGGAACGTGATGATGTTGCCGGAGTTCACGTACGCATTCTCGAGCCAGACGTACGGCGGCGTCCCGACGAACAAACCGGCTCCGCCGCGGATCTGGTTGACCTGATCGCCGGTGATGTCCCAGTTGAACCCCACACGCGGCGAGAACTGCAGCGACGTCTCCGGAATGTCATCCGTGCGACGTCCGTACGCCGAGTCGATCGCGGCGTTGTACGCGACGTCCTTGAGGAACGTGCTGAAGTCGAATCGCATCCCCGCGGTGAGCGCGAGCCGCGGCGTTACCTGCCACTGATCCTGCGCGTACACGGCGTTCTGGAGCGCGGAGAAGTAGACGTTGCCGCCGTCGGCAAGGATGATCGCCTTGCGGAACGAGTTTGGATTGCCCGCCGCCAGGCTGTCGAGGTTGCGGAAGCTCCACACGCCGTACGAGCTCTGCGTGAACAGGTTGCGCAGCCACACATACTCGTTGCGCGTGCCGACGGTGAACGTGTGGTTGCCCTTCGGCGCGAACGTGAAGTTCTCGGTCAGCTCGATGGTCTTCGTGTCGAGCTGGTTGCCCTGCGAGAACTGGTCGGCTCCGGCGAGGATCGTCGCGTTCCCGTTCGGGCCGACGACACCGCCCGAATTGATCTGAATCTGCGGGAAGCTGCTCTGCGGATCGCGACGGTTGTACCACTTGTTGTATCCGAGGAACAGCTCGTTCGACGAACCGTTGCGGAAGTTCGAGAACAGCTGAAGGACCGGGGCCAGCTTCGTGTTCGAGAAGTCGTGGAAGTTGCTGGAGTAGACGGCCGTGGTGGGGCTGCGATTGTTCTGCTGACGGAGTCGCTCGCCCTTGGCGTAGTTGAAGCGGAACACGAGCCGATGAATGTCGTTCACGCGGAAGTCGAGTCGCCCGAACGCGTTCGAGAGCGGGTTGTCGATGTTGGTGTAGCCCGCGGTCCCCAGGTTCGTCTCGCCGAGGCCAGCCATGATCGACTCGAAGCGCACACGGTCCGCTTCGTTCAGCGGAAATGCCTGCGGTGACCCGGCCGGCTGCCCGGCATACGGTCCCGTGACCGGGGATTGCTCCTTCTGAAATTCCGGGGCGATGAAGAAGTGAAGCCGGTCCTTGATGATCGGGCCGCCGAGCGTGAAGCCGTACTGGGTGCGCTCGAATGGCGTGGCACGAAGAATGTTCGTGT
>Ga0111539_10012628_pt1 | contig 10583 bp, 7 predicted proteins | sample RhiMethybrSRZTD1_FD_79667 | JGI IMG/M metagenome (GOLD analysis project Ga0111539, IMG submission 79667) | Populus rhizosphere microbial communities from Tennessee, USA - Rhizosphere MetaG P. TD hybrid SRZTD1 (version 2) (version 2) | ecosystem: Host-associated > Plants > Roots > Rhizosphere >... | reverse complement strand
TGCGCCGACGGGCAGTCCCTCCGTCGTTTTCCCACATGGGATCGTGATCGCCGGATGGCCCGTGATGTTGAAGAGCTGTGTCAGCCGCAGCGTGATGTTGCGGACCGGCTCTTCCGAACCGCCAATTCTCACCGTCGCGACGCCGAGCTTGGTCGCCGGGACTGCCATCGCCGGAAGCAGCAGCCCGTCACGTCCTTTCAGCGCCGCATCCACTTCGCCGATCAGCAGCTCACGTCCCCGCATGGCGCGCACGTAGTCCTGCGCGAGGATGTAGCGACCCATCTCCAGACGTATGCGGACATTCGGCGTGTAATCGTCCGGGCAGCTGTCCAGGGTCATTGCGTGGTACGCGGCCGCCTCCGCGAGGACGATGTGCAGGTAGACGGGTGCGATGTCATCCGCGTGCGCGATGCTGACGTCTTCGAGGACTACGCCAGCATCGGCCAATCGCGCGCAGGCCTGATCGAACGCATGCGCAACGTGCGAATCCAGCACTGCGGTGAAGTATCCGCGCAGCACGCCAAGACGAATCCCGCGAGCGTCGCGACGATCGAGCGGTGAAGTCGGCTCGCCCCGGAGCACCGCGTACACGATCGCAGCGTCCTCGACCGACCGGCAGATCGGACCCACATGATCCATTGTCGCGCTCAGCGGGACGACACCATCCGTCGGGACCTCGTGAAGAGCGGGCTTGAGTCCGACGAGCCCACACGCGGCAGCCGGAATGCGGATCGATCCACCAGTGTCCGTGCCGATCGAGGCGTACGCCATGTCCGCCAGTACGGACGCCGCAGACCCACCGGAGGAACCACCGGGAGAACGCGACGGGTCGAGCGGATGACGCACCGGGCCGAAGGCGGAGTCCTCGTTCGTCGTGCCGAACGCGAACTCGTGCAGGTTCGTCTTGCCGATGATGACCGCGCCCGCTTCACGCAGCCGCTGCACGACTGTCGCGTCCCGTGAAGCGACATGATCGGCTCTCACGCGCGAAGCCGCCGTCGTGCGAATCCCGTGCAGGTCGATGATGTCCTTGAGCGACACGGGGACGCCGTGCAGTGGTCCCCGCCATGTGCCGGCCGCGATCTCGCGATCGGCCTCCTGCGCCTGCTGGCGGGCCTGCTCCGCGAGAACGGTGATGAATGCGTTGATCGACGGGTCGCGTTCGGCGATACGCGCGAGGCAGCGCTCCGTGATCGCGCCGGCAGTCGACGTGCGCTCCCTCAGCGCGCGAGCAACTGCCGCAATCGTCTGTGGCTCAGCGTTCATCCTGAACGTGGGCGGCGTCGGATTCGCCCCTCGCATCGGCGTTCCAGTCGGCCGTCCGCAGGGCGGCCGTCGAACGGGCCAATGCTTCGAGCAGCGGTCGAAGGGCGAGGCCGCGGCGCTCCGCGTCCTGAGTTGCAGTGTCCAGCCAGGTTTTGACAGTCACGGCGGGAGTAAAACGTCTATTGTAAGCTGGCCGCGTGAGACAGACGAAGATTGTCGCCACCCTCGGTCCCGCGTCGAACGGCGCCGACATGATTCGACAGATGGTCGCCGCAGGCGTCGACGTCTTCCGTTTGAACTTCTCGCACGGCACGCACGAGACGCACGCGCAATCGATCGAGCGGATCCGTGCTGCAGCCGATGCCGCCGGGCGTACCGTGGCCATCCTGCAGGACCTCAGCGGACCAAAGATCCGTACGGGAGCGCTGGTCGGCGGCAAACCGATCGAGCTCAAGGCCGGCGATGCTCTGACGATCGCGGTTGGCGATTTTCCGGGCGAGCGCGGTCGCGTCTCGACCACCTACAGCGACCTTCCACGCGCCGTTCATCCAGGCGACCCGCTGTTGCTCGACGATGGCCACATTCAATTGCGTGTCGAGGACCGGACCGGGGAGGAAGTGCGGACCGTGGTCGTCGACGGCGGCATGCTTGGCGAGCACAAAGGGATCAACGCGCCCGGTGTGGAGCTTCCCGCGTCGAGCCTCACGCCGAAGGATGTCGAGGATCTCAAATTCGGCGTCGCGTCCGGCGTGGATTACATCGCCCTGAGCTTCGTGCAGAGCGCGGCCGACCTGCGGTTGGCGCGTGCCGCCTTGCGTGATGCCGGCGCGCCGCAGATGCCGCTGGTGGCAAAGCTCGAGCGGCCCGAGGCCGTCACGCGGATCGAGGAAATCCTCCACGAATCCGATGCCGTGATGGTCGCTCGCGGTGATCTCGGCCTCGAGCTTCCTCTCGAGCGCGTGCCGCGCGTGCAGAAGGAGATCACGTGGCGGGCGCGCGTGCTCGGCGTTCCCGTGATCGTCGCGACGCAGGTGCTCGAGTCGATGCGCACCGAGCCGCGACCGACACGTGCCGAGGTCAGTGATGCGGCGAACGCCGTCGACGATCAGGTCGACGCGATCATGCTGGCCGGTGAAACTGCGGCTGGCTCGTATCCGCTGCGCGCCGTGCAGACGCTCGATCTGATTGTTCGCGACGCCGAATCGGTGCCCCCGGTCGGTTCATTGCCGCTCCAGGACACCCACCTGCTCAGCGGTCATGGCCTGGCGCTGTGCGAGGCCGCGGTCACGCTGGCCGAGCATGGGGAAGCCTCGGCGATCGTTGCAATCACCCGCGGCGGAAAAACAGCGAGGGTGCTCTCGGCGTTGCGGCCGAGGGTGCCGATCTTCGCCGCGACGGATCGGCCGAACATCGCGCGTCGTCTGGCGCTCGTGTGGGGTGTCATTCCGATCCTGATGGACATCGGGCAGGACATCCAGGCAGCCGCGACAGGTATCGGCCGCGATCTCGTGGCACGCAATGTCATCGCGCCGGCATCGCCGATCGTGCTCGTCAGCATTACGCCTGATCTCGCACCGGGGCCTTCGAACTTCCTGAAGATCCAGAGAGTGTAGGGCGGGTTCCGCGCCCTTCGACTCGCGCTCAGGGCGTCCCGAGCGGAGTCGAGGGACGAAGCGGACCCGCCGTCGGTTCATAATCGAGGGATGCAGCCGCAGCCGCTCGCGTACCTGGATCGGGAGTTCCTCGACAGCGAAGAAGCGCGCCCCTTGCGCATCCTGGCGGAGTACCTGGAACCGCTGCGCAGGTTCAGAGCGCAGAACATTCAGGACACGGTCGTGTTCTTCGGATCGGCGCGCATCCACAGCCGCGAGGATGCGGAACAGGCACTCGAACGACTCGAACGGCGCTTCGGCGCGCGCGATACCGCGCACGAGCATCTCGTTCGCGGACGCAAGGCCGTCGAGTGGTCGCGATACTACGAGGATGCGCGCCAGCTCGCTCACATGCTGACGGAGTGGACACAGACCTTGACGTCTCCGTACTTCCGGTTCGTCGTCACGTCAGGCGGCGGCCCCGGGATCATGGAAGCGGCCAATCGCGGCGCGCATGAGGCGGGAGGGAAGACCATCGGCCTCAACATCCGCTTGCCACACGAGCAGGGACCAAACCGTTTCATCACCGAAGGATTGCACTTCGAGTTCCACTACTTCTTCATGCGCAAGTTCTGGTTTGCGTATCTCGCCAAGGCGCTCGTGATCTTCCCCGGCGGGTTCGGCACGCTCGACGAGATGTTCGAGATCCTGACGCTGATGCAGACCGAGAAGCTGGCCAAGCAGATCCAGATCATTCTGTATGGAACGGATTACTGGGACGGGATCCTGAAGCTCGAGCCGATGGCGGAGTGGGGAGCGATCACGCAGTCCGATATGCACCTGGTGCAGCGCGCCGACACTCCCGAGGACGCGTTCGCGCTGCTGCAGGCTCACCTCACCGATCATCACGTGATGCCGCCCACCGCGCAGGAGATGCGCGCGCCCGGAATCGCGAAGACACGATCCTAGTACAAGAGGTACGGTGCACGCGTGGCGCTACGCAGGCGAGAAGAGCTGAGCAGGACATCCGATCCGAGACGCACATTATTTCTCCCGTGCCTCTTCCGCACGCCGTTTTGATCCGATAGCATCACCGTCACCAACCGACAATGAAGGCTGCTCCGATGACCGGGTTCGCCTGGAGTCTTGCCCTCGCGCTGTGCGTGTGCCTCGCGCCGGGCGTCGCGCGTGCTCAGTCGATTTCGCTGACGCCGCCGACCATTGCCGCCAGTGCTGCGGCAACAGCAGACTGGGCGACGACGTACCACGCGCTGAAGAACTACAAGCTGCGCGAGGCGAATCCGTTGCTGCAGCCGCTCTCAGGATCGCCAGGTCCGCTCGTGTCAATCGGCGCGGCGATCGATGTCGGCGCGGTGAGCGCGTGGAATCTGTCGATCGGCCGATCGCGACCGCAGGCGGCCGCGGCGGGCCTGTGGGCGATGGCCGCATTCCGGTCGTATCTTGCCATTCACAATCTGCTGAACGAGAAGAAAGCGGCAAGACGGTAGCTACGTGGCTGGGCGGATGGGTAGCTAGGTAAGAACACCCTCACGGCGTGGCCCGAATAACTACGAGCGCCCGAACAGTCTAGCAACCCAGCTGCTCAGCACCCCAGCTACCCCGACGCGGCCTCCTTCCACCCGCGTCGCTTCAGCGCCTCGCGCAACGCCTGGGCACGCGCCACGGCACGCGGCTCCAGCTCGAATCGCTCCTGGACGATGACCGCGATTTTCGATTCGACGGTCAGATGTAGCTGACCCTGCTGGCGATAGACGGAGCACCAGAGCTCGTCCTCATTCCACGCAAGCTGCCAGAGCAGGGCAACGCGTTCCCGATCCGCCGCGCGCACGTGCCGTATTATGGTCTGCCCCTGTGCTCCCGCCGTTCCTGCTGCTCGAAGACAGCTACACCGACGTCCAGTCGATGACCGCGCTCCTCAAGCGCATCGGTCTCGTCAACGCGGTACGCGTGATCGGATCGGTATCCGACGCACAGCGGTATCTGGCTGATTGCGTACCGTCCCGACTTCCGGTGGTTGTCTTTATCGGCGCCCAGGTGCGCGGTGCGCACGGTCTGGAGTTGCTCGAATGGATGCGACAACAGCCGGACCCAATCGCGCAGATCGGCGCGATCGCGCTCGTCCATGCCACCGACGAGCCCGTCGCCATACAGGCAGCAGACCTCGGAATACCGACCGTGGAGAAGCCGGTCGAAATGCGAGCGCTGATCGCGGCAATGAAGAGCCTCGGCCTGCCGGAAAAGGCTAAAATCGATGTTTCGACGCTCACCGTGCAGGTCGAGTTGTGGCCACGAGGCACGCAGCTCGATGGGTAGAAGTGTAGGGCGGATCTGGCTTTACCGACCCGCCGGTAAGCAGATCGCGTTTACCTGACGTAAGGGATATAGGACAAGCCATCGTGGGATTCCGAGGGATCCGGCGGCAGCCGGTCGGTCGGCCGTCCGCCATCGTCGTCGTATGCCTGCTTGGGCTCGCGGCAGTCGTCTGTTCGTGCACCGGTAGCCAGGCTCGCCAGCAAACACCCCAAACCAACGAAGCCGGAGGAAGCCGCGGTCGAGGCGGCGGCGAGGGACCCGTCCCGGTGTCCACGGCGTCCGTGGTGCAGCGGGCTGTCCCCGTTACGCTCAGCGCGGTCGGATCAGCAGAAGCGATCTCGACCGTCCAGGTCCGCTCTCAAGTCACGGGACGCCTGGCAGAGATTCATTTCAACGAAGGCCAGGAGGTCGAGGCGGGCCAGCCTCTCTTCACGATTGATCCGCAACCGTTTCAGGTCGCGCTCGATCAGGCGACGGCGATTCTCCAGCGCGACACGGCGCAGGCGGGGAACGCGCAGGCACAGGCGGAGCGGTATAAGAGTCTGTTCGACCGGGGCCTGATCGCGCGCGATCAGTACGAGACGCAGCTCGCGTCGGCGAACGCGCTCAAAGCGACGACCGCCGCGGACGAAGCCGCCATTGCCGCGGCGCGGTTGAATCTGCAGTACTCGAAAATCACCGCGCCGGCGTCGGGTCGCACCGGTGCACTGCTCGTGCACGTGGGCGATCTGATTCAGGCGAACGGATCCACGCCGCTCGTCGTGATCAATCAGCTCGCGCCGATTTACGTGACCTTCTCCGTCTCCGGGAAATCTCTCGACGAGATCCGTCGCGCGCAGCGCTCGATGCCGCTCAAGGTGGTGGCGCACGTGACCGGCTCGGACGCGGAAGAGGGATCGTCCGACACCGGGCGCCTGACGTTCATCGACAACGCCGTCGATCCGCAGACCGGGACGATCAAATTGAAGGGGACGTTCGCGAACGCGGGCCGCGATCTGTGGCCGGGCGAGTTCCTCGACGTCACGCTCGTACTCAGGACAGAACAGCGGGCCGTCGTCGTCCCCTCTGCCGCGGTGCAGGCCAGTCAGCAGGGACAATACGTGTTCGTCGTCAACGGCGAACAGCGCGCGGAGATGCGGCCCGTCACCGTGTCGCGCGTCGAGGGGGATGAATCGATCATCGCCAGCGGTCTCAGCGCCGGTGAAGTGGTCGTCACCGATGGTCAATTGCGGCTGGTCCCCGGTTCACGCGTCGGGGCGCGTGGCGCGGCACGGAGCACCGCGGTGGGCGAGGCACAATGAATCTGTCGGAACTCTTCATTCGTCGGCCGGTCGCGACGACGCTCATCGTCGTGGCCATCGTCAGTTTTGGCGTGATGGGCTATATGGTGCTGCCCGTCAGCGACCTGCCGGTCGTCGACTTCCCGGTGATTCAGGTGCAGGCCAACCTGCCCGGGGCGAGTCCCGAGACGATGGCGGCGTCGGTGGCGACGCCGCTCGAGAAGCAGTTCTCGGCGATCGCCGGCGTCGAGTCGATCAGCTCCACGAACAGTCTCGGCAACACGAGCATCACGCTGCAGTTCGGCCTCGATCGCAACATCGATGCAGCCGCCCAGGACGTGCAGTCGATGATCGCGCGCGCGCAGCGCCAGCTGCCGCCCGACATGCCGACGCCGCCGTCGCTCAACAAACAGAACCCGACCGACCAGTCGATCATGTTTCTGACGGTCAGCTCGAAGACGCTGCCGTTATCGCAACTGAACGAGTACGCGGAAACGGTGGTCGCGCAGCGGCTCTCGACCGTACCCGGCGTCGGCCAGGTCAATTTGAACGGGGCGCAGAAGTTCGCGGTCCGCATCGATCTCGATCCGCGTGAGCTGGCGGCGCGTCAGATCGGCATCGATCAAGTGGCCACCGCCGTTCAGCAGGCGAACTCCAATCGCGCCACGGGCACGTTGTACGGACCCGATCAGCAGTTCGTGGTCCAGGCGCAGGGCAAGCTGCTGTCGGCTGCCGACTACAAGCCGGTCGTCGTCGCCTATAAGAACGGCTCGCCCGTGCGTCTCTACGAGCTGGCGAACGTGTTCGACGGTGTCGAGAACGACAAGACTGGCGCCTTCTACAACGACACGCGCACGATCATGCTGTCGATCAACCGGCAGCCCGGGACGAACATCGTCCAGATCGTCGACGCGATTCACGCGATCCTTCCGTCGCTGCAGGCACAGCTGCCGGCATCGGCGACGCTCGCGACCCGGTACGACCGATCACTGACCATCCGCGAGTCGGTCGCCGACGTGAAGTTCACACTGGTGCTGACGATGTGCCTGGTGGTGCTCGTCATCTTCCTGTTCCTGCGCAACCTCTCGGCGACGATCATCCCCAGCCTGGCGCTGCCGGTCTCCGTGATCGGCACGTTCGCGGTGATGTACGTCTTCGGCTACAGCATCGACAACCTGTCGATGATGGCCCTCACGCTCTCGGTCGGCTTCGTCGTCGACGACGCGATCGTGATGCTGGAGAACATCGTCCGGCACATGGAGATGGGAAAGCCTCCCTTGGCGGCCGCGTTCACCGGCTCGCGCGAGGTGGCCTTCACGATTCTGTCGATGACCGTGTCGCTGGCCGCCGTTTTCATTCCGGTGCTGTTCATGGGTGGAATCGTCGGCCGCCTGATGCACGAATTCGCGGTGACGATCACGTCGGCGATCCTCGTGTCCGGTATCGTGTCCATCACGCTCACGCCGATGCTGTGCAGTCGGTTCCTCACGCCACCGCACAGCATGCGGCATAGTCGCCTGTATCAGGCGACGGAGCGGATGTTCGACGGCGCGCTGGCCGTCTATGCGTGGAGCTTGCGGCACACGCTGCGCTACCGCGCTGTCGCGATGGTCGTGGCGGCGGCGTTGTTGGGCGGCACCGTGTATCTGTACATGAAGGTGCCGACGGGATTCATTCCGAATCAGGACACCGGTCAACTGATGGTGCAGACGGAGGGCGTGCAGGGGATAAGTTTCGCGTCGCTGGTGGAGCACCAGATGCAGGTCGCCAGGATCATCATGGCGGACCCGAATATCGAGTCGGTGTCGCAGATGTTCCAGGGCGGCAACCAGGGGCGCATCTTCCTGGGGCTGAAGCCGCGCGATCAGCGGCCGCTCTCCGCCGACGAGATCGTGGAGGAGCTGCGCCCGAAGGTCTCGGGAATTACTGGCCTTCGCGTGTTCATCCAGAACCAGCCGCCGATTCGGCTCAGCACGCAGTTCAGCCGCAGCCTGTATCAGTACACGCTGCAAGACCCTGACACCGCGGAGCTCTACGCCTTCGCGCCGAAATTCGAGGAGCGCCTGAAGCAGATTCCTGGACTCCAGGACGTGACGAGCGACATGCTGCTCAAGAACCCGCAGGTCGACGTGACGTTCGATCGCGATCGGATCGCGTCGCTCGGACTGACGGTGGACCAGGTCGAGAACGCGCTCGCCTACGCGTACGGCACGCGCCAGGTGTCGACCATCCTGGCTCCGCAGAATCAGTATCAGGTCATCATGGAGGTCGCGCCCGAGTTCCAGTCGAACCAGGCCGCGCTCTCGATGCTGTATCTCCACGGCGCGAACCAGCAGCTCGTGCCGCTCTCCGCGATTGCCGACGTGAAGCCATCGGTCGGCCCGATGCAGATCAATCACGTCGGCCAGCTGCCGTCGGTCACGTTGTCGTTCAACCTGAAGCCGGAGGTTGCCCTCGGCGATGCGGTGGCGGCCGTGCAGGAGGCGTCGCGCGAGATGCTTCCGGCGACGATCGTCGGCAGCTTCCAGGGTCAGGCACAGGCGTTCCAGTCCTCGATGCAGGGCCTCGGCTTGATTCTGGTGTTGGCGATCTTCGTCATCTACATCGTGCTCGGCATCCTGTACGAGAGCTTCATCCATCCCATCACGATTCTGTCGGGTCTGCCGGCGGCGGGATTCGGTGCGCTGCTGACGCTGACGCTGTTCAAGACCGATCTCAATCTGTATGCGTTTGTCGGCATCATCATGCTCGTCGGTCTCGTCAAGAAGAACGGCATCATGATGATCGACTTCGCGATCGAGGCGCGGCGCAGCGAAGGCAAGTCGGCCGCCGAAGCGATCTACGAGGCGTGTCTCGTTCGCTTCCGCCCGATCATGATGACCACGATGGCCGCGCTCGTCGGCACGCTGCCGATCGCTCTCGGCTGGGGCGCCGGTGCCGAGGCGCGACGTCCGCTCGGTCTCGCTGTGGTCGGCGGTCTGCTCGTCTCACAGACCTTGACGCTCTATCTGACGCCGGCCTTCTACACGTATATGGAGTCGTTGAGCGAGCTGCTGATGCGGCGCCGCGCGGTTGGCGTGACATTCGAACGCCCGGGCGACGCAGCAGCCGGCGCGCACGTGCCACGATGACCCGGAAGGAATCAGGACTCAGGAATCTGGAATCAGGGCTGGTCTAGGAATCAGCTACCAGACCAGGAATCAGGCTACCAGACCAGATTCGGCTCGCGGGCGGGTTTGACGTAGTGCGAGACGACGCTGATCAAGTGCTCGAGGCCGACTGGCTTGAGCAGGTAGTCGGCGGCCTTCAAATCGCAATCGAGCACTTCCGATAGCGGTGCGCCCGTCGTGATGATCGTCGGGATCGCAGCCATCCTCGGATCCGTCCGTTGCGCAAGACGGAACCGCCATCCATCCATGTCGGGCATCTTCAGATCGAGCAGGATCACGCCGATCTGCGTGTTCGCTCGCAGCCGCTCCAACGCTTCGCTACCGGTGGCGGCCTCCATCACGTCGAAGCCTGCGAGCCGGAGGGCCTGAGAGAACATCTCGCGGACCGAAGGGTCGTCGTCCACCAGAAGGACGTACTGGACGTCTGACGCGCTCGCATCCTTGGCCGTCGGCAGGTCCAACGGCCCCGAGGGAATCGTGGGGTCCGGATTCAGCCGGACAAGGTCCGGCACGGTGACCGGCTTTCGCCGGACTTTACGGTCCAGCACGTTCGATACCTCTGTGTGTATCTATCGGCCGGACCGTGCAGAACGTGAGGGTCAGATGACAGAAGCGCGTGTGATGTCTTTGATTGCAGGCGTTCCGCACTGGCGCATGGTGAGCTGGAGCTCGGCGCGGGCGATGTCGATGACGCGCTCCACGCCCTTCTGGCCAAACGCACTCAGCGCCCAGACGTAGGGCCGACCGATACCGACGGCCTTCGCTCCGAGCGCGAGCGCTTTGAAGATATCGGTTCCGCGCCGGAAACCGCCGTCCACGAATACTGGGATTTGACCCCCCACCCCGTCGACGACCTCGCTCAAGGCGTCGATCGTGGCGCGACCTGTTTCAGTGGCCCGCCCCCCGTGATTCGACACGACGACCCCGTCGACCCCGCGCTC
>Ga0111539_10012627_pt1 | contig 10584 bp, 7 predicted proteins | sample RhiMethybrSRZTD1_FD_79667 | JGI IMG/M metagenome (GOLD analysis project Ga0111539, IMG submission 79667) | Populus rhizosphere microbial communities from Tennessee, USA - Rhizosphere MetaG P. TD hybrid SRZTD1 (version 2) (version 2) | ecosystem: Host-associated > Plants > Roots > Rhizosphere >... | reverse complement strand
CGTGAGGCTGCGGTAGACCGCTTCGACGAACGCCGCTGCCGTCACGAAGCTGTCGTCCCGGACGTACTCCGTGTCGTAGTCGCGAGTCGGGCGCGCCGCTTGAACCTGCCGGAGCGTCATGCCGGCGTCGATCAAGCTCGCAATTCGATCGCGGACGATCACGACCATGTCGCGAAACTCGACGACGTCGGCTTCGTCGCAGATGCGGCCATGGCCCGGAATCACATAGGTCCCGCGTTCCTGCGTCTTGGCCGGCACCGTCAGATGCAGAATCTGGTTCAAGCCCGCGATCAAGCCTTGCACGCTGCCGCCGCGTGCGCGGTCGATGAATGGATAGCTGCCCGGCACGAACAAGTCGCCCGTGCTGACGACGTCGGACTCTCGAAACAACACGATCGTGTCGCCGTCGGTATGCGCGTTCGGCGCGTGATAGAGGAACACGGCCTCGCCGTTGAAATGGAAATCCTTGGTCGGCGTGAAGTACGAATCGCCCGGCAAGCCGCCCGGCGGCGTCGGAGCGTCGCCAGGCGCCGGATTCGACAACCGCGCGAGCGCGTTCTCGTGCGCGATCATCTGCAGCGGGTCGAGCGGCGTCGGCTTGATCAGCTCGACGAGCGCCGCGTTGCCGCCGACGTGATCCGGGTGATCGTGCGTGTTGATGATGAATCGCACCGGTCGACTCGACAGCCGCCTGATCTCGGCCATGATTCTTGCGGCGAGCGGGGCGAACTCGGTATCGACGACGAGGACGCCCTCGTCGCCGATCTGCACGCTGACGTTGCCGCCGGCGCCGGCGAGCATGTAGACGTTGCCTTGCACCGGCAGCACGCTGATCTCGACGGCTGCGAAGTCTTGCCGCGCTTGGCCGGCAATGGGCGACGCCGCGGCGATTGCCACCGTGGCCGCGCATTGCAGGCGCAGCGCCGTGCTCATCGCAAGTCGCAGCCGCGGCCGAATTCGCCGCAGCGGCAGTACCGTGCGCATTGCGCCGGAGCCGGCGGCAGGCGCAGGTTCTTCAAGAACTCCGGATAGAGAGTTTCGCTGCCGCCGCGCACGCCCGCCTCGGGTAGCCCATACCAGTCGATGACTTCGCGCAAGAATGGGTTCGTGCCCGGTAGATGATTCGGAACGTAGTCCGGCTCGCCGACGAGCTCGGGCACGTAGACGCAGACGTCGCGGCCAAGCCGCTGCGCCGGCGCCACCGTCCACGTCTGGCTGCGGACGAGCGGCTCGGTGAGAAATACGGGGTCGCGAATCAGCGTCGTGACGGTCAGGTAGTCGCCGTGCCGCACCCAATGCTCCGTGAACGTCGCTCGATCGCTGCGGGGGAGTCCGTTACGCCGCAGGTAGCTCGACTTCAAGTGTGTCGTTTCGATGTCGAGCATGTTGCCGTTCCACGTGCCGGCCGAGAAACCCGCGAACGTGTGTGCAGCGAGCGCGTGCGGCCGCTCGCGGCCGTCGAGCCAGATCGTGCGTTCCTGCTCCTGAAAATTCATGCGCAGGTGAATCGCGAGCACGCGTTGCGTGAGCGGGTCGAGCAACTGCTCGACGCGCATGTTGGCGAGCCCGCGCATCGAGTAATCGCCGCCGTGCGGCCGGCATTGATACTCGGTTACGGCCGAGATGCGATCGCCGTCGTACGCGTCGCCGCGCAATCGGCCGGCATCGTTGAGCGGAATGCCCGAATAGTCGCCGAGCTCGGGACCCGGTAGCCGCTCAGGCTGGTCCTCGTGAAACAGCGGCGCCCAGTTGCCAGAGAAGTCGACCTGTGCGACGGCAGCGCTCGCGACTCCAACGGCGAGCGCGGAGACGAATACGATGCTTGCCCGCATTTAGGCTCAACGCGCGGCCGGTGCCGCGATGACCGCTTCGTCCCAGTGCTCTTTGATCAGTCCGTTCTCGATGCGAACGACGTCGAAGTGATTCCAGACGTATTCGCGCGTAGGGTCGTTGGGATCCTTGTCCTTGCGGTCCCACATCATCAGCACGTACGGGCCGCTGACGAGCGACAACGACGGCGCATTGATCCACTCGGGCTTGATCTCGCGCGGTGTGCGGCCGGGCACACGGCTCATGAACTGCTTGAAGCCGTCGCGTCCCTGCGGAACGTTCGGGTTGTGTTGGATGTAGCCGGGATCCATGACCGTATCGGCGAGCTCGAGATGGCCGTACTGCAGCATGTCCTTCATCTCGAGCGTCGCGAGCTCGAGGTTGCGGCGCTCGTCGGCGGACAGCACGCCCATGCTGCCGCGCGCCATCTGACTCGCGGGCTGCTCGAACGCGGCCGGTTTGGGCGCGCCGGGCGGCGCCGCCATGCGCTTGGCGCTGTCCCAATGTTCCTGGACCTTGCCGTTCTGCAGGCGCAGCACCTCGAACGAGTTGTGATGGTAGGACTTCGTCGCGTCGCGCGGGTCCGGCGACTGTTGCTCGAAGACCAGAAACACGAAGTCGCCCTTTGCGCCGGACACGACGGGCGCGGGGGCGAGCGCGGCTGGAATCGGATTTGCGGGCTTCACTCCGACGACGTTCTCAAAGAAGCTGACGAAGGCCGCACGCCCCGTCGGCACATTCGGGTTGTGCTGAATGTAGTCGTCGGCCTGATACTTCGACGACAGGTCGAGATGGCCGCCTTGAATCACCTCGCGCCACCAGTCGAGCACGAAGGTCAGGTTCCGCTTCTCTTGCTCCGTCATCGCCGGGCTCGTTTGCGGCGCGGTCGGGGGGTTGATCGATTGCGCCGGCGCCGCGACGGGCGAGAGCCATAAAGTCGCAAGCCCCGGCACGATCCAGCTCTTTCGCACGTTCATCGCGTAGCCTCCGAGAATCGGGGAGTCCATCGACTAGTACGGATCCTTGGCCTGCGCGACGACACGGCAGGCGCGTCGATGTCGTCGATTCGCTGGAGCTGCGTATAAGCGTCAACGCGTTGTAGCCACAGCGCCGTCAGTCACTACAATCAGCATCCGCCCACACGAGGTTCGCGATCCATGAGCACGACCGGCACGAGCGCCCGCTGGGATACCTCTTACGAATGGAAGACCGTGGCGTTGCTCGGCATCGGCTTCGGGCTCGTCGGCCTCGACCGGTGGATCATCGCGTCGCTATTCCCGGCCATGGCGGCAGACCTCGGGTTACCGGAGGGCGAAATCGGCCGGCTGGCCGGAATCCTCGGGGTGCTCTGGGGCCTTTTCGCGATCTTCTCGGGCCGTCTTTCCGATGCCATCGGGCACCGCAAGGTGCTGATCCCCGCCATCATCTTGTTCTCACTGATGTCGGGTTTCTCCGGCATGGTGCAGGGGCTCGTCACGCTCGTTTGGATCCGCGCGATCATGGGCGCGATGGAAGGGACGTACTGCCCGACGAGCTTCACTGCCGTCGCCGCCGCATCGAGACCCGAGCGTCGCGGCTTCAATCAAGGCCTTCAACAAAGCGGGTTCGCGCTGATGGGGTTCGCGCTCGGCCCGATCATCGCGACGCAACTGCTGCAGGTCGTACCGTCGTGGCGTTGGGTCTTTTGGATTTGTGCGATTCCTGGCTTCGTCGTCGGCGTGCTCTTGTACTTTCACCTGCGCGAGCCGAAAGACACGCAGGCGGGCGCGTTGATCGGTGCGACGCAGGCGAGCGGTTCTTGGCTCGATGTGCTCAAAACTCCGAACATCGTCGTCTGCATGATCGCGTTGCTCTGTGCGATGGCCTGCGTGTTCGTGCTCGGCGCGATGGTGCCGATCTACCTGACCAACGCGTTGCAACTGGCGCCGACGGATGTCGGCCTCGTGGCCTCCGCTCTCGGTTTCGGCGGCTTTCTCGGCCAGTTCGGGTGGCCGGGATTGTCGGACCGATTCGGCCGCAAGCCTCTCGCCATTCTCGGGTTCATCGGCGCGACGCTCGCGGTTTGGTGGTTCGCCAACACGGGTGCCGCGACGCTGCCGTTGTTCGTCGCTTTGTTCGTGTGCTCGTTCTTTTGCTTGGGCAACGTGGCCCTCATCACGGGACCGATCGCGACGGAGTCGGCGCCTCGCGGGCTGATCTCATCGGCGATCGGCGTCGTGGTCGGCGCCGGCGAGATCTTCGGCGGCGGTGTCGCGCCGATCATCGCCGGCGGCGTCACGGATCGCTTCGGCTTGCCGAGCGCGCTGAACGTCGCGCTCGCGGGCGTCGCGCTCGGTATCGTCGTGTGCTTCTTCCTGCGCGAGACGGCGCCGAGCAAGACGTCCGCGCCCGCGGCGCAAGCCGCGTAGCGCGGCGAATCAGCGGCGCGGCTCCCGCCCGGGACGACCGCGGGCGCGCACGTCGGCCGCGACCGTGCGCCGCGCGCGCTCGCCGAACAGCTCCTTGACCTCGTCGATCACGTAGTCTCGGGCCGCCGACGGGTAGCGGACCTGCCGCTGCGTCAAATGGATCGAGAACGCGATCTCGTCGTCGAAGGGCAACAGCTTCAGTGCGCCCGCCGCGACGTCGTCCTCGACGACCACGAGCGGCAAGATCGTCACGAGGTCCGACTCGCGCAACAGTTGCCGAATCACCGGCGACAACGGCTGCACCTCGAACAGCGGTTCGGGCGGCGCGACGCCGCGCCGTAAAAAGCTGTTGTCGTAGGTGATACGCGGGATCGTGCCGGCCACGGGCAAGATCCACTGCGCCGCGACGAGATCCTCGACGGTAACCTCCTTCTGCCGTGCCAGCGGATGAGCGGCGCGCACGACGACGCCGGCCGGGAATTCCGTCAACGGTTGCGTCGTGATGCCGGGCCGTGGACCGCCTATCGGCGGGGGGCCGATGAAGAACTCGAGCCGCCCGGATGCAAGCCTCGGCGCGAGGGATTCATAGTCGCCGACGACCGTCGACAGGCGAACGCCGGGGCGTTTGCGCAACACGCGCTCGATGAGCTGCGCGGCAATCAGTTGCTCCGTGAGCCAGCTCATGCCAAACGCGATCTGCTCGGTGCGGCTGCTGCGGTCGCGCAGGCCGCGCAGCTCGTTCTCGGCCGACGTCAGGTTCGCATCGATGATGCGCGCGTAGCTCAGGAGGCGATTGCCGGCCGGGGTGAGCTCGGCGCCGCGCGGCCCCCGCTCGACGAGCTTGAGCCCGAGCTCATTCTCGATGCTGCGGATGCTTCGCGACAAAGCCGGTTGCGTGATGGCGAGAGACTCTGCGGCGGCGCGGATGCTGCCCTTGTCTGCAACCTCGGTGAGCTGACGCAGGTGCTTCAGATCGAGGTGCCGGAAGGAGTGTCGAGAGTCGGTCACGCTTGGTCCCCGGGCTCGAGCGCCACGGGCAGTATACTCACGGCACATGGCGCCTTAGCAGACGGGCAGGAGCGATGAGCTTTCAGCGACGCGGCATCGGCGAGTTCACGACCGCCTTCGGCTCTCTCGCGAGCTACGTCAAGGGCGAGATCGAGATCATCAACGATGACGTCAAGAGCTACGCATTTTCGAACGTGTTCGACGTCGCTGCGCGTTCGCCGCCCTACGAGAAGGTCGTCGTCGCGAAGAACCGCCAATATGTGATCGAGGCGCTGCGCGCCGAGGGCACGTCGGACTGGTTCTCGGCCTCGCACGACGAGTTCGCGCTGATCATGGACGGCCGAGTCGAGATCGAGCTCGTCAAGCTCGACTTTCCCGGCACCGTCGTGTCGCCCGGCGTCGAAGGCTCGGTCAAGTTGGCCAGCCCGCCCGTCGGCCGGAATATGGGCTTCATGCGCCTCGGCCGCGGTCATCAGGCTCTGCTGCCGCCGCGTGCCGCGTACCGATTCAGTGCGACGGCCGGGATCGGCGTGATCGTGTTGCAGACGATCTTGGGCCCGCACTCCGTGCAGAAGTGGTCGGCGATATGTCGGACGTGAGCGCGCACCAAGTCGTCGCGTCGGGACCGAACGAAGCCGGCTATCGCAGCTTCACGTTGGGGTCGTTCACGTTCTCGCGCGACGAGTATTTCGCGCACGTCGAATGGACGACGAACGGTACGAAGCTCTCGCACACGATGTCTGCCGACGTCTTTCTGCGTGCGTTGATGCGCGACGTCGCCTGGGGGTTCTTCTACGGCACCGTCAACTTCGACGACGTGTTCGGCACGCGCAATCGCTACGGCCAGGTCGAGTTCTTCGCCGGCTGCTATCACCCGACCTACAAGTCGCAGGAGCTCGATCACCTCGAGCTTTTCGATAGCGGCTTGGCGATGCAGACCTGCAAAGCGATCCTTCACGACTGGACGAACACGGGGTACGACCCATTCGCGGCGCCGATGGAGACCGGTCTCGCGTGGATTGGCAAAAAGGTCGGTCACAACACGGCGGCCATCAACCGCGCACGCGACGTTTGCCGCCGCATGACGGGCCTGCCGGGCGATCTGCCGCTACGGACCGACCGCAACCGTTATCCGGTCAACCGCGCATTTCTCGACGTGCCGCAGGAAGAGCCCGAGATTCACGCCGCGCCGGGCTTCGAGGGCGAAGTCCACGCTTTCAATCTGTTCGCTTACCTGTCTCGTTCGGACGTCACGTGGAATCCGTCCGTGAGCTCGGTCTGCAAGCACAGCTTGTTCTGCCCGACGACCGAGGAGTACATCCTGCCCGTCAAGCACGCCAACGATCGCGTCGAGTGGTTTCTCCAGCTCAGCGATCAAATCGAATGGCAGATCGAAGACGGTGTGACGGGACTCCCGCGCGCCAAGATCGTCATGCGGCCGGGCGACGTCGCGGCGATGCCGGCCGACATTCGCCATCAGGGATTCGCGCGCAAACGTGCGATGTTGCTCGTTTGGGAGAACGCGGATCCCGATTTGCCTCGGCTGCACGCCCAGGGCGCTGTACCCCGCAGCCCTGCCGAAGAGTTCTGGCCGGAGGTGTCGGCCAAGAAGCCCTGACCCGGATCTCCGGGCAAAGCCAACCTCGCGCTCATCTTGTCGTCGGAATGACCGGCGCAACGTACTAATCGTTAGCTGGAGTCAATTTTCCCGGGGGGATCGAGATGATTGGCAGTTCCAAGCGATTGCTCGCGGCCGCCGTCGCCGCGGGGTTGATACCGAGCGCGCGTGTCCTCGCCCAAACCGAGGCTCTCGAGGAAATACTCGTCACCGCGCAGCTGCGCGAGCAAAGCCTCCAAGACGTTCCGATCTCGGTAACGGCCATCACGGGCGAAGCGATCGAGGAGGGCGGCTTCTCGGACGTCGAGGATCTGTCGATCTTCGTGCCGAACTTGTTCATGCGGGACGCCTTTACCGGCCAATCGTTGATCGTTCGCGGCATCGGCACGTCGACCGGCAACGAAGCCTTCGAACAAGCCGTCGCGGCGTTCTCCGACGGGGTCTATTACGGCCGCGACAATCTGAGCCAAGGCGCAGTCTTCGACCTGGAGCGCGTCGAGGTCGTGCGGGGCCCGCAGCCGACCTTCGCGGGCCAGAGCGCCACCGCGGGCGCGATCAACGTCATCACGCGCAAGCCCGGTGAATCGTGGGAAGGCGGCGTCAACATGGCGGTCGGCAGCGACGAAGAGAGCACGTTCGACTTCGCCGCGGGCGGACCGCTGTCGGAAAATTTCGGCATCCGCTTCGCCGGCCGCTATTACGAGCTCGACGATGCCGGCTACACGTCGATCATCGGCAACGTGCCTCAAGGCGTGAAGGAGAACAAGGCCGCTCGCGTCATCGCGACCTGGACGCCGACTGACAACCTAGACTTCACGTTCAAGCTCGAGCATCAAGATATATGGCAACGCGGTACGGCGGGCGAGTACACGGTCTGTGAGACACGGCCGCAGTTCAGCACGGCGAACACGACGATCGCGCCCGGATTACCGGCGCCCTGTGCGCTCGATGCCGTCGTCAACGGCGCGAACTTGAACGCGCTCGACGGCAGCCGCGGAACCGGCGGATCGCTGGACGCCCGAGCTACGGTCGATGCGCTCAACGCTGCGAGCGGCGCCGCGCCGGGCAGCCCCAACTATTGGGGCAATGCAGCGACGATTGGGGCAATCGCCTACGGCTTGAATCAAGTCGCCGAGTACAACTTCCCCGAGGACCGCGACTTTCAGGCCGACGTTGCGCTCGGTGCCGTCAACTGGCAGATCGGCGAGCTGACGCTGTCGACCAACACTTCTTTCATCCAGTACGACAAGGAAGATTGGCTGGATCCCGACGACAGCTCGTTCGCGGTCTTCAACGATCATCGGCTCGAGGACTTCGATCAGTTCGCGCAAGAGATCCGCCTCGCGTCGCCGCTCGATCAGGCCATCTCGTGGATGGTCGGTGTGTATTATCAGGAACACACGTTGCATAGCCGGATAGACGTCTATTTGCCGCGCTTGCTCGGCACCGCGGCCTATCAGCCCGCCGGCGCGCGCGCCGTGGGCTTCGGCGGCATGCTGACGGAAGACTCCGAGTGGGCGAGCGCTTTCTTCGCGGCGACGTGGAACGCGACGGAGTCATTCCGCGTCAATTTTGGCGGTCGATACCAGGATGCGACGAAGGATGGGCGCTTGCCGGCAGAAGTTGCCTTCCTCGTCGGCCCGACAGCGACGAGCTTCGGCCCCTTCGCGCCGATTCCTCCGGGCAACAATGGCGGCGTGCCGGCCGTCGGCACCGTCGAAGCGAGCGATTTCCTACCGGAGGTAGGCGTCGAATGGGATCTTTCCGACAGTGTGATGGGCTACGTCAAGTATGCCGAGGCGTTCAAGAACGGCGGCTTCGTGATGTCGCCGCCCGTCGGCGGCGGTTTGCCGGATCCGTTCAGCTTCGCGCCAGAGTTTGCCGAAGGATATGAGCTCGGCGTGAAGAGCCGCCTCGCGGACAATCGTCTCGAGTTGAACGCGGCCGTGTACCGAACGGACTATACGAACTTGCAGGTGACGGTGTTCATCAGCGCGATCGGACGCTTCATCACGACGAACGCTGCAGAGGCGCACACTCAGGGCATCGAGCTCGACGGGCGATGGGCCGTGACGGATGCATTCACCCTCGGCTTCGCGGGCGCTTTTGGCTCCGAAGCCGTGTATGACGCGTATGACGGTGCGTCCTGCAACTCGCTCGAGGCGAAGAGCGTGCCGCCGCCGTGCCGCGCCGATCGCTCAGGTGTCAGCCTGCCGTATGCGCCGGATTGGACCTACTCGTTCAACCCCGACTATCGCGTGGAGGTCGGTAGCAACTTCGAGCTCTTTGTCGGCGCCAACATTCGCTTCAGCGACGGCTATTGGATCAGCGATAACGAGGATCCGCGCAACGAGGTGGGCAGCTTCGAACGCGTCGATCTGCGCATCGGCTTGGGGCCGCGCGACGGCAGGTGGGTCGCTGCGCTCTACGGCCGCGATCTGACCGACGAGCGGCTCACGGTCGGCGGGCAACCCGACTTCCAGCACAAGACGTCGGACCCGACGCTGTACGACGCCTTCGGCAACACGCGCGAGCGCGGCCGACGGTACGGCGTACAGTTCAACTACAACTTCGGGCAGTGAGCGCGAACGGCGCGCTCCTCACGTGCCCGCGCGCGCCGAGCAGGGCGGCGAGACCGCGTAGAGCATCGTTAGTGGTGCTAACGGCTTTCGCGCCCAACTATCGCCAAGCTGCGCCTTGGTGGTGCGGTCGCCGCGCCGCGTCATAACGCGCAACGCACTTCAATATTGCGTACTGCGCACGCTTGCATTCGTGGCGGCGCCAGTATCGTAGGCCAGGCTCCTCAGCTGCGGGTATGCGCTTGAGCCTCTCCGAATCGACCAACGTCATGCGCCGTCTCGGCGTTCTGCGCCCCGACAGCATCCGCATCAAGATCTTGGTGCTCGCGGTGCTCGCGACGCTGCTGCCATCGGTCGGCACGGCCTGGATCTCCTATCTCGAGAACAAGCGCGCGCTGGAGGCGAAGGCGACCGAGGAGCTCTGGAGCGGCAGCGCGCAGACGGCGCGAGAGCTCGATCTCTGGGCGAAGGATCGGCGCTACGACCTGCGCGTGTTCGCGAGCTCCTATGAGATCACCGAGAACATAGACAGCATTTCGCGCGGCAGCTCGGCGGGCGCCCATCGCCGCGTGACGGATTATTTGAAGTCCGTCAGCGAGCGATTCGGCGACTACGACGAGTTGTTGATTCTGGCTCCGAACGGGCGAGTCGTTGCCTCGAGCGGAGACCGTTCCGACGCGGTTGAGCTGCCGCCGGATTGGCGCACGCGATTCGAGGCCGGGGACTTCGTCACGGGCACGCCGTACTGGGACGTCGCCGACAATCGGGCCGAGATGGTCGTCGCGGTCCCGATACAAGCCACGGGCGAACGAGTTCTCGGCACGCTCGCGGCCGAAGTCAGCCTGTCCGGTCTCATCGAGACGCTGCGGCAGTTCGCGCCCGGAGAGGCCGGGTTCGCCTCGCTGCTGAACGCGGACGGCAGCTTGATCGTCAGCTCCGTGGGCATCTCCGCTGAAGACATGCAGCTGCGTTATGAGCCGGAGTCGATCCGGGCGCAGCTCGAGAGCGACGGCACGCCGGTCGCGCTCACCGATCTTCGCGGCGAGCGGGTCCTCGGTAGCATGCGGCGGGTGCCGGCGCTCGACTGGATCGTCGTCGCCGCGATTCCGTCTGCCGAGGTGTACGGACAGCTCGTCCGCAT
>Ga0111539_10012626_pt1 | contig 10584 bp, 7 predicted proteins | sample RhiMethybrSRZTD1_FD_79667 | JGI IMG/M metagenome (GOLD analysis project Ga0111539, IMG submission 79667) | Populus rhizosphere microbial communities from Tennessee, USA - Rhizosphere MetaG P. TD hybrid SRZTD1 (version 2) (version 2) | ecosystem: Host-associated > Plants > Roots > Rhizosphere >... | reverse complement strand
AAGACGGAGGTTTGCATTATTTTCGCTGTCAACTCTTATGCGGATACTAACTCCATAAGATAGCCAAAGACCAACCAGGCCCCTATTTTTGAAACTACTTGCAACCCGACCAATACCGATCCAGGTAGTAATGCCAAAAATATTCCACACGGGCATACGATATTCGACCTGCGCGTCGAACAGAACTTTGTCGCGTAAAGCACCTTTATAATAACCGCGCATTCTGTCCTCGCCTCCTAACAGTGCTAAATCATAAAATGGTACGTCGCCTGACGTGTACGATGTCGTTGCTTGCACAGCAAGGACACTATTGCGGAATATTTTGAAATATTTTCGAGCATCAATGTAGACACTGGTAAATTCATAACGACTACCGAGGAATTTTGGATAGAACGTGACGGTGGTTAACAGGAGAGCACCCTGCTGGGGATTATATCGATTGCTGCGACTGTCAAGTGCGCCAGCGAGCCCCACGCCTATATCACTTCCCCCGTGCAGACCGCTCACTTCATCACGGATCAAAAAACTATTTGAATCCGTTTCTATGCCGAAGTAATCGGAAAAGTCCAGGCTGATACCGGCGTAGTAATTTTCTTTGACGCGTCTCATCGCGGCTGTCGCAAACTTTATACGATTCTGTGTAACTTCCTCGACATCATCAAGGGAAACGTCGTTTCCAATCCCCAACATGTACTCCGGTGTTTTTTTATAGTTGAAGTAACTCAGGATCATGTATTTGTTTTCCTTCAGTATCAAATCATTTACAACGGAGACGTTCACTCTTCCTTTCGTAGAAACGGTGACTACCGCAGACACCTTAGAGGGCTTGGAAACTGTATCTTTTTTAGAAGGATGAAAGAGGTTGAACTTCGCTAACCCAAAGACGTTACCCGCTTCACTCGAATATGTGATAATTGGTGCAGGCGCATACTTAAAGAACTTCTCCATCTTCACGTTGAATTTGTCAAACTTTGACAATGTATCGGGCTGAGTGGTGGAGGTGTCGGATTGCGCGAACGCATCCGCGAACCCGGAAACAATAAGGAGAACTGTTAGAATTTTGCTGTTATTCATCTAAGCTAAAATTGTAGGGACGATTACCTGTTTTCTATCGATTGTATCTATGGTCGGCGAGCGTTCTGACATAATATACTACTTTCAGATTGTATTTTTTATTTTTCCCCTTTTTTCTTCATTGTAGTACTGACTTTGCAACACAATGAGCGGTGTGTTTTTCTACGACGAAGATCTAAAATCCAAATGCCACAAAGGCGCCGGAACACAAAGGTTCACAACGGAACGCTGTGTTAGCTTTGTGTTCTCAGTGCCTCTGTGATTAATGTTAAGGTTCACGTTTTATATTAACGTTCATTGCTTGCTAGGCTGTTCGTGGAGTTTGGCCAGCACCTGATCGAGTGAGAAACTACCGGGCTTCTGGCGCGGCGGATAATCGCGATAAGTTGCAAGGTGCTTAGCTACAAACGCCTGTGCTGGAACTAAGGCGAACGCATGCTCTACACGCCAACGTGCATAGTCGCCAGCATCGGTTTGCGCCCGTTCAAATGGATCAGCTTTGAGGTCGAAAAGTTTTGGGAACCGCAGGACGACCAGTGGATCCTGCCACACATCCAATCCCTCCGAACGCTGTTCAAGGAAGGCGAGCTTCCATTTATTGTAACGCAGGCCCGCGAGATTTCCGTCGTCCGTCCAATAGAAATACTCTTCGCGTTTTCCAGCTCCCTTACCTGAAAGCAGATCGCGCTGGTCGTAGCCGTCAAGATGGACCTTAAAGTTTTTACCTGAGGCTGCATAACCCGCAAGCAGTTTATCTTTTACGGTTCCTTCGCCTGCGGCAGCTACAAGTGTAGGAACGAAGTCTTCATGCGAAGTTATTTCGTTGACCTCCGTTCCAGGTTTGATTACGCCTGGCCAGCGCATCACGCAGGGCACGCGGTATCCACCCTCCCAGTTCGTATTCTTTTCGCCTTTGAAAGGTGTGGTGCCACCATCAGGCCAGGAAAATGCTTCCGCACCGTTGTCCGTGGTCCATACAACGATGGTGTTATCTGCAATACCAAGGTCATCTAGTTTTTTGAGGAGCTGACCAACCATACCATCGAGTTCCGTCATACCGTCTGCTACGATACCGAGACCGGTCTTGCCTTTTGATTCTGGTTTCAGGTGGGTGTAAATATGCATGCGGGTAGAGTTGAACCAGACAAAGAACGGCTTACCGGCTTTGTGTTGGCGATCGATGAAATCAAGCGAAGCGTTCAGAAATTCTTCGTCAACGGTTTCCATACGCTTCTTTGAAAGTGGACCAGTGTCTTCGATGGTCTGTTTACCGACGCGTCCAAAACGTGGATCTTCCGTAGCATCGTCCTTGGTACTCGCCTTACAACGGAGCACACCACGGGGACCGAATTTCGCGCGAAACTCCGGGTTCTTGGGGTAATCGGGATTCTCAGGCTCTTCCTCGGCATTAAGGTGATAGAGGTTTCCGAAAAATTCGTCGAAGCCATGCACGGTTGGCAAGAACTCATTGCGGTCGCCCAGGTGATTCTTGCCAAACTGGCCAGTAGCGTATCCGTGAGGTTTTAATAAATCAGCCAGCGTGGGATCCTTTTCGGAAAGACCTTCCTTCGCACCGGGCAAACCCACCTTTAGCAAACCGGTACGAAAACATGATTGTCCTGTAATAAAGGCTGCCCGACCCGCTGTGCACGATTGCTGCGCGTAGTGGTCCGTGAAAAGCGCTCCCTCTTTCGCAATGCGATCGATGTTGGGTGTACGATACCCCATCATCCCGTGATTGTATGCACTTACGTTCCAATAACCAATGTCATCACCAAAGATGACAAGGATGTTAGGCTTCTTTGCCTGCGCAAGTGCATCTGGAATGCTCAGCACCACGAGCGCGATCGCGAATGCGTAGAGGAACACAACGCGGATGAATGCTTTTTTTGAGTCCATTTTTTGAGGGTTTATTTTAATACTTAACGAGTTCATTTCAAGATGGCGGTGAGAATCTGATTGTAGGATGATACTTTTTTGTTCTCACCGCATCAAAATTTGCATTTTTTTCACCTGAATTTCATCATTACTTCTTTGCGTGTGTCTCTATGGTTACCATTTCGATCTTGCCGGTAAACTTTTCTTTTTTCAAATAAGCAAGATGGACCGGCGTGTTTTCGTCGGTACCTACGTCGGCCGATTCATCGATTCCAAACGTGTTACTATTGGTTTTCGCTATTTTCCCCTCAGCAGTTTTGGCTCCATCAACATTGATAGAACCCATGCCACCACCTCCACGTCCGCCTTCATAAGCGAAATCAAAAGTTATCGTGTGCTTCCCGGGCGCCACCTTTTTCGTGGATGACACTGTGTAATTTTCCAGTCCGACCCAGTTGTAAGTATACGCTGGCTTGCCATCCGTCATATAAAATGTCCAGCCACCAAAATCGCCACCCTGACATATGATCACGCCACTGGCGTTGGCAGGAACGTCTACCTCTGCAGTGATGGTGAGAGATGTATTTCTGACGTTGATGAAGGCATTTTCAGGAATACCTTTCGCACCTTCATAAAGCGTGAGCTTAGTTCTTCCCCTCATCAAGTCGGGCCGGCCGGCAATGACTGGATCAAAGCGTTCAATGCTGCGATCGTCGATAGGCAGAACGTTGAATTTCACGGCCTCATCCATAAATTTCTTTTTCATTTCCTCCAGCTTTTCAGGATTCTTTTCTGCAAGATTATTTGCAAGACTAAAATCTTCATTCACATTGTATAGCTCCCATATATCCTCCGCCAGCGGTCTTCTTGGTTGTGCTTCCCATGGGGCTTTGTGGATAGTAGCAGCAAACCAACCCTCGTTATAGATTGCACGATTTCAGATCATCTCAAAGTATTGCGTCTTGTGCGTATCCTGTGCCGTTGCATTGTCGAAGGAATAAACCATGCTTACGCCTTCGACAGGCCGTTGCTCGATTCCATTTACCATTTTTGGCGCGGGGACGCCTACTGCCTCATAAACAGTCGGAGCAACATCAATCACGTGATGGAATTGAGAACGAACTTCATTTTTTGATTTAATACCGGATGGCCAATGCAATACCATTCCATTTCGTGTTCCTCCAAAGTTGGATGCAACTTGTTTTGTCCAGGTAAATGGAGTGTTACCGGCCACGGCCCATCCCGCCGCAAAATGGTTGTAAGCATGTTCAGAACCTAAGTCATTAATCACATTGAGCTGCATATCGAGTGTTTCCTGAACGCCATTGAAGTAGGTGTTTTCGTTGAACATACCGATCATTCCACCCTCAGCACTGGAACCATTATCGCCTACCACATAAAAGAACAATGTGTTGTCCAATTCTCCCCTTTCTTCCAAGGCATCAACCAAACGTCCCACTTGCTGGTCCGTGTGCTCACCAAAGCCCGCGAACACTTCCATTTGTTTTTCGAAAAGAGCCTTCTCATCTGCGGTAAGCTTGTCCCAATCTTTGATGTCGGTAGGTTTGGGAGCAAGCACGGTATTTTGGGGCACCACGCCAAGCTGTTTTTGTCTCGCTAATGTTTCTTCTCTCAATTTATCCCAGCCCTGCGAAAATTTTCCTTTGTACTTCTTCACAAATTCCTTTGGAGCATGGTGTGGGGCATGCGTTGCGCCGGTAGCAAAATACATGTAGAACGGTTTATCAGGAGTCAGTGATTGTTGCGTATTCATCCATGCGAGGGCTTGATCCGTCATATCGTTCGTGAAATGATAGCCAGGAGCATCGACATTGGGATAAACGCGGGTAGTCCCATCGTATACCATGGGATGCCACTGATTCGTTTCTCCGCCGATGAAACCGTAAAATTTATCGAACCCCGAACCAGTAGGCCAACGATCATAAGGGCCGGAAACTGATCCTTCCCATGGCGGCGTTTCGTGATATTTTCCAAAGGCGGCTGTACTGTAGCCATTCATTCGAAGCACTTGGGCGATTGGCGTGATTGTTTGTGGGCGAATACCAGTATTACCTGGAAAAGCTGTGGCAACTTCCATGATAGCCCCCGCGTTGTTGGAATGGTGGTTGTAGCCCGTGAGTATTGCCGTGCGGGTTGGGGAGCACAACGCTGTGGTGTGAAACCGATTATATTTTAAACCATTTGCGGCAAGTTTCTCAAGGGTTGGCATATGTATGGGGCCACCGAATGCGCTGGAATGACCAAAACCAATATCGTCAATTAACACGATAACCACATTAGGCGCTTTCGCCGGAGCGGTCACCTCAAAACGCGCCGGTGCCTTGGCCTTCCGTGCATCCAATTCTGTAATAGCAGGATACGTTGATTCTTTGATGGGAAGGGTACTGCGATCCATCCCGGATTGCCCAGTTGTGGTGGCCGGAGTTTGTTCCTGTTTTTTTGTTTCACATGATGCGCAAAACAACATGCTGGTTAATAATAAAAGTCTGAAAAGATTTTTTCTCATATAGATGAATAGAGGGTTGTTGGACTGGTGTCTGAATTGATTCCGTTTTCTTTATTAAGATGTTTCGGATCCGTGGAGAATATATTGATAGCCATGACGAATCTAGTGCGTATTATTAAACAACCTTAGACGATAACGTTTAGACCCTATTATAACGCCGAACGCACGATGTTGTAACACTTCGTTCGATTGTTAATCAACGTTGATTCCGCTACCGTTAAAACGTTTCTGTCGCTGCCAAATAAAAGCCAGAGGACTTGTCACCAAATCCAAAATCAATGGCGAGGTTGGTTCGTGTTGCCTTATCAACCATCAGGCGAAGTCCCACACCATAGCCGGGTTTTACTGATTCAAACAAACCAAGCGACTGTAACGGATTACTGGCCGTCGTTGCATTTAGAAACAATACGCCTCCCCATAGCCCTCCACAAGCTGAAATTGGGAAACGATATTCAGCCTCACCATAGACGAGATTATTCCCGCGAAAGCGACCCTGCGAAAAACCGCGTGCACTTCTGCTGCGCTGATCATACGCAGTAGCGGGAAGTATCATATAGGGAAATTTGCCTTCAGGAGTGAAATCTCCCATAAACCAGAAGGCGATAAGATGCCGGGGATTTTTAGTTGACAAAGGATGAAAACTTCGCCACTCGATATGAAAAAAATTCGATGGATTTTTATTGCCCAGGAATTTGGGATTACCCCGCCAGGTAACCATCAGAAAACGACCCTTATACGGGTTGATCATGTTGTCGCGTGTGTCCCATATAAAATTTAGATTGAATGACGACGTGTAGTAAAGGTCGGTGTTGAATCCATAATATTTACTGTAGGCGTAATGGCTTGTGATCACGGAGTCGCCCGGCGCCAAGCGGAGTTTTTCATCCACAATTTTAGAATAGTGATCGAGTCCGTATCCTACTCCCAAATAGAACCCTTCATGTTGTCTCAGTATTCTGAAGGAAGCAGACTGATACAACCGAAGGAAATTAAAATCTAACGGTTGGGATAGTGAGTCACGGGAGGTTTCGGAGCCCGCCAGGCTATATTGATAGTCCAGTACACCACCTTCGGGAGCGTCGGTACCCAACCCATACGTAGATTGGGAAAAGATCAGGTAACGCCAGTCACCCGTAAAGAAGATGTTATTGTTTTTTGTATAGATGTTATTTTTTAACAAAAATAGTTTTTGATTTTTTGAGGTGAACTGAAGGCTTCCGGATACCATCGAAAAGCGGGTGCCCGCTCCTGGCATTTTAAAACCATACTGGAGTCCAAGGCCAAGCATAAAGCCTGTTGCCGGGTTAGAGCCAATGATTGGGATGAGTAAAATAGACCCTGTAGAAGTGACTTTTGGCGGCTTGTTCAAAGCGCCCCGAATAACGTCAGTTATATCTTTCTGAGCGCACGTTGTATCGTTGGTGCTGGTTACGTCCTCTTGGGCCTTAACCAGACATGGTATGAAAATTATTAATACCAACAGTGCTTTTGCTCTCATAGAAAATGGCTGCGCGAAAAGCGCATTCCTTGGAAGTCAATTTACGTCTTTTTGCGACGGCTCCGGATTTAAGAAACTAAATCTACCCCCAATAACCAGTTAATTTTAGACGATGGCGTCCACATTGACCTATTGATTCAGAGCACCTACCGGTACTCAAGCGTGATGACGGTGTTCGGGATTGGTTTTGATTATGGTTTGCCAACTAACGACATGGCTAGATGCGGTGTCCCTTGATGGAAACTAACGTTGCAAAAATGGCTACATCTTGAAGAATCCTGAATAAGAGGCGCAAGAAAATTAACACTTGCGAAGCCAAATTCATTGGATTATGGAATTACAGGCTGGTGGGAGACAACAACGCGCAATGCTGAAACGCACAATGGTGAAGTCTCTACTCTAATTTTTAGCGCAGAGAACATAGCGGAATACACGCTGAGAATCCCTCAGGTCAAAATAATTTTTTCATTTCAAAAAAAAATTCAATGGCAAGCCAAGAGGCCTGCCATTGAAATTCTATTGGTAATTCTCTTCGAATCTCCGACTATTTTTTAGGCGGGTAGGTTGTAAAAATTTGCTTTACTGCGTCGTTAATTCTTTTTTCCCGCTGCTCCGGGCTAGCGTGTTCATCCAACGTGCCTACAGCCCTTCCCTGCCAAACCAGCTGTTTCTTTGACGCATCAATCATGTCTACGAACAAGGTCCCTTCTGCATAATTCTCTACGTTAATGGTTGTCGTTGTGAACCCCCCACCCCAGCCATAGCGATAGCCTGCACCATAATAATCATAAGCCGTGGCGGATTGTTTGTACACTGCCGCTAACTTAAGATCAATCAATACATCAGGCTGCTCGGATTTAGCAAATCCTTTACCTGCTAATTCCGTTGTGACGGCGTTGATTATTCGCGGCCTGTTAATATCATCTGCGGGTAATGCTTCTGCTTCCTTCGTGAATGCGTAGGTTTTGTAAGTGGAAAATGTCGCGTTGCGATCGAAATCGCTGGAAATATCAACGGAACTGCAAGACGTAATGAGTGTTCCGAGGAAAATTATGGTAAGCATTTTTGAACCGCGAAGGCGCAAAGACACAAAGGGAATCTTTCTCATTACCCTGGTTTGAGCATGTTGATGTTAATATTTTAAGTCAGAGAGAAATTTTACTATTTGAACACGAAGCCAATGTTTAACGCAAAATAGCTCATCGGCTCCTTAAGATCGCCGGCTTCGAAGCCATAATAGTATTTCCCGGTAAGAGAAAAGCCAAACTCCGGATTGACTTCATACATGACCCCCACTTCTGGTCTTAGTGCAAAATGCCACGCATCTTCTTCCAGGGTATATTGTCCCATGTCCGTATTACGTCTCGAGTACATTGTTCCTATTCCCAATCCTACAAATGGATTGATAGTTTCGTCTGGGTGGAAGTAATAATCGGCAGCGAATAATAGGGGAACCTGATTCTGGTAGCGCCACTGTCGGCCACCAAGAGATACGTTTTCTTGCGTATACACTGCATACGATTCTTCACTATAGAAAACATTCCATCCACCTTCGAATCCAACGCCAACGTTAGGCTGCACGAGTCTTCTATAGTCTAAGGTAAAACCGCGAAAACTGGGTTTGTCGATAAAGTCGCCCATATCACCTGTTCCAAAACCCATGGAATATTCCAAAGTGGTGAGGTTTTGAGAAAAGGCGGGAACACTAACAACAATGAAAAGTATAAAGAGTAATTTTTTCATAACTAAAATGTATTTTGTTAGTTGGTTTTTAAATAGGGTGATTGAGCGAATGTGCGATCGATCGCTGTATTCATACGCGTCGCATTATAAGAGTACGACAAGATGCCGTTGATCGCGCCAACCCATTGTATAACAGGAAGTCCATCGGCAGTTAATACATCCGGATCGACCATACGCATGAGCAGAGTCCCCGTGGTATAAGTTGAATAAGACGGATATCCCCAACCCCAATATGGATAATACCCACCGTACCACCAGTACCAGTAATCATACCAGTAGATAACGGTTGTTGTCTCCCAGGCCGCTGGTGTTAATAACACATCAGGATTGTTATCATAGGCAACTTTTTGCCATCCCAGCGCAGTCATATTCTTTTCAATCTGAGTAAGAATTGCCGTGGCCGTTACATCCGGCATAAATTGCGGCTCATCACCTTCGATTACATCACCGGTGATCTTTACAATTTTGTTCGGTATTGCATAGGTTCCTTTCGCGGCAAAATCGTAGCTGGGTTTATAATCCGTGATCACCACATCCAGGTCTTCAACATAATCCGGTCCCTGCGGATAGCATCCTGCGAGCAGGATAACCAGCATAGCCATAGCGATAATTGATCTACTTTTCGTCTCCATAATCATTACTAAGAGTTTTATTTGGAATTGCTAAAAGAATTTTTTTTTTGACATTGCTTACGTTTGGGAAGATTTATTTCTTATCAAACTCGCCAATCAATGGAATGTTTTCCAAGATTTCCGCGCGGATCTTGCTGAGAATATAATTTTCAAACTGGTAAAACTGCGCGGCTGCCTTCACACCCGACCCTTTCTTTATTTTATTATAATAGGTAACTATCAGCTTATCGGTTTCTCCCTGCAAGCTGATTATTTCCTTAGTTATTTGATCCATGCTGGCATCGTCCAAAGTGGAGTATCCATTGACGTATTTTTCGAGTAGCCCAATACGTTTTTTTCCCAGGTCCTTCCGTTTTGTTTCATACTCATCGTAGGCCACCCAAAAGGCATCTTTCGGTGCGCCTTCCAGTTTAATAAATTCCGCGGCCATGGCTTTTTTCTCCATGCCAAAGACAGACTGTACCAGGTCAACTTCTTCTTTGTTGCTTTGCGAAAAAGCAAAGAACGTCAAAGCAACCATCAACATCGTGAGTAGAGTTTTTTTCATATTTTTTTCGCTTAAAGTTTTTACGACGCCGGCCGGTTACTCAGTAAATAACGGACCTCATCGTTCACAACGGTAAAACTAGCCCCTCACATCGGTAAATTTTAAACGGCATCGTCTACAATTCTGGTACCCGTCAATTTGCCTCAATTGGTCGACGATCGCTGATTTCATCCAAAATTGACTTGGCATCCGTGATCATGTTATGCAGGAAAGTATAATTAAGATTCTGAAAACTAATTCGCGTGTAAAACATGTCTCGCACGATTGCATGATACCGAATGCCCAGGTCTGTATCGCTGGGAATATTCAGGTAGTCACACCACAGCTTACGTATTGCAACCTCAACTTTCTTATCAACCATTTCACTTGCCGCATAAAGAAAATGGTTGTTTGTGTTTCGGATAAGGTGAACCTGAAACATGACCGTCTGGGCATGGTTGATTATCAGGTGAAGGTAATCCGGGTCCAGCTTTTTGATTCCATAGACCTCCTCGACGAAATCATCGATCTTTTTTTTATGGAGTTCAAGGAGTTCGAGGCAAAAACCCTCGAGGTCGCCGAAGTAATGATAGAAGCCTGATTTATTAAGCTGCAATATGCGGGCAAGCCTTTCGACCTGTATACCATCCAGTCCTTCGCGTGCAAAAAGTTTCCAGCCAGCCTCAGCCCACCCGGCTGAATTCTT
>Ga0111539_10012625_pt1 | contig 10584 bp, 11 predicted proteins | sample RhiMethybrSRZTD1_FD_79667 | JGI IMG/M metagenome (GOLD analysis project Ga0111539, IMG submission 79667) | Populus rhizosphere microbial communities from Tennessee, USA - Rhizosphere MetaG P. TD hybrid SRZTD1 (version 2) (version 2) | ecosystem: Host-associated > Plants > Roots > Rhizosphere >... | reverse complement strand
GGGCCTGATGCCCTATTCGGTCAACGCGGCGCTCTGGTCGGACGGCGCCTTCAAGGAGCGCCACGTCGGCATCCCGGTCGCCGGCCGGATCGACTTCACCGAGGACGGCCCGTGGGGGCTGCCGGACGGCACCGTGCTGGTGAAAACTTTCTCGCTCGAGATGGACCGCGGGAATCCCGCGTCGCGCCGGCGGATCGAGACGCGCTACCTGCTCAAGGCGCAGAACGAGTGGGTCGGCTACTCCTATCAGTGGAACGACTCGCAGACCGACGCGACGCTCGTGGAAGCACCCGGCCTCACGCGCGAGTTCACGATCCGCGACGGGTCCGCGCCGGGCGGGACGCGGAAGCAGTCGTGGACCTACCCGAGCCGGGCGGACTGCATGGTCTGCCACTCCCGGGCCGCGGGGTTCGTCCTCGGCCTCAGCACGATCCAGATGAACCGCGACGGCCAGTTGGAGACGCTCGAACGGCTGGGCTACTTCAAGATCGACTTCCTGGAGCACCAGCGCCTGAAGGAGGAGCGGTGGAAGAAGCGGCTGGCGGGCCCGCTCCGCAGGATCCTCCCGCGCCTCTGGCAGGAACTCCGGAACGAGTTCGGGAAACGGGTGAAGGGCGAGGACCGCCTCACGGGCGTGCTTCCCCGGGAGCCGAAGGACTACGACCGGCTGACCGATCCCGAGGATCCGAAGGCCGACCTGGGCCGCCGCGCCCGCTCGTATCTCCACGCCAACTGCGCCCAGTGCCACGTCGAGGCCGGCGGCGGAAACTCCGCGTTCGACGTCCACATCCGGACGAAGACCGACCGCATGAAGCTGATCGACGTCCAGCCGCAGCACGACGTCTTCGGGATCACCGACCCGAAAATCGTGGCCTCGGGGGCGCCCGAGCGGTCCATCCTCTTCCAGCGGGTGACCCGCCGGGGGCCGGGCCAGATGCCGCCGCTCGCAACGAGCGTCGTCGACGAGCGGGCCGCCGCGATGCTCCGGGAATGGATCTCGGGGTTGAAGCGGCCGCCCTAAATCTTATAATCGCAGGAATGAACTGTCCCAAATGCGGAACGGCCGCTCCGGCAGGAGCGGGGTATTGCAAGCGGTGCGGGTCGGCGCTCGCGGCGAAGGCCAAGGCGGCCGCGGCGGCCGAGCCCTCGTCGTCCGACGAAATCGATCTGATGCCGCTGGAGCCCACGAAGCCCTCGTACTCCGCCTATGAACCCCCTCCCGGAGTGGCCGGGGGCTCGCCGTCCACGGGCGTCGCCGCGCCTCCCGAAGCCGGCGGACCGCCGGCCGCGGACGCGCCGGTCCGGAAGATCCGCGGCGCCAATTCCTCGCCCAAGCAGCTTCCGATCAACGCCATCATCGGCGGGTCAATCGGACTGATCCTGCTCGTCACGGTCGGCTGGATGGTGCTCCGCACCAAGAACGAGGTGAAGGTCGGCAAGCCGAAGGTCGAGAAGGTCTACATGGTCAACGGCGGCCAGCTCATCGTCGAGGACATCGAGGTCACCGGCGTCGTGCCCTATACCTTCGAGGTGAGCGTGACCGAGGGCGATGTCCTGGTCGGCATCATGAAGCGGAACCCCAAGGATCCGCGAAAGATGGATGCGATCAAGGGCACCGGCGAGCTCGAGGCCCTGAAGAAGGGCGACACCAAGAGCCTCACCGGGGAGTTCAAGCACAAGGAACAGTGGTCCTGGGTCCTGGCGAACGACACCAAGAAGCCCGCGCGGATGAAGGTGAAGTTCCAGACTCAGCCTTAGGGTTCCCCTCCCCGATCACTTCTTCTCGAGGCGCGTCAGCCAGAAGGACAGGCCTTCCCGCCGGTCCATCAGGCGGACGGTTCGGCCGTCGAGCACCAGAGCAGGCGGCGAGAATCGGCCGAGAAGCCAGGCGAGCGCGTCTCGACCCCTCAACAAGTAGCTCTTGTCGAGACGTCCGATCGAGCAATTCGCCCGGATCTCCAGCGTGAGCCCCGCGTCGGAGAGCGCCTCGGACAGGTCGGTCCAGGTTTCAACGGAACGCCGCAGCGGGAGGGGGCGATCCAGGAGTTGCCAAGCCTCCCGATTCTCAATGAACGCCGCCGCTTCCAGCGCCGCGGTCCCGAGGCAGGCGAAGGCCAGGTCATCCGTCGCGACCTCCTTGAGGGCGGAACGGAACGCCGCGACGCCGACCTTTCCCAGACGTGCCAGGCTCAGCGTTGAGGCCAGTCGCAGGAGCCGGTCCGGGTCCTTGGCCGGAGCTCCAAGGAACTCTCCCGCCTCCGCAAAGCCCAGTTCTCCAAGGGCCAGCGCGGCGCCGACCCGGACCTTGCGATCCGGATCGCGCAGCAGGACCGCGATTCTCGGCACATCCTCCTTCGTTCCGATCCGGCCGAGCGCGAGGACCGCCTCCGATCGCACCCAGGGAGCTTCATCCGGGAGCAGGGCCGCGACCGGCGCGATGAATTCGCGGCCTTTCGAGAGCCCCAGAGCCTGGACGGAACGTTGGCGGGTCTCGGCGTCCGAATCTTTCACCAGGAGCGCGACCCGTTCGACCGCATCCTTCGAGGCCGTGAATCCGAGAACCCATGCGGCTTCAGCCTGGACCTCGGGGTCGGCATCGCGAAGCAGGGTCACGACCTCGTGGCCCTGAACGGTGGAGTCCAGCTGCCCCAGGGCCTGGGCCGCCGTCAGACGGACTTCCGGGTCCGGGTCCTTGAGCAGCGTCTTCAGCTGGGGCGCGAACTCGAGGGCCCCGAATCGTCCGAGGGCGTAGGCGGCGCTGCGACGGACGATGGCTTTCGAATCGGCGAGCAGAGGCTTCAGCTTGGGCGCAAACTCCCGCGCCCCGAAGCTCCCCAGAACCATCGCGGCCTCGGCCCGCGAGGGGGCGAAGGGATCCTCCAGCAGCTTCGCGATCCCGGGCCCGGCCGTTCTCTGCCCCCAGACCCCGAGCATCTCGACGGCGCGCAGCCGGACTCGGCCGTTCGAATCCCCCAGAAGCCTGGCAAACTCCGGGGCATACTCCTTTGCGCCCCATGCTCCCAGAAGCGCCAACGCTTCGCTTCGGACCCCCGCGTGCTGGTCTCTCAGCAGTTCGCCGACCTTCGGCGCGTGGTCCCGGGCCTCGATGCCTCCGATCACCTGGAGCGCCATGGCCCGAACCTCCGGCGCTCCATCGGCCAGATACTCCGCCACCTGGGTGGATCGCTTGTTTCCTTCGATTCCGAGGAGCTCCACTTCTTTGACCCGCAGGCGGACCCGGGACTCGGCATTCCCTGCCATGGGCAGCATCCCCTTTGCCTCAGGGTCCTTCAGGAATCGATCCAACGAGGTCGGATCGTTCCACTGGGTCCGCGCCACCAGGAGTTCCAGGCCGGTCAGGTCGTCCTGGGTGAGCTTGCCGGCGCTCCACATCCTCTTCGCTTCCGCCAGCGCGGCCAGCTTCGACTGATCGTCGCCATGGACGAAGGCGTCGTCGACCCGGTCGATCCGATGGAACAGGTTTTTCCCCACGGTCCGACGGATCTGAATTCGCGCGCGGGCCTCTTTCGCCCGGGCGCCGACTTCGGGATCCGGGTCGCGGGCGGCCTCCTCGAGCATCGCCAGATCGGCCGCGTTCCAGAGGGACCAGGAGTCGAGGATGCCCGCCGTGGAGCCGGCCCTTACCACGGGATCATCCGAGCGGAGTCCCTTCAGGCGGGACTCCATGGATTCGTCGCCGGACGCGACGGTCGCCAGAAGGAGGAAGGCGGCAAGAGACATCTACAAGTACTACGCCGTCATCCCGAGGCAAAGGTGACTGGAATAGGCCGCGTGTGCGGGCGCCGTCCGGGAACTATCTCCCGGCGATGCGCTTCGCGATGGCCGCGACCACCCGTTCGACGGCTTTGTCTTCGGCCTCCCTCAGATTCGTGCCGACGGTGAGCGAGTAGCTTTCGGACAGGATCACCGGTCCGTTCCCGTCGTCCTGGATCACGGCGGTATACGCGGACGGCAGATTCCACATCGGCGAGTTGCCGTACTTGAACGACGCCATCACCTCGCCGCTTTGCACGTCGATCAGACGCCCGACGAATTCCAGCCATTGTCCCGAAATGGGCATCCGCGCGCCGGTATGAGCCTCGTATTCCTTGAGCGGGACTTCTCTGAGATCGGAAGCCGTCTGGGAACCGGCATTGCCTCCCGCGCCGATGAAGTAGCGGCACATCCGACGCCCCTGCCAGGCGAAGGTGCCGATCTGCAGGATCGCGTCCGCGCCCGTCTCCTTGGCCATGACGAGCGCCCGTTCCGCGTCGGACAGCCCCTGCGCGTTTTCGTCCTTCCCGCCTTCGACCTTCTTCAGGACGACGCGACCCGTCACGGCGGAGGAGATCACGGTCAGATTGTGGTTCAGGAATTCCCGCTCAAAGAAGTTGATCTCCCGGTCGAACTGTCCGCGCGCCGTGCCGGAGGGAGGAATGACGATGATCTTCGAGAATTTCTTTTCCTTCAGCTGCGGAGCGACCGAGGTCTCATCCCGGATCGGCAGCTCCGGCTCCATCTTGAACGAGTATTTGAATCCGCAACCCGACACCGCCAACGCCAGCATCGGCGCGACCCACATCGTGGTCCGAAGTTTCACCCGTCACCTCCTCATGATCCACGGTCCCAGGAACTCGGCCGACGCTACTTGCCCGTCCGAAGCCGGGGCTTGTCCTCGTCGGTATAATCGACCACCATGCCGGCTCCGCAGGAGCAGACCGGCGCCGCTCCTCCCGAAGGCATCTGTCCCCGCTTGTCGCAGCCGACCCGCGAACACCGATAGGCGGCGACGGGCTGGGCGTTTTCGGGCCGCACATGCACATCCGTGCACGCAGCGCCCGCCAGCCACATGAACACGGGGATCCCGAAGTAGACGACTCGCCGAAGGATGCGCTTGAGCATGAAGGCCCCCATCTAGTCCGCGAAACCACCGAAGTGTATCCGCCGTTCAACTTTGCCGCAGGAAAACGGCGCCGCCGTTCAATGGTTGATGAACAGAGGGCGGCCGAAGGCTACTTGCGGATGGCGTCGATCGCCTTCGAGGCCGCCTGCTTGACCATGTCGGGCTGGCTGGAGCCCGCGACCCGCTCCAGCGCGGGGATCGACTCGGCGTCCTTCATCTTCTCGAGCGCCCCGATCGAGACCAGCAGGTAGGACACGTCCTTCGTGTCCGCCAGGATCCGGCGAAAGAGCGGCGCCGTCGACGGGGCCGCGACGTCGGCCAGGCCGCCCAGGATCGCGAGTCGATACTCCGCCGGCGTCTCCGCCGACTCGTAGGCCTTCTGGAGGGTCTGAAGCCCGTCGTCCCTGCCCAGCTTGGCCAGCCCGTAGGCCGAGTTGACCCGGACGCCCCAGTCCAAGTCGTCCGTCGTGGCGGCGCGAAGCGGCGCTTCGGCCGAGGGCGCCTTCATCACCGCCAAGGCGTGCGACGCCATGCGGCGGACCATGTCGTCGCCGTCGCCCTTGAGCGCGAACGCGAGCGCGTCGACGGCGGCGGGATCGCCCACCCCCTCAAGCACCGCGGCCGCCATGAACCGCTCGGTCGCCGACTTCGAGGTCCGCAGCACGTTCCCCAGGAAGTCGACGCCCGGCTTCCCCGCCGCCTTGACCGCGTCCACCAGTTCCTTCATCTTCGGGCTGCTGAACGCAGCCAGGCCCTGTTCGGCCAGCTTCGCGAAGAGGTCCTTGATCTCCGGCGCGGCCGCCGGCTCGGCGGCCGGCTTCTCATCCTTCTTGTCCGGCGTCGAGGCGGCGGTCTTGGGCTTCTCGAGCTCCGCGATCCGATCCTTGAGGACCCGGTTCTCCTCCTTGAGCGCGGAGGAGGCGTCCAGCAGCGCGGCCGTGGGGGACGCCGACGGCGCGGGCGCGGGTTCAGGCCGAGGCCTCATCACGACGGCGGCGATCGCCGTCATGACGATCCCCGCGATCAATCCGGAGAGCAGGCCGTTGCGGAAGGAGGGATTCATCGCTGCTCCGACGACGCGGCCCGCGCCGGCGTTGCAAGAATTGCGAGAATGACCAGTTGAAGGAAGACCGCGAACGTGCACAAGATACCGATGATCAGCTGTCCTTCGGTCAGGGGCAGCGACGTCAGCTTCATCACCGAAGCGACGAGAATGCCCACGGCTGCCAGCGACAGAAGGCTCTGAAGCACGTCGTTGACGAACTTCCCGCAGGTGACCTTCCGATGGAGCGCCTCGCAGAAATCGCTCATGGCCTTCCTCCCTTCAGCACGATGTTCCCGGATCAGGCTTCCGATCAGATCCCGAAGGATGAATCCCCAGACGGCGACCAGTCCCGCGGCGCCCCGGCGTCTCACGCCGTCGAGGCAGAGGTCCCGGAAGACCCGCGCCATCTCCTCCCCGTACTCGGCGAGATGCGTCGGAGGATAGAGCTTCAACAGCCGGCGATAGGCGCGCGCCGAGATCTCGATCGCTCGTTTCATGCGTCCAGTTTCGTCACGCGGCGCGACTCCGCGGCCGGCCTGAGCAGGAGCCCGATCATGGTCATCTGAAGGGTGACCGCGGCGGCGCACAGGAGGCCGATGACGAGCTGGCCTTCCGTCAGGGGCAGCGAGGTCAGCTTGAACACCGAGCCGTACAGGATGGCGGCCGCTCCATACCAGGAGAGCACGGCGCCCAGCTCTTTCAACTTTTCGTCCGAGATCTTGCGCCGCATCAACTCACCGAAACGATTCATGGCCTTCCTCCCTTCAGCACGATGTTCCCGAATCAGGCTTCCGACGAGATCCCGAAGGATGAATCCCCAGGCGGCGACGAGTCCCGCGATGCCCCGCCGCCTCGCCTCGTCGCAGCAGAGATCCCGGAAACACCGCGCCATCTCCTCCCCGTACTCGGCAAGGTGCCTCTGGGGATAGAGCTTCAGCAGCCGGCGATAGGTGCGCACCGAGATCTCGATCGCCCGTTTCATGCGTCCTATCCCTTCTCGAACGCGGGCCGGGTCAATCCCTTGCTCCGGGCCATGGAGGCCAGCTTCGTCACGCGGCGCGACTCCGCGGCGGCGACCTTCCGGCCGAACGGCGTCAGGCGGTAGTAGCGGCGCCGCTCATCATCGGACGCCGGCCGGTGGTCGATCTCCTCGATCAACCCGGCGGCGATCATGCGCTTGATGGAGCCGTACAGCGTCCCGGGTCCCATCCGGAGCTGCCCTCCGGTGGCGGACTCGACTTCCGACATGATCGCATAGCCGTGCCGGGCCTCGTCGGCCAGCGCCAGCAGGATGTGAAAGACGGCGGGCGTCAGCGGCAGCAGTTCGTCGGGCGTCTTCACGCGGCTCCTCTCTATGTCCGTTACCGATATATCCGTAACAGATATAGTGCCGCGGGTCAAGCGGATTAATCGGCGGCGGGGGTGAAGCCCATGACGACGTCGAACCGGGCGGCCAGTTCCCCGATCTTCGACCCCTTGACCGGCGTGAAGTCCACCGTGAGGGCGGCGCGCTGCTTGTCGTCCTTCACGCTCTTCCAGATCATGTCCTTCTCGTTGCCGGGGTGACCCTTGATGTAGCACTGCGTGGTCCACTTCTCCCGGCCCTTCATCTTGATCGCCACGTGGATGTGCGGCGTGCGCCCGGGATAAGGGACCGGCTTGATGGTCCGGAAGTAGTATTCGCCCGTCGAAGCCGTCATGAAGCGGCCGAAGCCCTGGAAATGCTTGTCGGCCTTCTCCTTGTTGCTGCTGCCCTCGTGGAGGTACGCGCCCGCGGTGTCGCACTGCCAGATCTCGACCAGCACGTTGCGGATCGGGTCGCCCTTGGAATCGAGGATCCGTCCGCTCAGGTGGGTGATCTCGCCGACCGCCGAGGTGAGGCTGTCGTTCACGATGAGGAGGTCGTTGTCGGTGTCGAGCGGCAGCTTCACGGGGTAGAACGGGCCCTCCGTCTGGCGCGGCGTCCGGACCAGTTCCTCGGCCAGGGAGCCGGGCTTGGCATCCTGCGCCAGAAGACGAGGGGCCACGGCGGCGGCGCCGACGCCCGCCAGTCCCCATCGGAGCAGGTCGCGACGAAGAATGATCATGCGAAGTCCTCTCTTGTTCCTACGACCCTCGAACGACGCCGTTAGGGTTTCGTATCCCGTCGCTGGGTGCCGGATTCCTTCCGGAGCGAATCCGCAAGCGACGCGAAGGAACGGAACCGGTCCTGGGGATTCTTCTCCAGGCATCGATGGATGGCCTTGGCAAGGTCCTTGGGAAGGTCGGGGACCAGGCCGCTGAGCGGCTTGGGTTCGACGCTGAGATGGTGGCGGTACCACGCCGACTTGTCCGACGCCTCGAGATCGAACAGGTACCGGCCGGAGGCCGCGTGGTACATCGTGGCGCCGAGCGAGTAGATGTCGGACTTTTCGTCGCCCGACTGGAAGTTGGCCCGCTCGGGAGCGACGTACGGAGGCGTGCCCACGACCGCCGACTTGGGCGTCGTCGCGCCCGGAATGCCCTCCTCCGCCCGCGTGGGAGGGACTTTGGCGAGGCCGAAGTCGGCGAGCTTGGGTCCGCTCACGAAGACGTTCCCCGGCTTCACGTCCCGGTGGAGGACGCCGTGCTTCGCGGCGGCCGCGAGCGCCTCCGCCATCGCGCGAAGATAGGACCGCACCTCGTGCGCAGGCAGCCGCCCTTCGCGGCGGATGCGCTCCAGGAGCGTGCCGCCGGGCAGGTACTCCATCGCGTACCAGAGCTCGTCCTTCTCCTCGCCGCAGTCGATGACCTGGACGATGTGGGGATGGTTGATGCTCGCGATCAGCAGCGGCTCCCGGCGGAACCGTTCCATGAACCAGTCGCGCGGCACGTCCCGCGGGAGCGAATTCAGGCGCAGGATCTTGATGGCCACCGGTCGCTTCAGGCGGACCTGCTCGCCCCGGTAGACGACGCCGAAGCTGCCGCGGCCCAGCGGCGCATCCAGGAAGATCTTGAAGCCCTGCGACAGCGTCCGGACGCCCTTGTCCCGATCGACGGTGGGCACTCCCTGGGGCTCCAGTCCCAGCTCCAGGAGCTGCTTCGGCGGCAGGCCGTCGCTCAAGGGATGCGCGGGGTCGCTCGACCGGATCGAGCCGTCCTTGCCCAGCACGATCGCCGCGTCACAGAAGTGGGTCAGGCAGGCGCCCTTCTCGTGCAGGAGGTCGTAGGCGGCGAGCGCGGGCATGCCCACCTGGATGCGGATGGCGGAGAGGAGCAGCGCCTCGATCTTGTCCTTTCCGAGCTTGCACATGGAGTTGCTCGAGTTGGGTTGCCTAACTCTCGTCTTCCCTAGTATGCCACGCGAGAGCCTTATCCGCCGAGGAACCGCTTCAGCTCGTCGGCCAGCGCGCCCGCGTCCGGATGGCGGAGCTCGGGCTTCTTCTGGAGCGCCTTCATGATGATCGCCTCGAGCTCGGGGGAGACTTTCGGATTCTTCGATCGCGGCGACGCCGGCATTTCGAGCATCGTCTTGCGGTAGATCTCCATGACGCCCTTCCCGGTGTGCGGGGGCGTTCCCGTCATCGCCTCGTACAGGATGATGCCCAGCGCGTAGACGTCCGTTCGCGGCGTCGACGGCTTCGCCGACACCTGCTCCGGCGCCATGTACATCGGGGTGCCCACCGCCGACCCGGTCATGGTGATCGCCTTCGTCGCGTCCGTGTCGCGCGCCAGGCCGAAGTCCGTCACCTTCACCTCGTTGTCGGCCGTGATCAGGATGTTCGCCGGCTTGAGGTCGCGGTGGATGATCCCGCGCGCGTGCGCCGCCGCGGCGCCCCGCGCGGCCTGCTCGACCCAGCCCGCGATTTCGCGCGGCTCGAGCCGGCGCTGACGGAGGATCTCCGACAGGGTCCGACCCTTCACGAGCTCCATCACGAGGTACGGCCGACCGGCCGCCTCGCCCGCCGCGAACACCGAGACCAGGTTGGGATGGTAGAGCTTCATCGCCGCCTCGACTTCCACGAGGAAGCGCTGCCGCCCCAGGGGATCGAGCGACACTTCGTCCCGCAGCAGCTTGATGGCGACCGGACGCGCAAGCTCCTTGTCCCAGGCGTGGTAGACCACGGCCGTCGCCCCTTCGCCCACGCGCTGGCGTATTTCGTAGCGCGCCAGCGCGGGATTCGAGTCCAGGCGGGTCTTCTGCTCCTTCAGGAGCATGTCCAGGAGGTCCTGCGTGAGCCAGCCCCGTTCGACCAGGATCTGGCCCAGCAGCAGCTCCTGCCCGCGCTGGAGCGCCTCCGCCTGGAGTCGCAGGGCCTCGCCCAGCTCTTCGGGCTGGACCAGCTTCAGATCGAGGGCGATCTGGGCCAGGAAGGTGGAGTTTTCCATGAACCTGTCAGGATTCTAGCACGAGGGCCCCGCGGGGGCGGCCGTTCGGCTTCAACGGGCACGTTTCATCTTGAAGATGCCGTGGTCGAAGCTCGACCGGTACGAGGCGACGTACTCGTCCTGCTCCACCCGGGCCTCGTACTCGTAGAGGCCGCCGCCGATGCAGGAGTCGAGCATCGCGCTTCCCCGCAGGAGCCAGGCGGCCCCGTCCGTGACGGCCGTGGTGGGGATCGTGTACTCGAAGCCGAACCAGAAGATGAACCAGCCGTAGCCGGCGTAGTACCGGGCG
>Ga0111539_10012624_pt1 | contig 10584 bp, 8 predicted proteins | sample RhiMethybrSRZTD1_FD_79667 | JGI IMG/M metagenome (GOLD analysis project Ga0111539, IMG submission 79667) | Populus rhizosphere microbial communities from Tennessee, USA - Rhizosphere MetaG P. TD hybrid SRZTD1 (version 2) (version 2) | ecosystem: Host-associated > Plants > Roots > Rhizosphere >... | reverse complement strand
TACGCGGATCACCTTACCGCTCTCCATCGGCTTCTGATCGCCGCCGTAACTCAGCGGAAAGAAATCGGTCGCGTATTCACTGTCCTTCGCGTAAGTGGTCATGCCGTCGATGATGAAGGGTTTCATGACTCGTGATGGGCGTCCGCGACGGGCGCGCGGCGCGCGCGATTCACGGCGCGGCGCGGGCTCGCCGCTCTCTTTCACAACCTGCTCTCCACGTTCAGCGGAAGGCTTCGGCGTGGGAGTCTTCTCCGTAACCGCGTTGTTGTCTTTTTGTGGCTCATCTTGAATCGCGCGATATACGATAAAGCCGGATGCGATGAGAATCGCCGCCGCCGCAGCCAGGGCCCATCGCGACCAACTCCTCGATTGAGCCGGTAAACGTCGCGAGATCGGATTTGACGCTCCCGTTCGAAAAGCTTCGAGCAATACGGCTTCGACGCTCGCCGGCGCGGCTTTCCCCTCGTCGCCCGCGGCCAGAGATTTCAGCCCCGCGCTCAGCGCGCGTTCGTCCGCCAGTCGCGACGCGCAGCGCGCGCAGATTTCGGCATGAGCCGTCCCCGCCGCGAGTGACCCGGCGTCGATCATTTTCGACCTGACGAGGTCGTTGACGATGTTTTCAAATTCTCTACAGTTCATAAACTCACACGAAGCATTTCGCGGTATCCGTCTGTGGGTCCTCGGCCGCCCCTTCGGCGGATTGATACGCCCGCAGTTTTTCGACGAGCAAAGCGCGGGCGCGATGCAACCTCGACCTTACGGTTCCGACGGCGCATCCCAGCGCGGCTGACGCGTCGGCGTAACTCATCTCTTGCAGATCGCACAGCACGACAACCTCACGGTAATGCGCGGGTAGGGCCAACACCGCCTGCCGAACCGAAGCGATAGTCTCTTTCCGGGTAAGATCACCTAACGGGTCGTTCAACGCGACCAAACTCTCCGGCGTTGGCGATTCACAGTCTTCGTCGCCGTCATAAATCGGCGAAAGGAACCGGTCCTTCTCCAGACGCCGCCTCACCTGATTGCGCGCGACCCCGAAGAGATAGGCCGAAAAAGAGCCCCGCGACGAATCGTAATGGCCGTCGCCGCGCATCAACGACAAAAAGACTTCCTGTGTGACATCTTCGGCGATGGCCTCCGACCCGCTCATCCGCAGCGCGAAACGATATATGCCGCCCTGCCGCCTGCGATAGAGCGTTACAAACGCGATCTCGTCGCCCGCGCGCAGCAGCGTCAGTAATTCGTCGTCGCTTAGAGATGGATGCATCGCCGGATAATGGAGGGCAAACTGTCTTAGTTTGCCAGATGTCCCCCAAATTCGTCTTTAAAGAAAGCGAGGCAAACCGTACAGTCCGCCCTACACCTGCCGACGTTTCTGATTCAGATTTTCCGGCCTGAAAGTTCCAGAAAAAGAGCGGGAGAGGGGAATGGGGAGTGGGGAGTAGGGATTGGATAGATTAGCCGTAAATCCCCACTCCCCATTCCCTATTGGCGCTTTAGCTTGATCTCGAACAATTTCGGCCAGAGCTTGCCGGTCACGAAGAGTCGGTCTGAGGCTTCGTCGTAGGCGATGCCGTTGAGCACGGCCATCGAATCCTGGCGGGCTTCAGGCGGAAGGAGTCCTGACAGGTCGATCCAGGCGTTAACCTTTCCGCTTTGCGGATCGATGCGCGCAATGCGGTCGGTCATCCAGACGTTGGCGTAGATCTCCCCTTTGATGTATTCGAGTTCGTTGATCTGAAGCACATCGCGCCCGTTGTCCCGAACCGTGATCAGGCTCCGAACCTCGAATGTGTCAGGGTCGAGGAATCGAATCCGGCTGGAGCCGTCGCTCAAAATTAGCGAATTGGCGTCGCGGGTTAGTCCCCAACCCTCGCCCGCGTAGCTGAACTCGCGAAGTTTGTCGAACGAATCGAGGTCGTAAACGAACCCGCGTTGCGTTTGCCATGTCAGTTGGTACAAACGCCCGTTGAATAACGCCAGTCCTTCGGCGAAAAACTGTGTGGGCACTTCGATCTTCTTCAAAACCTTTCCGGTCTCGAGTTCGACGCGGCGGAGCGACGACGAGCCGTTCAATCCGGTGCTTTCATAAAGGGAGCCTTGATGAAAGACCAGCCCTTGAGTGAAGGCCGCCTTGTCGTGCGGGTAGGATTTGACTACTTCATAAGAGTAGGTCTGGACTCTGGACGCGGTTGTCATTTGATCGGGTCGCTGATTTTCGGCCTTGGAAGCGCCGCTGGTGTCGCAAGCGGCGAGGGCCAGTAACAGGGCGATTGAAAAAAGCGTCTTTGAATTGAGCATAACGGCGCCTCGGTGTAAATTTTCCTACGACACATTTCATATGAAATTTGTCGTAGGAATTATGGAAACAATCAGGAGAGCACTCAATGTCAGAGAACAACTGTCTTTTCTGCCGGATAATCGCCGGCGATATTCCTTCAAAGAAGGTCTATGAAGACGAACTCGCGTTCGCCTTCCACGACATCAATCCGCAAGCGCCCACGCACGTTCTGATCATCCCGAAAAAACACATAGCCTCGCTCAACGAGGCTTCACAGGATGATCAGGCGCTGCTGGGGCATCTGACGCTGGTCACGTCAAAGCTCGCTGATCAGCTCGGCGTCGTCGCCGGGGGCTATAGAACGGTTATCAATACGGGCGCCGGAGCCGGCCAGAGCGTTTGGCACATCCACGTCCATTTGCTCGGCGGTCGTGTGATGGGATGGCCTCCGGGCTAAGTCGAATCAGACGGCATCACCACATCCTGCCGACGGCCTTGAGGGAATAGAAGATTAGCGCGACCCCGCCTGCTATCAACAATACGAGCGCCCCGATCACGGCCGTCACGAAAAGGTAATCGGAAAGGCTCGGCCGGCGGCGGTCTTGCGCGTACCTGCGGAGCAAGTTCATATTCCACCGGTTCGACTTGACGAAGAAGTCCGACGCGTCGCCGATGAATGGAATTATGCCCAGCAAATAATCGAATGCCACGTTCATCGCCATCCGCATAATGATAACCTTCGGCGCGCGATATTGGACGGCGCTGCCGATCAGGTAAAGCGAAAAGAGCGCGGTCAGCGTATCCCCCACCCAGGGAACCAAACCCAGAATCGGGTCGAGGCCGACGCGGACGTTAAGAAACGGAATGCGAATGAAGTCGTCCAGAAGGCGCGCCAGGCGATCCAGACTCTCCATATCCGTTCCTCCGTCACGGCGCGCCATCCGGCGCGACGAGTCGTAAGCTTCGATCATTGAATCCGGCCTGGCCATAAAATCTCCTCAGAAACGGGTAGCGCAAATTTCCTGGGAGCGCAGGCATCCTTGCCTGCTTGCTTCGGTCAGTCGGTCATTGCCAGAAACCAAGCAGGCAAGGATGCCTGCGCTCCCAGGAAAGGCGCTGCCTCTTAATCAAAAGGTCTCGCGGCGGTCTTACCGATCTTCACAAACACCCGCCCCAGCGCGCGGATCTTTGAAACCCTCGGCGGGATCAGAGTCATGTCCGGCGCGCCGATGTCCTCGTCACCGCGCTTCTCCTTCAACCACCGTTGAAAAATTGCCTGCGCCGCGCGCGGATTCTCCGAGGCCGCGATGAACGTATTGCGCAGATTTTCCGGAGTGACGACGCGGAAACTGTTTTTTGAGTAGTACCTCCGCAGCGCGTCGAAAAACCGCTCATCGCCGAGTTCCTTGCGCAGCGCGACGAAGAGCAGCCCGCCTTTCGCCTGCACGATCGCCGTGTATTGCAGCGAATTGCGGAAATCCTTGACGGGCTTATCGGCCTCCACGTCCACGCCGCCCAACATCCGATAGGCCTGATAAGCCCCTCGCAGTTGCTGGTCGATGATCAGATCTCCCAGCTTCTTTCCGTAAATCGCCTCGTGGTAGTACGCTGCGGAGAAATTGGCCAGGGCTTCATCCAGGTAAGGGGCGCGTTCGGAATCGCCGCCTACCGCCTCGCCCCACCATTGTTTCGCGACGCCGTACGCGATCGTAAACTCGAATGATGACCTGATGATGTCAGATTGTTCGCGCAAAACGCCCGGCAGACGCGCGGCTTCAGGCGCGTCGAAATCGATGTAATAAGCCTGCGCGACGATTACTAATCCCGGAAACTGGATGTTGCTGTACCCGGCGGCCAGCGGCATCTCGACCACCTGGAGAAGCGAATACGGATAGACGCCGAAAGACTTCTCATACACGTCGACCGCTCCCGCCGCAAAATCGAGCGCGCGTTTGCCTAGGCGTTCGTCGCTCTCACGGAAGTAAGAGACCGCGCGCAAAGCGCCCGTTTTCCGCTCCGCGCTCTTCATGCGCTCGACGACTGCTACCGCGAATCCCCGCAACTGATCCCCACGGAATGTCTGCGATTTTCGTTTCTCCGTCGCGCCCGCGCCATACTGGCCCGACTGATCCGACTGTTTAGATTGCGGCGCCCTCGATTCGACGCATTCCGCCGAGGCGATTACCGTCAGTCTCTCGTCGGTTCTAACGGTGACTTCATAGTCGGCGACCTCCCCGTTGACCAGAGAGCCTACGCTGACCGCCAAATTCTGTTCGACCGTCTGCTGGTCGCGCGGAGCGAGCAACGGAAAGAAGTGTCCGAGCAGCATGGCCTCTTCCCCGGCGAAGAAGATGTCGCGCGCGTCCTTGGGCTGACGCTCGTCGCTGAGCGCGTCGCCGATCTCTTGCAGAAAATGAGCCAGCAAACTCGTTTCTTCGCGCTGCACACGCGGAACGCGCGCGCTGAAATCCAGCGTCAACTCGATGCTCCGCCCGGGTTGCAGTCTCTGCGGCAGTTCCACCCGGAGCAGCGCGTTGTGCGAACGCAAGCCGTAATACAACTCCCGCCCGCCGGCCATGACCTTTTGCACCTCCAATGAGGGCCTCTCCTCATCCGATAACCCGAAGTTGGGATAGAGGTAAAAATTGAGTGAGTTCAGGTCTTCACGCGTGGCGTTCGTGAACCGGAGAATCTCGCGCCCGGTAAAACTTGCGTTGTGATAATCGAGGTCGATCTCGATTCGATAAGTGTCCCGCGATGACGGCTTATCCACGGGCTCCGGCGCCTGATCGCCAAAGCCCGCCTCTTGTGCGTAAGCGGCGGAGAACGCGGCCAAAACAAAAAACGCAATTACATAGTACTGCGCCGCCGGAAACTTCATGGGAAATTGTGAGTGGGATGATTTCACACGCTCATTGTACTTCAGTGACGCGCATTTTTTACTCTCACATCGCTTCCGCTCAAAAAATCAATTGACAATCCTCTTTTACCACTTTATCATCCATCTTGAAATTGACTTTCAAGATCACGGTCAGTCAATAAGAGGTTCTGAGCGATTCTGGAGGATTCCAATGAGTAAGAAGTCTAAGTGTTGCAAGAGTTATAAAAAAAAGGGGAAGGCGTGCAAAAAATGCCCACTGTTCAGATGATTCATACTTTACGGTCAAATTTCTTAATCAATCTAAAATAAAAGCCTTCAAGCGTTGCAGCGCTGAAGGCTTCATAGCAAACCAACCCGATCAGTTTCTGACAACATAGCGAGCGGTGTGCGGACGAATCCTATCACGCCGCCCCTTATAAATCACTTTCGAATCATTGCAATTCGACGTGAAAGGGGAGCCCGAATGAATTCACCTTGCGCCCCATCTCTGTGGCGCGGATTTCAATTATTCCCGGGAGCGCAGGCGTCCTTGCCTGCTTGCTTCGGTCGGTTGGTCTTCTGGCTAATCGTCACAGGTTTTCTACTTATCACTTCCCCATCGCTTTTCGCCCAAACAAGCGACAACACGGCCACAGTGGGCGGACGCATCACCGGGCAGGCGAGGACGCCTGCGCTCCATAACGCGACCATCGTGCGCGGATGCGTCACTGACGCGTCAGGCGCTGTGGTGGCCGGCGCGGCGGTCACTCTTGGCAATCTGGCGACCGGGCTGGAACGCGTCGTAACCACGGACGCCAACGGCAATTTCGCTTTCGCAACTTCGAACGGCGCGCGTTATCGTCTGATCGTCAGCGCCGTCGGGTTCGCCCCGATTTCGCGTGATGTCGAAAGCTCAGGTTCGTTCAATTTCGCGCTCGAACCGGCTGCGCTGGCCGAAAAGATCACTGTCGTCTCGGGCTCGCAGCAGGAAAAGCTGCGCGAAAGTCTCAACACCAAAGTCGACGTCATAGGGCGCAACCGCATCTGCGACACCGGTTATGAATCGGTCGCCGAGGTCTTGCAGGAGTTGCCAGACGTCGTCACACGCCGCGGGACGCAGGGCGCAGGCGCGGCTGGCGAGCAGGTGCAAGGCATCGATTCGCGCCAGGTGTTGTCGCTCTTCGACGGCCAGCCGATCATCGGCGGCAAGGGTATCAAGCGCAGCGTGATCAATCTCGACCGCCAGTCAATTAACAACATCGAACGCATCGAGGTCGTCAAGAGCGCGGCATCGGCCCTATACGGGTCGGACGCGGTCGGCGGCGTGATCAATCAAATCTCGCGTGATCCGTCTGCCCCTGTCGAAACTTCCTTTACAACTTCCGGCGGCTCTCAAGGGCGATTCGACGCGCGCGGCGACGTCGGCTTTGCGCGCGACAAATTCTCCGCCTTCTTCAGCGGGGACGCGTTCGATCAGCCGCACAAGCGGCCGAGGCGTTGGCGAGCCGATAAGCTCGACTGTTTGTCTTGCCATATGAATCCTGGCCCGGGCGGACCGGATCCGTTCCGGTATGTAAACGCAAAAAAGGTCGCCGGACTCGAGCGGTATGTCACTTTGAACTGATGGGCCGTCCGAGGTTGAACGGCGAAATTTCTATCACTTCAAAACAAGGAGACGATTTATGAAGCGCGCTATATTTTCAATCTGTTGCCTCGCGCTGTTTTCAACCGGCGCAATGGCGCAGACCGCAAATGCGCCATCGCCCACTCAGCCCCAGAAGGCCGATCCGGCGGCGTGGAACATGCTCAAATCCGCGCGCGAGACCAGTCAGACCCTTCCCTCAAATTTCGCCGGTGTGACCTTCGATGTGGTTCTGAACGACAGCGGCAAGGTCGCAAAAGGCTCGATCAATTACGAAGCGGGCGGCAGCGCCGAGTTGAAGGTCGAAGGGCTGGATGAGGAAGCGAAAGGGTGGCTCAACGAACAAACGATGAGCATCATCGCCCACCGCCGCGGCGGAGACTTCTCGAAAGGAGACGGACGCCATCCGATCACTTTCGCCGAAGACGACAATTCGCCCGCGGGCCGGCGCATCGCGATCAACGACAAGATGAAATCGTACTACCGCGTCCGTGACAACCTGGTCGCCGAAGTCGACCGCACGATGGGCGCCGATCACTTCATCATCACCGTCCTGGAGACGACCAAAACGCCCGATGGCAAGAATCTGCCGCGCCACTTCACCGTCACCTACTTCGACGCCAATAGCGGCGCGGTCAAACGCACCGAGACGTTCACCGACGAATACAAGCTGATTGACGGCGTCTGGTTCCCCGCCTCGCGGCGCATGTTCCGCGCGGAGAACGGCAAGGTCATCACTCGCGTAATCGAATTCCACAACCCTCGGATTCGATTCAACAAAGAACAAGCGGCGCAATAGATGCGAGAGGGGAGGCAGACTAATGGTCTTTGAAAATTACTTGGCGCCAGCCCTTTGCGACCTTTTCGTCTTTGCGCCTTTGCGAGAACTGCCGTCTGAAGAAGGAAGCCTATTTCTCGCCAAGGCGCAAAGGCGCAAAGTGGCGCCATTTATTTCTCAAAGATCATAAGTCAGCCCCCCTCCCGCCTGTCCCCGCAAATAGACATGACCATTCGCGCCGGCGCCGATGAGCGCAAATCATCGGGCACTGGCGTCACAGGAGAGGTGCGCCTAAATGAAGCTCATTTTGTCAGGCGCTTTGTTATCGAATTTCACAACCCTCGAACCCTATTCAATAACGAACAGGCGGCGCGATGAGCGCCGGCGCATCAAGGAGGTAATACACTAATGAGACTCAGATCTATGAAGAACGCCAAGAAGAATCGTAAGAAGAGCAGAAACAGATTCGGGCAATCCACTCCGAAATATTTGATGACCGTGGGCGCGATGGGGGCGCTGTTGACCTGCGCGCCGGTTTCCGCGCTCGCGGAGTCCCCGAAGGCCGCGAGGCTCGCCCCGCGCGTGTTGGAGGCCATCTACGGCGCGGGGCAGGATCAGCAAAGCCAGCGTTTCGACATTTCGCCCGGCGCGCTCGAAACCGTGTTGGCCACTTTTCAGAAGCAGACAGATCTGCAGGTTTTGTTACCAAACGAGAAGCTGCGAACTCTTCCCTCACCCGGAGTTTCGGGCGTCTACACGGTCGAGAGGGCGCTGGCGCAGATACTGGCTGGCACTGGCGTCACCTATCGCTTCAGCGGCCCTAAGATCGTGATGCTGGAATTGGAAGGCGTGGCCGCGTCGGTCGAAATATTGGGACGCGTCTCGCCATCATCGCCGAAATACACGGAGCCGCTGCGAGACACCCCGCAGTCGATCACAGTTATTCCCAAGACAGTGATCGAGGAGCAGGGCGCGACGACGCTGCGCGACGTGCTGCGCAACGTCCCCGGACTGACGATGACGGCGGGCGAGGGCGGGACTCCGGCCGGCGACAACCTGACACTGCGCGGATTCAGCGCGCGCAACGACATCTTCATTGACGGCGCGCGCGATCTCGGCGCGCAATCTCGCGACCCTTTCAACCTGGAACAGGTCGAAGTTGTGAAGGGGCCCGGGTCTGCCTTCACCGGGCGCGGATCGGCGGGCGGTTCGATCAATCTGGTGAGCAAAGCGCCGATCGTCAACCGCTTCTTCGGCGGCACGATAAGTGGAGGCGGCGACGCGACCAAGCGATTCACCGGAGACGTCAACCTGCCGATCAAGGATCGCATGGGCTTCCGCCTGAACCTGCTCGCGCATGATTCCGGCGTGGCCGGGCGCGACGTGGTCGATAATCAACGCTGGGGCCTCGCGCCGTCCTTCATGTACGGGCTGGGGACGCGGACGCGATTGACGTTTAGTTATTTCTACCTGGAGCAGGACAACATTTCGGATTACGGCATCCCCTGGGTTCCGGCGACCAACAACGCGCTCCCGGAATTCCGCGATCAGCCGGCGCCCGTCCCGCGCGACACCTTCTACGGCTTCCGGGACCGCGATTACGAGCATCTGCGCTCGGACCTCGCGACGGTAAAAATCGAGCGCGACTTCAACGATTCGGTGACGCTCCGCAACCAGTTGCGTTTCGGCTATTCGTCGCGCGATTCGCTGGCCACTCCGCCGCGCTTCGCCAACAACAATTCCACAGCCATCAACCGCGAGTTAAGATCGTGGATCGCGGAAGACAAGGCTGTCGATAATCAGACCGACATGCGTGCGCGTTTCTCGACCGGCGCGATCGGGCATTCGCTGGTCACCGGACTTGCGCTCACCTACGAAAACAACCAGCGACAGAACCGCAGCGCGCCAAATTCGCCCACGACCTTGCTCAATCCCAACCCGGACGACGTCTATACCGGGGTGATCGCGCTTGATCAGCGCTTCGGCGACCTCAACGGCAAATCGGTCGCGCTTTACGCCTTCGACACGGTGAAGCTCAGCAAGTATGTCGAACTGAACGGCGGGCTGCGCTTCGACCGCTTCGACGTGGACGGCGTCACCCTGACGAACACTGGTCTCGTTCCGACCGAGCGTCTGGACGAGATGGTCAGTTGGCGCGGGGGCGTGGTCGTCAAGCCGAAGGAAGAGGGAAGCATTTACTTTTCTTACGCGACCTCGCTCAGCCCGTCGCTGGAAGGCTTGTCGTACAACACGGCCAACACCGCCATCGAGCCTGAGAAGACGTACAACCTTGAGGTCGGCAGCAAGTGGGATTTGATCGACGAACGCCTGTCGGTGAACGGCGCGATATTCCGTGTGGAGAAAACCAACGCGCGCACGCCGGGAATTCTGCCGGGCGACCCGGCGCAGGTGCTACAAGGCCGCCAGCGCGTCCAGGGCATCGAGTTAGGCGCGAGCGGCGGCATCACCCGCGCCTTGCGAGTCTTCGGCGCTTACACCTTACTCGACACCGAGATCGTCAAATCTAACACTCCGGCGGAGGTCGGCAGGCGGATTCAGAACACGCCGCGCAATTCGTTCAATCTTTGGGCGACTTACCTGCTGCCGCATCGGATCACGCTCGGCGGCGGCCCCCGATTCGTCGGACGCCGCTTCGGCAACACCATCAACACCCGGCAAGCGGACGCTTACTGGCTGCTGGACGCGATGGCCTCGTTCCCGGTGTCGAAACATCTCGATCTGAGGCTCAATCTATACAACCTGACCAACGATTATTACTTCGACCGGCTGGGCGGAGGACACCTCGTTCCGGGCGCGGGACGCTCGGTGCTGGTCAGCGCAGGTTTCCGGTTCTAATTCCCCGGTCGTGGAGCGATGGTTGAACCTGATCGGCAGAATCAATCGTCGCTCCGCGATTGAAATCGGGTGTTCATCCCTTTCCCGGCTTTAAAAAGCCGGGAAAGGCTCAATCGTCGCTCCGCGACTGGATCAACAATCGAAGGAGCCAAGAACAATGTTGCTGC
>Ga0111539_10012621_pt1 | contig 10585 bp, 12 predicted proteins | sample RhiMethybrSRZTD1_FD_79667 | JGI IMG/M metagenome (GOLD analysis project Ga0111539, IMG submission 79667) | Populus rhizosphere microbial communities from Tennessee, USA - Rhizosphere MetaG P. TD hybrid SRZTD1 (version 2) (version 2) | ecosystem: Host-associated > Plants > Roots > Rhizosphere >... | reverse complement strand
TTGATGCGCTCGGCTGCCCGGTCGGACAGCTTCATCACCTGCGGTCTCGGTCTCGGCGTGCTCATGCAATTCGTCCCTGGGCCTACGCCCATCTGGCGTTCGTTCCTCCTGAATATAAGGCGTTCGCAGCGGGAAAGCGAGACGTCAGTGCGCCCCCATCCAACGCCGGCGCCTGAAATCTTTAATGATTCCAAGGGCGGCGTTGCGCCCGGGCAAGCCCGTGACGCCCCCGCCGGGATGCGCGCCGGCACCGCACAGGTAGAGCCCCGACACCGGCATGCGGTAGTCGGCATGCCCCAGCACCGGGCGCGCGCTGAACAGCTGATCGAGAGTGAGTTGCCCGTGGAAGATGTCGCCGTCGAGGAGGCCGAAGCGGCGCTCCAGGTCGAGGGGCGACAGCACCTGGCGGGCGATCACGCTGGCCCTAAAGTTGGGCGCGTGCGTGCTGAGCGTGTCGATGACCAGGTCGGCAAACTCTTCCCTCGCCTCGTCCCAGCTGCGGCCCTCGGGCAGGTGGGGAGCGACGTGCTGCACGAACAGGCTGGCAACGTGCTTGCCTGCCGGCGCCAGCGTCGGGTCGAGCACGGACGGGATCAGCATCTCGACCACCGGCTCTTTCGACCAGCCGAACCGGCGCGCATCGGCGTAGGCGCGGTCGAGATAGTCTATGGTCGGGCCGATGACGATGCCGGAGCCATGGTGGTCCTGCGGCGTCTTGCCCGGCCGGCAGAGGAAGTCCGGCAGCTCGGCGAGCGCGACGTTCATGCGGAAGGTGCCCGAGCCTGACTTGAGACCGGTGAAACGGGCAAAGAGCTCGGGCTCGACCACACCTTCCGGCACGAGATCGCGGAACAGCAGCTTCGGGGGCACGTTGGAGGCGACTGCCTTGGCGGCGATGAGCTCGCCCGAGACCAACCGCACTCCCGAGGCCTTGCCGTTCTCTATGACGAGCGATGCGACCGGGGCCTGGAGACGAATGGCGGCGCCCCGCGCCTGCGCCGCGTCCGCCATCGCCCGCGATATCGCCCCCATGCCGCCGACGGCGTGGCCCCACACGCCGGTCTTGCCGTTCACCTCGCCGAAGCAGTGATGCAGCAGCACGTAGGCCGTGCCCGGGGTGTGCGGGCTGGCATAGGCCCCGACGATGGCGTCGAAGGCGAGCGCGCCCTTCACCACCTCGCCCTCGAACCAGGCGTCGAGAAAGTCGGCGGCACTCTTGGTGAACAGATCGAGCAGCAGGCGCTTGTCGCCGAGGCTCAGCCCCATGAGACGCCGGCCCAGCGTCGCGCCGTTGATCAGCTCGAGGATACCGCCGCCGACATTGGGCGGGGCCGCCAGCGCCAGCCGGCGCAGGAAACCGGCGGCGCGCTCCAGGGCAGCATCATAGGCGGGCAACCGCTCCGCATCCCTGGCCGAGAACGCCGCCACCGCCCGCTGCCGGTTGGCGAGGCCATAGGGCATCAGCAGATAGCGGCTCTCGTCCACCGGCCAGAAGTTGGCGACCGGGCGTTCGACGATGCGAAGCCCATGCCGCTCCAGCTCCAGGTCGGCAATGACCACCGGGTTGAGCAGGCTCACCGCGTAGGCGGCCACCGAGTTGCGGAAGCCCGGATGAAACTCCTCGGTGACGGCCGCACCGCCTACGACCGCATTCTTCTCGAGCAGGATAACGCGCAAGCCTGCCCCGGCCAGATAGGCAGCGCAGGTGAGCCCGTTGTGCCCGGCCCCGATGATGGCGACGTCGTAGGCATCGTGTGTCATGGATGCCGATTGTCCGACGAAAATGCGCCGCAGGACAATCCGCTGCGCGATGTGCAAGCCTGTCTTGAAGCGGCGCGCTCCGAAATGCTAGGGCACGCCAAGCTCGAGCTAAGCGGCGGAGTTGCGAGATGGCCAAGCCTGCCCTGTTGACGACGGGTCCGATGATGTCCCTCATCGAGGAGGGCATCGACAAGGCGTTCGTCGTGCACCGCCTGCAGCAGGCGGGCGACCGCGAGGCCTTGCTGAAGAAGGTCGGCCCCGACATCCGCGCCATCTGCACCGGCAGCCACACCGGCGTGAAGACCGACGTGGCCATGATGGCCCACTGCCCCAACCTGAGGATCATCGGCAACTTCGGCGTCGGCTACGATTCGGTGGATGTGGCGGCGGCCGCCAAGCGCGGGATCGTCGTCACCAATACCCCCGATGTGCTGACCGAGGAGGTGGCCGACACGACGTTGGGCCTGCTGCTGTGCACCGTACGCGAGTTCTACCCCGCTGAGAAATGGCTGCGCGACGGCCGCTGGGCCAAACAGGGCGACTACCGGCTCACTGCCGGGTCGCTGCGCGACCGCTCGATCGGCATGGTCGGCTTCGGCCGCATCGGCAAGGCCATCGCGCGGCGCATCGAGGCCTTCGGCCGTCCGGTCAGCTATTTTGCGCGCAATTCCCAGCCGGGCGTCGCCAACCGCCACTACCGCGACCTCCTCGCCATGGCCCGCGACGTCGACACGCTGATCGCCATCCTTCCGGGCGGGCCGGCGACGCAGAACATCATCGACGCGGCGGTGCTCGACGCGCTGGGCCCGCGCGGCATCTTCATCAACATGGCGCGCGGCTCGGTGGTCGACGAGGCGGCCCTGATCGCCGCGCTGCGCACCAGGAAGATCCTGGCCGCCGGCCTCGACGTCTACGTGGGCGAGCCCAACATCGATCCCGCGTTCCTCACGCTCGACAACGTCACCCTGTTCCCGCATGTCGGCTCGGCCTCGCACCACACGCGCAACGCCATGGGCCAGCTGGTGGTCGACAACCTCGCCGCCTTCGCCGCCGGGCGGCCGCCGAGGACGCCGGTGCCCGAGACGCCGTTCAAGGGCTGGCCGAGGTAGGTCGCATCGCGTAACGGCACGCCTTACAGATAGAGCCCGAGATCTGTGGTGGACTGGCGGGCGAGGTGCTGGAAGTTGGCGGCGAGCCAGCGCGCGGCCTCGGCGCGGCCGACGTCGCGCAGGTGCGTCAGGAACTCCCAGTCGGCGTTGAGCTTGCTGTTGACGCCGAGCCCTTGCATGAAATCGTCGGCGGCGATCGAGTGGATCAGCATGCGCTTCATGGTGCCGGGCGCCACCTGGCCCTCGTCGATCAGGCGCGTGACGAAGGCGACCGCGCGCATCTCGCGCATCAGCGAGGAGTTGAAGGAGATCTCGTTGACGCGGTTGAGGATCTCGGTGGCCGTCTTGGGCACGTCCGGGCGCGCCAGCGGATTGATGTGCACCACCACCACGTCGCTCGAGGCGCACTCGTAGATCAGCGGGAAAAGCGCCGGGTTGCCCATGAAGCCGCCGTCCCAGTAGGCCTCGCCGTCGATCTCCACGGCTTGAAAAAGGAACGGCAGGCAGGCCGAGGCCATCACCGCGTCGGGCGTGATCTCGGCATTCTTGAACACCCGCACCTTGCCGGAGCGCACATTGGTGGCGCTCAGGAACAGCTTGATCGGCGAGCCCGAGCGCAGGCGCGGAAAATCGACCGACTGCTCGAGGATGCTCTGCAGCGGGTTCAAGTTCAGCGGATTGAACTGGTAGGGCGAGAACACGCGGATCAGCAGGTCGAGGGTCTGGAACACGGGGCTGAAGTAGAGCCCGTAGTCATGCGTCAGGCGGTCGAGCAGGGACGGCTGCAGCGGCGAGATGGCCGCGGCCTGGGCGATGCGGCGCCAGAAACCGTCGAGCGCCGCACGCGCACCCGCCGGGCCACCCTCGGCCCAGCCGTAGGCCAGCACCGTGGCATTCATGGCACCGGCGCTGGTTGCCGAGATGCCCTCGATGCGCAGCCGGCCGTCCTCCAGCAGCTTGTCGAGCACGCCCCAGGCGAAAGCGCCATGTGCGCCGCCGCCCTGCAGCGCCAGGTTGATGGTCTTGGTCTCCACGGCGCCTTGGCCGCCGCGACCAACCTCAGGCGCCGTCGCCGCGCCATTGGGCCGCGACGGCCGGTCCCCCCCGTGATCGTGATGCGCTCCCATCGACCGTCCCTCGGGCCCTTCCCTGACGGGCCGGATTATCGCCAATGCAGCGCACTTCCTCCACTGCAAACACGGGACTTGGTGGAGACCGGCTCCGATATCAGGCGCCGAGCGGATATTCGACGAACTCGACGATCAAGCCTTCGGGGCCGCGGCAGTAGACGGGCTTGGCCCGGCCACCGCGCAGCGACTGCACCTCGGAGAGCGGCTGGTAGCCGGCGGCGATCATGCGCCGGCGCGCCTCGGCGGCGTCCTTCACCTGGAAGCAGATGTGAGTGAGGCCGTGGTCGCACTGGCGGATGGGGACCGGCTTGCCCTCGGGGGTGAGCCACTTGAAGAGCTCGATGTGATAGCCGGAGAGCTCCAGCATGGCCCAGCGGCAGGCGGCGCCGGGCAGGCCGGTGACGATCGCCAGCTCCGGCTCGTTGCGGTTCTCCATCTCGCCCAGCACCTTGAAACCCAGGAGATCGACGAAGAAAGATTTGACCTTGTCCCAGTCTGCGCAGCTCACCGCCGTGTGGTGTTGGCGCACGATCAGGTCATGGATGGATTGGGTTGGTTGAGACATTGGTTTGCTCCGGAGCGTCAAGCGCCAACCCGTCCCCCTCCCCTTGACGGGGAGGGGTTAGGGGGTGGGTGAAAATGCGGGAAATCCGTGTCGTTGAAACGCACCATCCTGCACTGGCCGTATTGATCGCACCGACACCCCCACCCCCGACCCCTCCCCGCAGGGGGGAGGGGGGCGCTGGTGGCACTGTCGTCAACACCCCATCGCCTTGGCGAGGCCGGTGAAGCTGTCGGTGACAACGTCCCAGTCGCGCTCCGGCTTGAGGTCGCGGCTCTGGTGCGGGCCGTGCTCGGTGGGGCGGGCGACGAAGGCCGTGCGCAGCCCCTCCTTGGCCGCGGCGGCGAGGTCGCCGTTGTGGGCCGCCACCAGCATCACCTGGCCTGGCGCCAGATTGAGCAGCTCGGCGCTGGCGAGGTAGGCGGCTGGCTGCGGCTTGTAGGCGCGCGCCGTCTCGGCGCCGAGGATCACGTCCCACGGCAGCCGCCCGTGCTTGGCCATGCGCGTCAAAAGGCCGACGTTGCCGTTCGACAACGTGCCGATGATGTAGCGCGATTTCAGACGAGTGAGGCCCTCGACGGCATCGGGCCACGGCTTCAGGCGGTGCCAGGCGCGATTGACGTGGTCCTTGTCGGCCTCGCTCAGGCCGGACACGCCGTGCTTGACGAAAAGCTTCTCCAGGCTCTCGCGATGCAGAATGTCGAGGATGGTCCAGGGGCGCCGGCCGCTGCGCACCTCGTCCATGGCCGGCTGATAGAGGCCGCGCCAGTCGTCGGCGAAGGCCGTCCAATCAGCTTTCAATCCCTTGGCAGCGCCGAACTTCGACAAATCCTCGATGATGCTCGAGCGCCAGTCGACGACGGTGCCGAACACGTCGAACAGCAAGGCTTGCACGTCGGACTTGGCAGGCATTGTCGCTCCCTCCGCATCAACAGATGAAACGGTCGCGCCACTCGGGCGGCGGGATCATGCAGCGCTCGGTGCGACCGAACAAGGCATATCGGTTACGGGCGGCGCGGTCGTAGAGCCAGTCGGCAAGCGGGCGCGGCAACCCGCGCAGCAGGACCAGCGCACGCCAGGGGCCGCCAAGCCGCGCGCCGACCACGGCGACGGTGTCGAGCTTGGCGTAAGGGCGGCCCTCGGCGAGCACGAGATTGCTCTCGAACTCCTCGGCGTCGAGGCCGTAGTGGCGAAAGAGCGCCTGGCCGAGGGGGGATTGCGCGGTGGTGAGCCGAAAGGCGAAGTCTCGATCGCGCTTGAGGATGAACCTGGCAAAGCGCGAGCAAAGCACACACACGCCGTCGAAAACGACGAGGGCCTTGTCGTCGGCAAACGGCGGCACGGCCGGATCGCTGCGGTAGCTGTAGGGCGGGGCCTCGGACTGCGAGAGGCTCCGAGCCGCCATCTCAGGTGCCGTGGCCAACTTGCGCGCGGTGGCGCAGGTAGTGGTCGGCCAGCACCAGCGCCATCACGGCTTCGCCGACGGGCACGGCGCGGATGCCGACGCAGGGATCGTGGCGGCCCTTGGTGGAGATCTCGGTGTCGTGGCCGAAGCGATCGATGGTGCGCCGGGGCGTGAGGATCGACGAGGTCGGCTTGACCGCGAAGCGCACGACGATCGGCTGGCCCGACGAGATGCCGCCGAGAATGCCGCCAGCATTGTTGGAAAGGAACACCGGCTTGCCGTCGTTGCCCATGCGGATCTCGTCGGCATTGTCCTCGCCGGTCAGCTCCGCCGCGCCCATGCCGGCGCCGATCTCCACGCCCTTGACGGCGTTGATCGACATCATGGCGCCGGCCAGGTCTTGGTCGAGCTTGCCGTAGATCGGCGCACCCCAGCCGGCGGGCACGCCCTCGGCCACCACCTCGATCACCGCACCGACCGAGGAGCCGGCCTTGCGCGCCTCGTCGAGATAGTTGGACCACGCCTCGACGATGCCGGCGTCGGGCGAGAAGAACGGATTGTTGTCGATCTCGCCCCAGCTCCAGCGCGCGCGGTCTACTCTGTGCTTGCCGATCTGGACCAGCGCGCCGCGGATGGTGACGCCGGGGATCACTTTTCGCGCAACCGCGCCGGCGGCCACGCGCATGGCCGTCTCGCGGGCCGAGGAGCGCCCGCCGCCACGGTAATCGCGGATGCCGTATTTCTGCAGATAGGTGAAATCGGCGTGCCCCGGCCGGAACTTGTCTTTGATGTCGGCGTAGTCGCGCCCGCGCTGGTCGACGTTGTCGATGAGGAGCGAGATCGGCGTTCCGGTCGTCACCTGGCGGCCGGCCTCGTCGGCGAATACGCCCGACAAGATGCGCACGGCATCGGGCTCGCGGCGCTGGGTCGTAAAGCGCGATTGGCCCGGCCGGCGCTTGTCCAGGAACGCCTGGATGTCCTCGACGGCGAGCGCGATGCCGGGCGGGCAGCCGTCGATCACGCAGCCGATCGCGGGGCCGTGGCTTTCGCCCCAGGTGGTGACTCGGAAGAGGTGGCCGATCGTGTTGTGCGACATGGGTGTTGCCGGCGGTGGGCGCGGCGCGTCCGAACTCTTAGCTGACCGGCGCCAAATGTAGCAAATCCGGGAAAACCCTTTGCAAATGGGGAATGTGTGCCCGCTGCAACCATCTTAACGTCAACGTTAAAAATTCGTGACCTTTCTGCCACTCGGGGTCATCCATAGCCACGTCAGTCATTGTGCGTTCATCTTGCAGAACCTACTGTCGCCAGGCGTTGTCGCACACGGGCAGGTGGGGTTTGTCCCCGTTTCGCCTGCCGACGGTGTAATTGCGGTATCGCATTTCGCCGGGATCGGAAATGGGAGGTACTTGGAAATGCTGATCAGGAAGAGCCTCTTGACGGCTTTGGCAGTCGCGATCGCTATCGCGTTCTCGCCATTGCCCGAACTGAACGCCGCCACGTTCGTCAACCCGGGCTCGCAGCCTGGGACCGACAACCAGACCGAAATCGTGAAGGCTAAGAAGAAGAAGAAAGCCAAGAAGGCAAAGAAGGGCAAGAAGAAAGGCAAGAAGAAGGGCAAGCGGGCTCGCAGCAAGGCCGGCTCCTGCGGCACCTACATGTACTGGAGCAAGAAGTCCAGGAAGTGCATGGACGCGCGCAACAAGAAGTAGCTCCGGCTGCTTCTCGCAAAGAGATTTTCAGCGGTCGGAGCTCAGGCTCCGGCCGTTCTTCTTTGCCGGCAGTGCGCGAGCATCAATTGCCGAGTCGAGCCAGTGCCTCCTTGGCGTCGTCGTGCTCGGGCATGATTTCCACCGCCTTGGCATAGTCTGCCCGCGCCGCCGTCTCGTTGCCGAGCTCCTCGTGCATGGCGCCGCGACCGAGGTAGGCGTCGGCGTCGCGCGGATCCAACCGGATCGCCACACTGTAATCGGCGAGCGCGCGCCGGTGGGCGCCCTTGTTGGCATAGGCCACGGCACGATTGAAGTAGGCTCGGGGGTTGTCGCGGCTGAGACGGATCGACTGCGTGTAGTCGGCAATCGCCAGATCGTAGTCGCCCTTGGCGTCGTAGGCCTGGCCACGGCTGACAAGCACCTCGGCATCGTCGGCGTCCAGCTTGATCGCTTCGCTATAGTCGGCAATGGCGCGGTCGTACTCGCCCAGCTGCTCGTAGGCGTTGGCACGATTGAAGAACGCGCGCGAGTTGTCGCCCTTAAGGCGTATCGATTCGGAATAGTCGGCGATGGCAAGCTCGTAGTCGCCCTTGCCGTCGTGGACCTGGCCGCGATTATTGAACACGTCGGGATCGTTGGCGTCGAGCTTGATGGCCTGCGTGTAGTCGGCGATGGCGAGATCGGGTTGGTTGAGCTGGTCGTACACATTGCCGCGATTGAAGAAGGCGAGCGCATTCGATTGGTCGAGGGCGATCGCTTCGCTGTAGTCCTTGATGGCGGCCTCCTTGTCGCCGGCAAGCTCGAACAGCACACCCCGTTGCAGATGGGCCTCGGCTCGGATGTCCTCGTCGTCCTTGGCCTTGTCGATGATCCACGCGCATGCGGCAATCCGCGTTTGCGTGTTGCCGTTTTCCCTCTTGCAGGTCGCCAGCTGCTCGGCGATGGCTTGCGCCAAGGCCCGTCCTGATGGCGGCAGGAGAAGCACGGCCCCGAGTGCCAGCCAGGCTCCCAGCCACAGTCTCGCGTGCGGCCTCGACGTCATGCGATGTCACCCTTCCCTATTCGCGTTCGCTCGCTTTCCCCCGACTCGCCCGCTCAGCCCGGGTGGCAACCTATCTAGTTGTGTTGTAAGGGCCCGCACCAGTCGTTTCTGCGGTCCCAGCAGGGCTGGACATCTGCCCGCCCGGCGCCTGTGGCTCAGGGGTCACGCAAAGCTCAACGGCCCGCGATCGAGGATGACAACTGCCGCAGTTCCCCCCTATGAAAGAAGCCTCTGGGTCTGGGGGGACCGGCGAGGAGCCGTAACGGAGGTAGTCATGCGTTCGACGATCGTTGCAATCGGTCTGGCTGCGCTTGTGGTCGGATCGTTCGTCCATCCGGCCGCAGCCAAGAAAAGCAAGATGGGGTGCGAGATCGGCAAAGAAGTGTGGGACGCCGCCCAGGGCAAGTGCGTGGCCGGCAGGTACACAAAGAAAAAGAAGACGGCCGAATAACGCTGGGGCGCCTCCCGAACTCGACTCCCGGCTCGGACGTCACAGCCAGCTGGTGCGGCCGCACTCGATCACCAGCACCTTGTCCTGCGGCACGTCGAGCGCGAAAATCTCGGCGGGTGCCAGCTCGCCGCAGAGACCGCGCAGCACGCGCATGACGCCGCCGTGCGCGGCGACCACCACACTGCGGTCGACGTCGCCGAGCCACGCCGCCACACGCTCCGACAGGGCCCGGTAGCTCTCGCCGCCCTGCGGCTGCCAGCCCCATTTGTCGGCTTCGCGCGCGGCAAAGCCTTGCGGGTCCCTGATGGGAAGCTCACCCCAAAGCTCGCCTTCCCAGTGCCCATAGCCGATCTCGCGCAGCCTGTCGTCGGTGCGGTACGCGCCGGGCGGCAGTCCGATCTCGCGGCGCATGATCTCCATGGTCTCGCGGGCGCGCACCAAGGGGCTCGCCGCGTAGTCGAGTGCGTCGGCGTTCGCGCCGAGTACCCGGGCCAGCGCCCGGCCGTTGCGGGTTGCCTGAGCACGGCCGGTGGCATTGAGGGGTATGTCGCGCTGCCCCTGATAGCGCTGGGCGAGATTCCAGTCCGTCTCGCCGTGGCGGACGAAGTAGATCGTGATGTCGGGGCGCAGCATCTGGACCTTCAGCACCAGCTTGCCATGGTTGCCGCCGGTGTGGAGCAGGTCGATCGCGGAACGTAGGCCCCGGCCTCGTTCATCCAGCGGTTGCTCATCGGGATCTCGCGGCATTCAAATCGGCGCGGCATCAGAGAATGCCGGCCAATGCCCGTCAAGCCGTTCGATGCCAGCGCCGGCTGCTTTGCGCAAAGTCTCGGTCTGTTCCTCCCGAAACAGTGGGGGCGGCGGAAAACCAATAGGGTAAATGCCATCGACCGAGCAAGGAGTAGAGCCATGACGACCGAGTTTGCCGCCGGGCTTTCGTCCACGCAGACGTCCGATCATCGCCCAGCCTGCACGGGCGATACGTTAGCCCACGCCGGCATCATCGGCGCTTTACTCGACGCGTTGAATTCTTCGGAAGGCTATCGCCTCGTCGATTGCGACGGCGAGCTCTTCCTGGAGCCCAGGTCCGAGACCTAGGCGATGGCGCAGCGCGACCGGTGTCGCACCGACATTGACCCCAGCTGGCGCGCGGCCAATGATCGCATTATGCCGAGCCTGCGAGGACTACTGCGGTGGTTGCGCGAGCAGTCGCGAGCCAGCGCGCTGATCGACCACGTCGGCCGCATGGAGCGGGCGACGCTTCTCGCCATCATTGCCCTACCTGCCGCGCTCTATGCCTTCGCCACGCTGGCGAATGCAATCGTTGGCGGCGGCACGCGCGCCTTCGACGAGAGACTGCTGCTGGCGCTGCGCACGCCGGGCAACCTCGCCGACCCGATCGGCCCCAAATGG
>Ga0111539_10012619_pt1 | contig 10586 bp, 11 predicted proteins | sample RhiMethybrSRZTD1_FD_79667 | JGI IMG/M metagenome (GOLD analysis project Ga0111539, IMG submission 79667) | Populus rhizosphere microbial communities from Tennessee, USA - Rhizosphere MetaG P. TD hybrid SRZTD1 (version 2) (version 2) | ecosystem: Host-associated > Plants > Roots > Rhizosphere >... | reverse complement strand
TGCGCGCTCGACTTGGCTCATTTGAAGCTGTCGACCATACCCTTTCGGCTTTCCGCTTTTGCTTTTTCGGCCTCGTCCTTGTGACGCTGGGCGCGACATGCTGGAGGGTCGGCCTGGACCTCAAATCGGTCGGCCCTCAATTCTTCTCGCCAGTGCGAATGCAATGGGCTCGCGACAGCGCCTTCCGACACGCAGCGATGTGCCCTGTCGATCTACCGCAGTGCGAGAAAAGACATGCCACGCTCGCCGCGAAATCCAGCACGCCACGAGCGCGCTCCACCGCCAATTGCGCATTCGCGCGGCATTGCTCAAGCCGTTCTCGAGCGCGGGGATGCTGGGCCAATCGGTCATGCTCAAGCTTCTATAGCGAGGTTTGATGATGCGCTCTTGCAAGCGCGTATTGCAAGAGAAGCTGTGGAACACGCTAACGAAGAACTCCACACCCAGCTCGCACGGCAACAACAGGCGAAAAAAGTAGCCGAGGGTGCCGAGCGCCGAGCATGGGACCAAGCTGCGAGAGAACGAAGCCTTAGGCTGGCCGCTGAGCGTGACCGGGCCGATGCGCTCGCGCAGGTGACGGTGATAACAAGCCAGAGGGAACTAGCCGAGACTGCGGCGCGCGAAGCGCGCGACCTGGCCGCAAAGGAACGAAGTCTCAGGCGCGCTGCCGAGCACAACCGCGAGCTCGCCCTCCGGCGATACAAAATGGAGCGGGATGCCAGGCGCCGAATTGCATTAGCAAGCCGGAGCCCATCCTTCACCCTGAGCTGGTGATTTCAAAATCACACGAAAATACCAGCGGTTGTGAGCGACGGAGTACAGCTGTCACTGAGTTGCGGCCCGGGCAAGGAAAGACAAAGGACGCTTCCCGATGAGCATCGATGTTTTCTTCCGCAAGGTGCGCACAATGCCTGTGAGTCCCAACGCCCTCTCCTACGACCCTGCAGATGAGCTGACAAGGACCGGCACTAGAATGCACCGAGACGTAATGCTGAAGGTTCTTAGTCGCGACAGCGAATTGCGGCGCATATACGTTCAGCGCCGCTGGCAGGGGTTGGACGAGTAGGCTGCCCACTGATAGAGGATGCACTTTGCATATCTAGCCTCTTCCGCTGTCTCTGCCGTAGCTTGTGGCGTCCGCGCACGCTACAGCGCCGCCCCTCTCACCTTGCAGACCGGTAACGATACGCACGTAGGGCTTCCCTAAAGGTAGCCCAGCTCAAAACAGCCTTCTTGCCGCGAACGCTTCGTAGCTGAGTAAGCGTCCGCCTGTGCTGCTCACGTTCACTAACGCCATCAAGCTTGTGTTCCCGATCGAGGCTTTCAATTATTTCATATGCCCCCTCGCGCTTTGTCGGCCGCCGGCCACGCCTGGGTGGGCACAGTAGTCGCTCAGGCAAAGCTCGTCGCGCGAGCGTATCAAGATTGATTGAGAGGCGCTCGTCGGTATCGAAGCTAACCACATCGGCAAGAGCTACGACCCGTACGTTGTCGGGCAACAAGAGCGCATTCAAATCTCGATCGTTGTTTGTCAGAATGGCAGTTGCGTGAGGGTTGCCCCGAGGGGTTCTCAGAAAACGACCGAGTTCTTTGAAAATGGGTATGTCGCTGACGTTGGGTACCAGGTATACAGCGATCGTCAACTTGTCGAACTCGAATTCTCCAAGGCCCCAGAGAATCGGTGTGTCGGTTGGCCACGCACTCGCACCTCTTTTCCAACCGAGCGCGATCGACAATTGTTCGGCCAGAGCCTGGCATCTGACCACCAAGGCAAGTACACTGTTAGTCTGCAGCTCCACGAAGCCAGCTTGAGCGCAATACCAGCCAGTGCGGTTACCAACCGTTTCGACATCCACCATATGTGGCGCGTCACACTCCAGACATGTGGCGGTGGATATCGCACCGGCGGGGACCAACACACCAGAAGAAATCCAAGGGCTAAGCCGCTCGCAGCCGCCAAAGGCCGCCGCCCGTACGCTTATCTCCCGGGTGGCAAGAATTGCACATAGGTAGTCAATGCTATTCATCCTCTGGCTCTGGTCCAAAAATTTGCCACCGACTAAACAATTTTTCAGCCACGGCATGATCTGCATCGGTATTCTCGCGAAGCGTCGTGCCCATTGGAGATTTGAGCTCTATGGTGACGATGCGGGCGCTTTTTCCTATTCTATCAGGTTTGAATGTCAGTCGCAGTCGGACGCCAACGATCTGCCAACCCGCATTCCCGACTGGGCATCCGTCGCCGAACCATATTGCGGCCGTCGTGTAGATGTCGCGTATCCGGCGCGCTTGCCTCTTGCACTCCAACGTGATGAGGCCGCCCTCCGATCCCGGTGGCACAAGCCTTATCTCGTCAACCACACAGTCCGATACTGGATCGTTAGGCTTGAGATCAAAAGATGGCTTAGACGCGAAGAGTTCGAAATTGATCTGGCGGCGTGCAAGTCGCTCAAATGAGACATCAGGGGGAAAAAAAGTCCTGCAGAAGGCGCCAACCAAGTCATCGCGCCCGGGGCGCCCCCCCTTAGCAACCAATTCGATCGTAGGGCGCGTTGGGTCGAAAATGATCGAGGCTCGATAGAGCCCCGGCAGGGAAATGCGCCGCAACTTATTATTGACTAATATTTCATGCGCTTGTAGTGCCGTCTGAGCGTAAATATTGACTTGGGTCCACGGCCGACGGCTATGCGAGCTTCGGCTTGGTAGCGCGTACTCGAAGTGGCCTATGCTGAAAGCGCGATGAGCGGGAACCAGCCTATCGTGCTGCTTCAGGACATGTTCGGCAGCGGCCTTGAACTCGTCCCGACGGACTGCATCGCTGATTGCTGCAGTGAGCGGCTGACGGCGGGTGATCCGAAAAGCGTCCCAGGAGCGAGTGCCCAAGCCCTTTAGCGCGTGCGCGGCCGAGACAAGATGATCGAAGATTTCACGGTCTTGCGTCGCGAGCCATACCGCGCAGGTTTCATTAGTGACATCCAAATTATCCACGCCGGGCATCAACTCCGGCCGACGATGACCGGCAGATCGAAGCAAGTCGCGGCCGCCGTTGTTCGCGATTAGATCGCAGTTCTCTAGTGCCGATATAGCCCACGTATCATGATCAAGCGCGTCCAGAACGGCGTTGGCTGTAGCAACCATGCTCTGCTGCCAATCAACCGATTGCCCTTTCCCATATCGTTCAAGAAACCCATTGATTGCCGAGGGCTCCACTGCGCGGAGAAACTTCTGGATATCGAAGGCCACCAGCCACCCCTCATCGCCCTGATCGGTTGCAGCGATTGAAGGCGGCCCATGCACCCATCAGTTTGCGCCGCTTGTCGAAAAGATCGCCGCGGGCATACGCCGCCTCTGCCTTGTCCTTCAATCGATGAGCGAGCGCCGACTCTATGACCTCGCGAGGGAAGCTTGTCGTTTCGCCGGCCCAGTCTCGGAATGTTGAACGGAAACCATGGACAGTTATGGCATACCGCCCCATCCTCTTCAGGACTGCCATAAGCGCCATGTCGCTCAATGGCTGGTCCGGACCGGCGGGAGCAGGGAACACCAGTGCATGACTCGGGCCGGGCTTGCCCAGGATCTCCATGGCCCTGGCAATGAGCGGAACCCGGTGTTCTTTACCGGCTTTCATTCGACCCGCTGGCACGGTCCAAAGATGTGATCGGAGGTCGACCTCTGCCCATCGCATATTTCTAACTTCTCCCGAACGGGCCGTTGTCAGCACGACAAACTCGAGAGCGCGCGCCGATATGCCCTCCCGTTGGCGCAGATCGGCCATGAAGTCCGGAACGTCGCGCCAATCTAGAGCGGGACGATGCTGCACGCGTCGGACAGCGGAAGGCTTAGGTAACAAGTTCTGCAAATGACCGCGCCATCGCGAGGGGTTCGGTCCGTCGCGAAGCCCTTGGGCTGATGCATAGTCCAGCACGGCCTAGATCCGCTGTCGGAGACGGCTTGCGGTCTCGGGCTTGGAAGTCCATATCGGGCGTAACACGGAGAGGACGTGCAGCGTGTCGATGGAATTCACATCGAGACAACCCAGTTTCGGATCAACATAGGTCAGCAACGTCGAAGTCCATTGGGCAGCATGCTTCGCGTTACGCCAACCAGGGCTCTTGCTTGCGATCAAATCGGCTGCTGCAACACGAAACGATATCGACCGCGCCGTCGGCGCGCTAAGGGGGTCGACTCCATCGATGATCTGGCGCCGCGCGGCGAGTGCCTTCTCGCGAGCGGCGGAAAGGGTGACCTCAGGATAAGGGCCAAGCCCCATATCCCGGCGACGACCGTTCAACTGATAACGCAACACCCAGGATCGCGCACCGCTCGTCTTTACCACCAGCATGAGTCCGCGGCCGTCAATGTAACGTCCGGTCTGTGCCGTCTCGACTCTGCGGACTGAGAGCGCCATACCATTCCCACACGCGTCCCCACACCACCGGACACGTTTTTAGGAGACCATGCGCGAACGTGCAAGGACGGAGCGGTGAGTTCACACTCGAGATTCTATGCATTTCGAACAATCGCGAACACCAGTGGACGGGATCCGGCGGACACTCCCTCCGCCACCGAATGTCCGCCATTGTTCGGCGTCGTCCCCATTCCGCGAGAAATGCCCATCCAAATCAAGGGTACTTGCCTTTCCATCGGTTCGCGGCCGTGCGCTACTGATCACGCCTATCTTGCCCCTAGTGGATGGGTAGTGGATGGGCGGCCATGAAGAGACGGAGAACAGGCTTTCGGCTGTGACGGTCGCAACGTCGAAGGGCGCGGGCATGTATGCCGACGGTGGCGGTCTCTACCTGCAGATAAGCAATTCAGGGTCGAAGAGCTGGGTATTTCGCTTCCGGTTTCAAGGTAGGCGCCGTGACATGGGCCTAGGTGCGCTGCCATAGGTCAATTTGGTTGCGGCGCGTGACAAGGCATTCGAGTGCCCGCCATCTTCTCATGCAGGGCGCTGATCCCGAGTGGGACATCGCGATATCGGATGCGCCTGCCGAGCGCCTCGGAGAGGACCCGCGCATAGTGGTCAAGATCGGCCGATTCCCGCCCCGTCAGATCGTGAATTTGTCCGATATGAGGTGCGGGGTCGTCGAGAATCGCTGCTACCGCACGCGCCACGTCGACCGCCGAGATTGGCGAGGTCTTGCCGGCGCCCATCGGCAGCGCCAACTCGTCGGAGGCCCGCACGCCAGCGGCGGCGAGTTGAAGAAAGAAGCCCTCGAGGAAGACTGTCGGCCGCACCGTGACGACCGGCAGTCCCGACCAGGACAGAGCCTGCTCCGCCAGCCAGTGCAGCTTGTGCTGCGGGCTGTCGGTGGTCTCGCTGATGCTCATCTGCGAGACCGTCATCTGCGACATGTTCACGAAAGCCTCGACGCCGTGGTGGCGCGCCAGCGCGGCGGTGTTCATCGTCGCTTCCAGGTAGGTCGACGAGACAGACATTCCGAAATAGATGCGCCCGCAATCTTCGATGGCGCGGTGCATCGAGGCGAGGCCCGTCAGGTCGCCCTCTACGACCTCTGCGCCGAGCCGCCGAAGGGCTTCGGCGCGCTCGTCCTCACGCCGAACCAAGGCGCGCACCTTGTGCCCCCTTTGCGAGCAGGAATTCGGTGAGGTTGCGGCCGATGCCGCCCACAGCACCCGCTGGTCCGGTCACGAGGATCGGGTTGTCGAGTTTATGTTTCGTCGTCATCTCGCTGATCTTGGGAGAGTGGTCTAGCGCTAGGCTGGACATGCTCGCAAAGAAGCGCGCTAGTGGCGGGCCGCCGAGCCGGGAACTGTGAACGTCACCGTCTGCCTGCACGTCGAGCACCCGGTGAAGACTTGGTGGTTAGCGTCGACCAAGTCGATCTTCACCTTGTGCTCGCCGGGGGGCAGCCCTGCTATGTCGATTGTATTGCTGTCGCTCGCGTCCGCCCACAACCAGGGCAGGTCGTCGACGTTTATGTGCAGATGCCCAAGACGTGGCGACGCATTCAGGGCACCCGCCCCGAACACCGGTAGGATGCGCACGTTCTCCACCCGGTACTGGACCTGGAAGAGGCCCTGACCCAGCGGGCCGGGAAGCGGTGGATCCACAATCAGCTTGGGCGCGGGCTCGTTCTCGATTTCGACGTACGGTGAAGGGCCGCGGATCTCCCTAGCGCTCTGGGCGAAGGCGCTTGCGCCGAGCAGGGCGGCAGCCGTGACTGCGGCAAGCGTCTTGATGAGCTTAGTCATTGCGTTCACTCCAGAAGAGCTAACTTTCATCGGGTCTCCGCCTCTGCCGTCGGCATCAACCGACTGGATTGGCCCCGCTAACAGAAACTGGTGACTACGGTGATCAGTGCATCGCTTGAGGCCAATGGTGCGTGCGATTGCCCGGCTCACACGCTCGCACGATCAGCGGTGCAGCGTTATCAGGTGGAACCACGAAACGCCCATGGTGCTTTTCGACGGAAGGCATTCTCGCCTCCTGTCGAGCTAAGGATTCTCGGCGCTAGCCACATTGGTGCGAACCCAAACCAGTATGTCTGGGTAGGGTCAGACTCGGAAGTCGGAGACCTCGTCAGGGAACGTCCGCTTTACCCCACAAAGCAGCTGAACTGAGCTCTCGTTCGCAAGGTCCGTGCCAGTAGGAGACATTCTCTGATCAATCAACGTCGTCGGAGTGCTGCAGGATTGATGCCGAGACGACTACGAAATGTTGTCGTCATGTGTGCGTGCGACGCGAAGCCAGATGCCTGCGCGACCGTCGTCAGATCAAGCTCGGTGCTGTCGAAAAGCGGCCTTGCTCGCGAGACACGCCGATCAACGATGTAATCATGCGGTGTCTCGCCGACTGACGCCTTGAACGCGCGTGAGAGGAAGCCCGTGGACAGCCCAACGGCATTCGCCAAGTCCTGACTGTTCCTTGGCGTCGAGCCGCGCCTCGATCAGCTGAAGCGAGAAAGCAGGCCGGACTTCAGGCGACGGCAGGAGTGCCGCCGAACAGGATCTGCGCAAACGCCGGGATGTCGATATTGGGCGTCAGCTTGGACTCCTGGTAACTGCCGTATAGTTGCGCCGTCGTGTCAGAAGCGTTGTGCACGATTGGGGTTGCTGGCTTCGCCCAGCTTGCAACTAACCGCCGCTTATGAGTTCACGCCCGAGGCTCATGGACCGCACCGGCTCTCGCTGCCCATGGGCCCGCATCAGCCCTTGAGAGCCCCGGCGCCCAAGCCGGCGACCATGTATTTCTGGATGACGAAAAATACCCCCAGCACGGGCGTAAGAACGAGCAGGCCGGCGGCCATGATCATCCCCCAATCGACCACGGAAGCGTTGTAGAGATCGGCGATGCCGACGGGCAGCGTCTTCAACTCGTCGGCGCTGATCAGGATGCGGGCGAAGATGTACTCGTTCCAGGTCAGGATGAAGGTGAAGATGGAGGTGGCGATGACGCCGGGTAGGGCGAGGGGCAGCACGATATAGAGCACGGTCTGCAAGCGATTGGCGCCGTCGACCATCGCCGCCTGCTCGATGTCGAGGGGGATGCTCTGGAAAAAGGTGCGCAGCATCCACAAACCGAACGGCAGGCAGAAGGCGGTGTAGGCGAGCACCAGGCCGATGTGCGTGTTGGCGAGGCCGAGGAACCGCATCATGACGTAGAACGGCACGATGATCATGATGGGCGCGAACATGTAAGTGAACAGGATGGTGCCGGCGAGCTGCTCGCGGCCGGGGAACCGGAAGCGCGTGAGGCTGTAGGCGGCGGGCGTGGCCACCGCGATGGTCACGGCCACGGTGGAAAGCGAGACGACGACGCTGTTGCGCAAATAGGTGAGCGCCTTAGTCTCGGCAAACAGCCTCTGCAGGTTGTCGAGCGTCCAGGTGCGCGGAATGAGGCTCGGTGGCGTGGCAAAGATCTCGTGCGAGTCCTTGAAGGCGGTCGAGATCATCCACACGAACGGGAAGCCGGCGAACAGGACGAGCAGCACCGCCGAAACGAGGACGAGCGGCAGGCTGCCACGCACGGCGCGCGCCGTGATCATAGCGCCTCCTCGTGCCTGAAGAGGCGAAAGTAGATGGCAGTGGCGACGGCCAGCATGAGAAACATCAGCACCGCCATGGCAGCGCCAATGCCAGCCTCGTAATAGGCGAACGTGCGCTGGTAGGTGTAGACCGGCAGCGTGCGGATGTAGGTCTCCGCACCACCCCCTAAGATCATCAGCCAGGGCGTGTCGAATTTCGTGAACATCCAGATCGAGCGGAACAGGATGACGATGAAGAGCACGGCTTGCAGCTGCGGCAGCGTGACGTGCACGAAGCGCTGCAGGGCATTGGCGCCGTCGATGGCAGCCGCTTCATAGAGCTCGCCCGGGATCGATTGCAGCCGCGCCAGCACGCCGAGCACGACGAACGGAAAGAACTGCCACACGCTGACCAGCACCAGCGACACCATGATCCAATCCTTGCCCATCCAGCTGATCGGCCGGTCGATGAGGCCTGCGTCCTCCAGCAGATAGTTGATCAGCCCGAACTGGCTGTTGAGCAGCCACTTCCACAGGATCACGGCCACGACGGTCGGGATGACGTAGGGAAAGATCAGGATCGAGCGCACGATGTTGCGCCCCGGGAAAGTTTCGTTGACGACCAGCGCGGCGGCAACGCCGAGCCCGATTTGCAGCACGATCGATGCGACCGCGTAGGTGGCGCCCAGGCGTACGCTGTTCCAGAACTCGGGGTCGGTGAGCACGTAGGTGTAGTTGCCTAAGCCGACGAAGGTTTGCTCCGGGAAGAACGAGTGCTTGTTGAAGGTGCTGATCCACGCGCCGTAGACGATCGGATAGATGGTCAGCGCGAGCAGCAGAAGCACCGCGGGCAGCACCAGGAGGAGCCCGGTTGCTTGCTCCGACAGCCGCAGCGGCCGCGGCCGAGCAAGCCCGGTCTGGGCAAGCGCGGTTGGCCCGGCGTCCGTGCCTTTCGCGTTTGTGGGCGGCAAGGTCAGCCCTTGAGATAGCCCTTGCTGCGCATCAGGTCCTCGAGCCGCTTCTGCGCCTTCTCCGCGGCCCTTTGCGGCTCCATCTTCTCGACCACCACGTCCATCACCATGTCGCGCAAGATGCCCGAGCCCAGCACCTCCATCAGATACGGCTTCTCCGTCATGTCGGCCCAGTCGACCACCAGCGTCGGCTTGCCCTGGTCCTTGTCGAGGTAACCCTGTTGCACCTCGATCCAGCCCTTCCAGCGCTGGATCATCTCGACGTTCTGGTACTTGGCCGAGTTGCGCAGCGACTTGGTGATGGGGAACAGGTGGATCGGCACCGTCGACACGTATTCGAGATAGTTGTCGTCCTGGTAGAAGAACTTCAGGAACTCGATCGCCTCTTTCTGGTTCTTGGACGCCTTGAAGAGCATCCACGGCTCCTCGTCCACCTGCGCGGCCGGCGCGCTGCCGCTCGGCCCATGCGGCTTGATCCAGACATCGAAAGTCTTGTCGTTGGCCATCTCCTTGGGCGCGAACTTCTCGATCATGCCGGCGCCGCGGCCGTAGCCCTGGAACATCATGGCGGCCTTTTGGCCGTGGAGGTTCTGGAAGGTCTGCAGATAGCCATGACCCTCCCAGCCGGGCGGCGCGTATTTGACGAGCTCACGCCAGAACTCCAACGTCTCGATCATTCTCTTGTCTGTGAGCTGCGGCTTGTTTGCCTTGTCGAAGAGAGTGCCGCCGTTGGCCTTGATGAGCTCGCCCAGCATGATGTTGATGAACAGGTTGTCGCCCGGGACGGTGATGCCGTAGATGTCGATCTTGCCGTCGTTGTTGGTGTCCTGGGTGAGGGCCTTGGCGTTGGCCAGGAGGTCGGCCCAGGTCTTCGGCGGCTTGAGGTTGGCCTTGGCCGCCATGTCCTTGCGGTAGATCAGCAGCGAGGTACCGGCGGCGTGGACGAGCCCATACTGCTTGCCGTCGACATTGCAAACGCGCTTGACCTGGTCCCAGATGTTGGCTTCGCCGATCGCCTTGACCACCTCATCGAGCGGGTTCAGCAGCCCCTTGGCCTGCAGCGCCGTGCACGTGATCGGCTGGCCGTGCGACAACTCGGGCGGAGCGCCGGCCGCCAGCGAGGCCATGATCTTGCCTTCGAGATCGCCCCAGGCCAGGCCCTCGGCCTCTATCTTGACGCCGGGGTTCTTGGCCTCGAAGCGCCGGGCGATGTCGTTGAAGGCCTTGATGGTCTGCGGCTCGGTCTCGGTGTGCCAGACGCGCACGAGCTTATCCTGAGCCAGCGCATTTGCCGACAGGCCGGCGCCGGCGCAGCTGGCGAAACCGAGGGCCAGCGCGACACGAGCAATTCGTCGTGAGATGAGCATGTATTTCCTCCACCAGTTGCTGCCAGTGTTTTGAACCCGCGCCGAGAGTCCGGTTCGGCGAGTCTCGAACAGGCATCTACGCGCGGGACGCCCCCTCGTTGTCTTGCTGGTCAGATGTCCAACCACCTTAGGAAGTGCTCGCGACGCGGTCAACGAACGTGGGCCAAGCAGCGGCACCGAACCTGCTCAGCCGAGTTCACGCACCACCGCACGCAATACGGCAAGGTCGATGTCCCCGCCGCCGGCTCCTCGATCAG
>Ga0111539_10012618_pt1 | contig 10586 bp, 9 predicted proteins | sample RhiMethybrSRZTD1_FD_79667 | JGI IMG/M metagenome (GOLD analysis project Ga0111539, IMG submission 79667) | Populus rhizosphere microbial communities from Tennessee, USA - Rhizosphere MetaG P. TD hybrid SRZTD1 (version 2) (version 2) | ecosystem: Host-associated > Plants > Roots > Rhizosphere >... | reverse complement strand
CGCCGGCTCGGCGTCCCCAGCATCTACGAGATGCGCGGCGTCTGGCACTACAGCCGGGCCGCCAAGGATCCGCGCTACCAGGAGTCGGAGCACTTCCAGCTCAGCCACCAGCTCGAGCTCCAGGCCGCCCGCAGCGCCGACCGCGTGCTGGTCAACGGCCCCGCGCTCGGCGAGCTGCTCGTCTCTGCCGGCGTCTCAGCGGAGCGCATCACCCTGGTCCCCAACGGCGTCGACGTCGACCGCTTCCAGCCCCGGCCGCGCGCCGCCGCGCTGGCCGACACGCTCGGCCTGACCGGCCGCTTCGTGGTCGGCTTCATCGGCACCTTCTTCCACTTCGAAGGCGTCGACCTCCTCCTCCGCGCCGCCCACGCCCTGCGCAAGCGATCGCGCGACAACATCCGCTTCCTCCTGGTCGGTGACGGCCCGGAGACCGCCAGCCTCGAGCAGCTGGCGCGCGAGCTCGGCGTCGCCGACATCGTCCGCTTCACCGGCCGCGTGCCGCACGAGAGCGTGCTCGACTACTACTCGCTCATCGACGTCGCGGTCTATCCCCGCCGCGGCCTCCCGGTCGCCGAGCTCGTCCCCCCGCTCAAGCCCCTCGAGGCGATGGCCATCGGTACCCCCGTCGTCGTCTCCAGCGCCGCCGCCCTCGCCCGCATGGTCGACCCCGGCACCACCGGCCTCGTCCACACCAAGGACGACGTCGACAGCCTCTGCCGCTCGATCGAGGAGCTCCGCGCCTCTCCCGCCCTGCGCGAACGCCTCGCCACGGCCGCCCGCGCCCACGTCCAGACCCTCCGCTGGAGCGACAGCGCCGCCGCCATCGCCGCCGTCTACCGCTCCCTCGGCCTCGACATCGACGCCGCCCGCCCGGACAAGCCGGCTTCCTCCGCTCGCACGCACCGCGCCTGACCTGCCCGCGGGTCCTCCTGGCAAGCCACTTGTGGCCTCGGTTACGGTACCTGGCAGCCGGCGCTGCTAGCGTAGAGCTTTTCGCGTCCCACTAGCTTCACTTGAGAGAGGTCGTGATGGTCTTCCGCGGACGGGTGCGCTCCAGCGCTGCTCGTGTGTTCGACGCGCTCACGCAGCTGGCAAGGGGCCGAGCGCCCGCCAGCACGGCGAACCTGCAGCTGCCCGAGCTGCGCGAGGCCGATGTCTATCTCATGGGCGGCCGGGGCGGGTCGATGCCGCCCGAGTTCAAGCCGCGCAGGGATCTGCCGGCCTGGCACCTGACGATACCTCTCGACTGGAGGGCGGATCCGTTCAAAGACAAGAACTGGCGCTTCCACCTGCAGGCCTGGCGCATGATCGATCCGCTCATCCGGACGTGGTACCGGACGCGGCAGCCAGACCTCCTGCGCGAGGCGTTCGCCTATCCACAGGACTGGTGGCGCCATCAGAAGTCCGGCAAGGCGGGCTGGTTCAGCTGGAACGACATGGGATCCGGTATCCGGTCGCTCAAGCTGGCCTTCTTCCTGGAGCGCTACCGGCTGGGCGACCTGGCGCTCACGCTGGAGGAGACGTCCAACCTGTTCGAGCTCGTAGATGCTCACGCCAGGTTCAACGCGCGCCCGGAGAACATCGATACCGGCAACCACGGCCTCATCCAGGCGATCGGGTATCGCCAGCTCTGCCGTCAGGCACCCGACCGGCCGGCCTGCCGCGGCGCCGAGGCGCGATCCGCGAAGTACCTGCGCCGGCTTCTGCGATCCCAGTTCACGGACGAGGGGATCCACCGCGAGCACTCTCCCGGCTACCACTTCTACGTCACCGACCTCTTCGCCGATCTCCGTGTGGCCGAGCTGTTCGGCGATGTGCGCGACGTCTCCGAGATCGCCCGCCGCGCCACTGCGAACCGAGCCTGGCTGGTCTTCCCCAACCGCGAGGTGTCGCGCATCGGCGATTGCGGCGACGCATTCAAGGGGGAGCCGCTCGACACCGCTGCGCTGGCCCACGCGATCGGCGGCCGAACGTACGCGATCGGAGACTTCAGTCGTTCAGGCTACGCGATCGTCAGGACGCTCGGCGCGGAGGACATCGAGCGCCAGTCCATGCTCTTCATGACCGCGATGTACCACGACAGACACCACAAGCAGGCCGATGACCTGAGCTTCGAGCTGTTCGAGCGCGGCCAGCGCCTCCTCATCGACAGCGGCAGGTACGACTTCGAGTGGCATGCCATGCGCTACTACGTGTTCAGCGCCGCCGCTCACAACACCGTCGACCTGGCGGACGCCTCGATCATGCCCGAGCATACCGACCCGTACGGCTCGGGTCTCGCCCCGATCGAGATCGACGGCGACGAATTCGTGCTGTCCGGCCGCGTCCGGCGCGCCCGCCGGTTCGATCACGCGCGGACGCTGCGCTACCGTCCGGGCCGCTCTCTCGTCATCGAGGACCTGCTCGACTCCGACCAGGAGCTCCGCTACGCCAGCCGCCTGCACTTCGCGTCGAACCTCACGGTCGAGCCGGCGGACGGCGGCTTCCGCGTGCGCCGGGGCGACGAGGTGCTGGCGACAGTGGAGCCGACGCCCGGCTCCGCCGTCCGGCTGGTCCGCGGCCAGGAAGATCCGCTGCTCGGCTGGGAGACGATCGCGCGGCGCCAGATGGCGCCCGCTCACGTCCTCGAGGCCATCCTGCCCCGCACCAAGCCGCGCATGACCTGGCGGGTCGTGCTGCGAGCTCGTTAGTGGCCCAGGTACTCGAGGATGAGGCCGTCCTCGCCGAAGGCGAAGGTCGTCCCGTTGTCGGTCGTCGCGATCGCGTGGAGCGCGCCGACGCCATTCAGGCGCGGCTCGAGGATTTCGACGCCGAGGTCTCCGCCCAGCGTGTCGCGCGCCCGTTGCCCGTCCAGGCGCCAGATCCGGGGGATCGCCAGGCGGGTCTCGAGATCCTGGCTCCAGCCGAGCAGCCAAAGCTCGCCCGCCGCGCCGGCAGGGGCCACGTCGAACACGGCGCGCCACTCCTCCGCGAACTCCACCTCGGTCCACGCCGCTCCGTCCTGGCGGTAGACTCGCCATCCCGGTGCGAGCGAGAGGTCGTCCTGGGAGCCAGCGACGAGCTCGCCGGGGCGACAGGAGAGGACGTGGCTGCCGGCCGGAAGGTCTGCCTCGGTCCACGTCGCGCCCTCGAGGTGGGCGGACCGGCTGGTCGTGAAGTCGTCGAACGTGCGCCACGACGCGGTGATCCAGAGGTCGTCGTCGGCACGCCGGCAGCCGCCCACGCCCACGGGCCCGAGGTCGGCCAGCTGCGGCGGCGTGAGATCGCTCCAGTCACCGCCGCGCGTGTGAAGCAGGAACGTACTGCTCTCGGTCAAAGCCCGGACCCACACGCTGTCCCCCTCCGCGAACAGGATCTCCGAGGAGGTGATCGGCAGCCCGGTCTCGGCGGCCAGATCGATCCAGGTCCAGTTCACCAGGTCCGTCGAGTGGAGCAGCTCGAAGTGCTGGTCTTCGGCGAGGCGGTTCGACCAGAAGCTGTCGGGTGCCGCGACGATGACCGGCCAGCTCGTCAGCTCGGCCTCCGGGCGCGACCAGGTCGCGCCGTCGTAATGGACGAGCGTCCCCTCCAGGCCCATCGCCCAGATCTCCTCGCCACGGCTCTGCGCGATCCAGAGGTCGACACCCTCCGCGGCCGGCGCGTCCACAGTGTCCCATCCCGCGTTGTCTGCGCAGCCCACGAGGGCGATGGCCGTCGCCGCAGCCACGGCGCGTAACACCGGGGTACTCGAGCCCATCTGGCGCCGGGCCGACACAATCATCATCGTACGCCACAGGCACTCGACGATCGCGCGGCTTTTCTGGGCGGCGGGGAACCGTGCTAGAAACCCGGCCATGAACGTCGAGGACGTCAAGAAGGTCGTCAAGGATGTGCCGTACATGTCCGTCGAGCAGGCGAAGCGGATGACCAGTTTCATGAAGGAGCACGGCCTGAAGGACGTGCTCGAGCTCGGCTTCTACCAGGGAGTGTCGAGCTGCTATATCGCCGGCGCGGCGAAGGAGATGGGCGGGCGGCTAGCCACGATCGACCTGAGCAACGCGCGCGATCGGTCGCCGAACATCACCGAGCTGCTCGAAGCCTGCGGGCTCACCGACACGGTGGACGTCTACTTCGAGCCGCAGGGGTTCAACTGGCGCCTGATGAAGATGATCGACGACGGCAAGGGGCCGCGGTTCGACATGGTCTACCTCGACGGCGGCCACACCTGGGACGCGACCGGGTTCGCGTTCTTCCTGGTCGACAAGCTGCTCCGCCCGGGCGGCTGGCTCATCTTCGACGACATCGACTGGTCCTACGCCACCTCGTCCAAGTTCAAGAACGACCCCGAGATCCTGCGCAAGTACCCCGAGGACTTCCGGACCACCGCGCAGGTGCGGAAGGTCTACGAGCTCCTCGTCCAGCAGCACGGCGGCTACGGCAACTTCCGCGTCGACAAGAGCTGGGCCTACGCCCAGAAGCAGGAGCTCAGCCCCTGGATGCGCCGCGCGCAGGAGGCCCGCACGGCGACGCGCGACCTCATCCGCCGCATCCTTCCCGGCGGCCCCTCCGCGCGGTGACCGCCGGGGTCAGCGCGTGCGGCCGATGGCGCAGTAGTGGAAGCCCTGGGCGGTGAGGTCGGCGGGGTTCCAGATGTTGCGGCCGTCGAAGAGGGCGGTGCCGCGCATGGCGGCCTTGATGCGGGTGAAGTCGGGGCGGCGGAACTGCTTCCCTAGCACCTCAGCCGGGGAGGAGGGGACCGGCGCCTGGTCTAGGGATCTACTTTCAGAACGTAGAGGCCGCCGTCGCTCGTCGTCAACGCTAGTACGTACTGCTTTCCGTCGAATCCGGCGGCTCTCGCCTGGACGTCGCCATCGATGGCATCGAGCGGCGGGATGGGCTGCCCGGCGGAATCCAACCGAATGAACTGGAGGCGGCTGCCCGGGAACGCAATCGAATCGATGTGGAACAGTGGAAGCGATGTCCACGCAACGAGAAATCCATCGGTCGAGGCGGCGGCGAACATGGCTCGGCCGTAAACACGCGTCGTGATCGACGTCGGGCGTGTTTCGCCGAGCTCGGGAGCGTCGCGCTGGGTGACGTGAAACCTGACCTGGGAGTCGTTTTCGGGGCGATATCGCCAGGCAAGCCCGAGTTTGGAGCTGTTGGACGCGGATGCGACGGGCGGCGAAAACTGTAGCGACGGTTCTCCAGCGCCGGTGCCGCGCTCCGAAGTCGGCTCGCCGATCGGTGAACCGTCGGCTGCGAGCCGCTGGAGCAGCACCCCAGCGGCGTACCAGGCGACAGCGAAGCCGGTCGATACAGCGACGATGGTCGGACCCTCGCCACCTTCACCACGCGGCACCAGAACCCGAGGTGGTCCGGTCGGAATTCCGTCGAGATCGAGGCGGACGAATCTGATCTCGCGGTCAGGGACCGAGGTTCGGCCTTCCTCCCACACGAGCCCGTAGCCGCTCCCGTCGAACGCGAGCGATACACCGAGACCCCCAGTCGTCGGAACCACGATCGAGGGAGCACCGACGAGTGTACCGCTGGCGTCGAGATTGGCCAGGTTGATGCCCTGCGGTGATGACCAGGCGAGGGCAACATGGTCTCCAGACCCGGAGACCGCTGGACAGCCTCCCACTTCGGACGCGAACCAAGTGACCCGTTGATCGGGACCGACCCGGCGTCCGTCTCGACCGAGCTGATTTGTGAAGACGCGGCGTATGGCACCCACAGCAGTGGTGGTCCAGGCAATCGTGAGGCTCCCATTGGCAGCGGCGACGAGAGCGGCGCAAGCTGCGGCAGGGCTGCCCTCATCGCTCACCCGGATCGCACCCGCCGGGATGGCCGGACCTGGAAGCGAACCATCGAGAATCGGGTCGTCGGGCGGCTGTCGGCAGGCAGCCCCGCAGGTGAGGATCACGACGAGCCTGACCAGCGGCACCGGGTGAGGGTACCATCGGGAGATGAGCCCGCGCACGCTTGCCCTCGCGGGGCTCGTCATCGCAAGCGCATGCGATTCAACGCCGGACGCGGTGTCGTATGACGACGAGGAAGAGACCGCGGCACTCGAGGTCTTCTGGACGCTCGATCCCGCGTGTCCGGTGCTCGGGTCCACGGCGGTCGTGCTCGCGGGCGAACCGGCTCCTCACGACGTGCAGACCTGGCTCAACGGCGATCGGTACAGCTGCGCTGACGGCCGCGGCACCATCGCGAATCTGCCGCTTGGCCACTACAGTTTCGCGGTCGCGATCACGGACGACAGCCAGACTTCACTGTTCGCGTTATCGGACGTCGTTAACGGAGAGCTGGCTCGAGACGGGGCCACGCTCGAGATCGAGTTCTCGATACCGATGCTCGAGGGAACGTTCGAGATCCAGTGGGATCCAAGTCAGTGCGCAGCGCTCGACGGCGACAAGGTGATCATGGAGGCAGTAGCGGTCGGCGGAGCGGCACCGGTCGAATCTGCTATCGATTGCCAGGCTGGAACCGGTCTGCTTTCAGGCGTGCCCGTCGGAGATGTCACTCTCTCGATCAGCCTGCGAGACGCCAAGGATCAGACGGTGGGCAACAGCGGCTCCTTGCAGACGACCATCGCATACGGAAATCAGCGTCTCTCGATTGGCTACTTCACCTTCTGAGGCGAGGCGGGAGGGCAGGGGCGGCCGATGCCGTAGTACTGGAAGCCCTGGGCGGTGAGCTCGCCGGGGTTCCAGATGTTGCGGCCGTCGAAGAGGGCGTTGCCGCGCATGGCGGTCTTGATGCGGGCGAAGTCGGGACGGCGGAACTGCTTCCACTCGGTGACGAGGACGAGGGCGTCGGTGCCGTCGACGGCGGCGTACATGTCGGAGGCGATGGAGACGCGGTGGCCGAGCTGGGCGCGGAAGGTCTCGGCGGCGGCGGGGTCGTAGGCGGCGACCTCGGCGCCGGCGGTGACGAGGTCGTCGGCAATGGCGAGAGCGGGTGACTCGCGGACGTCGTCGGTGCCCGGCTTGAAGGCGAGGCCCCAGAGGGCGACGCGGCGGCCGCTCAGGCTGGCGCCGCCGAAGTGCTGGCGCACCCGGGAGCCGATGAGCCGCTTCTGCCGCTCGTTGGCGCGGTCGGCCGCCTCGACGACGGAGAGCTCGATGCCGTGGCCGTGTGCCGTGTGAGCTAAAGCGCGGATATCTTTCGGGAAACATGAACCGCCGAAGCCTGGGCCGGGGAAGAGGAACTTGGAGCCGATGCGCGGGTCGGAGCCGATGCCGGAGCGAACGGACTCGATGTCGGCGCCGACGACCTCGGCGAGGCGAGCGAGCTCGTTCATGAAGGAGATGCGGGTCGCGAGCATGGCGTTGGCCGCGTACTTGGAGAGCTCGGCGGAGCGGACGTCCATGACGAGGACGCGATCGGCGGTGCGGACGAAGGGCGCGTAGAGGTTTCGCATGGCGGCAATGCCGCGCTCGTCGTCGCAGCCGATGATGATGCGCGAGGGCTTCATGAAGTCGTTGACCGCGTCGCCCTCCTTGAGGAACTCCGGGTTGGAGGCGACCGCGAAGGGGTGCGCGCTGTCGGCGGTGAGGATCTCCTTGAGGCGATCGGCGGTGCCGACCGGCACGGTGCTCTTGGTCGCGATCACCGCGAAGCCGGTGAGGGCGCGGGCGATGTCGCGGCCGGCCGACCAGACCTGCTCGAGGTTGGCGCCCAGGCCGTAGCTTCCCTGCGGCGTGCCGACCGCGATGATGACGATGTCGGCTCCGGCCACCGACGCGGTGAGCTCGGTGGTGAAGCGCAGCCGGCCCTCGGCGGCGTTGCGCTGGACCAGGTCCTCGAGGCCGGGCTCGTAGATGGGAATCTTGCCGGCCTCGAGCGTGGCGACGCGCGCCGCGTCGACGTCCACGCAGGTCACGTCGTTGCCGAACTCGGAGAAGCCCGCGCCCGCCACCAGCCCCACGTAGCCGGTGCCAATGACCGCAATCTTCATGCCGAGAGGATACTACTCGCTCGAGCGGCGGGTGGCCCAGAGCCAGAAGGCTCGCAAGGAGGTCTAGGCGAGCGAGTCGCGCACGCGCTTCGCGCGCCTGGCGATCCGGCGCGGCAGCGCCTCGAGGATCGGGTGGGCACCCTCGCGCTCGCGGAACTCCGCGGTCCAGGCCGCGAGCACGTCGGCCGTTTGCTCGGCGACCCCCCGCACGAGAGCACGCACCGTCGGGGCCGCCACCGACAGCTCCGCGGCCAGTCGATCCCACTGGGCGCGAGCGATCTGGTCCGGGTTGCGGCGGCCGCCCACGCCCATCGCGAGATTCGGATCGAGCCGGTCGTAGTGCCGGGTCGACACCAGATCGTAGAACGGGGCCAGCCGGATCGCGCCGTCGCCGGCATACAGGAGCGACAGGTTCTTGCCGTGGCCATCCGAGTCCCCCGCGACGATGTGAAACGCCTGCCATTCGATCAGCCGGCGGACGTCCACCAGCGGCTCGCGCACGTTCGCGCGCACCAGCTCGATCGCGCGCACCAGGGTCGGCCCACCTTCCTGCTCGTACTTGCGCGACGGGGGCAACCCGAGCGCCTGACAGAGGTCCTCCTGGTGGAGGCGGGTCGCGGGCCAGGCCTCGTCCGAGGGCGGGCGATCGTACCTGGCGACCAGCAGACTCGGCGGATCGGTGCCGCGGTAGAGCGTCGCCTCGACGACCGGCAGGCCGATCCGCCGCGCGAGCCCGGTGACGAACGCCTCGTTCGCGGTCAGATGGGCGAAGCGCCGCTGGGGCAGCTTGATGATGTGCGTGCTCGGAGCTCCTGCGAGCGGCAGGTGAAGCTTGCCGTCCAGCAGGGCGACCGGGATCTTGTCCTGGGCGCCGGCGAGCGAGAGTCGGATGGTCGGGCCTCCGATGAGGAGCGGCACCGTGTCGTCGTCGGTCACCAGATCCTGCAGCTGGCGGTCGTTGAGCTCCTGGTAGCGCTGGTCCTCCGGGTCCGGCCGAGGTTGGCCCGGCCCGGTGATGGACAGCGCCCCTGCGCACTCGCCGCCGATCGCCCGAAGAAGCGCGAAGTCGTTGTCGCTGGAGATTCCCAGTCGCTGGCAGACGGACTGCCGGACGACCCCTTCCGGCAGGAGGTTGGCGAAGAAGGCGTGGGCGGGGCCGCCGACGACCTCGTCGGCGCCGAGCGGCAGGCTGACGGAGATCGCGAACGAGCTCTCGTCCTGGAGCCACTCTCTCGCGTAGGCGAACGAGAGGGCGCCAGCGGGATCCGAGCGCAGCGCTCCCACCGTGCGCTCGCCATACGAGACGACCAGGGTGTCTGCGGAGCTCATGAGCCGCGCGGCCGCCACCCTCTCGGCGCGATCCAGAGGTGGAGCCCCAGGCGGTCGAGCACCTGGAGGGCCAGGCCGAGCCGCACCGTCGGCTTGCCTCGTTCGAGATCGCCGAGGAAGCGAACTCCGACACCTGCGAGCCCGGCCGCCGTGGCCTGATCCATGCCGCTCCGGCGGCGCGCCGAGCGCACGATCTGCCCGATCGCCGCAACCGAGGTGGCCTGCGCAACCGCCTGGATTTCCTTTGAAGAGCTCATCGACCGTTCATTCCCGAACGGGAAGATAGCACACGTCTGGACCCTCCTTTCGCGGAGAATTATCCCGATCGGGAAGTTCGTCGCCTTCCGGCCCTGCCGGTCATCAAGATGTTCCCGATCGGGAAGACCGCGTCATCCAGTGCCAGAAGGCGCGCAGGCCGTCCGCCAGGGCGGTTCTCGGGCGGTAGTCGAGGTCGCGGGCCGAATTCGTGATGTCGGCGAAGGTGATGGGGACGTCGCCCGGCTGGTCGGGCAGGCGCTCGACGACGGCGGGCTTGCCGACCACCTGCTCGATGAGGGCGACGAGGTCGGCGAGCGAGGTGGTGTGGGTCCCGCCCAGGTTGTAGATGCGGTAGGCGCCGGGCTGGATGCGCTCGCAGGCGGCGACCACGCCGGCGACGATGTCGTCGATGAAGGTGTAGTCGCGCCGGCTCGAGCCGTCGCCGAAGACGCGGATGGGTCGGCCCTGGTCGATCGCCTCGGCGAACAGGCGGATCGCCATGTCGGGCCGCTGCCGGGGCCCGTAGACGGTGAAGAAGCGGAGGCAGGAGGCGCCGATTCCGTGCAGGTCGCGGTAGGTCGAGCAGAAGAGCTCGCCGGCCCGCTTGCTCGCCGCGTAGGGCGAGGCCGGGGTGAGGCAGGGGTCGTCCTCGCGAAACGCCTGCACCTGGTCGAGCCGGCCGGCCTCGCCGCGCGCGCCGTAGACCGAGCTCGACGAGGCGAAGACCAGGCGGCGCTTGCCGGCGCGCCGCATCGCTTCCAGGATCACCGCGGTGCCGTGCACGTTGGTCCGGGTGTAGCGGAGCGGCTCGGCGATCGACGGGCGCACGCCGGCCAGCGCGGCCAGGTGGCAGACGACATCGACGTCGGCGGCGCCGCACAGGCGCGCCATCGCGTCCGGATCGCAGATGTCGGCTTCGACCAGCGCGAACCGATCGCGCGGCAGCGATGCGACCAGCTGCGCCGCGCTGTCGCGCTTCAGCTCGGCCGGGTAGAGATAGGAGTCGAAGACATCGACGCCGGTCACGCGGTGACCGCGCGCCACCAGCGCCTCG
>Ga0111539_10012616_pt1 | contig 10587 bp, 9 predicted proteins | sample RhiMethybrSRZTD1_FD_79667 | JGI IMG/M metagenome (GOLD analysis project Ga0111539, IMG submission 79667) | Populus rhizosphere microbial communities from Tennessee, USA - Rhizosphere MetaG P. TD hybrid SRZTD1 (version 2) (version 2) | ecosystem: Host-associated > Plants > Roots > Rhizosphere >... | reverse complement strand
GGCAGCCCCGGTGGTGTCGGCGATCGTCCGCAACACACTGCGGTCGTACGGCAGCTCCTCCTGGGCCAGGGTCGACGTCACGCACCACAGCGTCGGGGCGACCCGTCGAGGATCACGTTCGACCCGATGGCGGGTGCCTGCCCGGTCCACTCGTCCTCGACGAACCGGCCCGGTTCGGCGCCCACCCGACCAGCCGCGAACTCGAGAAGTTCTTGTAAGGGTTGGCCGCGAAGTCGGCCAGCATCGCCGGCTGCTCGTTGTACGAAGCGATCGACAGCCGGTGCTCGGCCTCGAGCTTGAGCAGCAGCACTGCCGTGAATGCTTTGGTGTTGCTGGCGATCTGCCGAAGACTGCCCGTGCGGACCGGCTTCGAACCGCCCAGCCGGGTGGTACCGGCGCTCACGTCGATTGTCGAGCGGCGGCCGGGCAGGCTGACGCTCAGGATGGCCGCCGAGGCGTGTTCAAGGTCGGCGTTCGCCTGCAGGTGGGCCGCGAGATCGGCGCGCAGGTCGCGGACCAGCCGACCGGTGTCGAGATGCCCGCCGGTGCGGACGGCCGAGGCTGCCGAGGGGGCTGCCGACGCGGCGGTCACGCCGATCGCGAGCAGGCCGCCGACGAGGACACGAGTGAGTCCTTTCGCTCGGGTCATTGGGGGATTGCCTTCCGAAGCGCGATGTCCGGTGCAGGGAAGATCCTCGCGACCCCGCCGTGGGCGACAATCGAGCCCGCGCCACAGCGGGCTCGAACCAGCCCCACGGTCGGATGTGGGGGTAACCCCACGCTGTGGGATTCGGCCGTCGTCCGCGGCGACTGCCGGGTCAGGAGCTGACCGGTCGCCCCACAACGATGCGAAGAAGCGCGCCCAGGTCGGCGCGGGTCAGCCCAGCACCCGCGCCAGCCCCCGGGCGAGCGCCGGTCGTGGAGGCAGGCCCGGGTTACCGGTGTATTCCATGCGCGCCTCCCGGCCGTCGGTACCGGGGTACCGGGGATGCACTGTCGACTGACGATTTCGGCGGCCGCGCCCTCTAGTCTGAGCGCATGGACGAGACATTCGATCTCGTCGACCCTCAAAGCGGACCAGCCTCAGAGCGGACGGGTCATATGGCCGGACTGCGCGTTCTCACCCGACGGATGTCCGCGCGGTCGCGGCGGCTGGTGCAGTTGCTGCTGTCCGTCGTTCTGGTCGGGGCGATGTTCCTGTTCGTCTTCAAACGGATCGATGTGGCGAGCGTCCGGTCCGAGATCGCACGGATGACCTGGATCGAGAGCGGCACGATCCTCGCCGTGGCGGCGTGGAACCTGATGACCTACCTGTGGCTGTGGATGCTGGTCACACCGGGGCTCGGCGTCGGGCGGTCCTTGATCGTGACCCAGTCCGGCACCGCGGTGACCAACGTCGTTCCCGGCGGGTCGGCGATCGGCGTCGGTCTTGCCTACTCGATGTTCCACTCGTGGGGTTTCTCGCGCACCCGCAGTACGGTGGCGATCCTGGTCTCCGGCGCCTGGAACATGCTGATCAAGTTCGGGATGCCGGTGCTGGCCCTGGTGCTGCTGGCGATGCAGGGCGACGTCACGCCCCAACGCGTGTACGCCGCCGAGGTCGGGATCGGCCTACTGGCGGCCTCGGTCGTCGGCTTCGTGTTCTTCTTCCGCAACGACGACGCGGCGAGACGGGTGGGTGAGCTTGCGGGCCGCGCCGTCTCGTGGTTCCGCCGCCGGCTCAGGCGCCCGGCGCCAGCGGACTGGGCAGCGAAATTCGTCGCGTTCCGGCGTGGCGCCGCCAACCTGCTCCGTCGCCGGTGGCCGGCGATCACCGTCGCGGCCCTGGTCAGCCATCTGTCGCTGTACCTGGTACTGCTCGTGTCCCTGCGACACGTGGGGGTCACCGACGACCAGGTCGGCTGGGCACAGGTGCTCGCGGTCTTCGCCCTGGCGCGATTGTTGACGCTCGTGCGGTTCACACCGGGTGGCGCCGGCGCCACCGAGGCCGTGCTCATCGGCGGCCTGGCCGCCGCCGGCGGGGACAGCGCGCGGGTCGCGGCAGCGGTACTGGTGTTCCGGGTCCTCACCTGGCTGCTCCCGGTACCGATCGGCGTGCTCGCCTACCTCGGCTGGCGCCGGGGACACGCCCGTGCGATGTCCCCGCGCATGGCACCCGCGTCCACCATCTGACGGGCTTGGCCTTTCGTCGGCGGGTTGGGTCAGAATCCGCCGCTGTGGCGCAGCGCCGGCGGCCGGCCGTCCGGGTCATACATCAGGCGATACACGGGATGCGCCCAGCGCGCCGTCAGTCCGGACAGCGGCGGCACCCGGTAGGGCCGCAACCGTCCGGGCGGCCGGGGCCCGCGGCGTCCCCCCGCGTGCCACGCGTCGAGAGCGGCGGCTGATCGGGCAAACGCGTCAAAGACGCCGCCCGCGTCGCACAGATCCTCATCGTCGCCGTCCGGCCGGTCGAGGTGCTCCCTGGCGAGGGCGAGCCGCAGCCGCAGGGCGAAGCGCTGCGCGCTGGACGAGCCGTCCAGGACGGCGCAGCTCAGTTCGCTGTCGAAGGTCCACGACCGCAGATTGACGTTGTCCGAACCGACGGCTGCCCATTCATCGTCGACCACGCACACCTTCGCGTGCACATACACCGGCGTGCCGGCGGGATTCTCGATGCCGTAGACGGCGACCCGATCGCCACCACAACTGCGTAAAAGCTGCAGCGAACGGGCGCGGGCGGCCAGCTGCGGCGCGTTGTACACGGCGCTGTCCCGGTCGGGAAAATGCGGCACGACCGCGATCATCCGCAGCGTCGGGCTTTCGGCCAGCGCCCTGGCGAACACCCCGACGACGTGCGGCGACCAGACGTACTGGTCCTCCACGTACACCAGATGGCGAGCCCGTCCCAACGCCTTGACATACGCCCGCGCGATACTGCGCTCCCCCGCCGGGGCGAAGTGGTAGCCCCGCCGGCGATACGGATAGGTCCGCAGGATCTGAACCGCGTCCGTGCCGCACGGCGGCGGGTCAGGGAACCGCGGCGGGCACGGTGCCGGGCCTGTGGGGCGCAGGATCCGGTCGCGCCAACGCCACACCGGGTTTCGGGTCAACGGAGCCGGATCCTCCCAGCGTTCCCGGAAAGCAGTCTCCACGTCGGCCACCGCCGGGCCCTGCACCGCGACCTGCACGTCGTGCCATGCCGGTCGCGGGCCGTAGACCCTGCCGATCGGGCACGGCTGCTCGTCACCGCGGTGGGTATGATCGTCCTTGCGACCGTGGCACAGATCGATCCCGCCCAGGTACGCCACGTCCCGCTCGGGATGGTCGCGGTGTCGCAACACGACAAGTTTCTGATGGTGTGAACCACCGGCGCGCACCCGCATGTCGAGCAGGCACTCACCACCGGCGGCCTGAACCTCCTCGCCGAGCAGGCGGTTCTCGCTCTGGTGGTAGCGGAACGCATCCAGGTGTGACCGCCACATCAATCGCCGCACCACGATCCCGCGGGCCGCCGCGTCGGCCAGCACTCCCGCGACTTCGGTACCCGGCCCGGCCAACCGCTCGTCGGGATCGCCGCGCCAGTCGGTGAAGAACAGGTGGTCACCGGCACGCATGGCGCGCACGCCGGCCAGCAGCTCGCCGAAGTAGCTCGCACCGTGCACATGCGCACGGACGCGGTTGCCGACCGTCCAAGCCGCACCGTCGGCATGGCGGGAATCCAGCGCGGTCGCCGCATTGCCACGTTGCTCGGCGGTCAGAAACCAGTCATCCAAGCCCACGCTCTCCACCATCCTCCGCGACGCAACGCGTTCGCCGAGCACATCGACGCAAAAGCTAGCAGCCCGAGAATCGGTCTGCTGTGGGGTTGTCCCCACATCCGGTGTGGGGCTGGTGCGATGCGCGTGTGGTGTCGGCTCCATGGTCCGTGATGTCCGAGGCAACGAGACTCTTGTCCAGCCCGCTGGAAGCCACATCTTGAGGGGATGCGTCATGACAACAACGGCTCAACCCACACGGCCGCCCGGCGACCGGCGCCGGCAACTCGCCGGCCTCCTCCTTGCCGGATTGCTTGCAACCGGTACGGTGACGACCTCCACCGGCCCGGCAGGTGCCGCACCGGCCGTGTCGTCAGATCCGCCGAGCTCTGCCCCCGGCGGCCACAACGCTGCCCTGGTCCGTGACCTCCGCGGTGATCTCGAGTCGTATCTGGCGGCCAGAGGGGAGCCGGAACACCTCTCAGCCGCCGGGCTGAGCGTGAGCGTGCCGGGCCGCGGATCGAGCATCGACCTGAGCGCCGGGACCACCCGGTTCGGTGGTTCCCAACCCGTGTCCACCGACAGTCTCTGGCAGATCGGCAGCAACACCAAGGCATTCACGGCCGTGCTGATCCTGCAGCTGGAAGCCGAGCGGCGCCTCTCGATCACCGACACCGTCGGCCGTTGGCTCCCGCAGTATCCACAGTGGCACGATGTCACCATCCAACGGCTGCTGAACATGACCAGCGGCATCCCGACCTTCGACGAGCAACCGGTCTTCCAGGCCGCCTACGTCGCGGACCGGCGAACGAACTTCTCAAAGGAACGGTTGGTCTCGTTCGTCGTCGACGTTCCAGCCACGTCCGGGTGGCGTTACTCGAACACCAACTACGCACTCGTCGAAATGATCATCGAAAAGGTGACCCGGGACAGCTACGAGCACCATTTGTACGACCGCATCATCCGGCCGCTGCGGCTGCACGACCTGTACTACCGCCCGCACCTGTACCCGCGTCGGCTGACCGACCGCCAACCGGCCAGCTACTTCTTCGCGGACTATTTCCCCGAGATGGCCAGCCTGATGGGACAGGATGTCAGCCGCGACACGTTGTCGTGGGCGCGTGGCGCCGGTGGCATCCTTGCCACGACCCGGGCGATGACGGTGTGGGAACGCGCGCTGTACGGCGAGGATCTGCTGCCCCCGAAGCAGCGGGCCGAGTTGTTCAGCCTGGTTTCGACGAAAACGGGTCTGCCAATCGACCGCACGTCAGCCGCAGACCCGAGTGGGTTCGGTCTGGGCGTGCAACAGGTGACCGATCCCAAGCTCGGCACATTCTGGGTATACGAGGGCGGCACGTTCGGCGTCCGGTCTCTGCACGTGTACCTGCCCGCCTCCGGTGTGATCTTCGCGCTGGGCCTCAACAGCCAACCCACGCACAGCCAACTTCCCGTGCTGCTGGTGACGCTGTACGACACGCTGGCTCGGCATGGGGTCGTCCCGGCCGCATCGGCGCCGATCACGGGACCCTAGTCCCGATCCCGTTCTGGGTGGTGACGGCGGCGGCCTGGGGTCGTCCGCCGCACCGCCGTACGCCGAAATCTGCGAACGTTGCTCTCCGGCAGGTGTGGGCCAGTCGCAAGCCGTACGAAACTGGACGGGCCATGAGCCGCAAAGCGTTTCGTCGAGCGGCGAAGGCATCCTGTTGACCGGTCTGGTGTTGGCCAGCGGTGAGACGTTACGACCAGCCACGGGCGCGAGCTGAGGTCCCCCCGCTTTCGCGGCCTCCAAGATCCCCGGGGTGGCTCTCGTGTCTTTGGTGGGTTCGGTCAGGCGCGCGTGATCGTCTCCGTCGCATCGTTCCAGCGCCAGGGGACGTGGTGTCCACGTAGGTGCACCCCGCCGAGCCACCGGTCGATGCCGTTGAGTGTCACATGGTCGGCCATGCCGGCGAGCACCCGTGCTCCCATGTCGGTCAGGCGCAGGCTGGTCTCGCGGTCGACCCGACGGTCCGCCGGCTCGACGTCGAGGAGCGGGATCCGGGCGTGCGCCATCCGGTCCATCATGGCGAAGGCCCAGGTGTCTCCGAGATACGGGCGCGTTTCCCGGGCGGCGGCGCGGACGAACGCCGTGCCCGCCACCGCTGCGCCGTCGGCGACCGCGGCCAGCAGCCGCCGTTCGGTTAGCGACAACCCGTCGCGGGTCGACGGGTACTCCCTGCTGAGCCGGTCGAACGCCTCTGCCAGAAACCGCAGCTCGCGTGAGCGGCTGCTGACGATGGCGCGCACACCGTCCGGCCTCGGCGCCCGGAAGGCGGCCCAGGCATCGGTGGCGAGCGCGAGCGCAGCGGCGGTCAGCCGGGCGCCCGCGTTGGTGGCGGGAAGTTCGCGCAGTTGTTCGGCGGTCAGCTCGCCCAGACCACCGAAACGGGCGATGGCGGGATGTTCACCGATGCAGATCAGGGTGATGCGCTGCGCCGGCACGCCCAGGTCGGCGAGGCGGGCGAGGATCTGGATGATCTGAAGCTGGTCGTACAGATCCGCCTCGAACCACAGCACGTACTCGCCGTCGCGGTTGGCCGCCAGGGTCCGATCGCGCTCGGCGAACATGTCCGAACCCTCGCCGCGGTCGTCCGCCTGCGCGCCGACCAGAAAGGCGGCTCGGATCCGGCGAAGCTGCTCAGGCCCCACATCCGGGACCGGCCCCTCGTGGAGACAGTCGCGCCAGTACAACACCCGCGACGCGAGCCCAGTGCCGGGCAGATCCGTGGAATCGCCATTGCTCACGTGCAGCGCCGCCAGCATCGCCCGGTCGACGCGCGCCGGTGAGCCCGACTGTTCGGCAAGCAGATGGCTGCGGGCCGTCGCATAGGACTCGCCGGTCCTGGCCATTCGCACGCGCACGCGCTGTTTGAAGTCGGCCTTCTTGGTCATGATTCGTCTCCCGCGGCCCGCCGCAGATCCCCCAGCGACCGATGCGCGGACGCACGATCGACAACGAATCCCGGCCGAGAGGTGGGCCTCCCTTTGCCTCCTGAGGTGACCCGGCTGGGGCGGGTCGCCGAAGGTTAGGCGCGAACGGACGCCTCGGCCAGCATACCCACCCCGCCGGCACCCGCCATCTCGACCCGTACGAGGCCCTCATCGGCACGCCCGCACATTCAGATCCTGCACCGCCCGACACCGTGCGTCACTAGCATGGATGAACACCGGCGCACACTCGACGCGGCTACAAATGAGCACGCCTGATGAAGGTCTCATCGCGTGATGGGTGGTGGAGGTAGAGCCCACAGTCGATCCCCAAAGACTCGGGTAACCCGTGATCGGTGCGTTGGCATTGCCGTACCGGATACCTGATCATCGACACGGCCCGCTCGGCGAGCGGTCGAGCGGGGATGGAGGACAACATGAAACTGTTTCGAGTCATCGTTCCAGTCACTGACATCGATCGAGCTGCCGCCTACTACGAAGCGCTGCTCGATCGTCAGGGTCGGCGGGTCTCCTCCGGCAGGCACTATCTCGACTGCGAGGGAACCATCCTCGCCCTGTACAGCCCGCGCGAGGACGGAGACAGCTTCGACCCACGCCCGAACCAGGAGCATCTGTACTTTGCCGTCGACGACCTGTCGGCGGCACACCGCCGGGCCCGCCAGCTAGAAGCTGGACCGGTAGACGAGGCCCCCGCGACCCGCCCATGGGGGGAACGGTCTTTCTACCTGCGAGATCCATTCGGCAACCCGCTGTGCATGGTGCACCGGCCGACCATGTTCACGGGCGAATAGCGGCCCGGCGCGGGAGACGGGCGGGAGCGGTACCCGAACATGAGGGCTGTAGGCGTCCAGAGGTTTAGGGCTGCAAAACGGACCGGGCCGGCCTGCTGATTCGTTGCCGAGTCAGCCCGATCCACCGAGCGATGTGCAGAATGTGACGATCATCAGCAACCTTTCCGCACACCGTCGGCAGCAGATGTGTGCGGCTGGAACTCTTGATCGACGCAAGCTCCTGCCGCCCGCGTTGCCCGTTGCGCCTGCCAAGCCGGTCGGCGGACCTTGCGAGGCTAAGACCTGACTTGGCTCAAGATCGTGGATCTTGGCTGTGTCTATGCCCTTGACCAGCGGGCTTCTTGCTGGCAATGGCGGAAAGTGCGCACTAAACCTGGGTCCGTAGGGTGGGCCGGTGTCCCCGTACGTGCGCATGGTGAGGACCGCCGACGGCCGCTTACGCGAACGGCGCCGGCTGAGCGCGGCGTGCCCGGCAGAGCACGATCGCGGCGTAACCGTGGGAACCGCGCTGGCCCGTTGGTATGACCTCGATCCCCTCGTGCAGCGGTTCGAAGTCGGACCGGAGGGCCGCTCGGAGGTCGCGTTCGTCGATGTTGGCGCCGGGGAAGGTCTTGCCGCCGACCGTGTAGCCGCGGCACTGGCGCAGCGCCGCGGTGAGGAAGAGGCCTCCGGGCTGAACCAGGCCGGTGATGTGACGCATGAACAGTTCCCACGTGGCGCGGTCGCCGGTCGCCGAGTCCGCGCAGTAGGCACTGACCACCGTCGGGTAGCTGCGGTTCACCGGACGGGGGTGGCGGGCGTCCACCCGTACGAGTGTGGTGATCTTTGCCCTGGTGAGGTCTTCGCGGGTGGTCACCTCGTCCTCGGTCGGACAGGTGTTGCCCTCGCACTGCAGGGTGTAGCGGACGAACGGCCGCCAGTCGTGGGCGCCCGGCGCACGGTCGATCCACCGTTGGATCTCGGCCAGGTTCTCGGGCAGATAGTCGCCCAGATGGATCTCGGACGCCGTCTCGGCGCACGCGAACACGTGGTGGAGGGTGGGACCGGTCCCGAAGTACAGGATCGGCCGATCGGGTTCGGCGTGCTGCATCGCGTCGACGAGGAACGCGATCGTGGCGATCTCGTCCGGCTCGACGGTGCGGTAGTAGTCGTTGAGGTACTCGGCCGGCACCCAGTCGGTGTCGAACGATGCGTGTCCGCGGTGCCGGCCGAGGAGGATCCGGGTGAGGCGGGCAAGTACGGCTTCGTAGAACGCGGCGCCGAGGTTGGCGCCGCCGAGGAAGACGAGTGCCTCATCGGTGGTGATCGATTCGGTCGCGGCGGCGGCACCGAACGCGGCCGTGTAGTACGGCACCTCCTTGGCGACCTCGGTGCCGGTGTATGCCACGGCAGCGGCCAAGCGAGCGGCGCGCCCACCGCCGAACCGGCGCCGGGTAATGTCGTGCGCCAGCTTGGACAGCACGTTGGTGCTCGTCCCCGTCGCCGCCAGCAGAGATCCGTTCGCCTTCAGGTTGGCGCGCAGCCCGAACACCCAGACCGTGTAACTCGCGAGGAGGAACGCCACCACCGATCGATGGCCCAGGTCGGCGAGCAACCCGGAAGCGACCAGACCGGCTCCGGTGGCCGCCGCCCAGGCGTCCAACACGTAGGTAGACGCCGCCGTGGCCGCCAGGCTCACGACCCAGGCGGCGAGCGGCGACATCGTCGAACCCCTGGCGGTGCTCACCGGCTGAACGAGCGATCGGACCATCGGACGCCTCCGGGCGGTGATGCTGTGAGGTGCCCAGAGTCGGCCGTGCGGGTGCTCATCTTCCAGGTCAGCTCATGGTCAATCGCTGTTCACGAGTGCGTAGGTGAGCAGCGCGACACCCGACCGGAGTCCGGGAGACGACCTTGTCGGGGAGTCCGCCGAACGCCACCCTCAAAGCCATCAGCATCACCGACCCCCGGGCAGGCAATTAGCAAGGTGCACCGGGCACCCCACGGCAGCGCGAGACCCCGTTGCGCAGCGACACCGACGGACAACCAGCTGTTCGACTACCGCCGGTAGCCACGCATCGCGCGCGGCGCGCGGCAGATCAGCACGTCCCGTGCCTTCGGGCTGATCCGTCCGATCGTTGGATGACAGGTCCGAGGCGATTGGTCATACTAGCGGACCGTGCCGTTCTGGACCGGGTCCGGTCGCCGCCTGCGGCGATGCGTGGCGCACGTCGCGTTGGCCGCACTGGTCGGCCTCGCTCTCGCCGGCTGCGCTGGACGCCAGCCGGACACCGCCGTCACCGAGGGCGACCGCGCTGCGCGACACTGCCCGACGCCGGAGCCGGAATACGGAACCCGGCCGGACACCCCGGATCCAAGCGCATCGATCGCCCCGCCCGTGCCCGTCGGCCAGACCAGTTCCATCCTCGGTCCCGGGGTCGACCTCGAATTCACGGTCCACGGTTACAAACAACCGGCCGGGGCGGCGTGCCCGGACCCGAACCATCCCGACAACGAATGGGCCGCGGTCGACGTCGAGGTGTGCGCCAACGCCGTGCCCGACGGCCATGGCTTCGTCGCGGGATGGTCGCCCTGGTCACTGGCATACGGCGACGGAACAACCGCCGGCATCAGCGGCTGGATGTTTCCCGACTTCGAGCAACCGCAGTACCCCGACGGCAAGATCGTCCCACTCGGACAGTGCACCCGCGGCTGGATCACACTATCGGCCCCGCCAGACAAACGACCCGTGAGCGTCCTCTTCCAACCGCGGGGCATTGTCTACCGCTGGACGCTGCCACCCCGCTGACGACCACACCACGACGGTGCGCCAACAGCGGCAGAAGCGCTCACGTGACCTTGGAGCTGATCCGTTCATTGCTGCGATCATCACTGGGTGGGTGGAGCAAGCAGAGCGAGCAAACGGCGGTTCCTGTGTCCATGTTGTCGTCACCGCACCCTCGCCGAGCGCGGTGCGTACTACGTCTGCCCGGTCTGTTTCTGGGAGGACGACGGCGACGATGATCCCGACAGCGTCGGTGGCCCGAATGGAGACCTCGCCCTCGCGGCGGCGCGCCGCAACTACGCGGCAT
>Ga0111539_10012611_pt1 | contig 10589 bp, 8 predicted proteins | sample RhiMethybrSRZTD1_FD_79667 | JGI IMG/M metagenome (GOLD analysis project Ga0111539, IMG submission 79667) | Populus rhizosphere microbial communities from Tennessee, USA - Rhizosphere MetaG P. TD hybrid SRZTD1 (version 2) (version 2) | ecosystem: Host-associated > Plants > Roots > Rhizosphere >... | reverse complement strand
CGCGGCGGCGCGCGACACGTCGGCGCCGTTGCGCCCCGACGCCACGAGCTGGAACTGGCGCTGGCCGTTGTCCTTCAAGAACCAGAAGCGAATGTCCGGCACGTTGGCGAGCCCCGCGCCGATCTCGTGGCGCACCGCGTCCTGGCTGAGCTTGCGTTTGTCCTTGCCCACGAGATTGATGACGAGCGTGGCCTTGCGCACCTCCGTCCCCGAGCCCAGCACGCGCCCGCCGTTGACGAAGACGCTGCGAACCTCGGGGCGCTCGCGCACCCTGGCCGCAATGCGCTCGGTCACGGCGCGGGTGTCGTCGAGGCGCGAGCCGGGCGGCAGCTCGACGGCGAGCAGCAGGCGGCTCTGATCGTCGGCCGGCAGGAAGCCCGAGGGCAGCAGGTAGAAGCTGCCGATCGAGGCCGCGAAGATCGTCAGCCCGAGGGCCACGGTCCTGTACTGATGCGCCACCGACCAGCGCACCAGACGCGTGTAGGCCCGCAGCATCCAGCCTTCCTTGTCGACGTGGTGCGAGGGCCGCATGAAGTACGCGGCGAGCAGCGGCGTGATGAGGCGCGCCACCAGCAGCGAGAAGAACACCGCGAAGGCCACCACCAGGCCGAACTGCTTGAAGTATTGCCCGGCGATGCCGCCCATGAAGCTCACGGGCACGAACACGGCGATGATGGTGAACGTGATGGCGATGACGGCGAGCCCGATCTCGTCGGCGGCCTCGAGCGCGGCGCGATAGGCGGATTTCCCCATGCGCATGTGGCGCACGATGTTCTCGATCTCGACGATCGCGTCGTCGACCAGGATGCCCGTGACGATGGTGATGGCGAGCAGGCTGACGAGGTTGAGCGAGAACCCGGCCGCATCGAGCGCCCAGAACGCCGGGATGATCGACAGCGGCAGCGCGATGGCGGCGATCAGCGTGGCCCGCCAGTCGCGCAGGAAGATGAGCACCACGGCGATGGCGAGGATGGCGCCCTCGATCAGCGTCGTCATGGTCGAGTGGTAGGCGCCGAGGGTATAGGCCACCATCGAGTCGATGAGCCTCAGCTCGACGTTGGGATGCGCCTTCCTCAGCTCCTCGACCTTGTTGGCCACGTCGCGGGCCACGACCACATCGCTCGCACCCTTGGCGCGGGAAATGGCGAACGCCACGACCGGCGCGCCGTCGAGGGTGGCGAAAGCGCGCGGTTCTGCGGTCGCGTCCGTGACGGTGCCGAGCTCGTCGAGCCGCACCTTGCGGCCCTTCGGCAGCGCGATCATGGTGCCGGCGAGATCGGCCACCGTCTGCTTGCCGGCAAGCGTGCGGATGGCCTGCTCGCGTCCCGCGATCTCGCCACGCCCGCCCGCCAGGTCGACGTTGGTGGCGCGGAGCTGCCGGTTGACGTCGCCAGCGGTGATGCCGAAGGCCAGCAACCGGTCGGGGTCGAGCGATACGCGGATTTCGCGCTCGACGCCGCCGACGCGCTCGATCTGCGACACGCCCTTCACGCCCTGCAGCGCGCGCACCACCACGTCGTCGACGAACCAGGACAGCTCCTCCGGCGTCATGCCCGGCGCCCTGGCGCCGTAGGTGACGATCGGCAGGCCCTCGATCTCCAGGCGCGTGACGATCGGCTCCTCGATCGTGCGCGGCAGCTCGGAGCGGATGCGCGAGATTGCGTCCTTCACGTCGTTGAGGGCCCGGTCCTGGTTCACCTCCAGGCGGAACTCGATGGTGATGACGGACGATCCTTCCGTCACCGTCGAAGTCTGGTGCTTGACGCCGTTCACCCCGGCGATGGCATCCTCGATCTTCTTGGTGACCTGCACCTCGAGCTCGGACGGGGCGGCACCCGACTGATAGACGCGCACCTGCACGATCGGCACGTCGATATTGGGAAAGCGCGTGATGGCCAGCTGGCCGAAGCTCGCGTAGCCGAGCGCGATCAGCACCATGAACAGCACCAGCGACGGCACCGGCTGCCGGATCGACCACGCCGAGATATTCCAGTTCATGGTCGTGCTCCGCTAGCGCGCGTCGCTCAGCCGGGCTCGCGGCCCCGCAACCGGACGCACGGCGTCACCGTCACGCAGGAAAGTGCCGGAGCGGGCGACGACGAGGTCGCCCTCGTCCAGCCCTTGCCGCACTTCCACCAGCGCCCCCGCGGAGAGGCCGGGCACAATGCGGCGCGTCTCGACCCGGTTGCCGCGCACAAGCTGCACGGATGCGCCCTCCGGCCCGTAGAGGACGGCCGATGCCGGGATCGCAAGGCCACGCCCCGACGCCGTCTCGATACGGCCGCGTGCGAAGGCTCCGACCCTCAGCCCTTCGCGGTCGCCGAGGAAGATGCGGACGCGCCCGAGGCGCGTGTTCTTGTCGACCTCGGGCGACACGAGCCGGATCCTGCCCTCGATCTCGCCGAAGCCTGCAACATCCACGCGCACCCGCTGGCCGACTGCGAGTGCACGCATGCGCGTCTCCGCGACCTCCGCATCCAGCTCCACCTCGCCCTTGGCAACGATGCGGAACATCGGTTCCGCGGCTCCCGCCGCATGGCCGCCTATGCGCGCCATGCGGCGGCTGATGACGCCGTCGGCGGGGGCGACCACCTCGGTGCGGCCGCGCCGCCAGGTCAGCTCGCGCCGCTGCGCCTCGATCTGTGCCTTCTCGGCTTCCGCCGCGGTCAGCCCGTCCCGGGCGGCGACGAGCTGCGCCTGCGCCGTGCGTGCCGCCTGCTCGCGGTTGTCGTAGGCGCTTTCAGCCATATGGCCCGCCTGCCGCAACGGCTTGGCGCGGTCGAACGCGTTGTTGGTCTCCACCACGCGCGCCTCGGCCTGCACGATCGTGCTCCGGGCCTGGGCAATGGTCGCGGCAGCGCGGGCCAGCGCCGCATCGTTCTGCGCGAGCTGGGCATCCAGCGTGTCGGCAACGAGCCGCGCCAGCACGTCGCCTTTCCTCACCCGCATGCCCTCGTCCGCCAGCACCTCCGTGACGCGCAGGCCCTCGACCTCGGGGCCGACCAGAATCTCCTCGCGGGCGACGAGGGAGCCGGTGGCGAGCACCGTCTCGACGAAATCGGCCGGCGCGACGCGCGCGATCGTGACGGCGGCCGCCAGCAGCAGCGACTCGTCGGGCGGCGGCTCCTTCGCCGTGGCCGCCGTCGCCGTCGTCGCGGGCGGCTTGGGCAGAGGCTTGCCGACCAGGGTCAGTGAGAGCATGACAAACGCGAGCGTCAGCACGCTGCCAATCAGGAGCTTTCTCATGGCGGACTCTCAGGCTCCTGCCCGGTTGTGAACTTCCTGGCCCGGCACCGGGTTGAGCAATGCCGAGACGAGCTGCAGCGTTACCGGCATGACGGCGGCCGCGTCGAAGCTGGGGTCGACGGCCCGTCGCCAGAACATGCCATCGGCAATCACCATGAAGGCCCTGGCCACGATCGGGATATCGAGTGCAGGGGCGATGCGGCCCTCCGCCTGCAATCTGCGGAAGAGCTTCTCGAAGCTTTCGAGGACGTAACGGTCGACGCGCCGGAAAATCTCGCCGACGCGGGGATTGCGCGTCGACTCCAGGCCGATCTCGATGCACATGCGGTGACTGAGCGCCGGCTCCTCGATGAAGTACTGCTCGCCAAGCGACCTGAGCGCCTGCAGGAAGTCGGGCGCAGCGGCAAGGCTGTCGAAGCGCTCGGCAAACTCTGCCCGGTCACGCTCGGCGATGCCCGCGATTAGCGCCTCCTTGCTGTCGAAATAGACGTAGAGGGCGCCAGGGCTGACTCCGGCTTCCCTGCAGATGTCGTGCATCGTCGTGCGATGAAAGCCGTCGCGGCCGAAGCATCGCTCCGCCCCATCCAGGATGTGCTGGCGACGCGCGCGCTGGGTGTCGGGTTTGAGCTTGGGCATCGTCGGCGTCCCTTCGTTCCCCTGCTCACCCGCTCGCTGGAACCACTGGCAGCCTCGCCGTGCGTCGCAACGCACAAATAAAACGAACAGACGTTTTATTTGTCGACGAACCCGGCAAAGTCAAGGCGGCGGCCCGACTGCCGGGGTTCAGCATGGTTCACAAGCACGTGAGAGCCGAGCCAGGGCAGGGGGGCGGGGTCGGGCGTCGAATGCAAAGGCAACCTGCCCATCAGCGCCGCTCGCCGTGATGCCGGAATTTCGGTCCGGCTCAAGGGCCGGACAGGCTGCGAAATGTCCTCAATCCAGGGCGGCGATCGAAAAACCAGGGCCTATGGGCGCCGACTCTCGGACTGCAGCGGCTGGCAGCGGCCGGCATCGCACAACGTGGCCGAGCCCACCCGCGGGTCAGTCGCGATCCGGGGCACCCGGCGGAAAGAGCGGCCGGTACGGCCGGGCCTCGTCGACCGCGCGGGCGTACGACGGCCGGGCGAGCAACCGCTGCCGATAGGCGCGCAGGCTGGCGTGCTCCGGCCCGATGGGATGAACCCAGTCGGCATAGAACAGCGCCGGCGCCGCGGAGCAGTCGGCGAGGCTGAAGCTGTCGCCGGCGGCCCAGTCGCGCCCGGCCACGGCAACGTCCAGCCAGCGGTAGGCAACATCGAGCTGGGCCCGCGCGTCCGCGACACCCCTCGCGTCTCGCTTTTCGGGTGCGCGGATGCTGTCGAGCACGATCTTCTGCATGGGCGTGGAAACATAGTTGTCGAAGACGCGGTCCATCAGGCGCACGTTCAGCGCAAGGTGCGCATCCGCGGGAATGAGGCGGACCTTCCCGGTATGATTCAGATCGAGGTGCTCGATGATGATCGTCGTCTCCGCGATCACGCGGCCCGCATCCACCAACACCGGGATCCGCTTGAGCGGCCACAACGCCTCGAGCTCCTCCCCCGCCTTTGTGTCGCCGGCTCCGAGGATGCGGAACGCGAAGGCGACATCCTTCTCATAGAGCGCGATCAGCACTTTCTGGCAGTACGAGGAGAAGGGGTGGCCGTAGAGTTCAAGACTCATGCCGAGGTCCTCACGTTCCACACATTGCCGCACCCAAGTCTTCATGGACTGCGCCCTCGCGCCGCCATGCGACCCATAGGCGCGCCACGCCTTGCGTGCTAGGTCATTCCCTCCCGACTTGCGTATCTCCTGTCTCCCGCCACGGTTTCTGCAATGATTCCCCTGCTCAAAGGCCTGCGCATCCTCGACCTGACGTCGGTCATCCTCGGTCCCTACGCCACGCAGATCCTGGGCGACTTCGGCGCCGAGATCATCAAGATCGAGCCGCCCGAGGGCGACAGCATGCGCTTCGTGGCGCCGGTGATGGAGGGCAAGGTCAGCGCCATCTTCGCCAACGCCAACCGCAACAAGCGCTCCGTGGTTCTCGACCTCAAGACCGAGGCCGGCCGCACCGCGCTGATGAAGCTGATCCCGACGGCCGACGCGTTCCTGCACAACATGCGCCAGCAGGCCCTGGACAAGCTGGGCTTCACCTACAACGCCGTCCGGGCCGCCAATCCCGACATCGTCTATGCCGCTGCCGTCGGCTTCGGACGCCACGGACGCTATGCCGGCAAGCCTGCCTACGATGATGTGATCCAGGCCGCCTCCGGCTTCGCCGGGCTGTTCCAGATGCGCGACGGGACGCCCCTCTATGCCCCCACCATCGCCGCCGACAAGATATCCGGTCTCCATTTCGCCCACGCCGTGCTGGCAGCACTTCTCTATCGCCAGCGCAGCGGCAGGACCCCGGGCTATGTGGAAGTGCCGATGTTCGAGCTGATGGCGGCCTTCTGCCTGAGCGAGCACCTGGGCCATGCCACCTTCGACGAGGACGGCGAGGTCGGCTACGTGCGCGTGCTCTCGCGCGGCCGCAAGCCCTACAAGACCAAGGACGGCTGGATCGGCGTGCTGCCCTACACCGAGCGCAACTGGACCAAGATCCTGCACGAGATCGGTCGTCCGGACGTGGCGGCGCTCGCCTGGTTCAAGGATGCCACCGAGCGCAGCAAGCGCGTCGACGAGCTCTACGCCATCCTGGCCGAGGTTCTGCCCACGCGCACCTCAGCGGAGTGGCTGGCGCTCTTCGAGCACCTGGACATCCCGCACTCTCCGGTGCGTACGCCGGACGACCTGCTGGCCGACCCGCATCTGGCCGACGTTGGCTTCTTCGAGACACACTTTGCCACCGACACTCCCGTCAAGCGCACCCTGCGCCAGGCGGTCAACGTGGAGGACGTTGGCGGCGAGCCCGACCATCCGCCGCCGCCGCTCGGCGGCGATACCGAGGCCGTGCTGCGCCAAGCGGGATGCACCGAGGCGGAAATCGCGGCGGTGCTACCCTCCGCGGCCAGGCGCTGAGCTTCGCCAAGGAATAGGCCCGTGCAGCTGCGAAGTGGTGGCTGACGCACCTGCCGGGCGATCGCGTCGGGCGAAGAACGAGCCCAAAATTGGTCATGTGCGACCCCTAAGCTGGAGCTTGAACTGGGTCGTGCGGGAGCCGCTGGCGAGCCCGTCGTGTGGGGGAGAGTGGGAATGCCGAAGATCTCGAAAGTTCTGGCGGCGCTGATCGGCCTCGCTGCTGCGGGTCTGATGCCGGGCGCTCTGCCCGCCTCCGCGAAGGAGTTCACCTTCGACGACAAGGCGAACAAGGACATTGCCAAGCGGCTGAACATCCCAATCTATTTCGCGGTGCCCAACAGCGCCCGCCTGCCCCTGTCGAGGGACATCAGCCTTCCTGACCGCCTCATCGACTTCAAGCATCCCGACGCCAAGAATGGCGAGGTGGGGCTGCGCCTCGTGGTGGCCAAGCGCGCTGGCCTCGCCAAGCGCCTCGGCCAGAGCGGGCTCGTGCAGACCGGCGACCTGCTGCTGACGTTTCGCTCGGAGTGGGGCGGCGCGGGCGCCTATCCCAACGTTCAGATGGGCATCAGCCATACCGGCATCGCCTACGTCAAAGACGGGGCGATGCACAACCTCGACAATCCGTTGACCGAGGAATACCTGGGGCCCGGCATGCGCGGCAACCTCGACAGCGAGCACTACCGCACGCTCAAGCTCATCCACATCATCCGCCCGCGCAATCTCACGGATGCGCAGCGCGCCAACCTGGTGGACTGGTCCACCCGCCTCGCCACTTCGGCCAGGAAGATCTACCCCAAGGAGATCAACTTCAACCAGGACTACAACGCGCCCAAGTACAAGCCGGGCCAGGCCATCACCTTCGTCAAGCATCTGGGCCAATCGGCGCTGGGGCAGAGCCCCTCGGGCGCCGTCGACATGTTCTGCTCGGAGTTCGCATGGTCGCTGCTGGCGCTGCGGGACTGCAATCCGGCCAAGGATGCCGAGGCGTTCAAGGGTTCGCGCGTTCCCTCCTGCGTGAAGCCCATCATGGAGCCGATGCGGGCGACGGGCGACTACATCACGCGCCGCGGCCGCTCCTCCAATGCCGGGCTCGCGGAAGGTCCGCTGCTGGTCGTCGATGCCCTGAAGCTTCCCGAAGCCGAGCGCGACAAGCTGCTGCACACGGTCTTCGTCGAGAACAAGAGCGGCATGGCCAGGATGTCGGTCGGTCACCGGCAGGTTGCCGAAACCATGCAATCCAAGTTCGCTCCGCTCGAGAAGTACTATCTGGGCGTGCAGGGAAAATGGGGACCGACCTTCGAGGCGCGCCTGATCAGCGCCGGCTTCAGGCGCGGCATCCCCGAGAACTACTCGCCGACGTCGTTCCTGATCAACACGCTGCTGCCCGCCAACAACTCCAAGCGCACGATGGACTACGTCGCCACCATCCTCATCGAGTAGCGCTCGCCATGGGGTCCATGCGGGCTCCGGCTGATTGGTTCGTCACCCACCGTGCAGGCGGGGATCCACGCGTCGACACGGGCATGACACCCCGCGAAGGGCCAATCGCCCGGATGTGATATCGGACCCCTTGCGCCGGCGCCGGAGATTGCGGCAAACGCTGTGCGAGGGGGCAACCCCTTGCCAGGTTGGAACGGATGCATCCCATGGATCGCCGCCAGCTCATCAAGGCCGGCCTGGCTCTGCCGCTCGCCGGGGTGGGAGCGCGCGCGGCTCCGGCCAAGACGCCGATCTACATCGGCGACATGCACTACCACCTGTTCTTTCAGGGCCGCGCGCCTGCCGCGAGCAATCCGCTGGCCCGAAACATGGCGGAGGGCAACGCGACCCTGGTCGCGTGGTCGCTGGTCGGCGACCTGCTGTGGATGGGCGCCTCGCCGCGGGGCTTCGTGCAGAAAAGCGTGCCGAAACCCGGCGAGCCCGAGGCGTGGTTCAAGCGCGAGCTTGCCCGCATCAAGAACCACCTCGCCGAGCAGAACCTGAAGATCGCGCTCACGCCTGCCGACATCGACGCAGCCGTCAAGGGCGAGCCGCGTGTGGTCCTCTCGGTCGAGGGCGCAAGCTTCCTCGACGATGGCATGGGCCGGCTGCAAGCCGCCTATGACGAAGGTGTCCGCCACATCCAGCTCGTCCATTACATCCGCAACACCATCGGCGACTTCCAGACCGAGAATCCCGTGCACGCCGGCCTTTCCGCCGCCGGCAAAAAGGTCGTCGAGGAGTGCAACCGCCTCGGCATCCTGGTCGACCTCGCCCACTGCGCGCCTCAGGCTGTGGCGCAAGCGCTCGAGATCTCGAAGACACCGGTGGTCTGGTCGCACAGCTCCGTGACGCGCGCCCGCAAACCGGACTGGACGTTCCCCGCCTGGCAGGCCCGCCAGTTGAGCCTCGAGGGCGCCAGGGCACTTGCGGCCAAGGGCGGTGTGGTAGGCCTATGGGCCTTGCGCATCGACGTCGGCCCGTCGATTGCGGCCTACGGCGACCGGCTCGCGGAAATGGCGGAGTGGCTGGGCGAGGATCACGTCGCCTTCGGCACCGACATGAACGGCCTGCTCGGGCCCGTGCTTTCCAACTACGCCGACGTGCGCCGCGTGGTCGAGCATTGGGAACGGCGCGGCATGAGCGAGGCGCGAATGCGCAAGCTCGCCATCGAGAACTACGCCCGCGTCCTGCGCACGGCCATGGCCGGCCGCCAAGCTTGAGCGGTGGCGCGAATCTTTGCCGACTGTTTTTCTGGGGAAACTGACGGCCGGGCTTGGCCCGTGGTCTACCTGCACGCGAAATCTATTCGCTTGCGGAGACTGGAATGCTGAGCAACTTCGAAATCGCGCTTTACGGCTTCGTCGCCGTGCTGCTGCCGCTGGCGGCGTTCGCGCTGATCACCGGAGCGCGGCCGGAGAACACGTGGCTCTCCAAGTACTACAAGGTAGAGAAATACCTCCACCCCTGCGGCAACCTCTTCCTGCTGACGGTTTGCGCCAACGCCATCAGCAAGCTCGCCCTCCACTTCGGCTTCATCGATGCGGCCACGAGCGACCGCCTCGCTCCCTTCATCGGCGTGCCGTTCTTCGTGCTGCTGGTCGCGTTCCTCGTCTTGTGGATCAGGGCATATCTGAAGGTGCGTCGCACCGGCAACGGCGCCACCACCGCCTGAGCCGACATTGCCCGCGCCCGCGCCGGCGCTATCTCCCGGCTGCAGCGTAGAGGGGCGTGCTCAGATACTTGATCCCGGAGTCGCACATCACGGTGAGGATCGTTGCATCCTTGCCGAGCCGTCTGCCGAGGGCGATGGCCGCAACCAGGTTCGCACCCGTCGACGTCCCCGCAAACAGGGCATCGGAACGGGCAAGCTTGCGCGCCATGGCCATGGCCTCGTCGGTCGAGACGGTGGCGATCTCGTCGGCAATCGAGGAGCGCCATAAGGGCACGACGAAGCCGGCTCCGACGCCTTCGATCCTGTGGACCCCTGTTGGCCCTCCCGAGAGGACAGCAGATTCCTTCGGCTCCACCGCAACGACGTGAATGCTGGGCTTCCTTCGCCTCAGTCCCTCGGCGATCCCGCGAATGCTCGCCGCGGTTCCCGTGCTCTGCACGAAGGCATCGATGCGGCCGCCCGTCTGCTCCCAGATCTCGTCCGCCATCGCATGGTAGGCGATGAGCTGATCGGTGTTGTTGAGCTGATCGGTCCAAAAGGCCCCGGTTTGCTCCGCGATCCGGCGTGCGGCCTCGACCATGTCGCGTGTGAGCGCCGCATCCATTCCGCCGCCGGCGCTGGGGATGATCGTCAGCTCGGCGCCGAGTGCCGCCATGTGGTTGCGCTTCTCCGCACTGAATGCGTCGGATGTCACGATGCTCAGAGGATAGCCGCGCGCGGCGCACACGAGCGCAAGTGAAACACCGGTGCTGCCGCCGGTGTATTCGACGACCCGGCCGCCGGGCCCGAGACGTCCGCTCCTCTCGCCTGCCTCGATCATGGCGAGCGCCATGCGGTCCTTCATGCTCGCCGTCGGATTTGCGCTCTCGATCTTGATCAGTATCCGCGCGCAGCCCTCTGGGACGATGCGGTTGAGCTCGAGCAGCGGCGTGCTGCCGATCCCCAGCAGCACGGATGCGTCGATGCGTGATCCCCTGCCGTCCCCGCTCTCCTGTCCCGCCATGGTCGACATTTCGCGTTCTTGCATGTATCCACATAACGTGCCGGGCGGTGTGGCTGACGGAGACGGGAACGCGCCGCCTGGAGGCGGCAATTCCCGTCTGGCGCCGCGCCCATGCCGCGCTCTGTGAGATCATCGACCCTT
>Ga0111539_10012610_pt1 | contig 10589 bp, 8 predicted proteins | sample RhiMethybrSRZTD1_FD_79667 | JGI IMG/M metagenome (GOLD analysis project Ga0111539, IMG submission 79667) | Populus rhizosphere microbial communities from Tennessee, USA - Rhizosphere MetaG P. TD hybrid SRZTD1 (version 2) (version 2) | ecosystem: Host-associated > Plants > Roots > Rhizosphere >... | reverse complement strand
TCGGCGCCTTCGCGTTGTTCGAGCGGGCCGCCAGTCAGGCTGACGTTCCGATCAGCGCGGCGTGCGAGCCATGGGACTCGGTGTCGAGCGAAGCGGCGGAGCGTCTGGTTGTCGATTCCAGCGATGCCGCCGCGCGGCAGCTTGGCGACGCCGTCTTCCGGCTGCGGCGGGCGGCATCGCTGGAATCGGCAACCAGCCGCGCCACCGCTTCGCTCGACACCGAGTCCCATGGCTCGCACGCCGCGCTGATCGGAACGTCAGCCTGACTGGCGGCCCGCTCGAACAACGCGAAGGCGCCGATGACCGCGATGACGATGAGACCGGCCGACGCGTAGGCCGTTGTCGACCGAGAGGCACGCCGTCTGGTTGCCGGCGCGTCAGGGGAGCCGAGTGGCGGACTTCCGGTCTGCTGCATGAATTTTCTCCATGACGTGCCCCAGCCCCCGGTGTCCTGTTTGTCCGACGTCAGTCGGGCCGCCCGGATGCACGGTTCAAACGCACCCAGGCCTTCCAATCATCTCCTGGCTCAAGCTAAAGCTTCGCAACCGCGCCGGCAGTGCCGTCGCAACGTTCCAAAAACCCGGCTGGTCGATTCGTGTGTCCGGCGGATTACCGCAGGACGACGACAGGCGTTCCGACTTTCACGCGATCGTACAGATCGACCACGTCCTCATTGAGCATGCGGATGCAGCCCGAGGAGACGGCCTGGCCGATCGTCTCCGGCTCGTTCGAGCCGTGGATGCGGTAGAGGGAGGCGCCGAGATACATGGCGCGCGCCCCGAGCGGATTCTCCGGCCCGCCGGCCATGTAGCGCGGCAGGTCGGGACGGCGCTGGATCATCTCGGCGGGCGGGATCCAGTCAGGCCATTCCTGCTTGCGCGAGATCGTCTGGGTGCCGGCCCATTCGAACCCGGCGCGGCCGACGCCGATGCCGTATTTCACCGCCTTGTGGCCAGGCAGCACGTAGTAGAGGCGGCGCTCTGCCGTGTTCACCACAACGGTCCCGGCGGCGTAACCGCTGGCGAAGTTGACGATCTGCCGCCCGATGCGGGTGCTGGCCGGCCGGCTGGGCTCAGGCGCATACGCATAGGCTGCGGCGCCCGGCGGCTCGTAGTAAGGCACGTTGACGGACTGCGCCGGCTGCGCGCCGAAAATCCCGCCGAACAGGTCTCCCAGCGGATTGGCGGCCGCGGCCGTGAGCGTGACACAAGCAAATGCGCTGGCGACGAGCGCCGTAGTGACGGAGCGACGCATGACAGGCCTCCGAATCCTAGCGTTTCAAACCAGTCGTGCCGGCCAAGCTGGCCGATCGTGGCGTTGATTACCGGCTCAGCGCTGAGCCAGATCGGTCACCGGCAGGCGCGCCAGCTCTGACGTGTTCGCGTCGATCCGGCGCTCGATCGTGATCACCCGCCGCACCTTGCGCACCGGGCTTCCGTCAACCGAAACCAGGCACTGCTGCGACAGATAAGGCCAGTCCTGGCGCGAGCAGGTTTCCGACAACGGCATGCGGTCGTTCTTGCCGGCATCGGCGGCCGGCTGTTGGTTCATCTTCTGCGTCGTGAATGACGTTATCGATACCGGCGTGAACATCTCATGACTCGCCGGAAAGCGCTGAGCCACTTGCGCGGCGGCCGAGTCTTCGGCGCGCGAACCCGTGACGGCCAACGCGGCCACGACACCGGCGGATAGCAACGCGGACAGAGCGACCATGCTCTTGTTGATGGCGAACATCGACCCTCTCCCTTGGCTCCTCGATGGAGCACTCTTGATGTCACCGACGCTATCGCCCCGACCTTTCCGTACTTTTACGAGGGCAGTGCAAAATGGTTTCGCCGCCGCTGCTGTGTTTCGCGGCGGTGTGAGGGAAGTAACAAAAGGGAGGACTATGTTTCGTCGCGCAGCAGGGGATGAAACAAATTGCTCTGGTTTGAACTTCATCGATCAATGTCGCCTGCATCGCGAGTCATCACCCCCCTCCCTGTCCTCCACAAGGGGGGAGGGAACCGGAGGAAGGCTCTGCTCAACGCCATGCACGCAGTCGCTGAGAGGGGCGCAATGGAGGAGAGACAACGACGTTCGCGACCTCTCGTCCGCATGCCGTCGCGATGCCGAAGGTGAGCGCCACAACGTTCCCTCCCCCCTTGTGGGGGAGGGACAGGGAGGGGGGTTCGATTAGTGTGAGGCTACCGATGCCACGGTCACCGCTCCCGCCCATCGGGCGAGAACACGTAGCCGGCGCCGCGCACCGTGCGGATGATCGACGGGTGATCGGGATCGGGCTCGATCTTGCGGCGGATGCGCGTGATGCGCACGTCGATGGCGCGGTCGAACGCTTCCGGGTCGCGCGCATTGGCGAGGTCGAGCAGCCGCTCGCGCGAGAGCACGCGCTTCGGATTGTCGGCGAACGCCTTGAGCAACGTAAACTCGGACGTGGTCAGCGGATGCTCGTTACCGTCGTCGTCGCGCAGCACGTGGGCGTCGAGGTCGAGCCATTTGGTGCCGAAGCGCACCGTCCGCGCGGCCGGGCCTTCCGCGGCAGCGGGCGCCCCGGGCGCCGCCGCCTGGCTGCGGCGAAGCACCGAGCGGATGCGTGCCACCAGCTCGCGCAGCTCGCACGGCTTGGCGAGATAGTCGTCGGCGCCGAGCTCCAGCCCGACGACGCGGTCGATGGCGCTCGCCGTGGCGGTCAGCATGATGATCGGCACGCGCGAATGCGTCTTGAGATCGCGCACGATCGACAGGCCGTCTTCCTCCGGCATGTTGAGGTCGAGCACGATGAGATCGGCAGCCGCCTTCTTGAGCACTTCGCGCAAGGCGGCGCCGCCATCGCATTGGCTCACCTGAAAGCCGTGCGTGCTGAGATATTCGCCCACCATCTCGCGGGTCGAGGCCTCGTCGTCGACGACGACGATATGCGGAACGTGGCTCATGCGGCGCGCTCTGGCTGCAAGGGCAATGCCATGGTGAACGTGGTGCCGCCGCCGGCCCCCTGGCTTTCGGCGGTTACCTGGCCGCCGTGCAGCTCGACGATGCGCTTGACGATGGAGAGACCGAGGCCGGTCGAGCTTTCGCCGGCCGTCGGCTTGGCGGAAAGGCGCTGGAAGCGGCCGAACAGCCGCGACATGTCCTCCGGCGAGAGGCCCGGGCCATTGTCGCTGACGCGCACCAGCGCGTCATCGTCGACACGCGCCACCGAAATGCCGATACGTCCACCGATGGGCGAGTATTTGACGGCGTTGCTGACCAGATTATCGATAGCTTCGCGCAGACGATCGGGGTCGCCGCTCACGGCGAGGTGTTCCGGCGCGTCGACCTCGATGCGCTGCTGCTTCTTTTCGAGCAGCGGGCGGCTCGCCTCGACGATTTCGCCGACCAGCTCGGGAATGTCGATCGGCTCGCGGCGGATGGTGATGTTGAGGGCATCCGCCATGGCCTCGGCCAGGAGGCTGTCGACCATGCCGATCAGGCGCTGCGCCGACTCTCGGATATGCTTGATCTGCGAGCCGAGCTTGTCGGCGGGCGGCGGCGTCACCTCGAGGAAATCCGCCATCATCTCGGCGCGGCCGCTGATCACGCCGAGCGGGTTCTTCAGGTCGTGCGCCACCTTGGAGAGGATCTCGCTCTTGAAGGCGTTGGCGCCGCGCAGCCGCTCCCATTGCGCCGACAGGCGGCGGTTGGCGACGGTGAGCTCGCGCGTGCGCTCCATGACGCGCTGCTCCAACCGGGCGTTCGCTTCCTGCAGCTGCTCGTAAAGGATGACGTTGTCGAAGGCGGCCGACAGCCGGCTGCAGAACACCTCCACCAGCGTGCGGTCGGTGTCCGAGAGATTCTTGGCGGCTTCGAGCAGCGCCACGATTTCGCGCCCGCTGCCGGTCTGCATGTAGAGAACCGAGCGCTCGGGCAGGAACTCGTGCTCGCGCCGAACGAAAGCCTCGCGCACCAGCTGGCGTAGCTCGGGCTTGAGCACGTCGACCTTGCTTAAGCCCGTGAACTGGCTGTAGCAGCCTGAGCCCGCCAGCACCGAAAAGCTTTCGCCGTTGTTGCCCTCGTCGCGCAGCACCAGGATGCCGGCGCATTCCACATTGAGCAGCGAGGCGATCTGGGTCAGCACGCCTTCGGCGAGCTGCTGCATCGAGCGGAAGTCGAACAATCTCGAGGCGGCATCGATGATGATCTCCAGCCCGCGCCGCGTCTCCACCATGCGCTGGATCTGCTGATAGCTGCGCAGCGCCGCCGTCATGGCGGTGAACAGCCGATCGGCGGTGAGTTCGGTCTTCGCCTTGTAGTCGTTGATGTCGTAGTCGACGATGACGCGCCGCTCCGGCGCCTGGCCGGGCTGGCCGGTGCGCAGGATGATGCGCACGGTCTCGTTCTTAAGCTCCTCGCGGATGAAGCCGACCAGGTCGAGCCCGGCGGAATCGGTTTCCATCACGACGTCGAGCAGCACGACCGCGATGTCCGGATGGTTGCGCAGGAGATGGCGTCCCTCGTCGGCCGAATAGGCCGACAGGATGTCGAGCTTCTGGCCGTTGAGGACGTAGTCGTAGAGGGCATAGCGGGTGCCGTCGTGAACCGCGGTATCGTCGTCGATGACGGCAACCTTCCACGGCGCCCCATAGTGTACGCCTATGACCGGCTCATCATCCTCGATCAGGGTCAGAAGGTCGTTATCGTTGGACATTTTCGTTAGTTCCGATCACCCGGCGGCCTGTCCCGCCTCGGGTTCCTGACGCGGCGCCGACAGGGGAAGCGTTATGCGGAATGTGGTGCCGCGCCATGGCGCTGACGAGACCATGATTCGGCCGCCTAGGCGACGGGTCACCAGGTTATAGACGATATGCAGGCCAAGCCCGGTTCCGCCTTCGCTGCGGCGGGTGGTGAAGAACGGGTCGAAGGCGCGCCGCTGCACCTCCTCGGTCATGCCCTTGCCGTCATCGTAGAAGTTGATTTCCACTTGGCTGCCAATCTGACGTGCCTCGATGTGGATCGTGCCTTCCGGCACGCCATCGAAGCCGTGCTTCACGGCATTGAGGAACAGGTTGGTGAGCACCTGGCCGTAATGGCCCGGGTAGCTGTCCATGACGATCCCTTCGGGGATCTCCGTCACCAGCTCGATATGTGACTTCTTCAAGCCCGGCCGCAGGCTGGTCAGGATCTGCTCGGTGGAATGCCTTAAGTCGAACTGGCGGCGTTCGGCATGGCTGCGGTCGACCGCCACCTGCTTGAACGACTGGATCAGCTCGCCGGCGCGCTGCAGATTGGCGACCAGCTGATTGGCGGCCTCGCGATTGCCCTCAATGAATTCCTTGAGCCGTGAGCGCCGCATCTGACCCTGATCGAGCTCGGCGCCAAAATTCTCGCAGCGGCGCGCCAGGCTGGACGCCACCGTCATGCTGATGCCGACCGGATTGTTGACCTCGTGCGCCACGCCGGCGACGAGGCCGCCGAGTGCGGCGAGCTTTTCCGCCTCGATCAGGCTCTCCTGGGTGTTGCGCAGCTCGGTGAGCGCCTGCTCGGCGCGCTCCTTGGAGGCGCGCAGCTCTTCCTCGGCCTGACGCTTGGCGATGGCATTCTCGCGGAACACCTCGATGGCACGCGCCATGTCGCCGATCTCGTCGCGCGCCTTCAGGCCGCGCAGCCGGCTCTCGTAGAAGCCAGCCACGATGGCGTGCATGGCGCCCATGAGCTCGCGCAAGGGCGACGAGATGCTGCGCGTGATCGCCACCCCGACCATCACGATGAGGGTGAGGAATACCAGCGCGACGATCGCCACCTTCTTGTAGACGCCGGCGAGCGTGCGGTCGAAGCGCTCCTGCGCCAGCCGTTCGCGCAGCCGCATCTGCGCCGACAGCTGGTCGATGGCCGTGGCCATGGCGCCCTGGTTGCCGTCGATCGCCTCGCGCAAGAGGCGCGCCTGGTTGGTGAAATTGATCGTGAGGTTGCTCAGCCCCTGGCGCAGGATCTGCACGTGCTCGCGCAGCTTGGCCAGCGCCGCCCGTTGCAGATCGTTGTCGGCGAGGTCGAGCATCACTGGAATCGTGCGCTCGATGGTCTCGAGGTTCTTGTTGGCGTCGTCGACCGCCGACGAGGCGAGCGACAGGTAGTAGGCATTGGCCGCCACCACTGTCGCCGAGAAGGCCTCGCGCGACTTGCTCAGCGACGGCCAGATCAGGGCGTCGCGCGAGCCTGACGCGCCGTCGATGATGGCGTAGAGCCCGGCAATGTCGCGGGCGGGTTTGAGCACTTCGTTTTCGTAGGTGCGGGCGATGCGCGCCTGCGTCGCCCGCAGGTCGCCGAAGCCGGCGAGAAATTTTTCCGTCGCCTCGACCAGGCCCTCGACCGAGCCGGCCAGCATGGGATCGACCGAGGCGCGGTTGCGCAACGTGGTCAGCAGTGCCTCGCGCAGCAGCGTGATCTCGGCGAACACTTCCGGGTTCGGCTGGTTGAAGTAGCGATGGATGAGGTTCTGCAGCCGCCCCGCCTCGCTCTCCAGGAGTGCCAAGAGGCGGTCGGAATCGCGCACCTGCCGCACATCCGTCCAGGCGGTGCTGAGGCTCTGGGCGCCGTCCCAGATCAGGGCGGCCAGGATGACGGCGACCGCCGTGTTGAGTGCCGCGATGAGGAAAATGCGCCAGCGGATCGGCAGCTTGCGGATCAGCCCCTCGATGCCGAGCGAGCTCACCCGCGGGGCGCGCCCACCGTCCGCGCGGTCGTGGCGGTCGGCCGGCGCGTGCGGCAAAGCCTGTCTTTGCTCCAAGGCAACCACCAGGACGGCTCACTTCACTTGGCGGATCCGCTCGACGAGCCGGCTGAGCTTCTGGTCGGCCAGCACGCCGCGATAGATGTCGGACATGGCATCCATGAACGGCTTTTTCTCGAACTCCGTGATGATGACGGTCCCGGCCTTGCGCGCCTGGTCGCGGGCGCGCTCCTCCCACGCCTTCCATTGCTGGCGCATGAACCTACCCGACTCCTCGGCGGCGGCGCGAAAAATCTTTTGCTCCCCCGGTTCCAGACTGTCCCAGGCCTTGCGCGACATCACCAGAACCTCAGGGCTCATGGTGTGCTCGGTCGCCGTGTAGTAGCGCGCTGCCGTGTAATGGTTGGTGGTGACATAGGACGGCCAATTGTTCTCGGCACCGTCGATCAGCTTCGTGGTCAGGCCCGTGAGGACCTGGCCATAGGGCATCGCCACCGGCTCGGCGCCCAGTGCCTTGATCATGGCCAGCATAAGATCGGATTGCTGCACGCGAATGCGCAGGCCTTTCAGATCGGCAAGAGCGTTGATCGGCCGCGCGCTGTTGTAGATCGAGCGCGCGCCGGAATCGTAGAAAGCCAGCCCGATGAAGCCGTAGGGCTCGAAGCTCTTGAGCACGTCCGCCCCGATCTCGCCGTCGAGCACGTGGTACAAGTGATCCATCGAGCGGAACAGGAACGGCAGCGCCAGCACGTTGGCTTCCGGAACGTAGCTGCCGATCGGCGCCACGTTGGTGCGGTTGAGGTCGATGGCGCCGACCCGCGTCTGCTCGATGGTCTCCTTCTCCTCGCCCAGTTGACGCGAATGGAAGACCCGGATGCGGTGGCGGCCGGCGGTCCGCTCGTTGACCAGCTGGTCCATGAATACCAGGGCCTGGACGGTCGGGTAGTCCTCGGTCTGGGTGTCGGCGGCGCGGAAGTCGCGCGCCGTTGCCGGCGCCGCCAGGGCGATCCCCATGGCAGCGACGAAGACAGCCAGGAACATGGGGCATTTCAATGGGTTGAACGACACCCTCGTGGCTCCCCGAGATGTCAAGCGCGCTTGACCGTGCCATCATAGCAACATTGCGGCCCATCGGCCTCTGTTTCGTTATCTGAATGTCGCCTCATGGCTAAGGCCTATGCCCTCAACGGCGGATTCGGTCTCGACCGGCTGGCGCCAGTGGACTGGCCGGTGCCGGCGCCGCCGCAAAACCACGTGCGTATCGCCGTGGAGGCGGTCAGCCTCAACCGCCGCGATCTGCTGCTGATCGAGGGCCAATATGCGCCGCGCCTGCGATTTCCGGCGATCCCGGGCTCCGATGCGGCCGGCCGGGTGACGGAACGCGGGCCGGGCGCGACCCGGTTCGCCGAGGGCGACCGGGTGGTGGCGCACATGTTTCCCGACTGGCTGGCCGGGGCGCCGACCTCCGAGGCGCTGCGCTCCGCCCTCGGCGGCCCGGTCCGCCAGGGCACGCTTGTTACCGACATGGTGCTGCCAGAAGCCGCGCTGTTGCCGGTGCCGGAGTTTCTCACCGCGCCGGAAGCGGCGACGCTGCCGTGCGCCGCGCTCGCCGCCTGGACGGCGGTAAAGAAATTCGGCGCGACCGGTCCCGGCCGCAGCGTCCTCGTCCAGGGCACCGGCGGCGTGTCCATCTTTGCCCTGCAGTTCGCAAAGCTGCTCGGCGCCACCGTGGTGGCGACCTCGTCGAGCGACGAGAAGCTCGCGCGCTTGCGCGCGCTCGGCGCCGACGCCGTGATCAATTACCGCGCCGATCCCAACTGGGCCGAAGCCGCCAAGGAGCACGTCGGCGGCGCGTTCGATCTTGTGATCGACGTGGTCGGCGACCTCGAGACGTCGATCCGGGTGGTGCGCCCCGGCGGCATGGTGGCGGTCATCGGCGTCCTGTCCGGCCGCAAGGCCGAGATCACGCTGCCGCTGGTGGTCATGCGGCAGGTGGCGCTCCAGGGCGTGACCTGCGGCTCGCGCGCGGATTTTGCCGACATGCTCTCCGCCATCGCGGCGGCAAAGCTGAACCCGGTGATCTCGCACACGTTCCCGTTCGCGCGCGTCCACGACGCGTTCAAGGCGATGCGCGACGGCAGCCACTTCGGCAAGATTGTCGTCGAGATGCTTTAGCGCGGCGCAGCGCGCCCTACCTGCAAGTTGCGTCGAGCAGTCGCCCAAAGGCGTACGCGACTGTCCTTGCTGGCTGCATCTCATTTAAGATACCCATGCTGACTGCAGCACGGCGGCCACCAGGCCGCGGTGTCGGGCCGCCGATGAAGTGGCGGCCGCCAACACATCGAGGGGCAGCAGATGACCCAATTTCCAGCATTGTTCCGTCGTCACCTGATACCGGTCGCCATGGCCGGCACGCTCGCGCTGGCTGCGGGCCCGGCGGCGGCGCAGCAGAAAACCATCAAGATCGGCTTCGTCAGCACGTTCAGCGGGCCCACGGCCGTGATCGGCAACGACATGCGCAACTCGTTCGAGCTCGCGCTCGACCATCTCGGCCGCAAGATGGGCGGGCTTCCGGTCGAGGCGATCTACGAGGACGACCAGCAGAAGCCGGAGGTCGGCAAGCAGAAGACCGACAAGCTGATCGAATCCGACAAGGTGGATTTCATCGTCGGCTATATCTGGTCGAACGTGCTGCTCGCGTCGCTAAAGTCGGCCGTGGACAGCAAGACGTTCTTGATCACGTCCAATGCCGGGCCGTCGCAGCTCGCGGGCGAATTGTGCTCGCCCTACGTCTTTTCGACTTCATGGCAGAATGATCAGACGCCGCAGGCCATGGGACTCTATATGAACCAGAAGGGCGTCAAGACCGCGTTCCTCATCGGCCCCAACTACGCCGCCGGCAAGGACATGCTGGCCGGCGTCGCCTCGACGTTCAAAGGCCAGGTGATCGGCCAGGAATTGACCAAGTGGCCCGACCAGCTCGACTTCTCGGCGGAACTGTCGAAGGCGCGCGCCGCCAAGCCCGACGCGATCTTCGTGTTCTATCCCGGCGCCGCCGGCGTGCAGTTCCTCACGCAATATGCGCAGGCCGGCCTGAAGGGCCAGATCCCGCTCTACACGGCGTTCACGATCGATGAAACCACGTTGCCGCGGCAAAAAGATCTCGCCCTCGGCGTGCCGGGCGCGCAGCAATGGGTGAACGACCTGCCCAACGAGCAGAACAAGAAATTCGTCGCCGACTACATCAAGAAGCATCCGGGCGCGCGCCCGTCGTTCTACGGTGCGCAGAGCTATGATGCCGCCAACCTCGTCAACAGCGCCGTGGTGGCCGTGAAGGGCGACACCAGCAAGAAGGACGAGATGCGCCGCGAGATGGAGAAGGCCAACTTCAAATCGGTGCGCGGCAACTTCAAGTACGGCAAGAACCACATGCCGATTCAGAATTTCTATCTGCAGGACGTGGTCAAGGATGCCGAGGGCAACTTCGTGCTGAAGACCGTGGCCACCATCGTGCAGAACGACCAGGATCGCTTCCACGACAAGTGCCCGATGAAGTAGACGCCGGACAGCCGGCGGACGACGGATAGAGCGCCGGTCGGCATCCGTCGTCTGTCATCCGTCCGCTGTCGTCCGAGCCATGATCTATTTCATCGAACAATGCCTCAACGGCGTGCAGCTCGGCATGCTGCTGTTCCTGCTGGCGGCCGGGCTCACGCTCATTTTCGGCATCATGGATCTGGTGAACCTGGCGCATGGGTCGCTGTACATGCTCGGCGCCTATTTCGCCGCCACGCTCGTCGCCTGGACCGACAGTTTTCTTCTCGGGGTGCCGCTGGCGCTTGCCGCGACGCTGGTGATCGGCATGGCGGTCGAGGTGATCGCCATG
>Ga0111539_10012609_pt1 | contig 10589 bp, 6 predicted proteins | sample RhiMethybrSRZTD1_FD_79667 | JGI IMG/M metagenome (GOLD analysis project Ga0111539, IMG submission 79667) | Populus rhizosphere microbial communities from Tennessee, USA - Rhizosphere MetaG P. TD hybrid SRZTD1 (version 2) (version 2) | ecosystem: Host-associated > Plants > Roots > Rhizosphere >... | reverse complement strand
CGAGCAGTTGCCGCACCTTCCTGCTCGTGGCGTTCATCTTGCGTCCTAGCAACGGAACGGCGCCGCGCATCGCCGGGTCGGCAAGGGCGCCCAGGCGCACCACCCAGTTGGGCAGCACCCGCGTCGGGACCTTGCGGGCAGACGTGCCCATCCGCTGCCGTAGCACCTTCGCAACCTCAATCAGCCAGAGGCTGTCGCCGGAGATCGCGATGAAACGCTCGCCCTTGGCCCGTGGATGTGTCATCGCGCGCAGGTGCAGGTCCGCCACGTCGCGCACGTCGACGAAGCCGCAGTTGATTTTCGGACAACCGGGCTGCCCCTCCATCAAGTTCTTAATCAGGCGGATGGAGTGTGAATAGTCCGCGCCCAGCACGGGACCGAGAACCGCCGTCGGATTGACCGCGGACAGTTCCAGTTCGCCGCCTTCGCGGGCAATAAAATCCCAGGCCGCTCGTTCGGAGAGGGTTTTGGATTTCTGATAGAGCCAGACGTCGCCGGCCGTCAGGTCGCTCCAATCTGTTTCGTCGAACGGCCGGTCCATCTCTCTGTGTCCCGCACAGACCGCGCCGAAAGCCGAGGTCAGCACCACGCGTTGCACCCGCGCGTCTCGCGCCGCGCGCAACACCCGCAGGTTCCCGTCGACAGCCGGCCTGACCCAATCCTCTTCGCTGGTATGCTCGCCTGTCGGTGTGGGGGAGGCGCCATGCAGCACGTAGGTGCATCCGGCGGCGGCCTCAGCCCAGCCCTGGTCGGCGCTCAGATCGGCGGCGACGAACGACAACCGGTCGCCGGGCTCCGCGCCCCCGGCCTTCAGGTGCTGGCGCACTTCGGCTTCCCGTCCCGGTGAGCGCACAGTCGTGCGCACGCGATGCCCGGCCCCCAGCAGGGCGAGGATGCAGTGCTGGGCGATGAATCCGGTGCCACCGGTGACGAGCACGGTTGGCTCCGCGTTCGAGGAATTCATGTGGCTCCTCCGCCCTGCCAGGCCGGGAAGATCCCGGACTTCGTCGGGCATGTCTACACATGTATACATGATTTGAGGTTTGATGTCTACGGCTGTAGACTTAACCTTGATGAAGAAAACCGCCAAGGTCACTCCCGGCGTTCCCGCGCATGCCCGCCGCCGCAACGCCGCCAGCACCCGCGAGGCGATTCTGACCTCAGCCCGCCGAGCTTTCGCCCAATCCGGCTACGCAGGCGCTGGCGTGCGCGAGATCGCCGCCGGCGCCGGTGTCACCGCGATGTTGGTCAACCGCTATTTCGGCTCCAAGGAACAGCTGTTCGCCGAAGTGGTCGAGCAGACCATGACCAGCGGCAGCATCATCGCGGGCGGCATCATGGACGCGCCCGAGCCCGGCAAAGCGCTGGCGCTGGCGCTGGTGAAGATGACCCGTGCTGGCGCGGTCCCGCTCGACGGCTTCTTGATTTCCATCCACTCCGCCTCCAGTCCGGGCGCCGCGACCATCGGCCGCGAGCAGATCGAAGCACACCACCTTAGGACCGTCGCCAAGGCGCTCGACGGCAAGCTCGCCCGCGAACGCGCCGCGCTGCTGCTGGCGATGATTTCCGGGTTTCAAGTGATGCGGCAGATGATCGGTCTGTCGGCGCTGGCGAAGGCGAAGGAAGCCGATCTAGCTGCGTTGCTGGCGCGGGTGTTCGATACGTTGATCGAACCGAACTAGCGGCGCTGGCCTGGGGGGTTCACGCGTTTGCGGGCCGAATCTCCTCGACCGGTCACACGTGTTCACGGTGAGCGGTCGTGTTGATGATCTGCGGCTTGCTCCGCCGTTAAACCCGTGTAGTCGAGCCAACGTCGATTGATGAACTCGGCGCGACCATCCGGAAGCGCGGTCCAGGCCAAGCCTGGAAGCGCATCGATGAGATGACTGAGTTCGAATAGCATGTCACTCGGAGCGGATCGTGGTCGGTACCCCCGAAATCCCCTGGCAACGCCCATCCATGGAACACTGCCACCGAAATTTTATTTGGCCTGAGACCACCGCTGCACGTGTTTCAGATGACGTGCGAAACCAGCGCCTGCGCGATGGCGGCCTAGCTGGAGCGACGCCCCTTGGCCAAATCGGTCGATCGAGGAAGATGTTGGAAAAACGCCTTGCTCCGAATTCGAATCCCCGCGCAGAGAGTGGGAATTCGAACGGGCTGGGCTGGATCAGGCGGCCACGATGCACTAGTCTCCCATCTCGCTGGGCCCAGATGTCGTCAGGACACTGACGTCTGAAGCTAGCTGACCACGCCTGAGGGGCGACAACATGTTCAGGAGGAAGACGATGAAGAACAGCGCACTGAACGTTCTGCTTGCGGCGGCGGTTCTGATTCCCCTGGCGGTCTACGCCCAGCCCAGGCCGGGAAACCCGACGACCGCTACCGTCATCACCAAGGCTGAGATCGACAAGATCAGCGCCACCCTGCAATCGCAGCGGACGCGTGACGAGAATGCCAGGGTTGTCGATATCGGCGACGGCTGGAGCATGGAGTTGGGCATCATTCATCGCGCCTCCACCCGGACCCCGCCGCCCGCCCCTGCCGCCGCGGCGGGCAATGCGCAGGCAGCGGCGCAAATCATCCCTTGCGGAGAACGCATGGCCACGCCGCCGGCGGACGCGATTCCGGGCGCCATCACCCATGACAACCAGACTGAAGGCTATTACATCGTCTCGGGCGGCGGCACGGCGTTCATCGATGGCAAGGTCGTGAATGGCCGGAAGAGCACGGCCAACCCCGACGGCGGACCCAACGGTCCGGGCTGCGGCGGCCTGGCGGTTGGCGCACGCAAGATCGAGTTGAAGGTCGGTGACGTGCTGATCGTCCCGCCGGGCGTCATCCATGGCTGGGCCGACATTCCCGATCATGTGGACTATCTCAGCTTCCGTCCGTCGCATGGCGTGATGAAGAACGGCTGGGTGAACCCCACCATCGCCTCGAAGTAACGCTTCGACGGGTATGGCTCGTAGAAGACTTCTTCCCGCGATCGTCGCGGTGGGCCTTGCGGTGGCTGGCGCCGCGGCCCAGCAACCGCGCCCGCGTATTCCGCCGACCGGCGCGATCAAGAAGGTGGCCGACAACCTGTACGTGATTCCCGGTGCCGGCGGAAACACGACGGTGTTCGTGACGCAGGGCGGCGTCGTGCTCGTCGACACCAAGCTCCCCAACAACGGCGACGCGATCTTGACTCAAGTGCGCACCGTCACCGACCGGCCGGTGTCGACGATCGTCAACACGCACTCGCACCCGGATCACATCGGCAGCAACGACTACTTCCCGGCGTCGGTCGAGGTCGTCACACACGAGAACACACGGAAGTGGATGTCGGCCAACCCGCGGGTGGCGTCGAACCCGGTGGCGATGCCGGACCGGACGTTCACCAATCGGATGACGCTCGGGAGCGGCGACGATCGGATCGAGCTGTATTACTTCGGGGCCGGTCACACCGATGGCGACGCGTTCATCGTCTTTCCCGCCCGTCGCGCGATGGCCGCCGGAGACATCTTCGCGTGGAAGATGGCGCCGCTCATCGATCCGGTGGCGGGCGGCAGCGTGCTGGCGCTGCCCGGCACGCTCGAGAAGGCGGTGAAGGGAATCCCGAACGTCGACACGGTGATCGAAGGCCACGGCGACGTCAACACCTGGCAGGGATTCCGCGACTACGTGCAGTTCAATCGAGCGCTGGTCGATGCAGCGAGAACGGGTGTGGGGAAGAAGACCGCCGAGGAGATCGCCGCCGAGCTGAAGCCGAAATTCCCGGCCTTCACGAAAGAGGAGCTGCTGACGGACATGGAGTACGGCGGCACGCCGTTGTCGCGCGCCGTGATCAACGTGAACGTTGCGTTCCAGGAGCTGGGGAAGCGCTGAGGGCGCGCAGCATCCCGGTGATGGTCGCTCTGGCGATCGTGCTGGCGCTGGCAATCGCGGCAGGCAGCGGCTGCCGCGAACGCCGACCGGCCGACCACGATCAACCAGCGCCGAACGACGAAGGTCGGCGGTCGCGTGCCGACCCCTGGTTCGTCGACGCCGCGTCGCAGTCGGGTCTGACTTTCACGCATTTCAACGGTATGTCCGGCGAGTTCTACTACCCCGAGATCATGCCGCCCGGCGTCGCGCTGTTCGACTACGACAACGACGGCGACCTCGACGTCTTCATCGTCCAGGGGCGGATGCTCGGCGACAAGCCGCTCGACCGCGCGTTCTTCCGCCCCGGCGATCCCACGTCGCTCCGCAGTCGCCTGTTCCGGAACGATCTGCAGGCGGAGGCCTCCGGCAGCCGCACGCTGCGCTTCACGGACGTGACGGGGGCGAGCGGTCTGAACGCCGCGGGCTACGGCATGGGCGCGGCGGCCGGCGACTTCGACAACGACGGCTGCGTCGATCTCTACGTGACCGCTCTCGGACCCAATCAGTTGTTCCGCAACAACTGCGACGGCACCTTCACCGATGTGACGAAGCGGAGCGGGACCGAGAGCCGCGGGTGGAGCGTATCAGCCGCGTTCGTGGACGTCGACCGGGACGGCTGGCTCGATTTGTTCGTCGGCCATTACGTGAACTACACCATTGCCGGCAACATCAGCTGCAGCGGCCCGACCGGAGCGCCCGACTACTGTCCGCCCGAGGTCTACAGGGCGCAGTCGAGCCGGCTCTATCGCAACAATCACGACGGCACGTTCGGTGATGTCACCTCCGCCGCCGGAATGGCCGGGCAGTTCGGGCCGGCGCTCGGCGTGGCGACCGCCGATTTCGACGGCGACGGCTGGATCGATCTCTACGTCGCCAACGATGGTCAGCCGAACCAGCTCTGGACCAACCAGCGCAACGGCGCGTTCAGGAACACGGCGCTCCTCGCGGGCGCGGCGCTGGGGTCGGCGGGCGAGGCCAAATCGAGCATGGGTGTCGACGCCGGCGACTTCGACAACGACGGCGACGAAGATGTGTTCATCAGCGAGTTGACCGGACAGGGCGTCGACCTCTTCGTGAACGACGGGACCGGCGTCTTCGACGAGCGCAGTGCGCAAACCGGTGCGCGCCTGGCGAGCCTGCCGTTCACCGGCTTCGGCACGGCCTGGCTCGACGTCGACAACGACGGCTGGCTCGATGTGTTGATGGTCAACGGCGCGGTGACGCAGAACGTCGGCGCGGCGTCGCCGAACGATCGGTTCCCGCTTCGACAACGGAAGCTGCTGCTGCGCAATCTCGGGAGCGGCCGCTTCGAGGATGCCACCGCACGCGCGCCGGTTCTCGAGATGCCGGAAGTCAGCCGGGGCGCCGCGTTCGGCGACATCGACAACGACGGCGACACCGACGTCGTCGTCGGCAACGCGAGCGGACCGGTGCGGCTGCTCGTCAACACCGTCGGCGAGCGGAAACACTGGCTGGGCCTCCGGTTGATCAGCGCGCCGCCGGGGCGCGACCTGGTTGGCGCGCGCGCCACGGTTTTCCGCGCCGACGGACGAACGATCTGGCGGCGCGCGCGAGCCGATGGCAGCTACGCGTCGGCGAACGATCCGCGCGTGCTGGTCGGCCTCGGCGATTCGACGGCGGCGCCGCGCGTGCGCGTGCAGTGGCCCGACGGGCGGCTCGAAGAGTGGAGCGCCGTCGCGCCGGATCGGTACACGACGCTCGTCTTCGGCACCGGTACCTCGGTCACGGAGCAAGCCCACCGATGAAACCTCGCGGCGGGCGTCGAACGGGGGTCACGCCGATTCTGGCGGTTCCGATCCTCGCGCTGTTGTCAGGCCTCGCCTGCTCGAGACGCGCACAGGAGGCCGCTTCGCTCCGACCGATTCCACAGCCCGATCTCTCGCGGGCCTCGGCATCGGTCAAGGCGCAGCTGCAAGGTGCGTATGCGTCGCTGACGCTGACCACTGAGGATCGAGACGCGAACACTCCGCCGCGCTCGGATGCGTACGGACGGCTGGGCATGCTCCTCATGGCCGCCGCATTCCTGGACGAGGCCGAAGCGTGTTTCCTCAATGCGGAATCGCTTGCGCCCCGCGAGTTGCGATGGCCGTACTACCTCGGGCATCTCTACAAGACCAGAGGCGCGACCGAGAAATCGGCCGCCGCGTTCGAGCGCGCACTCGAGACAACGCCCGACGACCCGACAACACTGGTCTGGCTCGGCGACGCCTACCTCGATCAGGGGCGGCCTGATGCCGCCATCCGAGTTCTCGAGCGGGCGGTCGCGCGGCAGCCGCAGTCGGCCGCCGCGCTGTTCCGGCTCGCACGGGCGTCCCTTGCGAAGAAGGAGTCCGCGCGCGCGATCGGGCAGCTCGAGCAGGCGCTGGCGCTCGATCGCAGCGCCGCGCCCGCGATCCACTATCAACTGGCAGCGGCCTACCGGCAGCTCGGCGATCTGGCACAAGCCGATCGCCACGTTCGGCAGCGAGGACCAGGCGATGTACGTCCGCCGGATCCGTTGATGCAGGAGCTCGAGAGCGTGTTGGAGAGCGCGATCGCGTACGAGGTCCGCGGCGGAAGGGCCTTGGACGCGCGCGACTGGCCGGCGGCGGCCGCCGATTTCCGTAAAGGGATTGCGCTGGCGCCGAACGAGCCGTCGCTGCACCACAAGCTCGGCACGGCGCTGTTCCTGAGCGGCGACGCGCGCGGCGCGCGCGAGGAATTCGAAGCGGCGCTTCGGCTATCGCCGGCATTCGTCAAGGCGCACTACAGCCTCGGCGTGCTGCTGGGATCGAGCGGGCACCCGGATCAAGCTCTCGAACATCTGGCAGCCGCCGTGAAACAGGATCCAACCGACGTCGACGCGCGCCTGCGCCTCGCCGACTTGTTGCGGATGAATGGACGGCCGTCCGAGGCGATCGCGCACTACCGCGAGGCGGCGAATCTGGATGCGCGCACGATCGACGCGCCGCTGGGAACGGTGATGGCGCTCGTTACGCTCGGTCGATACGCGGAGGCGCGCGACCGATTGCGCGACCTGATGCCGCAGTATCCCGATCAGCCGCTGTTTGCGCACCTGCTCGTGCGCCTCCTGGCCGCGGCGCCGGACGATCGCGTCCGCGACGGCCGCGCGGCGGAGGCGCTGCTGCGCGGGCTGCTCGCGAAGGAACAACGGACCGGCGCGCTCGACGAACTGATGGCGATGACGATGGCGGAGCTGGGTCAGTTCGGCGAGGCCGCGGCCTGGCAGCGCGACGCGATCGCCGACGCCGAACGGGCGGGCAACGGCGAGCGCGCGCGACACCTGGCGCAGACCTTGTCGCTCTACGAACGGCAGCAGCCGTGCCGCACGCCGTGGCGAGCGGACGACCTGCCGATCTGATCCCTCCTACCAGGCGAATTCCGCGTTCAGGCGCATCACGCGCGGGTTCATGTACGCCAGCGGCGTTTGCCAGCCGGCGACATTTGGCACGTAGGTCGTGTTGTAGAAGAGCACCGTGTCGCTGTTCGCCAGGTTGTAGAGGTCGAGCCCCGCGGTGACGCGCTGGCCACCGATGCGGATGATCTTCTTGACGCTCAGGTCGATCTGTCGGTTACGGTCGGCGAACGAAGTGGCCCCGCCGTACAACGTGCCTGGAGTGATCAGGTTGACGTTGACGAATGGACCGCCGCTCATCGCGCGGCCGATTTGCTGCGCGATCGCGGTGCCGAACCCGTCCGTCGCGGTGAACGTCAGGTTCGCGGGCAGCGAACCGGCGAGCTGGTCGGTGCTGGCGTTGTTCGGGGTCCCGTTGAGGATCGAGCGGTCGCGATAGACGCCGCTGATCAGCACGTCGATTTTCGGGATGACGTAGGAGGCCAGGCCGTTGAACGACGTCTGGAACGGCGACTCGACGTGGCAGAACGGATTGAGCGTCCAGCTCACGCCCAACACCGTGTTCTCCGGAACCGCCGCACGGACCGCGCACCAGTCGTTGACCACTTTGCCGGTGCTCGTGCCGCCGGAGAAGGTGAAGCCTTTCACGTTGCGCACGTTGAAGGTCACGTCCACGCCGTTGAACACCCGCGTATCGTCGCCGACATCCTTCGTCGACCTGATCAGCAGATCCTGCGGACGCGCAAACGCCGCCGCGGTCAGGTTGTAGAGCGGCCCCACCTGGTAGCCGCCACCGCCCGGCAGGCGCGGGTCGCTCGGGACGTTCAGGTTGTACGCCGTCAGATCGTTCGGTCCGACGTTGAGATTGTCGGTCACGGTGCCGCCGGTCGTGAATTGCGTGAACGCCCGGCGGTAGTACCCGACTTCCACCGCCGCTTTCGGGAAGAGTTCCTGCTGGATCGACACGCCGTAGGCCCAGTCGGACGGGCGCACACCCCACCCGCTGCGCACGCCCTCGTCGAAGTTCGCGCCGACGAACTGGTTCGACCCGAACAGCAGGTTGTTGATCTGGCCGCAGGTGTCGATGCTGCCAGTGGTCGCCGGGCTCTGCGCCAGGGGGTTCGTCAGGTTGCAGTCCGGAGTGAAGTTGCCGTTGGTGTCGGTCCAGGTGCGGACCACATTGGGGTTGCCGAACCCCGCGGCGGCGCCGCCCGGGATGCGGAGCGAGGGGTTGGCGTTCGACAGCAGATTGCTGACGCTGGCGCCCTGCAGATACTTGCCGACGCTGACCTTCAGCGACGTCCTGCCGGTGCCGAAGACGTCGTAGGCCGCGCCGACGCGTGGCGTGATGTCGTTGTAGCCGGTGACGCCGTCGGTGCGCGGGAAGCTGACGCCGGGGAAAAACGTGCTCGCCGGCTGTGTGACCGCCGGGAACCAGCTCCACGGATGATCGTAGCGCAGCGCGCCCTGGAGCGTGAGCCGGTTGAACGTCCACTGATCCTGCGCGAAGAAGGACATCATCGCCGCGCGCGCGTTGTTGAAGTACGGGTTCGCGTACTCGGTCAGCGAAATCGGAACGCCGCGCGTGAAGGTGAACGCCAGGTTCTTGGTATTCACGTGCAATTCGCGGTCGTCGCGCCACCAGTTGCCCTGGTACCCGAACTTCATGCTGTGCGACCCGGTGACATACGAGGCGTTGAAGAACCAGTTGGCCCCGTCGGTCTGGTTGATCAGCCAGCTCTGCGAGCGGTAATTCACCAACCCGACCGTGCCTTGTGGGTTGATCACCGCCTGGTTTTCCGTCACGCGAATCAGGTCGCGCGTCGGATTCGGATCGAGCTCGCGGTTGCCCCACTGGTAGTAGGTGTTGCCGAGGCCGGCTTCGAGCAGCAGCCGGTTCGTGACCGGCGACGTCCAGCGCGCGGTCTGGACGCGTTGTGGTTTGTACTCGCCATGGCCGTCCGCTTCCGGAGTCGTCAGCTGCGGCGACGGCGAGCCGCTGAAGGATGCCGTGCCGGAGCATTTTCGGCACACGGGCTGTTCATCCCACGAGAAGGTGAACTTGTTCTTCTGCGACGCCTGCCAGGTGATGCGCGGCGTGTAGTTCTCCCACTGGCGGTCGTAGTAGGCCGGCTTGCTGAAATCCGGGGCGTAGGACCACTTCGTCGCGTCGCCCGCGTTGGTGTTGTAGTAGACGTTCAGGGTGTTGCGGCGCGATCCCTGCTGGCGGACGCTCATGAAGTACCACAGCTTGTCCTTCAGGATCGGGCCGCCGACCGCCGCGTTGAAGTCGTAGACGTGGTAGGTCGGGTTCGGTGCCCCCGCACCCCGCGCCTGCAGATCGGCGGAGTAGTTGTCCGACTGCATGTTTTTCGAGAAGCCGGATCCCGCGATCAGGCCGCTCACCCTGTTGCCGCCCTGCTTCGGCACGATGTTCATCTGCACGCCCGCGGTTTCGAACTCGCCGAGGCCCCCTGCCGTCATCACCGTGACTTCCACGGAGTTGCCGATGTCGGCCGTGAAGTTCGGCGGCTGGTTGCCACCCGGCGGATTGCTGATGTTCAGGCCTTCGACCGTGAGGCGCGACTCGATGCCGCGGCCGCCGTGCACGGGGAAGATCGCGAACACGGGGCCGGTGTTGACGTCGGTGATGTTCGGCTGCAGGCCCGGCACGGCGGTGAGCAGATAGCTGTAGCTGCGCACGCTGGGCAGGCTCCGCATCGTCTCGTTGTCGAGCGTGATGGCGCGCCGCGTGCTCTGCACGTCGACCACCGGCGACTCACCGGTGACGGTGACGGTCTCTGCGACGGTGCCGATCCGCATCTCCGCGTCGATCTTGACCACGCCGGTCCCCGAGACGATGACGTCGTCTCGCTTCAAGGTGGCGAACCCTGTGAGCGTGAACGCCACGGTGTAGGTGCCGGGCTGCAGGCTCTCGATCCGGTACTGCCCGGCGGCATCGGTCATCGCCGTGCGCGTTTTTTCAATCAGGACAGGGCTCGACGCTTCGATGGTGACGCCAGGCAGCACGGCCCCTGAAGGGTCCTTCACCGTGCCGGCGAGCGTCGTTTGCGCGAGCGCGGCCGCGGGCGTGAGCACGGACGCGGCCAGCACGAGCAGTCTCATCACACGCATCAACTCACCTCCGACAGGATTTGAAAGAGATGACGGCGCACGTATGAGCCGCGCCGCGAGGCGCGGAATGTAGGGCCCGATACTCTACCCGGAGACGACTCGCTGTAAAGAGGAATCGTGCGTGGCTTCGGCGACTTTTTGGGGCGTTTCGCCACGAAAGGCTCGCCTG
>Ga0111539_10012608_pt1 | contig 10590 bp, 9 predicted proteins | sample RhiMethybrSRZTD1_FD_79667 | JGI IMG/M metagenome (GOLD analysis project Ga0111539, IMG submission 79667) | Populus rhizosphere microbial communities from Tennessee, USA - Rhizosphere MetaG P. TD hybrid SRZTD1 (version 2) (version 2) | ecosystem: Host-associated > Plants > Roots > Rhizosphere >... | reverse complement strand
GGGTAGGCGAACGGGACCATACGCGCGGGTTGGAGCGGCGTGCTCGCGGGCAGGAACTCGCCCACCTTGCGGTCACCCACGCGGAACTCGACCTTCTGCACGCCCTGGTCGTCGCTCGCCGCGCCCTGCAGCGACAGGCTCGGCGTCTCGAGCACCGGCCCGCCGGGCTCGAAGAGCGCGAGCGCGGGCGGCTGGTTGGGCAGCCAGCGCGCGACGATCGCCTCGCCGGTGCGCCGTTCCGCCTCGGCGAGCTGCTCGCGCGCGTGCGGGTGGTTGGCGTCGAGCTGCAGCAGGGACTGCAGCGTCACCTGCGCTTCGGGGAAGCGGCCCGCGTTCAAGAGCTCCTGGGCGCTCGCCGCGCGCCGGTCGATCTCGGCGCGCAGCTCGCGCTGCAGCCGGAGCCGCTCGAGCGCCTGGCGCGCGCGCGCCAGCAGGTCTTTGGCCTCGAGGTTCGTGGGGTCGGCCGCGGCGTCGCTCAGCGGAGCGAGCGCGGCCTCGTACTGCCCGCCGTCGAAGAGCGCCTTGCCATCGGCGAGCTTCTTCTGGCGCTCTGTGCGGGTGCTGGAGGCGAGGATGCGCTCCTCGGCCACACGCCGCCCCTCGAGCGCGCGCGCGTTCCTGGGCGAGAGGTCGAGCGCTTCGTCGAACGCGACCTTGGCCTCGTTGTTCTTGCCGTCTTCGAGCAGGCGGTTCCCGTCGGCCAGGCGCTGCTCCAGCCGCTGCGCGCGGGCCGTCTGGTCCCTCGCCTCGGCCTGTGCCCTCTGCTGGCGCTGCTGCTCCTGCTGGACCGCCCGCAGCGTATCGGCGTCGAGGCTGCGGGCGAGCGCTTCGGCCTTCGCCAGCTCAGGCAGCGACTCGTCCCAAGAGCCCTTCTTGCCGAGCTCCTGCGCGCGCTCGAGGAGTCGCATCGCCTCGCCCTTCGCGCGCCGGGCGCGGCTCGCGGCCTCCCCGGCTTGCGCCGTGCCGCGGCGCTTGACCAGGTCGTCCATCAGCTCCGTCTTGCGGATCGCGCCCTGCTGCTCTTCGAGGTTGAAGGCCTCGGTGGCGCCCACGTAGTCCTGCTGCTCGAGCAGGCACACGCCGAGGTAGTAGTGCGGCAGATAGGGGATGAACCACGTGCCGTAGGTCTGGGCGTTCGTGCTCGAGACGCTGCGCAGGCGCAGCGCCTCCTTGATGTTCTTGACGCAGTCCGCCCAGCGCTGGTCGGGGATGTCGTGGTCCCGGGCCTGCAGGTAGTAGTCGTACCACTCGCGCGCCGCCCAGACCGTGCCCGCGAGAGCTACGGCGGCGACGACCAGCGTGACCCGGGATACGACGCGCACCCTACTTCTCGAACATCGCGGCGATGTAAGCCCCTCGCGCGGTCGCGGTGAACGGGTCGGCGGCCACGCGGACCTCGGCCACCTCGATCGGGAACGGCTTCGAGCGCAGCGTCCGCTCGAACAGCTCCTTGAAGCCCTTCGGCTTCGCGGTGCCGCCCGCCAGCACGATCGGCAGCGGGCGGTCGCTCTTCGGCAGCTTCTCGGCTCGCGAGATCGCCTTGCGCAGCGTGTCGACCAGCGACTCGATCAGGTCCTCGTAGTAGATGTGGAGCGCCTTCTCGAGCTTGTCCTTGGGCGCGCGCGAGAGCTCGAAGCCCTCCTCCTTGATCACCTTCACGCGCTGCGCGTGCTCGCCGACCGCCTCGCCGACCGAGCGGTCGATGAAGTCGCCCGCCTTCGGCAGCGAGACCATGATCGACGGGATCGACAGGAACGCGAGCGTGGCGTTGCACATGCCGCCGCCGCAGGAGATGCCGATGCCCGTGAAGTTGTGCTGCTCGAGCTCGGCGAAGATCACCGCCAGGCCCTCGTTGATCGCCATCGCCTTGTAGCCGAGCGAGGTGAAGTGCTGGCGCAGGCTCGCCTCGTGGTAGGTGAGCCCCGACTCGCGCCCGGGCGCCGCCGCCGGCACCGAGAACGCGAGCACCTCGTTCGACGAGCGCGGCTTCGGCACCAGGCTCTGCAGGATCGCCTCGAGCACCGGCCAGGCCTGCTTCTCCTTCGGGTTCAGCAGTCCGTCCGCCATCGGCCGCCGCGCCTCGGCGTTGAACATGTTCGCGAAGCGCTCGGTGGCCGAGCCGAAGATCACGATCTCGTCGCCGTCGCGGTAGTAGTGGATGTCGCTCTGCTGCTGGATCGTGCGCTCGGTGACCGGCGAGTAGGGCACGGGGATGAACGCGTTGAGCTGCGCCTGGCAGGCGACGTCCTTGCCGCCGCGCTTCGAGACCACGACCTTGCTGGTCCCCACGTCGATCCCGACCGGGTGCGAGCCGCCCTTCACCAGGTCCTCGATCTTGTCCGCGGACTCCTCCGGTGCTTTCCAGAGGTGGTCCTTGTTCTCCGCCATGTGGCTATCCTCCGCTTGCGGCGCGCGCGTCCCGCGCCGCGGCTTTCTCGGCTGTCTCAGCGTCCTTGGTCAGCTCGGCCAGCCAACGATCGTAGGTCCTGACCCGCTCCACGCGCACGGCTTCGATGTCCTGCCCCGACGCCGTCGCCTCGGAGGCGAGCGCCGCCTGGGCCGCGATCACGCCCGGCCACGGCTCTCCCAGAACCGCAAGGAAGCGCTCGTCGTACGAGAAGCCGAAGAGCTGCACCGCCGGCGAGGCCACCTGGTACTGGTCGGGCAGCGAGTAGGCCGCGAACGGGAAGCCGCGCGCCCAGTCGAGGTGATGCCCGATCAGGTGCTTCCTCGGGTTCACGCTCGCGAGCCCGTGCGTCACGCACATCTCGGGCGCGAGCGTCCACTTGTGGCGCAGGTAGTCGGTCAGGCTGCGGCCCGCCTCGAGCTGCGCGCGCGTGATCGGCAGCGCCGCGCCGCCCTCCCAGCGCGTCTCGTACGAGATCCCGATCGTGGCGCCGTTCAGGTTCAGGTAGAGCCGGCCGCCCGCGCCCCAGACCGACATCCCGGCGTGGTTCGCCTTGTCCTTCTCCTCGACCACGCGGTAGACGCGGCCGAAGCGGTCGATCAGGTAGTGGTAGACCTGGTTGCGCCGCAGGTAGCGCAGCAGGTCCTGGCTCGAGTCGCGCAGCTTCTGGTTGAAGGACTCCTCGAGCGGCCAGATGTCGCTCTCGGAGGTGTGGAAGACGATGCCGACCGGGCGGTCGAGCACCTCGGTGCCCATCCCGCCGTCCTTCGTGAACACGCGGTAGCGGCGCGCTTCGCCGCGCACCGCCCAGCTCGTGTCGATGCGCAGGCCGTTGCTGTAGAGCTCGAAGGCGGCGCCGGAGTCGACGAGCCAGATCCGCTCGGGCGTGCCGCCGCGCGGCGGGTCGAGCGCCGCCTGCGCGGTCGGCCGCGGCTGCGGCGCCGCGGCCGCGGGTGGCTTCGCCTCGGGTCCGTGCGCGCGCGGGTAGCTCGCGAGCGCGAGGCCGGCGGCGGCCATCACGAAGACAGCCGCGACGTTGAGCGTGCGCCGCGCGCGCCGCGGCAACGGCGGCCGCGTGCGGCGCGGCGGATCGAGGGCGCCCCACGGGTTGCGCGAGAAGAGCGGACGCGCCTCCTCGACGCCCGTCAGCCGGTACGCCACCCAGCGCAGCGGCGCGCCGGGAAGCGCTTGCAGGCGCTCGTCCAGCGTCTCGAAACGGTCGAGCGAACGCCGGATGAAGCGCAGCTTCTCCACAGGATCGCGGATCCTGCGCAGCTCGGCTTCGAGCGCCGCGAGCGGCCGGCGCCCGATGCGGGAGACGCGGCCCGGCTTCGCCTTCGGGACGTTCCTGGCCACCCGGGCCGCGGACGGCCTCGTCGCAACGGTGCGGCGCGGTGGCACAGCTGGCGGCAAACCTTTCTCCGACCGGGAATTATACGGTTCGGCCCTCGGGAGCCACAAGGCGGCTCCTCCGGGGCGGCCGGACACCGCCGCGTGCGGGGAGCCATCGCCAAAGAATAGAATCCCCTCGAGATGCCTGCGGAAGACCGCCCGGGATCGGACCGCCAGGGTCGCCGGGGCCCGAGGATGCCGGTCGACCTCACGGCCGTCGTCGGCGGCCGGCAGAAGAAGACCGCGCGCGCGCTCGACCTGAGCCTCGTCGGCTGCCTGCTGCGCACGGAGGCCGCGCTCGCGCGCGGGGCCGTGCTCGACGTGACGCTCGAGCTTCCGGACGGGCCGCTCCGCACGAAGGGGCGCGTCGCCGAGGCGTCGATCGACGGCGAAGCGCCGCCCGGCCCGCAGAGCTTCCTCGCGGGCGTCGAGTTCCTGTCGCTCGCCGCGAGCGACGAGACGCGGCTGCGGGCGTTCCTGGACGCCGAGATCAAGCGGAGGAGGGTTGAAAACCCGCCCCCTGCGTGACGCCGAGCCCCGCGAGCTGCGGCCGCTGCTCGACGAGGAGGCCGCGCTCTGGCATTCGGAGCTCGGCTGGGACTTCGCGGAGGTGCGGGCCGCCGTCTCCGGGGGGATCGAGCGCGGCAGCCTGCCCGGCCGCGTGGTCTCGGAGGGCAGCCGCGCGGTCGCCTACTGCTACTACATGGTGGACCCCGCGCGCGTGATCGTGGGCTCGATCTTCGCGACGCGCGCGATGCGCGGCCGCGGCCTCGAGGAGGAGCTGGTCGACGCGGTGATCGAGGACGCGCGCGCCGAGCGCGGGAGCGGGCGCGTCGAGTGCCAGACCCTTTTCTGCACGGCCAGAGGGGCCGACGCACGGTTCGCGAGCAAGGGCTTCGCCTCGCGCGCGCGCCACTACATGCGGCGCGGCCTCGAGGCCGCGGCCGCGGGGCACTCGGCGCTGGCCGCCGGGATCACGCTGCGGCCGCTCAAGCGCGAGGACCTGACGGCCGCCGCCGAGATCGTCTACAAGAGCCACCGCGACAGCGTCGACGCCGCTCTCAACATGACCTACGCGACTCCCTCGACCTGCCGCGCCTTCGTCGAGACGCTCGTGGTGCGCTCGGGCTGCGGCCCCTTCGACGCTTCGGCCTCGCGCCTCGCCGTCGGGCCGTGGGGGCCGGTCGGGGTGCTGATCGCGAGCCGGCTGTCGCGCAGCAACGGCCACGTCTGCCAGGTGTCGGTGAGCCCCGAGGCCCAGGGCCGCGGGCTGGGCGCGGCGCTCGTCAACGTCGCGCTCGGCTCGTTTCGCGAGCAGGGCCTCGCGAGCGCGACGCTCTCGGTGACCGCGTCGAACGAGCGGGCGCACCGGCTCTACGAGCGGCTCGGGTTCAGCGTGCAGCGCGCGTTCGCCGCGCACGCGTGGGCGCGGCCGCCCGCGGCGATCGAGCTGAGCGCGTGAGCCTCGCGGCGCTCCTGGTCGCTGCGGCGCTCGCCCCGACTTCGGGCGTGGTGGTGCTGCCGCCGACCGGCCCGGGCGGAAGCGCTCCGGGGTGGATCGGCGCCGCGGTCGAGGAGACGCTGCCGCGCGCGCTCCAGCGCGCCGGCGCTCCCGCGCTCGCCGCGAGCGACAGGCGGCGGGTCCTGGAGGCGCTGGGCATCTCGGGGCCGGTCGCGAGCCACGCGACGGGGATCCGCGTGGCGGAAGCCGTCGGGGCGCGCCTGCTCGTCTTCGGCTCCTGGGACCTCGCCGGGACGGAGCTCACGATCACCCTGCGCCCGCTCGACACCGTAGCGGCCGCGCTCGGCACCGAGCTCAAGGCCGCGGGGCCGCTCGACAGCCTCGGCCGGCTGATCGAGGGGCTCGCCCGGAACCTCGCCGGCGTCTCCGCGCCGAAGCCGCGCGAGGAGCCGGTGCTCGCGGCGGCGGCCGTGCCGTTCGCGGCGCTGCGCGCGCTCGGCGAGGCGCTCATCGCCCGCGACGCCGAGACGCGGATCCAGGGCCTGCGCCGCGCGCTCGCCGTCCACCCGCGCTACCCCGACGCGACGCTCGTGCTCGCGCGGCTGCTCTACGACACCGGGCGCTTCGCCGACGCGCGCGAGGCGCTCGCGACGCTGCCGCCCGGTCCGCCCTTCGCGCGCGAGGCGCGGTTTCTCGACGGCGCCTGCCTGCTGGGGCTCGGGCGCGCGGAGGACGCGGACGTCCTCTACGCGGATCTCGCGGCGCAGGACCCGACCGCGGGCGTGCTCGCGAACCGGGCGGTCGCGCGCCTGCGGCTGATGCCCGCAGCCTCGGGCGCGTCGACGCTGCTGCGCCAGGCGCTCGACCGCTCGCCGTACGCCGCGGACCTGCCGTTCGCCCTCGGCTGGGCGCTCTTCGTGGAGGGCGACTTCGAAGGCGCGCTCACCTGGCTGCGGACCGCCGTGCGCTACGCGCCGGGGGACGCCAAGGCCCGCATCGCGCTGAGCTGGGCGCTCCGCCGCTCGAATCTCGCGGAGGAGGCCGACGAGCAGTGGCGCGCCGCGGCCGCGCTCGACGCGTCGCTCGAGGCGCAGAGGCTCGGCGGCCCGGCGCAGCGGCTCGAGCGCGTGCTGCCCTCCGAGGCCGCGCTCGTGATCGACGCGGCCCGCGCGCAGGACGCGCGCGGAGAGGCACGTCGAGGCAACGGGACGCGCTGAGCCGGCTGCTATCATGGGTTCATGAGCCTCGCATCGCTCGGGCTCGCCCTCCTGCTCGCGCAGTCGGCCCCGCGCACGCCGGCGCCGGCTGCGGCGCCCGCGCCCGCGCCCGCCGCCACGCCCCGCCCGAAGGCGCCCGCCGGCTTGAGCTGGGAGGACGCCGACCAGGTCGCCGAGACGGTGGCGCGCCTCGAGCGCCGGCTGAAGGCCGGCAAGCCGGCGTCGCGCGAGCCGATCACCGTGAGCGAGCGCCAGGTCAACTCCTACGTCGCGCTCGCGCTCGGCTCGAAGCTGCCGGCCTCGGTTTCCGGCCTCAGCTTCCGCTTCGAGCCCGAGCGCCTCGCCGCGAGCGGCATGCTCGACCTCGACGCGGTGAAGGAGAAGCTGCCGAAGACCGGCGCGAGCACGCTGCTGTCGTTCCTCGGCGGCACGGTGCCCGTCACGGTCAAGGGCCGTTTCCAGGGGGTTTCGGGCCAGGGCCAGGTCGTGGTCGAGGAGGCGGCCGTCAACGGGATCTCGCTGCCGCCGTCGGTGCTTGCGCAGATCGTGGCGCAGGCGACTCGCAGCTCGAAGCAGCCCGCGGGCTTCGACCTGCTCGCACCGTTCCCGCTGCCGTGGACCGCGCGCAGCGTCCGGCTCGAGGCCGGCCGCGCGGTCGTGGAGTTCGCGCAGGAGGCGGCGCGCTAGCTGCGGGCCGCCGGCCGACGCGCTACCGCGTCAGCGTCGCGACGAAGGTGCCGGACTCTCGCTGCGGACCGAAGTTGACGATCCAGAAGCGGTGCTTGTCCCCGGCCGAGACGCCGAACGAGACGCGCTCGGGCTTGGTGGTCCCGCTGTCCGCCTTCGTCTTGTAGGCGCAGCGCTCGGCCGCGAACATGTCGGGCGTGCACGTCACGGCGGTCACGTAGATGTCCACGTCGTCGCTCGCGAACGTCCATTCGACCGCCGCATCGAGCGTTCCGCTGCCGCTGCCGGTGATCTCGATGTCGACGGCGGCGGCGTCGAGCGGCTCGAGCGCCCAGCCCTGCTCGGTGATCGTCGTGCGCGTGGGCTGGCCGCCGCCGGTCACGGGGTTCCCATTGTTGGTCCCGCCACCCCCGCCCCCGCCGCAGCTCGGGAGGACGAGCGCGGACACGAAGAGCGCGGCCAGCCGAAGCCCTCTACCTGCTCCGATGCGCTGCATGATCACCACCCCCGCCCATCCTGGCGCGCACGGGCGCGCACAACCTCTTCGACGGACGCGCCGCGCCCGATTCCGTCGCGGCCCACGCCCGGACCCGGCCTCGCCGCGCGGCGTGGCAAGATCGGCGGCGAGTGGATCTCGAGCAGCCCGTCCAGTTCGTGAAGGGCGTCGGGCCGCAGCGCGCGGAGGCGCTCGCGAAGCTCGGGGTGCTCACCGCGCTCGACCTGCTGCTGCACCTGCCGATGCGCTACGAGGACCGGCGCCAGTTCGTGCGCGTCGCCGAGCTCAAGCCCGGCATGCGCGTCGCGGTCTCGGGCAAAGTCACGGTCGCGGGGCTTCGGCGCGCGCGGCGGCTCTCGATCTACGAGCTGCGGCTCGACGACGGCACCGGCCGGCTGCTGAAGGCGATCTTCTTCAACCAGCCGTTCCTGAAGGACGTGCTCAACGCCGGCAAGCGCGTCGTGCTCTTCGGGCTCGTCGAGCGCGACGCCATGGCGTCGCGGCTGCTCGTGATGCGCTCGCCGCAGTACGAGATCGTCGAGGCCGACGAGCACGGGGGCATCCACACGGGGCGGCTGGTCCCGGTTTACGAGAAGCTCGGGCCTCTCACGGTGAAGCCGCTGCGGCGCGTGCTCGCGCAGCTCTCGGAGCAGGTTCCCGGCGACCTGCCCGACCCGCTGCCGCCCGAGGTCCGCGACCGGCTCTCGGTGATCGGGCGTGCCGAGGCGCTGCGGCGCGTGCACCGGCCGGGGGACGACGACACGCTCGACGCGCTCAACCGCTTCCGCTCTCCCGGCCACCTGCGGCTGATCCTCGAGGAGCTGCTGCTGTTCCAGCTCGGGCTCGCGCGGCGCAGGAGCGGCGTGCGGGCCGAGCGCAAGCGCGCCGCGTTCTCCGTCACGGACGCCGCGCGCGAGGCGGTGAAGCGCATCCTGCCGTTTCCGCTGACGGGCGCCCAGCGGCGGGTGCTGCAGGAGATCGCCTCCGACCTGGCCTCGCCGCATCCCATGAACCGGCTGGTGCAGGGCGACGTCGGGGCGGGGAAGACCATGGTCGCGCTGCTCGCGATGGTGGTGGTGGTCGAGAACGGCCACCAGGCGGCGTTCATGGCGCCCACCGAGATCCTGGCCGAGCAGCACTTCCTGACGCTCAAGCGCCTGGTCGCGCGCTGCCCGTACCGCGTCGAGCTGCTGAGCGCGTCGGTCAAGGGCCGCGAGCGCAAGGAAGCCCTCGCCCGGATCGCCTCCGGCGAGGCGCAGATCGTGGTGGGCACCCACGCGCTCATCCAGGAGGGTGTGAGCTTCGCGCGGCTAGGGCTCGCGGTCGCGGACGAGCAGCACCGCTTCGGGGTGCTGCAGCGCGACGAGCTGCGCAAGAAGGGCTACGAGGCCGACGTGCTGGTGATGACGGCGACGCCGATCCCGCGCACGCTCGCGCTCACCGCCTACGGCGACCTCGAGGTGTCGGTGGTGGACGAGAAGCCCCCCGGCCGGATGCCGATCCGCACCGAGCTGCGCCAGGCCTCCGAGCGGCGCGCCGTGCTCGAGCTCGTGCGGAGGACGGCCGCCGAAGGGCGCCAGGCCTACGTCGTCTACCCGCTGGTCGAGGAGTCCGAGAAGCTCGAGGACGTCAAGGCGGCGACCGAGGCCCGCGAGGAGTGGGCGGCGGCGCTACCGGACCTGCGCGTGGGGCTGCTGCACGGGCGCATGAAGAGCGCCGAGAAGGAAGCCGCGATGGGAGAGTTCGCGCGCGGCGCGATCCAGGTGCTCGTGGCCACGACCGTGATCGAGGTCGGCGTCGACGTGCGCAACGCGACGCTCATGGTGATCGAGCACGCCGAGCGCTTCGGGCTCGCCCAGCTGCACCAGCTGCGCGGACGCGTCGGCCGTGGCAGCGCGGCCTCGACCTGCGTGCTGCTGGCCTACGGCCGGCTCAGCGACGTGGCGCGCGCTCGGCTCGACGTGATGGTCGAGACGGAGGACGGCTTCGTGATCGCGGAGCGGGACCTCGAGCTGCGGGGGCCGGGCGACTTCTTCGGCACCCGCCAGTGGGGGCTGCCGAGCCTCAGGGTCGCCAACCTGATCCGCGACCGCGACCTGATGGAGCGCGCGCGAGTCGAAGCCTTCCGGATCGCCGAGGAAAAAAGCCTGCCGCCCGCGCTCGAGCAGTTCTTCGGCGCGGGCGGCTGGGAGCGTCGCTTCGGTCTCGCGCGCGTCGGCTGACGCGCCGGGATCAGCCGTTGAACGTGACGGTGTGCGTGTGCTTGCCGCCGGTGCAGGTCTTCTCGAACCGCGAGCCCGAGCGGATCATCACGACCTCGCTCGCGGTCAGCGAAAGCATGTGCGAGTGGCTGGCCGTCCCTTGGATGTCGAGGTCCAGGTCGCCGCCGGCGCCGAGCTGTGCCGCGGTGACCGTCGCGGCGTGCCCGTGGTTCGACGAGATCTCGCCCGCCTTGTCCGTCAGGGGCGGGCTGCTCGCCGCGGGGCTTCCGCCGCCTCCGCACCCGCTCAGGGTGATCGTCGCTCCTCCCAGGAGCAGGAGCGCCGCTTCCGCCGTGAACTCGCGTCGATTCATGTCATGCCTCCCAAGGCCACACGCCGCACAGGGGAGCAATCGGCGGGCCAACGCTCGGGCCGGGTATCTTCTTGATGCTCAAGCGCGTGCAAATTGTTAGCGGCTGGTAGCCGCGTGTCCGAGGGCCTCGCGACGGCCGCCAACCGGACACTGAGGTATCGTGCGCGGGTGTCCCGGATCATCGGCGGAGCGGGCAAAGGACGGCGCCTGAAGACGGCGGCGGGAGAGACGACGCGGCCGACCGGCGCCCGCGTGCGGCAGACGCTCTTCGACATCCTCGCGCCGCGTATCGAAGGTGCGCGCTTCCTGGACGCTTTTGCCGGTAGCGGCGGCGTCGGGCTCGAAGCGCTTTCGC
>Ga0111539_10012607_pt1 | contig 10591 bp, 8 predicted proteins | sample RhiMethybrSRZTD1_FD_79667 | JGI IMG/M metagenome (GOLD analysis project Ga0111539, IMG submission 79667) | Populus rhizosphere microbial communities from Tennessee, USA - Rhizosphere MetaG P. TD hybrid SRZTD1 (version 2) (version 2) | ecosystem: Host-associated > Plants > Roots > Rhizosphere >... | reverse complement strand
GCGCTCGTGACCAACCCATCGGTCCTGCTCATGGACGAGCCGACCGAGGGCCTGGCGCCCGTGGTCGTCGAGGCGCTCGCCGCCGTGCTGGCGCGGCTCTCCGCCGAGGGCTCGCTCTCGATCGTGCTGGTCGAGCAGAACAGCCGGGTGGCGCTCGCGTTCTCCGCCCGCACCGTGGTCATGGACAAGGGGCGCATCGTCTACGACGGCGCCTCGGCGGCCCTCGCCGCCGATCCCGAACGCCTCGCCAAGCTCATCGGCGTGGAGTAGTCTCTCGGCACGCTTCTATCGATCAATAGGCGCCTCGGTCGGCGGGGTCCCAGCCCCGCGACGACCTGCGGCGCGCACAGCGGGAGGAAGGTCATGGGTCTTCTGGACGGCAAGGTCGCGGTCGTGACGGGGGCAGGGAGCGGCATAGGGCGCGGCGTGGCGCTGGGCCTGGCGGCCGCGGGCACCAGCGTCGTGGTCAACGACTACGGCGTGACCGTCGACGGGCGCGATCCGTCGAGCGCGCGCGCGATGGCGGTCGTCAAGGAGATCGAGGCCCAGGGCGGCCGCGCGGTCGCGAACGCCGACAGCGTCGCGACGATGGCCGGCGGCCAGGGGATGATCGACGCCGCGCTCAATACCTTCGGCGACCTGCACATCGTCGTCTGCTGCGCCGGCATCCTGAAGGAGCGCATGATCTTCAACATGACGGAAGAAGAGTGGGACAGCGTTATCGCCGTCCACCTCAAGGGCCACTTCACAGTCATGCGCCCGGCCACCCGCCACATGCGCGAGCGCCGCTACGGGCGGATCATCACCTTCACGTCCACCGCCGGGCTCGAGGGCAGCCCCGGCCAGCCGAACTACTCGGCGGCCAAGGAAGGCATCGTGGGGCTGACGCGCTCCACGGCTCTCGCGATGGCGAAATACGGTGTGACCGTGAACTGCATCTCGCCGACGGCCGAGACGCGCATGACCGAGCGGCTTCCCGACACGCGCCGGGCGCAGGCGGCCGCGCCGCCGGAGGCGATCGCGCCGGTCGTGGCGTTCCTCGCGAGCGATCGGGCGTCGCACGTGACCGGCCAGATCCTGCACGTTCGCGGTAACCAGGTGTCGCTCTGGTCGCATCCGGTGCAGGTCCGCGCCATCACGCGGCAGGAAGGCTGGACACCGGAAGCAATCGCCGACGTCTACGACGGCGCGCTGGGCCAGGACCGTCTGCGGCGCATGGACGCGCTCAAGATCACCTGGCCGCCGGCGACCGGCTCGTAGCGGCCGGATCGCGCCGGCCGGCGCGGGCGTCAGTCGCCCCAGGCGCGGAGGCAATCGATCGCGTCGGCGCGACCGAGGTCGACGAGGCGAGCTAATTCCTCCGGCTCGAATTCGAGCGGCCGCACGCGAAGCGGTGCTGACGGCGCGAGCATCTGCACGTCCACGCCGGGGTGGGTGAGGCGCGCCAGCTCGACATCGCGCCGGATCTGATGGAGCATCGCGGTCTCGACGGCCGCGTCGAGCGCGCTTCGCATGGTCGTCGGCGGCGCGGTCGGCTCTCCGGACGCGTAGCTCACCACCACCAGAGCCCGGCTCACCGTCGTCGCCCGGAGCGCCTCGATCACCGGCGCCCGGCTCGTGAGGCCGCCGTCGACGAGGATCGCGCCGTCGACCTCGACCGCGGGAAACGCGCCGGGGACGGCCGCCGCCGCCATGAGCGCGTCCACCGTCACTGTCTGGTTATCGAAGGCGCGCGTTTCCTTCCGGACGAGATCGGTGGCAGTCACCAGGAGCCGCACGGGCGAGCTCCGCACACGCTCGAGGTCGAGTGAGGTCGAGATCAGGTCGCGGAGCGGCTGCGGGTCCAGGAGCGAGCTCGACCCGTTCACCGCCAGCAGCGTCAGCCAGCCCGGAAGCAGACCCGCGAAGAAGATCGGCGCTCGGATCGAGTAGACCTGGTCGCGTCGAATCGATCGCCACATGGTTTCGAGCCGGTCGGTACGGCCCGCGACCAGCATCGCGGCGCTGAGCGCGCCGGCCGACGAGCCGGCGGCGATGCGCAGGGAAACTCGGCGCTCGGCGAGCACGGCGACCACTCCCGCCTCGTAGGCGCCCTTGGCGCCGCCGCCGGACAGGATGACGGCGGTCGGAGCTTGCACGCCCCCGAGGGATCGCGTGCACTCCGCAAGCGCGGCTGACGGCGTGCACCAGACCGCCACGATCAGGGACACGGCGGCCCACGCTCTCATCGTCGCTCTTAGGGCAGGAGCATCTCGGTCAGCGCGCGGATGTCTTCCAGGGTGTCGATCTCGGCCACGGCATCGACGACCTTGCGCGCCTGAGCGTCGCCGAGAACCGGGGAGGTCAGCGCGAGGAACTTCGCGGTGATCTCCTCGCGCGGCACCGGGCTCAGCGCGTCGCCGCGGACGACTGTCGTCGATTCCTCGAGCGTTCGCCCGTCGCGCAGCACGATCCGGACGCGCGCGGTGGGAGCGTCGACGAGACGCGGGGACATAGCTGGATCGGTCGAGATCACCACCCGCCGGGCGAGATCGCGAACGCGCGAGTCGGACAGCGCCGTCTCGTCGAACGCCGACGGATCGGTCCGGCCCAGCACGATCGACGCTGCGACGGCCCAGGGAATGGAAAACCGGGCGGCCAGCGAGCTCGTCGGCGCGGGCTCGCTCATGCGGACCGCGAAGGGGATAGTGACGACCTCGACCTTCCCGACGGCGGCGGCCTCGAGGCGGTGAACGCGGCGGAGCTCCATCACCGCATCGAGGGCGAAGTGGTTGAAGCGGCAGCACGCGTGTAGCTTGAAGTAGTTCTGCTCGATGCGGTAGCGCTCGCGATCGGCGCCGGGGCGCGCAAGCGCGTCCACGCCCGCGACGGCGGCCGACTCGTCGAACGCGTCGGCCAGGAGCGTGCCGTACACGTCGGACGGCGCGTCGTCGAGCCCTGTGAAGCCGCAGCGCTGGAGGTCGACGGCGAGCATCCCCTGAAAGGCCGACCGGCCCGGGTACAGGTTGCGGATCGTCGCGCCCTCGAGCGCGGGGCTCCACGTGTTGGCCGGGCTCATCGAGGCCGCCAGGTTGATGATCGCGCGGACCCGCTCGGCGGGCGCCTCGTCGAGCCTCGCGACGGCGGCCGCGGTGCTGATCGTTCCCCACGTCCCGTGCGAGTGGACGTTCGCCCGCACCGTGGTGGCGCCGCCGATCCGCGAGCCGACCTCGTAGCCGGCGACCAGGCTCTCCAGCAGCCGCCGGCCGGCGAGCCCGCGGTCTTCGGCGACGGCGAGCGCTCCGGGAACGACGTGGATCGCGGGATGGCCGCCGCCGAGGCGGTTGCCCTCATCGACCTCGAGTGCGACACCGGCCGCCGCGTTCGTCAGCGCCGCCCAGAACGGGTCGGCCTTGGCGCGCTGACCGATGAGCGTCGCTGTGCCCTGAGCCGTGCGCGCGGCGGCCAGTCGAGCCAGCTCGACGTTCTCGGACTCGGCGCTGCCGGCAACGATCGCGCCGAGCGTGTCGAGCAGCACGAGCTTGGCGGCGGCCACCGTGGGAGCCGGCAGGGTGTCCAGGCGCGTCGCGGCGACGAGGGCCGCGAGCCGATCCAGGTAATCCACGGCGTGCCCGTCAGGCGACGGCGCCGGCGATCGGCGGCGTCGGGCCGCGCCGGGGCAGGAAGCGCCCGTAGCCGGGCTTCTGCTCCAGCTCGCCCGCCGGGTTCAGCATGACCTGGCCGCGCACGAGCGTCATCCAGGCACGCCCGCGAACTCTCCAGTCCTCGTACGGCGTGAAGCCGGCGATGCCGAGATGCTGCGCCTGCTTGATGGTCCACTCGGGCGCCGGATCCCAGATCGTCAGGTCGGCGTCGGCGCCCGGGCGAATCACGCCCTTCCTGGGCCAGAGCCCGAACGTGCGCGCCGGATTCTCCGCGAGCACGCGCGCCATCCAGGTGACCGGCAGCCCGCGCTTCACCACGCCTTCGTTCCAGGCGAGCGGCACGAGCGTCTCGAGGGACGGGGCGCCGAACGGAATGGGCTTGCCCGCCGCGTCGACGAAGATGTTCGTCCGCCCCGGCTCCTTCGCCGCCGGTACGCGCGGCGAATGGTCGCTGGCGAGATTCGCGATGTAGCCCTGCGCCGAGCCTTGCCAGAGCGCTTCGCGATCCGGCCCCCCGGCCGGACGTAGCGGCGGGCCTATCTTGGCGAACGGGCCGAGGCGCTCCATCTCCTTGTCGGTGAGCAAGAGGTACTGCGGACAAGTCTCGCACCACACCTTCTGCCCCTCAGCCTGGGCGCGCTTGATGCGCTCGAGGCCGAGCTTCGTGGAGAGGTGCACGACGTACACCGGACACCCGGTGAGGCGCCCGATGAGGATCGCGCGGTTGATCGCCTCTTCCTCCGTCCAGTCCGGGCAGGTCGGCGGAAAGTCGGTCGGCGCGGTGCGGCCCTCGGCGATCGCCTTGTCCTCGAGGTAGCAGAGCACATCCCCGTTCTCGCAGTGCAGCTGGCACATGCCGCCGAGGGCGGCGAGCCGCTCCATGGTCTTGGCGATGAACTCGTCGGAGACCATGCGCTTGCCGCGCTTCTTGTACGTCATGAAGAGCTTGAGCGACGAGACGCCCATGCGGAACGCTTCGGGGATGCCCTCGAGGATGTACGGCTCGTGGTTCAGGATGAAGTGAAAGCCGAAGTCGAGGACCGAGAGCGACTCGGCTTCTTCCCGCAGGCGCGCGACCGCCTTCGGAAGCGTCTCGCCCTCGTCGTAGACCACGAACGGCAGGAGCGTCGTGAGCCCGGTGCGCGCCGCCGCCAGGGGCGCCGTGCGCCAGTCGTCGTACTCCGGGCCGATGTGCAGGTGACAGTCGATGAGCCCCGGCAGCACGTACTTACCGGACGCGTCGATGACCCGCTCGGCGGGCGGCAGGAGCGCTTCGGGCCCGATCGCGACGATCGTGTCGCCCCGGATCGCGACCGCGGCGTCGAGGACATCGGAGCCGGTAACCACTTGACCGCCGCGAACGACGACGTCGACTCCCGCGCTCATCGGTTTGGCTCCTTCTCGGTGACCGGCTGCAGCAAGAGTCCGTAGTGCTGCGGCTGGCGCCGTCCCAGGAAGTTCCAGCGCTTGCGCAAGGGCCCCATCTGATCGAGGTCGACGCGCGCGACGACGAGCTCGTCGCCCCGCGTCGCCGCCCTCGCCAGCACCTGGCCCTGCGGGTCGATGATGCAGGTGCCCGCGATCAGCTCGACGCCGTCTTCCACGCCGGCCTTCGCCACGCCGACCACGAAGCAGAGGTTCGCGTAGGCGCCGGCGCGCATGCAGAGCTCGTTGAGATCGAGCGCCAGCGGCGACAGGGGTGTGTTGTAGCCGATCAGGATGATCTCGGCTCCCTGAAGGCCGAGGGCGCGGTAGCTCTCGGGGTAGCGCCGATCCTGGCAGATGGCGATGCCGACCTTCGCGCCGACCGCGTCGAACACGCGATAGCCGGTGTCGCCGTGGGCGAAGTAGTACGGCTCGTGCACCTGCGCGAAGCCGTCTGGAATCTTCGTGCCGGGCAGATGGATCTTGCGAAACGTTCCGCACAGGCGGCCGTCGCGATCGGTGAGGAGCGCGGTGTTGAAGTACTGGCCGTCGGCCTTCTCGCAGAAGCCGACGTGCACGGCCACACGCTTCTCGGCGGCGCGGCGCAGGAGCGGCTCGAGCGCCTTCGGCGGCACTTCGGTCTCGAAGAACTGGTCGTAGTCCTGGCGGATGCGCTTGGGAAAGTACGTCGTCAGCGCCATCTCCGGGTACACGATCAGCTCGACGCCGTCGCGCGCCGCGGCCTCAAGGAGCGCCAGCATGCGCTCGACGATCGCCTCGCGCGGCGTGCCGTCCTGATTGGGCCCCATCTGAGCGGCGCCGATCTTGAGCCAGCGGGGCATCGCGATCCTCCTGTGGATTCGAGCTATCCGGGCGTGATTCTACCCGAACGCGGGTGGCTGCGCCGGGCCGCCGGAAACCATTCTGGCCTTCAGGTGTTTACCCTTTATGTGCAGACTTTTTCAGTATCGGCCGGGAGTCGCCCGTCATTTCGGCAAGCTCGTTCCCGCCAGCCCGGGCCGCCCTCGACGACAAAATGTTGACAAGACGGTCGGTTGCCCTGACACTCGCGGAGTTGCCCTCTTCATTGCTGTGCGCGCAATGGGTGGCATTGGGCTTGCTGCTCGCCCTCAGGATTCTCAGACCTCAGGAGGACGAATGAACGTCTGGCGTAGCTGGGTCCCCGGTCTCGCGGTGGCGATCGTCATGGTGGCGTTGGTGCAGGCGGACGCTGCCCATCTGAAGGAACACGCGCGCAAGCACAAGATTGTCTACCAGCTGGACGACGCGGGCCTGGACAAGGCGAAGTTCGTCCTCGGCAACATGCGCAATCACGTGGCGGGTGTCGGCGGCTGGCAGAACGTCGAAGCCCTCGAGCTCGTGGTCTTCGGTCCGGCGTTGAAAGGGTTCGCGAAGGACGGTATCGATCCCGCGCTGAAGCAGTCGCTCGAACAGCTGCAGATGCAGGGACTCACGTTCGGCGCGTGCGGCAACACGATGAAGAACTACTCCATCACGGCCGACCAGCTCCCCGAGAAATCGCTGATCCTTCCGCAGGGCGGCGTGGTGCGGCTCATGGAGCTCCAGGAGGCCGGGTACATCTACATCCGACCCTGAGTCACCGATGCTGAACGACGCTGGATATGGAGGACGGACGATGCGCAGAGCTCTATTGACGATCTCGACCCTGTGTCTCGCTCTCCTGCTGGTGGCCCCCGCCGTGGTGCTCCCCCATCCTCACGGCGACGAGCCGATTCTCTTCGGCATCGCGCCTCAGCAGGAGCCCGAGAAGGTCCGCGCGATGTGGGCGCCGTTCTTCCGCTATCTCGAGAAAGAAGTGGGACATCCGTTCACCTTCGAGACGGCGTCGTCGATCGAGGAGTTCCAGAAGCGCGTCCTCGAGGGCCGCTACGACATCTGGTGGGGTAACCCGCTGACGTACGTGCAGGTGAGCAAGCGACTCGGTTACCAGGCGATCGCGCGCGATACCACGCGGATCGCCGGTCTCCTGGTCGTGCTGAAGGAAGACGGACCGAAGTCGCCGAGTGAGCTGCGCAGCAAGAAGGTCGCCTACTCGGCGCCCGACGCGATCGGCGGCACACTTCTCGTGCAGGCGCTCATCGCCAAGGCCGGCGTGGCGCCGGACCAGGTCGAGACCACCTACACGGGCTCGCACGACGCGGTCTACAAGGCGGTCCTCGAGGGCAAGGCCGCCGCCGGCGGCGGGGTCCCCCGGAGCTTCAATGCCCTTCCGGCGGAGCAGCGCGAGAAGCTGGTTGTGCTCGCCAAGACGGAGGAGGTTGCGCCGCAGCCCTTCGCAGTGCATCCGCGGCTCTACCGGAGCGTCGTCGCGAAGATCCAGCGCGCGATGATCAAGCTGAACTGGGCTCCGGAAGGCAAGGACATCCTCCAGTCGATCCAGTACAAGGAGATCGTCGTCTCGAACGACTTCGACTACGACGTCCATCGTGAAGTCGCTCAGCGACTGAAGATTCCGTTCTGAGCTGTCGAGGACGGAGACGAAGCTCCGTCGGGGAACACCATGAGTATCAATGAGCCTCAGGCCGACGAGACTGGCGAGCGCGGCATCCACTGGCCGCGCGTCCACGATCGTTACCGGATCGTCCGCGAGCTGGGTGCCGGCGCCTTTGGCAGGGTGTTCCTCGCGGAGGACGAGCAAACCTCCCAGCGCGTGGCGGTCCGCGTCTTGCCGCTCGCGGCGTCGGCGGTGCCGAACATCGCGCGAATCATTCAGAGCACACGCCGGTCGATCATGGCGGCGCCCACGTCTCACCCGTCTCTTACCCGCGTTCTGGAAGTAGGCCAGGTCGAGCCCGGCCAGATCTCCATCGTGACGGAGCTCGTCGAGGGGCGCCGGCTGAGCGAGATCCTCGCGGCCGGCAAGCCGCTCGATTTCGGCCCCTCGCGCCGCTGGGTGCTCGACCTCGGCGGCGCCATCGAGGTGCTCCACAACCTGGGCCGCGTGCACGGCGCGATCCGGCCCCGCAATGTCATGGTGCTCGCAGACGGCCGCGTCAAACTGATGGATATCGAGCTGGCCGGTCTGCGCGACACGACGGCGCTGCGCGACGGCAACGCGCCGGCCGAGTACATGGCGCCGGAGCAGGTCAACGGCGGTCTGTGGACCGAGAAGACGGACAGCTACGCCTTCGGCCTTCTGGTCTACGACGTGTTCTGCGGGGGCCCGCCATTCCAAGGTTCGTCGCGCGATGCGGTGCTCGCCAAGCAGCTCAGCGGGGCGCCCACGCCGATGCGCCGGCGGCGCGCCGTGCCGGCGTCGGTGGAGAGCATCGTCACGCAGGCGCTCGAGAAGGACCCCGATCTGCGGCCGTGGATGGACGAGCTGCTCAACGGGCTCTGGGGCGAGACGAGCGTGCCGACGACCGCCAACGGCACCAAGAGCGGATCGGTCGGATGGAAGTGGCCGGCTCTCTTCGCGGGCAGCGCCGTCGCGGCGGCCGCGGCCATCGTGCTGGCGATCTGGGGGCTCTCCGAGCTGGAGTCCTCGTCCTCGTCCCAGCGCCCCACGGCGTCGGTGCCGGCGGAGCAAGCGCCGGTGAGCCCGCGGACTCCTTCCGCGAGCCAGCCGATTCGACCGGAGTCCGCGGCGAGGTCCGCCGCGCCGACCGCGTCGCCACAGGCCGTAGCTCCGCCCGCGGCGCCGGGCATCGCGGCGCCTCCGGGCCCGCCGGCGCCCAGCGTTGCGGCGGCGCCGCCGGCCAAGCCCAACGTTCCCGCGGCGGAGACGCGTCCGGCCCCGTCGCCGGCCGCGCCGGCTCCCGCGCCGCCAGCCACGCTGGACACGCGACCGACGCCGAGAACGGTAGCCGTCGCCCCGGGCGCGGATTCGGGCTCGGCCGCCGTCGCCGAGCCCCAGGCCGAGAAGCGAACGTATCGCGTGGGATGGCTCGACCCGGGGCGGGTCTCGCCGCCGTATCAGGACATCGTCCGGCAATCGCTCGTCGGGTATCCGCGTGACATCGCGTTCGAGTATCGCTATGCCGGCGGGCGAGTCGACCGGCTGCCGGAGCTCGCCGCCGAGCTCGTGCAGCTCAAGGTCGACGTGCTGTTCGCCGTCGGCAATCAGGCGAGCCAGGCCGCGAAGCAGGCGACCAGCACAGTCCCGATCGTGATCGTCGGCTCCGATGGCAATGGAGCGAGCAGCAACGTGACCGGCGTCACCTACGCGTCGTCGGATCTGGCCCGGAGCTGGCTGCGGCTCCTGAAGGAGATGCGTCCGGGACTCAGCCGGGTCGCGGTGCTCTATGCCGCCGACGCGTCCAGTCGCGGCGAGCTGGCCAGCGTGCAGAGCGCCGCCGCGAACGCGGGGGTGACGATCCAGGCCTATCCGCTCCACGAAGGCGACGCGCTCGGCAGCCTGCTGGCGCGGCCCGCCGGCGAGCGGGCCGAGGCGATCATCGTTCCGGGCGGCCCGGCGGCGCTGGTCTACACGTCGCGGCTGATCGATCTCGCCAATCGCGCGAAGATCCCGAGCGTGTATGGCTCCGCCGAGTTCGCGGAAGCGGGCGGTCTCGTCGCGTACGGACCGAGCACCCCGGCGATCTACCGGCGGGCGGGGGCGTACATCGGCAAGATCCTGGGCCCGACGAATCCGCGCGATCTTCCCATCGAGGAACCGTCGCGGTCCGAGCTCGTGGTGAATCTCAAGACCGCGCGCGCGCTCGGCTTGACCCTGCCCGAATCGATCGTTCGTCGCGCCGACCGCGTCCTGCAGTAGGCGCTTCGCCGCTCGCTACGCCGGCTGGTCCGACGCCGGCTCCACGTCCTCGCTCGCCTCGTCGACGAGCGTGCGTGGCCAGCGCTCCTCGAAGATCACGTAGAGGACCCCGGCCGGGATGCCGCTCGCCGTCGATGCGAACGATCGAGGTCTGCGTCTCGCGCGAGTCGACGCTGCCGACGTCCTTGACGTGGATCGACGCGTCGCCGGGGCGCTGCCGCCGGACGACGATGTCCTCCATCGGCCGGACGATCTGGAACTGGTTGTTCGTGTAGAGGTTGTAGTCGAGGCGGCCCACGTTGATGTCGCCGGTGGGCAGGAGGAAGTTCGCGTTGTTGACCGCGCGCACCACCTCGAGGATGGACAAGCCCTTGGCGTACAGCTGGTCGCGGTTGAGGTTCACGGTGATCTGGCGCACTTTGCCGCCGTCGACCGACGCCGACGCGACGCCGCCCAGCCGCTCGACCTGGGGCTCGATGATGTTGTAGGCCAGATCGTTGAGCTGCCGCTCGTCGAGGTGGCCGCCGGAGACGGTGATCAGCGCCACCGGGATGTTCGACAGGTCATAGCGGACGATGAACGGCTGCTTGATGTCCCGCGGCAGCGTGTTCAGGATCTGCTGGATCCGCTGGATGACCTCGGTCTGGCCGTCGTTGACGTCGGCGCCCAAGTTCATCCACACCCGCACCGTCGACAGCCCCTGACGCGACTTGGACTCGACGAACCGCACGTCGCTGATCGCGCTCGCGGCCTTCTCGATCGG
>Ga0111539_10012605_pt1 | contig 10592 bp, 9 predicted proteins | sample RhiMethybrSRZTD1_FD_79667 | JGI IMG/M metagenome (GOLD analysis project Ga0111539, IMG submission 79667) | Populus rhizosphere microbial communities from Tennessee, USA - Rhizosphere MetaG P. TD hybrid SRZTD1 (version 2) (version 2) | ecosystem: Host-associated > Plants > Roots > Rhizosphere >... | reverse complement strand
TGTGCTGGTCGCGGCTATACCGTTCCAGCAACGACCTTGACCGACTCGAACGAGCCGCTCTTGTTGCTGCTGAGGCTGGCCGACAGTTTGAACCAGGTGGTCTTCCTGCCGTCGGGACCAGGAAGGAAGACGTCTCCCGCCGCGAAAATGGCAATGATGTCCATGTACTTGTTGCTACAGCGGTAAGTTCCGCTTGACGTACAAGTCGTGCCCGTTGCAAAACCAGTGGTGCTAGAGCTGCCGCCGCCGCCTGCTGTTGTTTCTGCTGCTTGTTGTTGTTGGCTCATACCTGTTCTCCTTCAGGGATGGAAGTTCTTAACCTGCTTCCTTATTCAGGAAGTACTAATGATTTATTGCCCTCACGCGTTGCGCAGAGTTGCCGGAATTACTTTGTCAACAACTCCCATCGCAGCGTTACCGATTCTTCAGGACGATACGCAATCACCATGAGCTTCGCGATCTGCCGAAAACTCTGGTTCTTGGAGTCCGCAATACGCACGAGGTAGATGTGGCCCATTTTGATCGGTGCGTTGGCGGAGGCCCTGGTTTCGTTAAAAAGTGCAGCGCCCTCCTTAAGCGTTGTCCAGACTGGCTTCGAAACGTCCTCCTGGAGAACCATGATTTTGTTTCCTTCGAGACGTAACGAAGCAAACCCTACGGCTCCATTCTCTGTATCGTCGAAACCGTAACGCTCGCGGAGATCGTTGTTTGTGCCGAGATCCACGATAACTGCTGCTCGATCGACTTCAATCCCCGAGACAAGAGTGCCGCCGCTTACCAGACTGAAGCTCAGATCGCTGCAACGGTTTCCCCATTGGTGATTCGCAATCCTCATCCCCTCTTTCCCGTCGTTAAAGCAGAACGAACGGGCTAAAGGATCCAAGGCGTACATGGTGAAAATTCCACTCGTTTTCCGCGGCTGGGCCGCCTTCTCATCAGGAGTGGTCGGCGTTTGTGCACGCAGGAACTGTGGGCAGCAGAACGCGATCAATACTGCTGAGACGATCAGAAAAGTTCTTTTCATAGAATTGTGCTCCCCATCGATCAAGATTTCGTAAACAGCTACCGGCTAGCCACGTTGGCCAACGGCACCAGTTCCTGAAACTTCTTGTATTCGATATGTCTCGCTTCGTTCCGCCGTCTTAATTCCTTGAAGTAGAGGAAAGGAACGAATTCGGGACCGTTCTCGTTGGTGATCCAGTCGTTGGGGAGAACGTAGTCGAGTTTGTATAGATCCACATCGTTCTGGCAGACGTTCAACGTCTCTGTAACAGCCTTCACAAGCAGAATGTTATTGAGCGGAAGGGGTGGAACAGAGAGCACGTTATCGGTAGTGTAAAGCAGCGCGCCTTCGCGTGCGCGTCGTTGCCACTCCTGCACGATTTGCAAAGCTCTTTCATACTGCCGGGAGTTAATTTCAAGTCGCAGGATTACTTCCGAATCGCCGCGCGCTTCTCTTAGGTATTCTTTGTAAGCGCTCGTTGGAATCGCGCCAAAAGCCACGTTCCCTCTATCCAAATAGATTCCAGCAGCATCGATTTTCGCAACGCCGCCAGCCAACTTGATAACGACCGGAAACGCGGAGCCGCTCTTGTCATAGAACTCGTTTTGACGAGCGACAAGAACCATGAAATACCGGTCCGGGTCGACTCTGGTCCATCTGGTTGTTCCGGCGACGCCGGGTATCTCACAAGTGATGGATGAATCGTCGTAGCTAACTACTTTCATGGCAGTTTTCGTCTGACCGAAAATTCGGTCCTTTCCAGTTGCCGTGAAAGAGACTTGCCCAGGAGTTTTTGGATTATTCAGATTCGCGAGCGAGTATTTCGCAGTAGCGACTTCCCGAGGTTGTTCGGTACCGGAGACTGACAGCACTTTCACCACACCATCCGCGTCAAAAGTGTAAAGACGCGCTTCAGTCGGCGAGATTTGTGCTTTCCATGTGCCGACAAGATCGAACTCGCACCTCTGCCGTTGGGCAAAAGCCGTTCCGATTGACCCCAGAAGCATAACCGCCACTAGCGAGATTATGGCATTTCGTTTCATCGCATTTACCTCGATGGCACGTGTGGATTCAGCACTGCGCGCCGATTTGAGTTGGACCAGGAATAGAAACCGCGTGAGCGGCTCCTATTCCCAGTCTGTTATGTGACCGCCGGAACCGGAGTCCCAAACGGCCAGTGCCGCGAGACGTGATCGTCAAAACACTTCAGACGCTAAAGCGATAGCCGTGTTTCTTTCGGTCCAAATCGATCTGCTTCTGGACCTTCTCGTATTCGGCGACCATTTCCGCGTAGGGCTTTTCATCGTCCTGCCACAAAATGTGTTTCATGACATTCTTATGGCTGGCGAATATCTGAACCATGCCCCATGAGTTTCTTCGATCGTTGATGACGCGCAACATGCCGCCGTGCAAAGCATCATCAAGATCGAACCCCGGGTGGCTCATAGCAAAAAGCCTGAAGCGGATGGTCTCGAGATCGTAGGCATTTCCGGTCAGGAAATACCATCCAGGCAGATCGGCCTTGTTCTTTTTCGCATACTCTTTCAACGCGGCCGGCGTGTCGTCCTGGGATTTTATGGTTAGCGAGTAAATGAAGAGGTCATTTCCCATCCGAGGTTTCAGCTCGTTATAGATCACTTTCAGTTTCTGAGTGACGATGGAGCAGGAACCCCCGCACTCAGCGTACATGAAATTGACTATGGCCTGCTTACCTCTGATCAGATCGTCATAGAACCTGACCTCTTCGTTATCGTGTGTTCGAAGCAAGGCATTCGTATACCGCCCAGCACCAGGTGAATACGGGTGCGGTGTATATGCTCTGGTTACCAGCTTTCTTCTTTCCATTAGACACCTCCTCATTCTTCTGGTGGTGGTGGTTCAACGCAAACCAGTGAGTCTTGGCAAACTTGCCTGTCGACCTGGCACTGATTAAAGGACGCCTGGTCGGGACAAATGTCCCAGCGCACCATCATGAATGCATCCTCGTGGCCCATGTTGTGGCAGTGGATCAAATACCTGCCGTTGTAGTCCCTGAATTGCATTCTGATGTCTGCACCTTGCGTGGCCTCCATTCGACTTACGTCTTTTCTACCCGAGAACAGCGGCGGTACAACCCCCAGCGCAGGCGTCGGTACGCCGTTTACATATCGCTGGATAGTCCGAAACTCTTCGAAGTGTATGTGCACCGGGTGTGTCCAGGCAGAATTGCCGACGTTGTTGTCGATGCGCCACTGTTCACAGTCGCCCCTCATAATGCAGTGAGCCGGATGTTCGGCATCGAACAAGCATCCGAGTTCGCCGTCACCGCCTGCCGTATTTCCAAAGTCATCTGTTGGTCTTCTGACCCTGAACTGCCGCGGCGGCACATTCTGAGTGAAGGTCGATGGGAAATTGTGCGGCGGACTATCAGGACACGCCGGATCGCGGACGAACTGCCACGTAAAGAACTTGACAGGATTCGGCAGGTCCGGATACGTGCAAAGCTGCGCGGGAATCGCCGGGGTATCTTTGGGGAACCATGATTCCCTGTTAACCACGTCGAACCGCAAAATCGCCTGTCCGATATCGAGTCCGGTCGGGAACCCGGGCGGGTTGGTGTTTGGAGTACCGTTGACTCGCATTATCGTGTTTTCTTTGAGGTAGAGCGTGTCGCCCGCAGTGTACCTGGCGAAATCAATAATGATGTCGTAGCGCTCAGCCACGCTTACCCTCAGTCCGCCCGGAACAACGGGGGCGGTGGTGGCGTTGCTGTTGCCTGCATTGGCAGGGCTGTCGTCAAGATCGATCGGATTCTTGAGGAAGTTCGCGTCGGTGGCGATCACTGTGATCGTTTGAACCCTGGCAACGTTGGTCGCGTCCGCTTTGACGAGCGTCAGGTTCCAATCCTTCGTCGGTCCGGTGTTGAGAATGCGGAACCGATATTTCCGACGTCTAACGGTCAACCTCGGCTGAATCTTTCCGTTGACGATCCATTTGTTGGTGCCACCGGTTGAATTGACCATTTCGTTGCGGCCATTGGTGTCGAGGTTACAGAACCTCTTATCGGTAAGAATGATAGGAAAGTCTGTGACACCGTAGATTCCCGGCAGTTGCAGCGAGCCCTGACTCGGATGTTCATGTCCGGGGTCCGTCGAGTCGTAAACGATGTACATGCCGTTCAAGCCCAGGAAGTTATTGTTGAGCGTGAACGCAGCACGGTGATCGTGGAACCAGAAAGAACCCATTTTTTCTTTTGGATCGCCGACCCCGTCACCACCCGGGCCTCCGCCAAAAGCGTCGATACCGGCATAGACATTCGGGTAGAGATGGTCTTTATAGAATCCACGTGTGAAAAAGTCGCCGGCGAAACCATCGCTCTCTGAGCCGTGGTGTCCGTTGTGCAGGTGGATCGTGATCTCATTTCTGCCAAAGGTGCTGGTGGTTGCCGGTAAGCTGTTTCTGAAGCGGACGATCGTGGATTTGCCGTATCTCTGAAGCGGTGTTGGCGCGGGATACAAACCGTTGAAGCCCCAGACGTACGTTAGGCCAAACTCTGAATGGAACCTATGTTCGCCGGCCTTGGCTTCCATTGAGTACAGGAAATGGGCGGGTGTGAATTGCGCCCAGCGTTGGTGCGGATCTCGCGGGGCTTCACCCGCACCGGTGTTACGAGTCTCTTGCGGGGGTGGGACCAATTCATCGAGATCGACCGCAGGAAACGGCGCCGTGAATTCATCCAAAAAAGGTGTGTGGCTTGGTCCAGGTCCTGGATTTATTGTTATGGGATTACCATTTTGATCCAGTGCTATTTCGCAACGGATCGGCTCTGTGACCGTTTGCTGAAAGCCAAGTGCCTCGCCAGGAGTCAACAGCGATGGGGCCAAAACTCCAGCGGCCCCGGCAGCTGCTCCTATCTTGAGCACAGTTCTTCGACTGATTGTGCTTTCAGTTTCGTTTTCGATTTCCGGCCGGTTTTTTGCCTTCTCTGTAGGCATAGAATCTCCTTTCAGCCGTTTGGGTTTGGCCTCAAAAACAAACCTTTAACTGGTGGTTATGACCTTTACTCGAAGAGTGTTCGCTATCGGCTCCCGAATCCTGATCTAACTTCCCGACAAAGGCGATCAGTTTGAAAGGCGAGGGCTTTGTTGCTGAAACAGTTGAGTAACGTCAGTTGACTACGAACGAAAACTTAAACTCGATGGAACTTCATTTGTGCGTTGTGCTGAATCGTGGCGAAAGATTACGCTCCAAATTTTCGAAGAACAAGCTCTGTTGCTTGGCGCATTTTGTCGTTCGTTAGCGATTCTTGCTTCTAAATGAAAACGAATTTCAGTATCGTGGTCCATACATCAAGTCAGGTATGCAAAGATGTAAATGAAGAGGTGAACCGACGGCAGGATCGAATGTTTTGCTACTTCGGCAAGCTGCTGCCGAATCTTACTCGATTGATTTCCATTATTGCCGTTGTGCGCGTTTCCGTTTCCTGAACCGTTGTTTTTGAAATTCGATCGATAGTGTGCGGGAGAGTATCCATATGTGGATTTGAAGTCGCGCACGAAGTGACTCTCGTCATTTAAACCAACCTGGTACGCGATCTCCTTCACGCTCAGGAAACTCGACTCCAATAAATTTTTGGCCCGCTCCATCCGCAGCAGACGCAGATAGCGAATCGGAGGCATGCCAACGTCAGATTTAAAAATGTGACAGAGACGCCAGACGGAAAGGTTTACCGATTGCGCGAACTCAGCGAGCGACAGTTCACCGCGAACGTCTTCTCGCATCATCCTGATGATTTTTTCTACTCGTGTATCCAACCAAACACCAGAGGGAGATGTTTATGATCGAGTTCTCTTCGAAGACTAAGGGGCGAACATAGCCCTGCAATTCAACTTCGATTTAAACAGCCTGTGAGGTGTATATATCGGGTCTGGGCGGACTTGCTTACAGTGGCAAAACTGAGTCGGGCAAAAAAAGTGATCGCAGTTTGCGAGGTTGCGAATCACCTTCGAAATGCTTTGGGAGTGTCTCTTGTTTCGAAGGTCGCGATTTAATACTACACGCAACAAAAGTCTGTCAATGGCGACACAGAATTGTGACTAATTGAAAAGACGAGCTTTACGTTGGCTTGCATTAATTCTTGTAATGGAATTTGGGTGGATCCCAAGAGGCACAAAATCAAGAACTGATTTTGCGCCTCGTGGGGATAAGAAGATTTAATTCGCTAGCGTTCTCGAGACAGAATTGCTCGAGAAGTTCGGCACCCAGATCTGTGAACCACCAACGACCACGGCGAAGGGACCTTTGCCTGTCAAATATGTAGCAACGATGCCTCCATCCGCGGGATTGAGTTTCACCACCTGGTTGTCGCCGTGGGCCACTACCCAAACACTAGTTCCATCAGAAGCGACGCCGGCAGCTCCATCACCAACTTTGAATTCACCGAGATTGAATCCATCACTGGCGCGGAGCTTGGTTACGCTCTTGCTGAAAAAGTTTGTTACCCAAAGGCTTTCGCCCTGAGCAGCGATTCCGAATGGACCTCTGCCTACAGCGTACTCACCTAATACTGCGCCAGCGAGGCTCAACCTTGTAACTGAGTTGCTGAAGTTGTTGACCACAAACATGCTGTTTGCTGCAAACGTCAAACCCATCGGGCGCTTACCGACTGCGAAAGTACCGAGAACGGCGCCCTTCTGGCTTAACTTCGTTACGTTGTTGCTGTTACGGTTGGCGACCCAAATATTCGTGCCGTCAAACGCGAGTCCCCCTGGACCATCCCCGACTGTGTAAGTCGCGGCAATTGCTCCTGTTGATGGAGTCACTTTCGTGACAGTGTTACTCAACAAGTTCGCTACATACAGCGCTCCACCAGCGTAGAGCAACGCCACCGGCCGTTTACCAACCGTAAACGTTCCTGCAACGGCGCCATCGCTGACTCTGATTCGGGTTATCGAGTTGTTGAACTGTGTAGCGACCCAAACATAGGTGCCATCGAAGGCGGCGGCTTCGGGGCCGGCGGTGCTGGCACTTAAGCTGCCACCATCGAGCGTAGTGCCACCGGTAATGGTTTGAGCGGACGCGCCACCTCCGCCGCTCCCGAGGGGAATCTCGTTCATCGCGGTCTGCGCCCTGATTACGTTTGGCATTGTTGCTGCAATCACGAGTAACAACGCCAGCTTAAAAACTCTCCCTTTGAGAAGAATCATTTGCCACCTCCATTCGCTTTCTTCTGCGCCGGGTTTTTTGGCCAATCAACCCAGCTCAGCGTTTCGGCAATCCATTCCGGCGATGACATTCCCGGGCAACCGCCCCATCGTTCCAATGGTTCGTTGCCGTATTTGATCACCCCGATGTGATTTGACAAATCCTTATCAACAACCGGGTCGGGATCCACAAAGCCGAGTTTGCGTCGTATTGTTTCCATGTCGTTTGCGGAGCCAGTCAGAAACAACCAGCCGGGCTTCACTTTATGCATGTGTGCATAGTGTTTCAGCGCCTCGATGTTGTCCTCTTTAGGCTTGAGCGTAAACGAGTACATGAAGATGTCTTTGCCGACGCGATCGCCCAATACTTGCTGCAACCGCACCAGGTTCCTTGTGATCGGTACACAGATACCTTCGCAGTGCGCGTAAAACATGTTGAAGATCACGATCTTGTCTTTCACGAGATCGTCGTAAAACTTCAACTTGCGACCGTCATGAGCAGTCAGCACCAGGTTCGGGAAATATCGGTCCCTGATCCTTTCACGCGAAGGTATCGTTCTGAACTTCGGGGTTTCATCCGGCGCTTGCGCGTGGGCGAGTAGCGGCACGGCAAACGGCGCGGCCCCGAGCGTCGCTATCAAACTTCTGCGTTTCAAGTCCGTCATAAGATGTCCTTTCTTCAGGTTCGGAGTACAGGTTTCCCTGCGCGAATCGCGCGGGACACCACACAACGACTGCTACGGGTTTGTCCGGTTGTCGCCGGTGTCGTCGATCTCGCCGAGCACCATCATCGCGTGATCTTCGTGGACCACGTTGTGACAGTGCAGCGGGATTCGCCCGATGAAGTCTCGAAAGCGGAAGTAGACCTTCGTCTCCATGTTGTGCTCTAACCTGAAAACATCTTTGCGCCCTTTCTGAATTATTCCCGAGTTGGCCGGCGCATTACCATTGATCGTAAGCGTTTGAAACTCCTCGAAGTGCATGTGGATCGGATGCTGCCACCCGCCGGAGTTGTTCTGGAACACCCACTTCTCCACGGAGTTTCGCTTGATCCTGAAGCGTGGCGCCTGGTTGCAGCCACCGACAAGCTGGCCGTTGACCTGCCATTGCCCGTTGCCACGCTCAAACCGGAAGGTGCGAGTGATTCGTTCCTGATCCGTTGTGTTCGGGAAGCCGTAGAAGTAATTACCCGGCGGAATCGTTGCCGGATTCACGCTGTTATCGGCCACTGGCGGACCGTCGACGACGATCTGGAGTATCTTGGTTCCCTGACCGGCGCCCAGAACGTCTCCCGTAGGACCTCGTCCATCGTCCTGCTCCAGGCGATTCTCGAGATAGAACGTCTTGCCCGCATCGTTGGTGAAATCGACGATTACATCAACGCGCTCAGCCACTGAGAATCGAGAGCTGTTCACTTGAACCGGGCGCTCCATCAGGTTGCCGTCCGTCGAGATCTGCCAGAACGACTTAGTGCTGTTGTTCGGTCCCAGCACAAACAACTGGTAGAAGCGTGAGGGTCCGGTGTTCAACCAGCGGAAGCGATACCGGCGCGGGCTTACGTGCAACACAGGATTGATCTTGCCGTTGACCAGGAACTTATCACCGAGAATTCCATCCGTATTGAACAGATCGAACTTCAGTAAGCCGGTCACGTTGTCGAAGACCTTATCGTTGAACACCATGTAAATGTCGAAACTGGTGAGCGGATTCTGCCCGTCTCCGAAACTTGGGAGCCGGAAGCCGGTATTTTCGTCGCCAGTGTCGCGTTCGTTAAAGAGAATGTAGGTTCCGGCGAGGCCTTTATAGGTGTTCTCAGCCGTGTGGTCGATGCGATGGTCGTGATACCACAGCGTGCCCATTGCTTCCCTGATATCGCCACCCTGCGCCTGGTGCGTTGATTTCACGCCCGCATAGACGTTCGGATAGTGATGATCGTAGAACTGGCCTCGCTCCATAAAGAAGCACGGAAAGCCGTCGCTCTCTAGTGGTGTGTGACCATTGTGCAGGTGCGTTGTAACTGACGGTAAACCGAAACCGCCGTTGTTTGCCGGGAGGTTGTTGCGCAAACGAAGCAGCACTGAACCGGCTTGAGGGTTGCCCAGGTTGCCGTAGCGCTCGACGATCAACGGACCAGGGACATTGCCGTTGAATGTCCAGAGGGGTTGAAGGGGAAGGTCGCCGTGAACTTGCAGATTTGCAAGGTGTTGCGACATTTCATAGTAACGAAGCGGAGGGAAATCGTCCCACGCCTGGTGCGGCACGGTTCGCGCTTCACCTGCGGGTGTATTGGGGTTCTTTTGGGGCGCGGGATTAAGCGACGCGAGTGGAACCGGCTGAAGCACCGGCAATCTCGGCATGAGATCCTCCCAAGGGTTAGTGGGAGGACTGTTTGGTTCGTCGTCGTCGAAAGAACCGCGCGTGTTAAGAGGGTGTGCGCTCAAACCTTTTTTGGGGATCAGCATACCGGCGCTGGTAAGCAGTCCCATCTTGAGCAGATCGCGCCGTTTAAAACCGGCTGCAATCAGCTCGCGACGATTATCCGCTGCTGTTTGCTTTTCCTTTTCTTTCCTTAGATTCCGTTTGGAGATGTACGCCATCGGTAAACTCCTCCTATTGAGAGCCCAGGCTCAAGGGATTGAGTCAGGTCTCCATTGCTCCGGTTGATGTGATTGAGAATTTCCGACACGTACTCTGGTCGGAAAGGCTCAGTGTTGTTTTTATCGGCGTTAGCGGAGTTAAGTGAGGAAGCCCGCCAACTCGGATTGCTTAAAGGTGCAGCACTCTGTGAGTGGAAGCATGGTTTACCCTCGTCGGCTCAGGGGAGTAGCCGATGCATTTCTGGGCCACCATGCGTTTCGAAGCGCGCGCAATGTATTATTCCGCAGAGGCGAAAGTCAAGTAGCTAATGGATCATTGTTGAATAAATGTCAGTTTATCCAAGTAACACTGGTCAGTTACTCAAATGTGACAACCGGGTTTGTTCAAATCAGCATCGTAGCGATCAGGAGGATTCGTTTTCATGACATCAATTCGTATCACTTGTGCAGCAACTCTCATTGCATTGCTTGTTCTCTCTGCTGCCATAACGCCCGCTCAAAAAACTTCTCGTACGCGTGACGCGGCTCGCCATGCGGGAGACGCCGCCGAGACGTTCACGGAGATAATGAACGTCAAAGACAAAGCCATTCCGAAAGAACTGCTCGATACGGCTGAAGCGATCGCAGTGTTTCCTGGCGTCATCAAGGCTGCATTTGTCTTTGGTGGTCGAGGTGGTCAGGGTGTGATCAGTCGTCGCGTAAAGGGAGGCTGGAGCGCTCCGGCGTTTTTCAATCTCGGCGGCGGCAGTTTTGGACCACAGATCGGCGCGCAAAAAACGGATTACGTTTTGCTCATCATGAATCAGAGCG
>Ga0111539_10012604_pt1 | contig 10592 bp, 7 predicted proteins | sample RhiMethybrSRZTD1_FD_79667 | JGI IMG/M metagenome (GOLD analysis project Ga0111539, IMG submission 79667) | Populus rhizosphere microbial communities from Tennessee, USA - Rhizosphere MetaG P. TD hybrid SRZTD1 (version 2) (version 2) | ecosystem: Host-associated > Plants > Roots > Rhizosphere >... | reverse complement strand
CGACCGCCCCCTCGGCCGGCGCGTAGATGCCCACGGACGGCCTGAGCCCGATCGTCTTGGTCGCCTCGTTCCCGGCCTGGTCGAGAAGAATGACCTCGTACCAGTACCGGGTGCCGGCGCGGAGCTTCCTGTCGACGAGCTTGTGGGCGGCCTTGCCCTCGTAGACGACGCCGGGCTTCGTCCCCTTGAGCCCCGGTGCGCGGATCACCTTCGCCTGCACGACGTCCTTGCCCTGCGTCCACGACAGTGAGATCGACTCTCCACGATGTACCCACGCGACGTTCGGACGCGCCGGCGGCGTCGCGTCGTAGCGAAGCTCGACGGTCGCCGGCTCGCTCAGGTGCCCCGCCGCGTCGCGGCACTGGCCGACGACCTTCGCGGGGCTCGCATCCGGCCCCTTGTAGCCGACGGTCGGCGAGCACTCCGTGACCCCGGATCCCTTGTCCGTGCCCGTGAACGCCACGTCGACCGGGTGGTTGTACCAACCGTTGGCGTCGGGCTTCCGCGCGGGGGTGCCCGTGACCGTCGGGGCCGTCGCGTCGTATTTGATCTTCAGCGACGTCGAGCCGGTGTTGCCCGCGTTGTCGGTGCACGAGCCGGAGACGCTGATGTCGCCGCCGTCGGGCCCGCTGTACGTCCCGGACGTGCACGAGGCGACGCCGGAGGCGCCGTCGTCGCCGGTGAAGCTGAACGAAACGGGGCTCGTGTACCAGCCGTTGGTGTCCGGGTCGCGGGAGGCGGACGCCGTGACGCCCGGCGGGGACGAGTCTTTCCTCACGGTGACGGTCCTCCCGTACGACGTGCCGTCCGAGTAGTAGACCGTGCACGTGAAGCTCGCGCCGCTCGTGTCGTCGGAGACCGTGGAGGAGCCGCAGCCGGTCGCGCTGGTCGCGCCCGCGCTGCTGTACGACCACGAGACGGTCACGTTCGACCGGAACCAGCCGCCGCAGCCGCCGCCGTTGCAGCTCGCGCCCGGGGGATCGACCGCCGCCGCGGCGCCGGGCAGCACGGCGACCACCGCGCCGAGGACGACGACGAGGACGAGTAGGCGGGTCGCTCTCATGCGTGCCTCGCCGAGCTGCGCGCCGCGATCCCGAGCAGAAGACTGCCGCCTGCGGCGGCTGCGAGCAGCAGCGCCGCCGCGACGAGTAGCTCACCGTTCAGCTCCGCGTCGCTCGGTCGTGCGCCGAGCACGGCCGCCGGCAGACCGAGCCGCACCGCGTCGCGGGGAACGCCCACCGGCCGGGAGACCGCCTGCTTCGCAGGAGCTACGCGAGGATGGGGCTTCGGTTTCGCCTTCGGACTCGTCTTCGGCTTGGGCTTCGGCTTCGCGGCTGCGCGGGAGATCGTCGTGGTCGTCGGTGCCGGTTTCGGCGCAGCCCGCGTGAGGACGGGCGCCGTGGCGACGCGCGGCGCCGTGCGCTGGACGACGTCGGGAGTCGGCGCCGCGACGCTTGGGGTGATGGATGTCGGCCGCGCGGCGACCGGCGCAGCGACGAGCGGAGCGTCCGGCACCGGGACTGCCGACTCTGCCGTCCGCTTCGTCGACGTCTTCGCCGTCTGCGAGCCACTGGAGCTCGTCGTCTTCGTGCTCGCCGGCCTCAGCGTCGACGGAGGGTCGTCCGGTCCGGGCATCGGCGTCCCGCCCGCGGCGAGCGCCGCCGGAGTGGTGACGAGCGCGATCGCGCATACCCCCACCGCGATCGATTGTCGCCTGTGCCGCAGAGAAGACGTCCGCCCGGACAACTGCTCCCTCCCTGTTGAACCCCACGGTACGTCGGCCGACGCACTCGTGTCAATCCGCGCTTGGGGAGCGGCCGCCGGACGTTCCGGCGGCCGCTCGCTTGCGATCTCAGCGCTTGCTGTGCTTCTTCTTCCCTCCTTGGATCGCGCGGCTCCAGGCGCCTCCGCGCTGGTCGTCCCACGAGCCCTGGCCGCCGACCTGCAGGGCATCCGAGCCCTTGCCCGTCTGCTCCTGCATCAGCCTCTGGCAGGTCTCGTTGAGGTTGAGCGCCACGGCGAGCGCCGTGACGTCGTTCGACTGATCGACCGAGCCGCCGCCGCCCGGGCCACCGACCCGGATCGGCTTGTTCTCGTTCGATGCACCGAACTGGAGCGCCGTCGCGCCTGCGTCGGCGTCCTGCTTGCTCCACGCGCCCTGACCGGCCACCTGCAGGTACGAGCCGTGGCCCGAACCGGCCTGTGACTGGTCGATCGACTGATCCGTCTTGTTGAGGTTCAGCGCCGCCGCCACCGCGGTGGTGCTGTTCGACTGCGAGACGTCACCGTCGTTGCCCGGGCTGAGCACGCGGATCGACTCGTTCGTGTTCGACGGCTTCAACTGGACGGCCGTCGCGTGTGCGTCGGCGTCCTGGTGGTTCGAGGCCTCCTGCCCTGCGATCTGCGTGTAGTCCGAGCCGTAGCCGGACTTGTCGTACCCGGACTTCTCGCCGGGGTACTCGCAGCGGACGCAGGAGGGCTCGTACGAGCCGCCCTGGCTCTGGTCGATCGACTGATCCGTCCAGTTGCCGTTCGCAGCGATCCCGACGGCGGTCGCCGAGTTCGACTGCGAGACGTCACCGTCGTTGCCCGGGCTCAGCACCCGGATCGACGACGCCGTGTTGGACGGCTTCACCTGAACCGCCGTCGCGTCGGCGTCCGCGGTCTGGCTGTTCGTCGCCTTCTGGCCGGCGATCTGCGTGGAGTCCGAGCCCTTGCCCGGATCCTTGTAACCGGTCTTCTCGCCCAGCATCGACGGCGCCGAAGCACCGCCCTGCGACTGGTCGATGGACTGATCCGTCTTGTTGCCGTTCAGCCCCGCCGCCACCGCGGTGGTGCTGTTCGACTGCGAGACGTCCCCCCCGTTGCCGGGTGAGAGCACGCGGATCGACGATGCCGTGTTCGACGGCTTCAGCTGGACCGCCGTCGCGTCTGCGTCGGCGTTCTGGTGATTCGAGGCCTCCTGGCCGGCGACCTGTGTTGCATCCGAGCCGTGACCGGACCCGCCCTGCGACTGGTCCGTCGTCTGGTCGGTCTTGTTCAGGTTCGCGGCGATGCCGATGGCGGTCGCCGAGTTGGACTGCGAGACGTCACCGTCGTTCCCCGGGCTCAGCACCCGGATCGACGACGCGCTGTTCGACGGCTTCACCTGGAACGCGGTCGCGTCCGCGTCCGCGGTCTGGTCGTTCGACGCCGCCTGCCCGGCGACCTGACTCTGGTCGGAGCCGTACCCGGCACCGCCCTGCGACTGGTCGACCGTCTGGTCCGTCTCGTTGCCGTTCAGGGCGGCCGCGCCGGCGGTCGCCGAGTTCGACTGGTTCACGTCGCCGCCGTTACCGGGGCTGAGAACGCGGATCGCCTGCGCGTCGTTCTTCGGTGCGATCTGCACCGCGGTCGCGTCCGCATTGGCGTCCTGCTCGTTCTTCGCCGCCTGACCGGCGATCTGGCTCTGGTCGGAGCCGTAACCGCCCAGCTGCGACTGGGTCGTGTCCTGGCTCGTCTTGTTGCCGTTGGCCGCGAGAGCGCCTGCCGTCGTCGAGTTCGACTGCGTGACGGCCCCGTCGTTCCCAGGGCTGAGCACGCGAATCGACCCCGCGTTGTTCGACGCTCCCGACTGGTACGCGGTGCCCATCCCGTCGGCCGTCTGCCCGCTCGGGGCGGCCTGGCCGGCGGTCTGCGAGGCACTGCTTCCTCCGTCGGCGGCTGCCTGCCCCGCGCCGAACCACAGCGCGAGGACGAGCGCCCCGAGGAGTGTCGTCATCCGTTTCATCGAATGTCTGCTCCTTCCGTGGACTCGCGTGGAGCCGGCGCCCCACGCACTTCGTCGGGACGGAGGAGCGCTACCCGGGGTCGTCGGGCATGCGGCTGCGATGCCCGGAAGGCGTCGCCACACGTTCGAGTGCGACGCGCCTGGCCAGGTCGAGCACCGCGACCACGAAGGGAAGTGCGAGGAAGAGAGGAAGGCCGCCGCCCGAGGAGCCGCCGGCCCCCGCGGCAGCGGCGCTCGTCCCAGACGGCGCCTGTGCGGGGGTCGGGGTGGCCGGCGTAGGCATGCGCCATTGCGGGGCCGGCTTGTGTCGTGCCTTGCCCGACAGCTTCGCGGTGCGACCCGCGACGTCGGCCGCCGGGAGGGCGGACGACGCCGTGCCGTTCCACACGCCCGACCTGGGCGGCGAAGGCTCAGGAGCGGCGCTCGATCCCAGTCGGAACGCCGGCAGACGCGGCACGCGGCTCAAGAGCATCGACACGTCGCCGGGCCCGAGGGCCGGAGGCGTCACGAGGGTGAGCCCGTCCACGTCGCCGAGGGGCGGCGCGACCTCCGTCGTGACGAGTGCCGCGACCCCGGTCTCCGTGGACGGCTGCGGGAACGACGTAACAACCGGTGAGAGGACGGCAGGAAGCCCGGGGATCGCTGCAACGCCCGGTATCGCCGGCAGCGAGACAACCGGCACGGGCACGGGGAAAGGCAGGGTCGCGGGAGGATCGGACGTGGCGGGTGTCGAGGCACCGTGCGGCACCGAGACGCCGGCGCTCACCGCGAATGCGACGTTCGCCTGGCTGACCGGCCCGTCGTTGCCCGGGCTCGCGATCCGAATCGACACGTTGACGTTGCTGGGCTGATACTGGCCGACAGTTGCTCCCTGATACTGCTCCGCATTACCGCCGCAGTTCCAGATCCACATCCAGTTTCTCGGCACAGAAGATCCATTGAATCCATCCGGCGATATCATCGATATCGCCGGCACGGAGACGCAGTCCCACTGCCATGACCACGTGTCCGGGTCGTCCTGCGCGGCGGTGGCCGGTGCAGTAGCCTGCCCCGATGTTGCCGCTGTCGCGGGGGTCGCTGCCGACGGTGCCGCCGAGATTGCGCCCGTAGTAGCCGCTGGGGGAGTAGCTGTGGCGCCGGTGGACGCCACCGCTGCGATGTTCGTCTGGGTCACGGGCCCGTTGTCACCCGCGCTCTCGATCCGCACGCTCACGTTCACGTTCGTCGGGGCCGTCTGGACTGCCGCCGGCGACGACGGTGACGTCGGCCGGGTCGTGACGGTATCGGGCGTGGTATCGACCGAGCTCGCGATGGTATCGGCCCTGGAATCTGGCTCCATGACTGGGATCTGGGCCTCCGGCTGGGCGCTCACGGGCTCGCTCGACTGGGCAGCCTGCGTCGCAGGATCGCTCGCCGGGGCGTCCGTAGGAGCCGTCTCGGCCTCCGTCGCGTCCATGACACTCCCCAGCGCGGCGTCGACGGCTCCGGCTGCGTCGCCTCCTTCGGGGAGTGCGACCTCGACGCCTGTTCCCTGCAGTGCGGCGGCGACGACGTTCGAAGCGCCTGCTCCGTCGTCTGCCTGTGCGTTCGAGGGCAGGACCACGGCCGGCACGCTCGCAAACGCGGCGGCGACCACGCACGTGGCGACCCGCGGGCTGGCGATGGACCTCATGCATTCTCATCTATGCATTGCGCACAGTATTTTCATACATGTTTTTCTTCGATTGGCATGGACACGACCTCTGATCCGCGATATGTTCTGCTTCGGAAAGGGGCGATTCATCAGCGTGTCCGATCGGGGGAGCAGAGCCAGAGGTTCGAGGCGCGGATCGACCGCCGCACTCCTGACCGCATACCACCGGGGAGGCGATCGGGGCGCCCGGACGCGCGTCATCGAACAGAACCTGCCGCTCGTCCATGCGCTCGCCCGCCGCTTCGCCGGGCCCTCCGAGCCGTTCGACGATCTCGTCCAGGTCGGCGCCATCGGGCTGATCAAGGCCGTGGACGGGTTCCGTGAGGACCGCGGGACGGACCTCGGCGCGTACGCCGTGCCGACGATCGTCGGGGAGCTGCGCCACCACCTCCGCGCCCGCTCTACCCTAGCCTCGAGCACGAGCGGCGAGCGGCCGAGGCTCGTGTCGCTGACCGCGGAGGAGCCGGTCGACGTGCGGTCCGAGACCGAGGCGGAAGGCGAGGAGCGCGTGCTCGTTCGAACCGCGCTCCACGCTCTGGGCCCCCGCGAGCGCCGGATCGTCGCTCTCCGGTTCTACCGTGACTGGAGCCAGCAGAGGATCGCCGAGGAGGTTGGCATCTCGCAGGTGCAGGTCTCCCGTCTCCTGACGAGTTCGCTGGCAAAGATGCGGCGGGTGCTCGAGGCCGCGTGATGGGAAGACGCGCCGTTGTGCGCACCGGTCGCAGCCCGTACACTCGCCGGTGGGTGAGCGCTCAACCCGCTGCCTCAGACGTCGAAGAGGCGGGCCGCTCGAAGACGCCGTCGCCGAGTGGCCGCCTTCTGCTCCGCATGCCCCCGGACCTCCACGGCGAGCTCGCGCAGGCGGCCGAGCGCGAGGGCACGAGCTTGAACGGGTACATCATCAGCCGCCTGCAGGCGTCGCTGGGCCGACCGGCTGAACGGGGCCCGGCGTCCGAGGCGACAGGAGTACCGGCGCCATCCCTCCGGCGCTTGCTCATCGCCAACGTGATCATCGTCGGGCTCGCCTCCGTGGCGGCGATTCTGCTCCTGCTCGTCGCCTGGCTCGGGTAGATCCGCTCCGATGACGGGTACCGCGGCCCTCGTCGTCGGCGCATGGCTCACGGCATCTCCGCTCCCAGTCCCCCGCACGGAGGTCGCGGCGGCTCCGCTCCAGGGACGCATCGTCGTCGTCGGCGGCTTCCTCGCGAACGGCGGCAACTCGCGGCGCGTCGACGCCTACGACCCGCGCAGCGACTCCTGGTCGCGGCTCCCCGACCTCCCGAGATCGGTCGACCACGCCGCGGCCGCCTCCTGGCGCGGACGCGTCGTCGTCGTCGGCGGCTACGACGCCGGACGGCGGCCGCTGCGCGCGGCGTTCCTGTACGACGGTCGCCGGTGGCGCGCACTTCCACCGCCGCCCGAAGAACGGGCCGCGGCCGCTGCGGCAGCAACCGCCGACGGTCGCGTGTGGGTGCTCGGCGGGCGCACGCGCGACGGGCTCGCGACGCGGATGCTCTCGCTCGACCTCCGGACGCTCCGCTGGACCACCTTCCCCGGCCCACGCCCGCGCGAGCATCTGGCCGCGACGGCACTCGGCGGACGCGTCTATGCGATCGGCGGACGGCTCGCGGGATACGACACGAACCTCGGCACGGTCGAGGCGTACGACCCGCGCGCGAGGGCGTGGCGCCCGCTGGCCGATCTTCCCGATCCCCGCGGCGGCACCGGCGCGGCCGCGATCGCCGGACGCATCGTCTCGATCGGCGGCGAATCACCCAGCGGCACCGCGGCGAGCGTCTGGTCGCTGAGGCCCGGCGGGCGCTGGTCGCGCCTCCCCGACCTTCCCACCCCGCGCCATGGCGTCGGCGTGGTGGCGCTGGCCGGCCGCGTGTGGGCGGTCGCGGGCGGCCCCGAGCCGGGGCTGACGGTCAGCGGCGCGGTCGAGTCGCTGGCGATCCCATAGGTTCGCGGGGGTCAGTCCCCCTCGGGGACAGACCCCTAGAGGCGACCCGACCTGAAGACGCCCCAGAGCAACCAGACGCCGAACACGCCGGAGAGCACGAAGCCGACGACCGAGATCAGGTGCAACCCGAGGAGGTGCGGGCCCTTGCTCGCGAGGACGCCGATCAGCGACGAGCCCACGAGCCCCCCGAGGATCACGAGCGCGACCGCGATGCGGTTCACCGAGACGTCCATGTGGTGGGCCAGGTCGTCGATCCCCGGATTCGAGATCTTCACCTCGAGCTCGCCGTCGCGCAGCTCGTTGAGGATGTCGTGCACCTGCCGCGGCACTTCGAGCGCGATCTCCGCGAGGTCCTGCACCTCACCTCGCGCCTGGATCGCGACGCGACGCGGGGAGAAGCGCTCCGAGATCAGCTGCCGCGCGTACGGCCGGGCGACCTCGAAGACGTTGAAGTCCGGATACACCTCGGCGGCGACGGAGCCGAGCGTCGCGATCGCCTTGTCGAGGATCACGAACCGCGTCGGCAGCCGCAGGTTCATCGCGTAGATCAGCGAGAGACCCTCGCGAATCGCCTCGATCGGGTCGATGTCGGAGAGCCGGGAGCCGTAGTAGCGGTAGTAGAGCTCCTCGAGCCGCGAGCGCAGCTCCTCCTCGCGATCGCGCGGGTACCGCACGCCGAGGTCGGCCAGACGGCGCGGGAGGGCGCCGACGTTCTCGGTCGCCGCATCGACGAAGAGGCGCGTCAGGCGCGCCATGTCCATGTCGGTCAGCCGTCCCGCCAGCCCGAAGTCGATCAGGCCGAGCCGTCCGTCCTCGAGCTGGAGGATGTTCGACGGGTGTGGATCGCCGTGGAAGAAGGCGTGGCGGAAGATCATCGTCATCCAGGCGTCCGTCAACGTGTAGGCGAGCGCACGTCGGTCCTCGTCGGGCCACGTGTCGAGCTCGAGATCCCGAATGTGCGTCCCCTCGAGGCGGTCGAGGGTCAGCAGCCGGCTCGTCGTGTAACGCCACCAGACGCGCGGGACGGCAACGCGCTCGTCGCCCGCGAAGTTGCGCCGGAAGGTCTCGGCATTGCGCGCTTCTTGCTGGTAGTCGAGCTCGAGACGGATCGACCGGCCGAACTCCTCCACGAGCTCGCCGGCGTCGATGAAGTCGAGCTGCCGTACACGCTCGCGCGCGACCCGGGCCGCGGAGGCCATCAGCCTCAGGTCGGACTCGATCTGGCGGGCGGCGTTGGGCCGTTGCACCTTGACGACGACGTGGACGTCGTTCGGAAGCGTCGCGCGGTGCACCTGGCCGATCGAGGCAGCCGCGATCGGCTGCTCCTCGAAGTCGAGGAAGGCCTGCTCGATCGTGAGCCCGAGCTCCGCGTGGACGACGCGTTCGACGTCCTGGATCGGAACCGGGGAGACGTCGTCCTGGAGCTTGCGCAGCTCGACGATGATGTCCGGCGGCACGACGTCGGGACGTGTGGAGAGGAGCTGGCCGAACTTGACGAATGTCGGCCCCAGCTCGTCGAGCATCTCGCGCAGGCGGCGACCGCGGTCCGCGTCCGGCTCCCCGTCTGAGGCACGGCGGCGGTCGAGCACGTACCCGAAGCCGTGGCGGGTGGCGACGCGACCGATCTCCGTGACGCGCGAGAGGGTCCGTTGGGCCCCGTCGTCCGCCATGACCTCAGTCTCGCAAACTCAGGCGACGCGATCGCGCTCGAGCAGGCGCAGCCGGTGCTCGAGCTGGGCGACCCGGAGGGCGAGGTCCTCGAGCTCCTCCCGTCGGGCGAGGCCCGCCCGCGCGAGCCCTCGTTCGAGCGCCTCGTCCCGGCGCTCGCCGAGACGCTCGAATTCGGCCCGCCACGAGGCGACGGTGTCGCGCACGGCGTCCCGCATCGCGTTGCGCTCGACGCCGACCCTGCGCGCCAGCTCGTCGGCGAGCTCCTCCATCGCCTCGACGCTCATGGTCGCCCAGCCGATTCCCGCAAGCAGGAGCTCGGAGACCGGCCTGGGGTCGTGGGAGCCGTTCGCGGCCATAGCCGCCATTCTAAGGACGCCGTCGCTGCGGCGAAGTCGCCGCCTCCAGGGATCTGCCCTCGCCGCAGGCGAGGGATTCAGCCGCGAGAGTCAGCTCCTGCCCAATCCTGCCTGGCGAGCGAGCTCAGCGAGGGCGGCCGTGGGGGCGTCCGCTGCGGCGCTGGCGGCGACGCTCGCGCTTTGCCGCTGCCGCCGGGGAGGTCGGCGCTTCGGGCGCGGCGACCGGCGTCACTGAAGGTGCCGACGCGGCCGCGACGACGGGCTCAGCCACGACGGGCTGCGGCTCCTGGACCGTGTCCTCGAGCAACGCGGCTCCCACTGAGCCCTCAACCGCGCCGTAGTCGTCCCGGCGTCGTGCGAACTCCGGTTCCTTCTCCTTGAAGACCGCGACCGCCGGCGCGCCGATGAAGATCGACGAGTAAGCGCCGGACCCGATCCCGACCAGGAGCGCGAAGGCGAAGTCCTTGAGCGTGTCGCCGCCGAACAGGAGCAGCGAGACGATCGGCAGGAGCGTGATGAACGTCGTCGCGAGCGACCGCGGGATCGTCTCCCAGAGCGACACGTTGCCGATCACGCGGAACGAGGCGCGCTTCATCAGCGGGATGTTCTCGCGGATGCGGTCGAAGATGATGATCGTGTCGTACATCGAGTACCCGAGCACCGTGAGCACGGCGGCGACCGTGGCGGTCGTCACCTCCCGACCCAGGAGGGCGTAGATCCCGATCGTGATGATGATGTCGTGCCCGAGCGCGATCAGGACCGGGACAGCGAACTTCCACTGGAAACGCGCCGTGATGTAGAGCACGATCAGGAGGAGCGAGACGATGATCGCGAGAATCGCGCCGCGCGCGATCTGGCGGCCGAAGCTCGCGGAGACGTTCTTCACCCCGAACGACTCGGCGTTCACCGCCCTCGTGAGGCTCGACTGGAACGCCTGCGCCTCGGTGGTCGACAGCGTCTCCGTGCGCACCGAGAAGTCGCGGTAGGCATCTCCGGCCGCGCCCGAGGACGGTCCGCGACCCTGGATCTGCGCGGCGGACTGGCCGATCTTCGCGGCCTCCGAGCGCACCGTCTCGAGCGAGACCGGCTGCGGGGTGGCGAAGGTCACCTGTGTCCCACCGCGGAAGTCGATCCCGAGGT
>Ga0111539_10012602_pt1 | contig 10593 bp, 5 predicted proteins | sample RhiMethybrSRZTD1_FD_79667 | JGI IMG/M metagenome (GOLD analysis project Ga0111539, IMG submission 79667) | Populus rhizosphere microbial communities from Tennessee, USA - Rhizosphere MetaG P. TD hybrid SRZTD1 (version 2) (version 2) | ecosystem: Host-associated > Plants > Roots > Rhizosphere >... | reverse complement strand
GCCGCAACGACTTGGTCGGCAAAGCTACAGCTCAGCGTTCTGCCCGACGCAGTCGAGGATCACGCGATCATCGAGCCGACGCCGGCGCATTGAGCTGCTCTCGGTCAACCCCGAGCAAGGCAAAGCGCGCGCCAACTGGAAATTCGTCTGCCGCGCGCAAGCAAAAGGCGAGCCCTTAGGCGTTGGCGGTGAAGCAAGTGCTTAGGGGTTATTTGCTGGTGCCAGGGACGTTGAACCGGGTCGCACAATCGCGGGCGTCGGGGATGCCGCGGAACAGCTGGTGGGGCCGCACACTTTACGTACGGGCCGCCATCGGAGCGGGCGAGGCACGAGGCATAAGAGAAAAGGGCGACGCCCGACAAACGGCCAGCGAGCCCACGTCAAGTACAACTGGCAGCGGTGGACCAGCGCGCGGAGACAGCCAATGAAACTCAGGGTCGGCTATGAGCTGCTCTATGATTTCCCTCAAGCTACGCCCGTGATCATGCTGTTGACCATCCACTACAGCCGCGTTTCCGACCTTGCGAGAGCGGACCATATCCTGACAAATCCTGCCGTGCCGATCTCCGGCTATCGGGACAGTTTCGGAAATTGGTGCAGTCGAATCTTGGCCCCCGCGGGAATGCTGCAAATCTCCAGCGATACCGTCGTGAATGACACTGGGTTACCCGATCCAATCGTAGGAGACGCCAGGCAGGTTCCGGTGCATCAGCTCCCCGAGGAGACGCTCGTCTTTCTTATGGCGAGCCGATATTGCGATGGGGATCGGCTGCTCGATCTCGCCTGGAGCCTGTTCGGTCAGACCAAGCCCGGCTGGCCGCGCGTGCAGGCAATCTGCGATTTCGTGCATCAGCACATCGCATTTGGTTACGAGCACGCACGGGTGACGCGGACGGCGTCTGAAGCCTACGCCGAGAAGCGCGGCGTGTGCCGCGACTTTGCCCACTTGGCCATCGCCTTCTGCCGCGCCTTGAACATACCGGCTCGCTACTGTACCGGCTATCTCGGCGATGCCGGCACGCTGCCGCCCTATCCGCCGGGCGATTTTGCGGCCTGGTTTGAGGCCTATCTCGGCGGAGAATGGCATACGTTCGACCCACGGAACAATGTGCCGCGGATCGGCAGAGTGTTGCTTGCGCGCGGGCGCGATGCTGCCGACGTTGCGATCACGACAACCTTTGGCCCGAACACGCTGCGCGGCTTTCGGGTTTGGGCCGACGAGGTCGCCGGCGCATGAGGCAATGAGCCGACGCCCGGGAACAGCAAGCCGATTGCCTAAACTATAGGCTTCGAGCTTAAGTGCTTCTGGGTTACTGCGTTGAGATTGCTTGCCGCTCGGCAGCCCACACGCACTTGTTCGACCCGCTGGTGGAGCCATGGCCCTCAACGTCGCCCTAACGCACCGGACGCAATATCGCTATAGCCGCGCGCTGGAGCTTGGGCCACAGGTGCTCCGGCTGCGCCCCGCTCCGCATTGCCGCACGCCGATCCTGACGTATGCATTGCAAATCACGCCAACGCGCCATTTTCTAAACTGGCAGCAGGATCCGCACGGCAATTTCCTGGCCCGCGTCGTCGTGCCTGACAAAACCCAAGAATTCACCGCCACCGTCGATCTCGTGGCCGAGATGGCCAGCCTCAACCCGTTCGACTTCTTCGTGGACGAGCGAGCGCTAGAGTGGCCCTTTGCCTATGAGCCGGTGCTCGCCAATGAACTCAAACCCTATCTGGAGCCGCTGGCAGGCAGCCCGTTGTTTGACGGCTATCTTGCAAAGATAGCGACCCCAGCGACGCAGATGACCACCATCAATTTTGTGATCGGGCTCAATCGGAGGCTCAGCCAGGACATCGCTTACCGCGTACGCGCGCAAACGGGTGTACAGACGCCCGAGGAAACGCTGGCGCTCGGCTCGGGCTCCTGCCGGGACAGCGGCTGGCTGCTGGTGCAGGCTCTGCGGCGGGTCGGTCTGGCGGCGCGCTTCGTGTCCGGCTATCTCATCCAGCTCCGGGCCGACGTTCGGCCCGCCGACGGACCGGCGGGCGCATCGGAGGATTTCGCCGACCTGCATGCCTGGGCCGAAGTCTTCATTCCGGGAGCCGGCTGGATCGGCCTCGATCCCACCTCGGGCCTACTCGCCAGCGAGGGACATATTCCACTGGCGGCGACACCGTCGCCCATCAGCGCCGCGCCCATTGTGGGCACGCACGGCGAGGCGGATGTCGACTTTTCGGTCAGCATGCGCATTGAACGCATGCGCGAGACGCCGCGCGTCAGCAAACCCTACAGCGAGGCGCAGTGGCACGATATTCTGGCGACGGGCACCGTCGTCGAGAACCGGCTGCAGGCGGGCGACGTGCGCTTGAGCATGGGCGGGGAGCCGACCTTCGTCGCGCTCGGCGACGGGCAGGCGGCGGAATGGAACACGGCCGCCCTCGGTCCCAGCAAACGCGTCTCTGCTGACAAACTGGCGCGCCGCCTGCGCGAGCGCTTCGCCAAGGGCGGCCTGCTGCACTATGGCCAAGGCAAATGGTACCCTGGTGAATCCGCCGCGCGCTGGGCCTTCGGCATCTTCTGGCGCGCCGATGGCCAGCCGCTATGGGAGAACGCCGCGCTCATCGCCGAGGAGAACCCTGCGCGCCCAGCAACGCTTGCCGACGCCCAGAGGTTTGCCAGCGGGCTCTGCCTAACGCTCGCCTTGCCCGCCGAGCGCCTCGTTCCCGCTTACGAGGACGCCGCGCATTTCATGCTCATCGAGCAGAAGTTGCCGCTGGGTGCCACTCCCGATGACAACAGGCTCGCCGACCCGGCCGAGCGCGCGCGCCTGATGCGCGTCTTCGGCCAGCGCCTGGACAGGCCTACCGGTTACGTGATGCCGCTACTCATGACGCAGACACACGATGGCAAGCGGCGGTTCATCAGCGAGCGGTGGGTATTCCGGCGCCAGCACCTCTTTCTGATCCCCGGCGACTCGCCGATCGGTTTGCGCCTGCCGCTTGGCGGCCTGCCGGAAATCAGTTTTGTCGACTACCCCCACGTATTGCCGGCGGATCCCTTTGCCGACAGGGCCCAACTTTACGCCGGGCAGGCGTGCGGCCATCTCCTCGTCGAGGCGACGTCGGAGCCGGTGCGGACGGCCCTTGCCGTGGAGGCGCGCGATGGACATGTGTGTGTGTTCCTGCCGCCGCTGGCCGACGGTCAAGATTATGCCACCCTGATCACGGCGATCGAGGCAACGGCCGCCCGCACCGGCCAGCCCGTTCGCGTCGAGGGGTATGCACCCCCGTTCGACTCGCGCCTCAATGTGATCAAAGTCACCCCAGACCCCGGCGTCATCGAGGTCAACATCCACCCGGCAGCCAACTGGGAGCAAGCCGTCGCGATCACCACGACCGTGTACGAGGAAGCCGCGCAGGTCGGGCTCACCACCGAAAAGTTCCGGCTCGACGGCCGCCATCTTGGCACCGGCGGCGGCAACCACATTGTGGTCGGCGGGCCCACGCCGGCGGACAGTCCCTTCCTGCGACGGCCTGACCTGCTAGCGAGCGTCATCGCCTATTGGCAGAACCATCCCTCGCTCTCCTACCTGTTTGCGGGCCAATTCATCGGGCCGACCAGCCAGGCGCCGCGGACGGACGAGGCCCGCCACGAATCGCTCTATGAGCTCGAGCTTGCCCTCGCCCAAGTCCCCGAGCCGGGCGGCGCGATTGCGCCTTGGCTGGTCGACCGCCTCTTCCGCAACCTATTGGTCGATGTCACGGGCAATACGCATCGGGCAGAAATCTGCATCGACAAGCTTTACGCACCGGAGGGCCCAATGGGCCGTCTGGGCCTCGTCGAATTCCGCGCCTTCGAGATGCCGCCGCATGCACGCATGAGCCTCGCCCAGCAGCTCCTGATCCGCGCACTGGTGATGAGGTTCTGGGAGCGGCCCTACCGCAAGGAGCTGGTGCGATGGGGCACCTTGTTGCACGACCGGTTCATGCTTCCGCATTTCCTCTGGGCCGACTTGGAGCAGATTGTCAGCGACCTTGCCAACGCCGGTGTACCACTCAAGGCTAAGTGGTTCCTCCCTCACTTCGAGTTCCGTTTTCCCGTGCTGGGCACGATTGAATGCGCCGGGATTGCGCTCGAGCTGCGGCGGGCGCTCGAACCCTGGTTCGTGCTTGGCGAGCAGAGCGGGTCGGGCACCACTCGCCTCGTTGATTCCTCGCTCGAGCGCCTGCAGGTTCTGGTGCGCGGCATGAGCGGCGATCGCTACACCGTCGCGTGCAACGGTTATGTCCTGCCGCTCACCGCTACCGGAACCGTCGGCGAAGCGATCGCCGGGGTGCGTTTTCGCGCTTGGCCGACCAGCGACGGCTTGCACCCCAATCTTTCGCCGCACGTGCCGCTGACCTTCGACGTGATCGATACCTGGAATAGCCGATCGGTCGGCGGTTGCCGGCACCATGTCACACACCCGGGCGGCCGCAATTTCGACTCGTTGCCCGTAAATGCCTTGGAAGCCGCGGGGCGCCGCCTCGCCTTATTCGAACCCATGGCTCATTCTCCCTGCGGCACTGCAATGGCGGTGGGGGCCGTGCATCCCGATTTCCCGCTCACGCTCGATCTGCGCAGGGTGGCACTGGATCGGCATTAAGCTAGCGCGGCAGAAAAATATGGCGCGGCAGAAAGAATGGGGGCACGCCAGAAAGGGTAGCGTGTCGTACGCGCAACGGGTAGCGTCCCGGCAAACCTAGTGGGCTCAAGTCCGGCCGGATCGCAAATAGCCGCACAGCAGGGTGATGAGGCGGAGGAATAATAACAAGCAATGAGCTGGGATGCTCGCGCAACCGAGCTTCGCCGTGGCGACCTTGCCAAAGGTTATCGGGTCGCAACCGGTGGTTTCGATGAACTCGCCGAGAGCTCTGGCGCCTTCAGGCCGCACTGGGACCCACTCCTGCGGTCGCTTGAGGCGCTCGATCCGGCGAACCGTGCGCGCCGCATGGAACAACTCAATGCCCGGGTGCGGGAGACGGGCATCGCCTATGACCTATTCTCGGATCCGACGCGTACGACGCAACCTTGGCGTGTCGATCTCGTCCCGCTCATCATCCCCGCCAACGAGTGGCAGGGGCTCGAGCGGGCGCTGATCCAGCGCGCAAGGTTATTTGCAGGCGTGCTGGCGGATCTCTACGGCCCGCAGCAGCTGCTGGCATCGGGGGCCATCCCCCACCAACTTGTCTTCAGCGATCCGTCCTTCTTGCGGCCTTGCAAGAACCTGCGGCCAACGGGCGGATACATTCAATTTTTTGCCACTGACCTTGCCCGCGGGCCGGATGGGCGGTGGCGCGTGATCGACACCCACACCGAGACGCCAGCCGGCATTGGCTATGCGCTGGCCAACCGCATGGTTCATACCAATGTTGCCGGCGACATCTTTGCCGCCTGCAGGGCCCTGCGGCTTGCGCCATTCTTTCTGCAACTGCGGGCGGCGCTGGCGCGCCGCGCCGATCGCGTCGACCCAACCATCGCTCTGCTGACCCCGGGGCCCCGCCACAACGATTTCTTTAGTCATGCCTACCTTGCCCGCTACCTCGGACTGCTGCTGGTGGAAGGCGCGGACCTACGCGTAGCCGACGACCGCGTTTCGCTCAAAACCCTGCGCGGCCTAATGCCCGTCGATCTCATTGTGCGCTGCGTGGCGGGTCAATTGGCAGACCCACTTGAGCTCGATGCATCGGGCTTTGCTGGGCCGGTGGGTCTAATGCAGATCGTCCGCCGGCACCCCGACCTAGTGGTCAATGCGCTGGGATCGGCGCTGGTCGAAAACCGCGGGCTGAGCGCCTACCTACCCGCGCTCACCAGGACGCTTCTGGGCGAGGAGCTTCTCATCGCTGATGGGCCGAGGTGGTGGCTCGGCGTTGCGGCCAATCGCGAGCACGTCTTGGCAAATATCGAGCATATAGTCATCCGCCCTGCGCATGAGGGGACCGCTCGACCGGGCCGAGCCATCCCGGGCGTCGACCCGGCGCGGCTCAATCCCGACCAACTCGATCTTTTGCAGCAGGAGATCGAGATCCGGGGCGCGTCCCTGGTGGCGGAGGCAAAGGTCGGCTTCGGCACCACGCCGTCGCTCACCTCCGCCGGCCTAGTCCCGAAACCCTACGCGCTACGCGTGTTCGTGACTTCGACCAGCGAGGGATTTGCGGTCCTGCCGGGCGGACTGGCAATGACCGTCGACCCGGAGCAAACCGTGGCGCTTAGCGCCCCGGACGGCGAGTCGCGCGACGTGTGGGTTGTCAGCGACGCGCAGGCGCCACCCTTCACCAGCCTCTGGCGGCCGACGATTGAGGCCGCCCGCATCGAGCGCACGCCCCAGGACCTGCCAAGCCGCGCCGCCGACAACTTGTTCTGGCTCGGGCGCTATGTCGAGCGCGCCGACTGGAGCTTGCGCGCCTTGCGCATCTGCCTGAGCCGCCTGCAAGAGGACAGCGCCCCACGCCAGGACTTGCGGGCGTGTCGGACCGTGCTCGAGATCTTGCACTCGAAGGAAGACGGCAAGATCCCCGGCGGGTGGGAACCGAGCAATGCTCGACTGATCGAACAGCTGGCGCACAGTCTGCTGACGTCCTCGGAGTTGCACTACGGCCTACCGCGCACCCTCGACAATATTCATCGCCTCGCCAGCGTCACGCGAGACCGGCTGTCGCTCGAGGCCTGGCGGACACTCAACGACTTCTACGCGAGCCGGCGCTGGCGCGCCGATGCGATGCCGACCGCGATCGGCGACTCGCTGCGCCTGCTCGATGACGGCCTGCGCGTGCTGGCAGCGTTCCATGGCCTGACGCACGAGAACATGACCCGCAACTTTGGCTGGTCGTTCCTGGACATGGGGCGGCGGCTGTCACGCGCCAAGAATTTGGCCGAACTCCTGCTCGGCGTCTACGGCGAGGCGGCGAGCGGTGAGGACGAATCGGGAAACCTTTTGTTCACGCTCGAGCTCGCCGACAGCTTTATCACCTATCGATCGCGATACCGGCTGGAGCCGATGCTGCCGCTCGTGTTGGACCTGCTGCTGATCGATGAAAGCAATCCCCGCAGCATCGCCTTCCAGCTGGCAGAGCTTGCACGGCATATCGACACGCTGCCGCAGTCGGGCGATGGCGGCGGGCGCATCGAGGAACAGCGCATGGCGCTGTCGCTGCTGAGCAGCGTGCGCCTGGCAGATGTCGTGTCGCTGGCCAGGCCCGGTCAGGATGGGGCACGCACGACCCTGCAAAAACTGATCGAAGAAGAAGTCTCGACCTTGGCCGGCCTTTCCGACGTCATCGGGCGTCGCTACTTCAATCTGGTCGACAAGGGCGTCAAGTGGGTGCGCGCCCGCTCGCGGGACGAACCATGATCTTCGACGTCAGCCACCGCACCACGTACATTTACCGCGAGCCGGTGCTCCAATCCGAGCACGTCGTCTATATGACGCCGCGGTCGGGCCGGCGGCAAACCGTGCACCGCCACAGCCTGCTGATTGAGCCAGCCCCATCTGGGAATGTTGCGCTAACAGACTACTTCGGCAACCGCAGCGCAATACTGTCGATCGACGATGAGCACACCGAGCTTGTCATTCACGCCCGCAGCACCGTCGAGGTACATCCGTTCGACCCGCCGATTGTGGCGCTGTCCACGGCCTGGGAGCGAGTTACGAGCAAGGCCCGGCGTGAGAACGGCGAGCTCGACATCAGCGTGCTTGAGTTCGCCAGCGCCTCCCGTCACACCAAGCTCATTGCCGAGGCGATCGACTATGCTCGCTCGTCATTCCCGCCACACCGACCGATCCTGGAGGCCGCGCTCGACTTGACGCAACGCATCTACCATGACTTCACCTTTGATAGCACAGCGACCGACATATCTACGCCCGTGTCCCACGTTCTCGACGAGCGGCGCGGCGTCTGCCAGGACTTTGCGCACCTGGCGATCACCTGCCTGCGCAGTTTGGGTCTGCCGGCCCGCTACGTCAGCGGATATCTGCTGACCTACCCACCACCTGGCGTCGACAAGCTCAAGGGCGCCGATGCGTCGCATGCCTGGATCTCGGTCTGGGCGCCGGAGATTGGTTGGGTCGATTTCGACCCAACCAACGGCATAATGCCGAGCTACGAGCACATCACGGTAGCTCATGGCCGTGACTATGACGATGTGAGCCCCATCAGCGGTGTGCTGCTTGGCGGCAGCAAGCAGGAGATGTCCGTGGCCGTTGACGTGACGGTTGTCAGCTAGTGTGCCGAATCTGAAGTTCCTATGCGCTTAACGCATGTGTGTCCAGGGTGCGGCGGCAGAAGCGCTCGATGGATGCCAGAATGTCGTCGGCCGGCTGGTCCACGTATTGGCTTCGGGTTGGCGTTGCGTTGCTGGATGAACTCCTCGATAGCGGCGATCAGCTCTTTGACCGACTTGTGAGCGCCGCGCTTGATCTGCTTCTGAATGGAGCTTCGCGACGACTTCGCCGGCGCGGACCGCGCGGGGATCATCGACGATCCGAATGCCCGTGCTCTGGCGAACCAGTTTGCGGGTGTCGTAAGTGGCAAACTCGGCCGGTACCCTGCGAACCAGGAACCAGAATCCATTTACCTTGTGCGGGCGCGCCGCCTCGACAGGACGGGGCATGAGTTTGTTACGCCGTTTGTTACACCCAGAACGCCGTCTTGGGCTTGACGGGTAACAAATCCTGCCAAAAATCTTAGAAAATCAAGCGTCAAGTTTTTTACACTTTGGCGCCCCGTAGGGGAATCGAACCCCTGTTTCCAACGTGAGAGGCTGGCGTCCTAACCGCTAGACGAACGGGGCGCGGGCTGGCCCCGTCTATAGGGCAAGCAAGGCGGGGGAGCAACTCACTCCCGCACCCCCCAAGCTCCAGGCCATGTTTGGCCTCCCAGCTCGATCCCAAGTCGAGTGACCCCTATGGTGCGCGCCAGAGGGAGCAAATGGGGGGCCGAACGGCGAAAAACTTGCCTTTGTCGCTGCCGTGGTTACGTGATCTCGCAGGGACCTCCACCGTTCAGACAATGTCGAACGCCATGGCAAATACGCGCACGCAAGGCGCTAAGACCCACCAAGAGGCTACGCGGCTCAGGCTGGAGGTCGGCAAAGCCGATGCCGGTCAACGCCTCGACCGCTTCCTGGCCGTGAGACTTCCCCAGCTCAGCAGGTCACGACTGCAGGTGCTTGTGCGATCGGGCGAGGTGAGGCGGAATGACACCGTGGTCCAGAGCCTGAGCGGCAAGGTCAAAGTCGGGGAAAGCTATGAGGTATGCGTCCCTGCCGTCGTGCCTGCCCGGGTCACGCCGCAGGCCATCCCCCTCATCATCAAGTACGAGGACGCGCACTTGATCGTGATCGATAAGCCGAAGGGCCTTGCCGTGCATCCGGGACCTGGTCATGCTTCCGGCACGCTTGTCAACGCGCTGATCGCCCACTGCGGCACGAGCCTCTCGGGGATCGGCGGCGTGCAACGGCCAGGTATCGTGCATCGCTTGGATCGGGATACGACCGGCTTGTTGGTGGTGGCGAAAACCGACCAGGCGCATCGGGGACTTGCGGAGCAGTTTGCCAGCCACGGTGCCGATGGGCGGCTCCGGCGCAGTTACCGCGCCCTCGTTTGGGGCATTCCGGCGCGGGCCGGCGGCAGCGTTGATGCCCCGTTGTCGCGCAGCACTCTCAACCGCACGAAAATTGCCGTCGCGAGAACGCCGAACGCTCGTCACGCCGTCACCCACTACGACCTGCTCGAAACCTTCCGCACGCCTCAGGGAAAACCCGGGGCCAGTCTGCTGAGGCTTACGCTCGAAACCGGCCGCACGCATCAGATTAGGGTGCATATGGCACATATCGGTCATCCCCTCTTGGGTGATCCGGTCTATGGCGTGGGGTTCAAAGCGAGCGCGCGCCGATTGGGTCTTCCCGCCCAAGCCGCCTTGCAACGGCTCCAGCGACAGGCCCTGCACGCCGCTGAACTGGGCTTCGAGCATCCCATTACCGGCAAGCGCTTAGAATTTACCAGTCCACTGCCACCCGACATGGCCGAACTCCTGAATGCGCTCGCCGATCCCAACTAGCCCGGCGCGGCAAGCGTTGATCAACGCGATAGATGGCAAAGGCGAGTGGCTTGACGCCCCGAACAGGGTTTTTCCCTTACATCAACGCAAGCGCAGCCGCCGCGGAGGCTGGCTGTGTCCAGGGTGGCAATGCCCATATTTTTGGCACCTGGGGCAATCGCCTGCATGCAATTCGCCGGCTTCAGTTGTGAAGATTTGAGCGTCGTTGATGGTGTATTTGCGGCCTCCTCGCCGTACTCGGTGTGTCTGCCGCAGTCTGTGGCCGAGGGCCGCGACCAGTGCCCCGACCTTGGGATCGATCGGTTTGGGCCGACCGCTTTGGTCGGCCTGCCACACCTGTGTCCGCCACAACGCCGCCCGTTCGCAAGCTCCCAAGCAGACCCATGCCGCCAAGGCATGCTAGTCATATTATTACGGAATATTTAGCCCGCCTGTGTGCATCGGTCGCAGACGGTAACCCTCCCACGTCAGCGTTTACGCACTATGCCGTGAATGCGCGTT
>Ga0111539_10012601_pt1 | contig 10594 bp, 9 predicted proteins | sample RhiMethybrSRZTD1_FD_79667 | JGI IMG/M metagenome (GOLD analysis project Ga0111539, IMG submission 79667) | Populus rhizosphere microbial communities from Tennessee, USA - Rhizosphere MetaG P. TD hybrid SRZTD1 (version 2) (version 2) | ecosystem: Host-associated > Plants > Roots > Rhizosphere >... | reverse complement strand
GGGCGCCTCTCGGCAGCGATTTCGCACGAGCTACGACCCGCTGGGCGGGTTCTTGCCGCCGGTCGCAACGAAGCTCGTGCAATCCCCTTGGTTCTTGAACTGCGGGAGGTTGCGCCAGCCGCCGTTCGTGCACTGATCCTTGGACGTTGGGGGTGGAGGAGAGCCGGTACCGTCGGTGGAGAGATGCGCCGATTCATTGAGGTCGACGCTGCCGCTCAGGGGTGCGATGAGCGAGAGCGTCTGGCCTAGACTGGGAGACGCATTGGGATCCTGTGAGAGGACAACGCCGCCGGGGTTCGCGAACCTGACGCAGAAGTTGGGATTGGCGCTGGTGGGGACGAGCCAGAGGCCGAGGATTTCACCGCCTTGGACCGGAACGTTCGCCGGGAACGATTTCAGCCCAGTTCCTGCCAGGGTGACTATGGGGCCGATGGCGACCACCTCGTAGTTGTCGCCTCCTGCAGACCGCAGAACCAGGAACCCGGTTTGCGTACCGGCAAGCCCCGGACCCATCTGAATGGAGAAGCTGTCGATGCTTCCCCCGCCTGCCGGCACCGCGTAGCTCGAGTTCGTGTCGGCCAGCACGCCGCTGCAGACCGCTGAGAAATTCGGCTGGAATTGACCGCCGACTTGACCGATCGTTGTGTCGGCAAGCGCCGAACCAACCGGCAACGCAGCGAACGCCACACCGATGAGAAGCAACAGACGCCGCACGCGCACCAAACCATGTACCGCGCTCATCACACCCTCCTTACGGCTGCTCCGAGAAGCACAATGCCACAGCGCCCCTCCGGGCCCCACACCCCACGCCGCAGCCTAAACCGGGCAGGACCGCGTGCGGCGTGGACGCGACAGCGCAGCGTTGACCTGTCCCCCGTGCGCCGCTGGTCGCGCCGCGACCGACGATCTCGTCGACGATCACGACTCGGTCGCCGAGGGTCGATGACCTCCGAGGGTCGCATCCGACAGTCGCCCCATGCGCTGAGCCACTCGCGGAAGAACTCGACGTAGCCGTCGTACCCGCGATAGCTGGTCTGGAGGATGCCCGACTCGGCCAGGGGGCGGGGGGCGCGAAACTCGGCTTGTGGGTGGTAGCTGAGCAAGAGCGCGTTGAAATCCCGCCGGTTGAACGCCTCGGCATTGAGCCGCACGGTGCGCGACAGCAGCGCTTGCCGAGTGCGCGAGCTCGGCGGCAGTTTGCCGAAGAGACGAGCGCTCGCAGCGGCCAGCGGTGGGAAGCGCAGGGCGAGCCGCTGATCGACGCGCACCCCTCAAAGCCCGCTCTAGAGCGAAATCTGTCCGGTCTTGAATCCGGAGTCCCGGGTCAACCGGGACCGAGGGTTCGAATCGCTCCCCCTCCGCTCGTGGTCGCGATTCGGCTCCGCGACGGCGATCGCGGCCTGTCCGCGGGACGCCGACTGGGCCCTTTGCGGCCGCACTCGACGCGGTTCGGCGGCGCACTCGCCGCGCGCGTTGACCTCCTCGGACGCGGATCGCGGCCCCACTCGCGCCCGCGCTGGTCCGCCGTGAGCGGCTCCTACGGTTAGGCGCGCGCGAGGGTATATGGTCGCGTCCGACGCCAAGCCCGCGCGGGGGTCGCGACGATTAGATGCGATTTGTGTGGGCACCGTCACAATGGACCGGCTCGGCGCGAGGGCGGTCATGGAGGATGAGCGAGACGCGATGCCGACGAAGGCGCCGCGGGCAAGCAAGAGAGTGGGCAATGCGTGACCAAGGCGAAGTGATCGACCGCAGATCGGGCCGAGATGCGCACGACCTCGGGGCGATCAAGCGCCCACCGTCGGGCGACAGGTCTCAGTCGGACCGAGGTCGGTCGGCTCGTGTTCCGGCGCAGCGCGGCCGCACGAGCCTGCGTCGCATGTTTCGCATTCTCGAGCGCCTGAGCGATGAGCCAGAGGGGCTCACCGCGAAGCGGTTGGCTGCCGAGCTGGGCATCAGTCTCTCGACGACTTACGAGCTGATTGGCGTCCTCTTGGAAGAGGACTACATCGAGAAGCTGCCTCACCACGCGCGCTACCGGCTCGGCCCGACGATAGCGGTCCTGCACGACCGTTGGTCGCGCGACCCCATCGACGCCGCGGTGGTGCCAGTCCTGCGGGGCATTGCGACCCGCTCGGGACGCACCGCCTATTTCGGGGTGCTCTCCGGGAGCGAGGTGCTCGTCACCCACGTCCACTCGCCGCCAAGCACCTCGCCGGTCGGCGTCGTCCGTGGATTCTCCGGGGCGGCCCATGCGCTCGCGTTGGGGAAGGCCCTGCTCGCCGCCAAAGGCAGTGAGGCGATCGCCAGCTACATCGCAAACCGACCGCTCGAGGCATACACCCGGCGGACGATCACCGACGCAGCGGTGCTCGCAGACCATCTGGAGGAGACACGCGCGCAGGGGTACGCGACGGACTTCGAGGAGTTCGCGAACAATCTGTGCTGCGTCGCCGTGCCGCTCGAACCCAAAGGCGGCGTCGTCCCCGGCGCGATCGGATTGTCGACCCAGGCGGGATGCACTTCGGCCGACCTCAAGCGCCTCATTAGCCTCGCTCGGCTTGCGGTCGCCGAGGTGGCTGCCCAGCTGTAGGTGTCGTGCCGCGATGAATGGATCTCCACACCCGTCGACGCCGGCGAACGGCGTTTGTGCCGCAAGCGCCGGCGCGCAAGCAATGCGACCGGTGAGCCGGCCGGGGCGCGCTCCAGCGTGACCGACATCGCCCCAGGCGAGCATGCGCCCTCCAGCTACGCGAGCGCATGGCGGGCGTTTCGGATCATCGATCGTGTCAGCCAGGGCGGCGAAGGACTCGACGCCAAGGACCTGGCCCGCGCCCTCGGCATCAGTCCGTCGACCTGCTACCAGCTGCTCCACATCCTCATCGACGAGGGCTACATCAGCCGGTTGCCGCGCGGCTCTGGCTATCGACTGGGGGCGACCATCTCGCTTCTCTACCGACGCTCTCGCGGGGCGAGCGTCGAAGCGGTCGTTGGCCGGGTCCTCGATGACTTGGCGCGTAGATCCGGACGCGCAGCGCACTTCGGGTTGTTGAACGAGAATGATGACGTCGTCGTTGCATACGTCACTGTTCCCCCCGGCGCTCCACCCGTGGGGATCGCCCGTGGCTTGCGGGCGCCGGCGCACGCCCTCGCACTGGGCAAGATCCAGATCGCCGCCGGGGGCGTCCGAGCAATCGACCGGTATCTCAAGCACCATCCGCTCGATTCGATGACACGGCGCACGATCGTCGACCCGGTGCTTCTCGAGGCCCATTTGAAAGAGGCGCACGCGCGGGGCTTCGCCACTGAAGTGGGCGAATTCGCCAAGAACCTCTGGGGCGTGGCCGTGCCGGTGCTCAGCCCGGACGGCGGGGTGGACGGCGGCATCGGACTGGCGGCACTGGGGGAGCCCCAGGAAGTTGAGGTGAGGCAGTTCGTCGAGCTAGCCCGTCAGGCCGCCTCGCGGGCGACGGAATCGCTCTTTGCAGAGCCCCATGAACGGCGATCGCGCCGCGTCAGCCGCTAAGCGCGTCTGACCCCTCGTCGAACTCGACCAGGCCCAGGATCGCGCCCTCAGAACGAAGAGCGCGCTGAATCCGCTCGCTTCCCGGCTGCCTCAAGCCGAGCTCCGAGCCGACGATGAGTAGGCAATAGCCCGACGTGCGCAGGGCCTCGAACCAGCCGGCCGGCGCTCGCGCTCCCCCGTCCAAGAATCGGTCGACCGGCTCTCCCGCCCGGCTCAGTAGTAGGTCGTCTCCATCGACCTCGAGGCGCCACTCGGTCAGGGCACGCACGGGTTCGTCGTGCAACATGGGGTGAAAGCCGCTCGCGCGGTGAACGTCCACGTACGGCCGAGACTCGCCATCGGCCGCGCCGCGCACTCGGATGTCCAGCTTCCGCTCCCAAATGAGCACCGCGCCCGCCTCTGGGTGAAGAGCCTGCGCGTACTCGATCCCCAGTGGGTCGGACAGGGCGACCACGACGAGCTCGGCGAGGTTCGCCTTGGCCGGCGCGCACCACCGGTGGGCGAACTCGGCGACCGCTATGTCGCCGTCGAGCGCGACGGTCACCGTGGCCTCATCCTCGGGCTGAATCCAGTTTCCGCACGACAGGCACCGCAGGTGCTCGTGGTCGTGCATGTGGTGGAGCGCTGCCGCCTCCTCGCTGCGCAGCACCGCCTCCACGTCGGGTCCCAGATCGAGGCGCTCGGTCATGGCAGACGCCCGCTTGGTCGTGGCAGACGCCCCGTCGATTATGGCCGACCGACGGCGACAAAACCGCGCCGATATCTGCGTCTCGGGCGGCGCAATTCTCGTATGCCCGGAATCGCGAGACTTTTCCGTGACATGCTGGACGGGCCATTTGGCCCACGGAGCAGCGGTGATAGCTTGAGGTTGCGTCATTGGGTGGACAGCAGGCCCGCGTGCGCGACGGTAGCCGTCCAATTTAGGGTGACTCGACGGTCCTTGTCGTGGTGCGATGGGCGAATTTGATTTGCAGAGGAGAGTCATGCCCGCAGCAAGATCGCGACGGCAGAGCCGCACCAAGATCCACGACAAGATTCAAGAGCTGTCGTGGGACCCGACGTTTGCCTCACCGGTCAACAAGTACCCGACCGACTACAACTTCGAGAAGGCCCCGAAGAAGGACCCGATGAAGCAGGTGCTTCGCTCCTACTTCCCCATGGAGGAGGAGAAGGACCAGCGCGTCTACGGGGCGATGGATGGTGCCGTCCGCGGAAACATGTTCCGCAACGTCCAGCAGCGCTGGATGGAGTGGCAGAAGCTGTTCCTGAGCATCATCCCGTTCCCTGAGATCTCGGCCGCGCGCGCAATGCCCCTGGCGATCAATGCGGTGCCCAACCCCGAGGTCCACAACGGCTTGGCCGTGCAGATGATCGACGAGGTACGCCACTCGACGATCCAGATGAACCTCAAGCGGCTGTACATGAACCACTACATCGACCCGGCGGGATTCGATATCACGGAGAAGGCGTTCTCCAACTGCTACGCGGGGACGATCGGCCGGCAGTTCGGCGAAGGGTTCATCACCGGCGACGCCATCACGGCGGCCGACATCTACCTGACCATCGTCGCCGAGACGGCGTTCACGAACACGCTGTTCGTGGCGATGCCGTCCGAGGCGGCGGCCAACGGTGACTACCTCCTGCCGACGGTCTTCCATTCGGTCCAGTCGGATGAGTCCCGACACATCTCTAACGGCTACTCGATCATCTTGATGGCGCTCGCAGACGAGCGCAATCGCGATCTGCTGGAGCGTGACCTCCGGTATGCGTGGTGGAACAACCATGCGGTGGTCGATGCGGCCATCGGTACGTTCATCGAGTACGGCACCAAGGACCGGCGCAAGGACCGCGAGAGCTACGCCGAGGCGTGGCGGCGGTGGATCTATGACGACTACTACCGCAGCTACCTCATGCCGCTCGAGAAGTACGGGCTGAAGATCCCGCACGACCTCGTCGAAGAGGCATGGAACCGTATCTGGAACAAGGGATACATCCACGAGGTGGCCCAGTTCTTCGCGACCGGGTGGCCCGTCAACTACTGGCGCATCGATCCGATGACCGACGAGGACTTCGAGTGGTTCGAGCACAAGTACCCCGGCTGGTACGACAAGTACGGTGAGTGGTGGGAGAACTACAGCCGGCTGTCGCACCCGAACGGCCACGGACCGATCGCGTTCGAGGACGTCAACTACCAGTACCCACACCGGTGTTGGACCTGCATGGTCCCGGCCCTGATCCGCGAGGACCTGGTGGTAGACAAGGTCGACGGGCAGTGGCGGACCTACTGCTCGGAGACGTGCCGGTGGACCGACAAGGTGGCGTTCCGGCCCGAGTACAAGGGGCGTGACACGCCTTCGATGGGCCGCCTGACCGGCAAGCGCGAGTGGGAGACGCTCTACCACAACTGGGACCTGGCCGACATCCAGAAGGACCTCGGCTATGTGCGCGACGATGGCAAGACGCTGATCCCGCAGCCCCATCTCGACCTGGACGACCCCAGGAAGATGTGGACGCTGGACGACTGCAAGGGCTACCCCTTCCCGAGCCCGAACGTGACCCTCAACGAGATGTCGGACGAGGAGCGCAAGGAGTTCGAGGAGTCCTACAAGAAGGGCGGACCCGCCGGACGGCCCGCCCCCGCGGCGGCCTAGAGGCAGCCGCGGTGATCCCGGTGACGGCCGCCGCGCCGCGTAACGCGGCGGCCGCTCCGATGATCGAGAACTGAGATGGCCCAGCAGCACACGGTGCGCTTCGAGCCGGTTGGTCTGGAGATCGAGGTTGGCGAGGACGAGACCGTCCTCCAAGCCGCGTTTCGGCAGGGCATCATGCTCATGCACGGCTGCAAGGAGGGCCAGTGCTCGGCGTGCAAGTCGTTCCTCATCGAGGGCGAGGTCGACCTCGAGCGGTATTCGACCTTCGCCCTCGCCGAATACGAGCAGGAGGAGGGCTACACGCTGCTGTGCCGGGCGCACGCGTTCTCCGACCTCGAGGTGGAGCTGCTCAATTACGACGAGGAGATGCTCAAGTCGGGCGTGCCGATTCAGACCGCCACCACCGAGGTGGCAGAGATCGAGCCGCTCACCCACGACATCAGCCGCCTGACCGTCAAGCTCGTCGATCCGCCCGAAATGGCCTTCAATCCCGGCCAGTACGTGGACATCACCATTCCCGGTACCGAGACCACGCGGGCGTTCTCGATGGCGAACACGCCATCGAAGGACGATCGGCTCGAGTTCATGATCAAGATCTATCCGGACGGTCGCTTTTCGAGCCTGCTCAAGAACGACCTCAAGGTGGGCGACACGCTTGAGGTCAAGGGTCCCTACGGGGTGTTCGTGATGCGGCACCACTCGGATTCGGACCTCATCTTCATCGGCGGGGGAGCAGGCATGGCGCCGATCTGGTCTCTGCTGACCGCGATGGCTGAGGACGGCACCAAGCGCAAGGCGACGTACTTCTATGGGGCAAGGACGCGCAAGGACCTGTTCTATTTCGACGAGCTACAGGAACTGACGCGACGGCTCGAGAACTTCGAGTTCGTCCCGGCGCTCTCCGAGCCCCAACCCGACGACGACTGGGACGGTGAGACGGGCCTCATCACCGATGTGGTCGACCGCCACGTGGACGACCTCAGCGAACACGAGGCCTACCTGTGCGGCCCGCCCCCGATGATCGACGCCGCGATCTCCACGCTGCAGGGCAAGGGTTGTGGGGAGGCGCGGATCTTCTTCGACAAGTTCACAACCACCGCGTCCGAGGAGGAACAGGAGAGTGGCAGAATCGGCTGATACCGAGAAGGCCGGCACGCGACCGGCGGACACACCGACCGCGACACCGACGGGGCGGGTGCGGAGCGTTCCTCGGCTTGTCTTCACCGACGCCGAAGCGGGTGCGCTCGAGTTTCCCAGCTCGAACAGCCGCTCGTTCAACTACTTTGAGCCGCAGCGCCTCAAGGCGACGGTGTATGAGGATGTGACGGTCGACGTGCAGCCTGACCCGGCGCGCTACCTCACCCAGGATTGGGTGTATGGGTTCGCCGACCGGCCCGGCGGCTACCCCGCCGACCTCACCGCGGCCAAGTCCTCCGATTGGCACTGGTTCCGCGATCCCAACCAGGAGTGGGAGCAGACGATCTATCGCAACAACGCGAGGCTCGTGCGCCAGGTGGAGCAGAACATCGCCAACGCGCGCAACGAGGGCGCGTTCGAGCGCTGGAGCCCCGACTGGGCGAAGACCGTCGAGACCCATGCGGGCGCGTGGATGCATGCCGAGCACGGCCTCGGCATGCACGTGTTCCTGCCCGCGCAGCGCGACGCGCCGACGAACATGATCAACAACGCGATCTCCGTCAACTCGATGCACAAGTTGCGGCTCGGGCAGGACCTGGCCCTCTACAGCCTCGAGGTCAGCGAGGCCCGCAAGGACTTCGACGGGGCCTCCCACGTGCAGGTCTGGGGCAACGACCCAATGTGGCAGCCGACGCGCGAGAACGTGGAGCGGCTGACGGCCATCCGCGACTGGTGCGAGGCGGTCTTCGCCGCCAACTTGGTCTTCGAGCCCCTCGTCGGTGAGTTGTTCCGGGCCGGCTTCGTGATGACGCTGGCAGCGACCCATGGCGACTTCGTCAGCCCGACGCTCATGGGCGTGGCGGAAAGCGACTACGAGCGCGACTTGGCCTACACGAAGGACCTCATCGGCGGCCTGTCCCGAGATGACCAGTTCGGCGACGACAACAAGGCCCTCTTCGGCCAGTGGCTGTCCAACTGGATTCCCGTGAGCCTGAATGCGGCGCAAGCGCTGTCGCCTCTGTGGGCGGAGTCCAACACGCCGTCGGTCACCTTCGACCAGGCATCCGCCCGGTCCAAGGACCGAGTCCGCAGCATCTTGGATGAACTCGATATCGCAAGCCCGAAGGAGCTTGACTCATGACCGACGACCGTTTCTCCTTCCATCGGGAGTCCTCGAACCAATGTGGCGTGACCCTGATGGATAACCAGATCGGTCACACGGTGGCCGACGTGATGGCCACGAAGCCCAACGTGACCGTGCGCAAGCTGCCGTCGATGATCCGGGTCGACGCAAAGGACCGGGTCGAGTTCGACTTCGACGAGCTCAGCGAGGCCGTGGGTGAGGAGTTCGACCAGAACGCCTTCGAGGAGATCATGTCGACCCACTATGGGCGGATGGTCGCCCTCGACGACAGGATGATCCTGTTCGCCAACCCGGAGGACGCCGCCGAGTATCTCGGGTTCGACCTTCAGCCCGTGAAGAACTAGGAGCGGCGCGATAGCGAAGGTACTCGTATATCAGGAGGATGCCCGCCGGTATCTCGAAACCGGGGTGAACAAGCTCGCCGACGCCGTCAAGGTGACCCTGGGTCCCAAGGGCCGCAACGTCGTCTTGGAGAAGATGGCCGGGGCCCCGGTGATCACCAACGACGGCGTGAGCATCGCGCAGGAGATTCACCTCTCCGACCCGTTCGAGAACATGGGGGCCCACCTGGTGCGCGAGGTGGCCAGCCAGACGTCCGATGACGTTGGCGATGGCACTACAACGGCGACCGTCCTGGCCCAGGCGATGGTGCGCGAGGGTATGCGCCACATCGCCGACGGCGCCAACCCCATGCTCCTGCGCCGCGGCATCGAGCAAGCCGCGGCGCTGGTGCAGGAGGAGCTGTGGCGAGCCGCGCGCGAGGTCCAGGGCAAGCACGAGCTGGCCTACGTCGCGACGATCGCCGCAAACGACGACCCCGAGATCGGCGAGATCATCGCCGAGGCCCTCGACACCGTCGGGCAGGAAGGCGTGATCGCGGTCGAGCAGTCTCCGGCGTTGGGGTTGGGCCTCGAGTTCGCCGAGGGCATGCAGTGGGACTACGGCTACCTCTCGCCGTACATGGCCACCGACAAGGCCCGAATGGACGCGGTCTTCGAGGACGCGCTTATCCTGCTCACCGACCAGACGATCTCCACGGTGCAGGTGCTCATGCCCGTGCTCGAGCAGGTGACGAAGACCGAGCGCCCGCTGGTCGTCGTCGCCGAGAACGTGGACGGCCCGGCCCTCGGAATGCTCGTGACCAACGCGATGCACGGAACCTTCCGCTCGGTCGCCGTGCGGGCTCCCGGCTTCGGCCACCGGCGTCTCGCCAACCTCCAGGACATCGCCGCGCTCACCGGCGGCGAGGTGATCTCCAAGCAGAGCGGGATGAAGCTCGAGGCGACCACGCTTGAGCGCCTGGGCCGGGCCCGCCGTGTCGCGGTGACCGAGTCCGACACCACCGTCGTGGGCGGCGCCGGCTCCGAGGAGGACGTCCGCGCACGCATCGCGCAGCTCCGCTCCGAGCTTGAGCGGGCGACGAATCCCCACGATCGCGACCACCTGCAGGAGCGCTTGGCCAAGCTGGCCGGCCGCGTCGCCGTGATCACCGTGGGGGCCGCCACCGAGGTCGAGCTCAAGGAGAAGCAACGGCGAACCGAGGGCGCGCTCGCGGCCACTCGCGCGGCCGTCGAGGAGGGGATCCTTCCCGGCGGCGGCACGGCGCTGCTGCGGGCCGAGCACGTGCTCGACGGCGCGGCGGAAACGGGCGACGAGCAGGTCATCGGCGCCGAGATCGTGCGCAACGCGCTGTCCGAGCCGCTGCGCTGGATCGCGTTCAACGCTGGGCACGACGGGCTCAACGTGGTCGCGGAGCTCCGCGAGATGCCCCCGGGGCAAGGGCTCAACGCGCTGACGGGTGAGTTCGTGGACCTGATCGACGCCGGCGTGATCGACGCCGCGAAGGTCACGCGTTCTGCCCTTCAGAGCGCGGTGTCGATCGCCGCGCTGCTCCTAACCACCGAGGCGCTCGTGGCGGAGGAGGTCGTGGCCCAGCCGGGCGCCGTCCTGGCTCCGGACGTCGGAGACCTTGCGGAGGGCATCGCGCGCCCCTCCTCACCCGGGGGCTCGCCAGCACCCTGACACAACAACGGAGGCGACACATGTACGAGAAGGATGGCGAGAAGTTTTTCATTGTCGATACGCATATCCATTTTTGGGATGCGAGTCCGCAGAATTGGGTCAAGGGTCGTGAGG
>Ga0111539_10012600_pt1 | contig 10594 bp, 6 predicted proteins | sample RhiMethybrSRZTD1_FD_79667 | JGI IMG/M metagenome (GOLD analysis project Ga0111539, IMG submission 79667) | Populus rhizosphere microbial communities from Tennessee, USA - Rhizosphere MetaG P. TD hybrid SRZTD1 (version 2) (version 2) | ecosystem: Host-associated > Plants > Roots > Rhizosphere >... | reverse complement strand
TATCTCTGTGATCTCTGCGTTAAATATTTCTCGCGATTGTAGTTACGCAGAGATCACAGAGATACGCAGAGATCGCAGAGAAGACTTCAAGTCCCTACAAGGAGCACTTTTCGTGCAAAGCCGGTACTGACCTCATCCAACCGTGATCCTATCTTTTCTCAGGGTGCTGGATTGTGAGACACTGCCGTCGCCTATGCGGTCCCCCTTTCTCCGACGCTCTGCCTCCAGGGCTGCTGCCTTCGCACTACTGGCGGGGCTGTGCTGGGCCATCTTTTTACCGTTGTCGTCCGAGGCCAGGTTCCAGACTCAAAGACCGCCACAGAATTGGACCATCACAACCAGCGACGACGACACGTTCGTCATCTACCAGAACGAACGCGGCGAGTCGACGTGTCGACGTGCCACCAAAGCCGAGCGCGATCAGATCAATTCGCGTCATAAGGGCGGCCCTACGCGCGTCATCTACTCAGGCGCTCCACGCCGAGGAGACAAGACCAGCGAGCAGATGGCAGTCGAGTCTCCACCGGGTGTGAATCTTCTGCCTTCGGCGGGACTACGTATCGTCCTGCACAGCACGCCGCAGTTGGAGCAGAACCAAACCGCAAAGAACGCCTTCATCGTCGCTGCGAACCGTTGGGAAGCCATCATCGCCACTCCGATCACAGTTGTCATCGACGTCGATTTCGGAACGACGTTCTTCGGCCAGGCTTACAGCAGTCCCAACATACTCGGTCAGACAGGCGTGGATTTTTTGAGTGGACCTTTTTCCGATCTGCGTCAGCGCCTGATAACTCGTGCGTCAACCAGCGCCGAGGCAGAACTCTACAACGCACTTCCGTTAACTGAGCTGCCAATCGAAGTGAACGACGTCGTCAGCAGTGTTACGAACGCACTAGCGACGGCGCCGAACGCGCGCGCCCTCGGCATTATTCCGGACATTACCGACCCCAGCTCGCGAGCGCTCGGCGACGGCGACGCCGGCATCGGCTTCAATTCCGCACACGCGTTCGATTTCAATCCCGATGACGGCATCAGTTCGGGTTTCACCGATTTCGACGCCGTCGCGGTCCACGAAATCGGTCACGCTCTTGGGTTTACTTCAAACGCGGGTGCCGGCAACACGCCACCTGTTACTACGTGGGACGTGTTTCGCTTCAAGCCGTCGAGGGCCACCCTTGCCACGTTCGCCACCACACCGCGCATCATGTCGATCGGCAGTGAGCAAGTCTTCTTTGGCAACCAGGTCACGACGTACGCGACGTTGGAACTCGCGCTCTCGGTTGGTGGTCCAAATCCCGGTCCCGGTGACGGCGACGGCAGGCAGTCGAGTCACTGGCGTGACGACTCGTTTGTCTCGACGCGACAATACATCGGCGTCATGGATCCGACGTTGTCCAGCGGACTACGCCGAACAATCAGCGAGAACGACATCCTGGCGCTCGACTTGTTTGGTTACGCGATTGGTGGACCAGCACCAGTGCGCCCGCCGAACGACAACTTTGCCAATGCCATCGTGCTAGCCACCGCAACCGGATCGCTTACGGGAACGAATGTGAGCGCGACGCGCGAGGCTAATGAGCCGGCGCACGTTAATTTCCTTGGTGACAAGTCGGTCTGGTACTCCTGGGTATCACCTGTGAATGGACAAGCGACGTTTGACACGATCGGCAGTAACTTCGATACGACGCTCGCTGTGTACATCGGTTCACCCGTCCACCAGCTTTTGGGCGTTGTGGCGAATGACGACATCGCACAGGGTTCAAACAAAGCGAGCAGTGTTCAGTTCAATGTTATCGCCGGAGTAACGTACCGCATCGTAGTTGACGGTTGGAACAGCGAATTCGGCAACATCACTCTAAACTGGACCTCGAACGGCGCACCGCCAACACCGACACCGACGCCAACTCCGACTCCCACTCCGACGCCGACACCACCGGCAGATCTGACACTCGATTCTTTTGTTGGCAGCCCTGATCCGGTTCAGACTGGCGAATTGGTCGACTTCGCTGCGACGGGAAAGGTTATTGGATCGGGAATCGCACTCAACACGCAGATTTCGATTACTCTTCCGTCCGGCGTCAGCTTCGTTGCCTGCACCCCTTCCTGCTCTCCTCCGGCTGGTACGGATGGCGGAACCGCCAGCGCAAACTTCGGCACCGTTTCGGGATCTTCTTTCGGGATTTTTAGAGTATCGGCGAAGGTGAATGCACCCACTGGGACTACGCTGACGGCAACGGCAAACATCTCCAGCACAACTGAAGATCCCAATCCCGCAAACAATAGCAAGACTGCAACTGTACGCGTGAATGAGTTTACACCGTTCACGGAGGCGAAGAAGATCTCGCTCGCAGTCGCGGGAAATCACGTGCTGGCTCTGCGACGGGGCACCGTCTGGGCGTGGGGCTTCAATATCGTTGGACAACTGGGTGACGGGACATTTGATCTACGGAACACTCCTGTCCAGGTAGAGGATCTGATGTCTGTAGTGGACATCGCCGCAGGACATAACTTTTCAATGGCACTGAAAAGCGACGGCACAGTGTGGACTTGGGGTGACAATTCATGGGGTAGATTGGGAACCGGAACGGGACCGGCGCAGACTCCCTTCGTAAACCGCCCAGTCCAGGCATCAGGCCTTTCTTCAGTGACGGCGATCGCGGCAAACGAAACTCACGCCATGGCGCTGAAATCAGATGGCACTGTGTGGGTATGGGGAGCAAACAACCAGGGCGATTTGGGTCTTGGCACGGCGGACCTGGGAGACCATCCAACTCCGGTTCAAGTGTCTGGTCTTACGGGCATCGTGTCGATCTTTCTGCGAGGCGGCGTGTCCTATGCAATCAAGGGGGACGGTACCGTATTCGGTTGGGGCGCCAATTTCTCCGGCCAACTTGGAAACGGTGCGTCAGGCTTTCAAAGTGTGACGTCGCCCACGGAGTTGCCTTCATTGAAAGGCATTATTGGAGCGTCAACAGGTTCGGGTTCGACGATAGTAATGAAACCGGATGGGAGCCTCGTCTCCTTTGGCAGCAATCTCAAGGGGCAACTTGGTCGCGGTCTTCCCGACGATGGTCCATATCTGGTGCCCACAGAGATCCCAGGGCTGTTGGCTAAGCATGTTACGGCCGGCTCGGCGTTTGCGATAGTGACCGAACAATCGGGTACGCTCAAAGTCTTCGGCATTAATGCCAACGGACAGCTCGGCCTCGGAGCTGAAGATTTCGAGTCTCACGCGACACCCGCTTCGGTACCCGGGATTTCCGGAGCGTTTGAGGCAGTGGCCGGAAGCGCTTCAGCTCTGGCGTTGATCGGGAATCCGGCGACTGGCGGAATGATTCGGTCTTGGGGTGCTAATCCCTTTGGTATCCTTGGAATCGGCTCGGACAGTTCAAGTCTCAATCCTGCTCTCGTCCGCGAAAATTTTACCGTCGCGCGACCGATCTTTAGTGTTGCGGAAGGAACGATCACGGCCACTCAGGTGCAGATCGTCTGTGGAACTCCAGGCAGTGTTATTCATTACACGACGAATGGATCAGATCCGACTGAGAACGATCCGGTGATAGCTTCCGGCGGATTTGTTTTGGTGGACCATTCGTTGACGTTGAAAGCGCGCGCGTTTAGAGGAGGTTTTACGACGAGTGCGGTGAAGAGCGCGACATATACTGTCGGCACACCGGCAACACTTGAGCTGTTGCTTGACCAAACGGGACCAGCGTTGGACCAGGCTGCGGCGCTCGACCTGTTGACGCTCTTTAGAGATCCGTTTTCGATCCTTGACGGCAACAGTTTCCTGAATGTGAGCGCGGATCACAACACCCGAGTGCTCGTCTTCGTGCGCAACTTGCAGTTAGCGCCGGGCGAACAGGCTTCTGCGGTCGTCGTCAATCTCGTCGGGAGTAATAGTCAAAGTTATGATGTACCCGCGGAAGACGTACGCGCTGTAACAGGCTCCGACTTTGTGCAGGTAAGCTTCCGGCTTCCTGATACCCTTGCATCGGGAACTTGTACGATCCGCATAAAAGCTCACGCACTGGTTAGTAACGCGGGCACCATCAGAATCAAGCCCTGATTTGTTTTTCTCTGCGATCCTCTGCGTCCCTCGGCGCCTCTGCGGTGAAGAAAATGTTTAACCGCAGAGGCGCAGAGGGACGCAGAGGATCGCAGAGAAAATACCCCACGATGCTTTTATCATTCGCTACTACAACGTTCCTCAGCGCCCTCCTGCTGTTCTGGGTTCAACTCGTAATGGCCAAGATGCTTTTGCCACGGCTCGGTGGGACGCCGGCGGTGTGGAACACGTGCATGCTGTTTTTTCAGGTGATGCTGTTGGCTGGGTATTCGTACGTGTTGGTTACAACCTCGCGGATAGGGGCTCGCAAACAAGCAGTTCTACACAGCGCGCTATTGCTTCTTTCATGCGTTTTCTTGCGTCTTAACTTTGTTGGAAATGTTGGTTCGATATCCGAGCGAAGCAACCCGGCTCTGTGGCTGTTCGGTTACCTGCTGAGCGCGATCGGTTTGCCGGTCTTTCTTATTTCAACTACCAGCCCGTTGCTTCAGAAATGGTTCACGCGCACTGATCATCCTTCAGCAAACGATCCGTACTTCTTATTCGCTGTCAGTAATGCAGGCAGTCTCCTGGCACTGCTGAGCTATCCATTACTTCTCGAACCTGTCTTTACTCTTTCGCGACAGAACCGTCTGTGGGTTATAGGCTATGTGGTGTTTTTATTTTTGTGTCTGCTTTGTGTGTGTGTGTTATGGAAGTCGTCCAAACGAGAATTCGTAACGGACGTAAACACTCCTAAGACACCCATCCCGCTCAAGCGTCGCCTCTACTGGGTTCTATTAGCCTTCATTCCTTCGAGTTTACTCTTCGGTGCCACGACTTACATCACCACTGAAATCGCTCCGACACCGCTGCTCTGGACCATCCCGTTAGCACTGTACTTACTCACATTCATTCTGGCGTTCGCGCGCGGGAATCTGTTGCCCGAACCACTCGCAAGTACCGCACTCGGTGGATTAGCACTGCTACTTACCCTGGTACTTGCGGCAAACGCCACTCAACCGACCACCGCGATAGTGCTTCTACATCTGTGTTTCCTCTTCGTCGCGGCTATGGTCTGTCACACCAGACTCGCGAGCGACAGACCAGATGCTGCACGACTTGCCGAGTTCTACTTGTGCGTGGCTTTCGGAGGAATGCTAGGCGGACTCTTCAACACTTTAATCGCTCCGCAAATATTCAACACCATCGTTGAGTATCCATTGGTGATTGTGCTGGCATGTTTGATTAGACGTGGCAACAACGGCGAGGATTCTTCACGCGATCGCCGGTTGGATTTTATTTTGCCGGTGTGTCTCGGCCTGCTCACGATCGGACTCGCCTTCCTCGTCGATCGATACGACGTCAGCGCAGTTGTGGGTATCGCGATTGTTTATGGGATTCCGTTGGTGATCATCAATCACCACTTCCGGAGCCGTCCGGTGCGGTTTGCCCTGGCCATTGGCGCTGTGCTGCTAGGAAGCGTCGTGTACTCCGAAATCCAGGAACGCACACTCCATGTCGAGCGAAATTTCTTTGGGACGTTGAGCGTGAGGTTCGATCCAGCGAACGCCACGCGAATTCTTCTACATGGCAACACGATCCACGGCCGTCAGTTCGTCGATCCGAATCTTCAACGCGAGCCGCTTTCATACTTTCATCGCAGCGGACCACTCGGACAGATCTTCCAGGCATTTAACTCCAATGCTGCCTCGCCCAATGTTGCCGTCGTCGGACTGGGAGCTGGATCGATGGCATGCTACGCGCGGCCGGATCAGAATTGGACGTTCTACGAGATCAACCCCGCGGTTGTCCAAATCGCGCAAACCCCAGAGTATTTCACTTACCTACAGAAATGCGCCGTTGGTCCAACAAAGATCGTTCTTGGTGATGCGCGTCTTCAATTGCAGAGTGCGCCTGACAATCATTTTGGCCTCATCGTTCTCGACGCCTTTAATTCCGACGCGATCCCGATTCACCTGATGACTCAGGAAGCAATCGCGCTCTACACGTCGAAGCTGGCGACAGGCGGGATGCTCGCATTTCACATTTCGAATCGCAGTCTCAAACTCGATACTGTTCTTGCAGATCTAGCTAAACGCAGTGGTGCAACGAGCATGAGTTTTGCTGACGGCGAGCACGATCCAGTAAGCGGCAAGGATCCGTCCGAGTGGGTAGTCATGGCGCAGCAATCACGCGCGTTCGACAGCCTCGCCCAAAACCCTCGCTGGCGAAGGCTTGAAGGAAGCTCAGAATCGCACGCGTGGACCGACGATTTCTCAAACATCCTGCGTGTGTTGAGGTGGTATTAAAGTTGTCGGGTGGGGATTTCTCTGCGGCCCTCTGCGTATCTCTGCGATCTCTGCGTTAAAAGGGCTATTTCAACGCAGAGGACGCAGAGATACGCAGAGGGCCGCAGAGAAGATCTCACAGAGGCTGCTAATCATCCTTGCACCTCTTCGACCTCGTCCTCTGTCGTCTCCTCCTTCTTACGCCGGCTGAATAGTTTCTTAAACCGCTCAACCACGCTCACATACAGGTCGTAAATCCGATCGGACTCTTTCGCCAACAGCGGCGAAACGCTGGCCAGAATCAACACGTACAGCGCCGCGAACGGCTGTAACACCGTCGTCAAACCACCCGCGATAGCAAGGTTCACAATGATGATTGAAAACTCGCCGCGTGCGAGCAGTGTGAATGAAGTGTTGAGCGAACCGACCGGCGAAAGCTTCGCTCGTGCTCCCACGACCATCCCAGCAATCACAACCCCGACCAGTGAAAGCAGCGCTGCACCCACAGCCAGCCAAACCGCGCCGCCCAGGCTAAACGGATCGATCGACAGACCGAAGCCAAAGAAGAAGATCGCACCGAATGAGTCGCGGAACGGCACTATCAGGCGCTCCATGCGCTCGCTGTGTTCTGTCTCGCCAAGGATCAAACCGAGAAGCAGCGCGCCGATCGATTCAGCAACATGGATCGTCTCACCCAATCCCGCCAACAGAAAAAGACACGCGAAGATTACGACGACGAACACTTCATTTGAAGAGATGCGGAACACTCGATTCAAGAGCGGTGTGGCCCAACGTCCAATCACCATCAGGCCGACTATGAAGCCCAGCGCGATACCGCCCGACGATGCCACGCCGGCAAACGAACTCGCGCCACTCAGGATGATGCCGGAGATGAGCGACAGGTAGACTGCGAGAAAAACATCCTCGAACATCGTGATGCCAAGGATCAATTCTGTCTCTGGATTCGCGGTGCGCCGGTAGTCGAAGAGAATCTTGGCGACGATCGCGCTCGACGAAACAGTCGTCAAACCGGCGATGATGAGCGTTTCGCGCAGCGGAAATCCCGCAAGGTAACCGTAAGTGAACCCGATCGTGAAATTGAGTCCGACGTAAAGCGAACCACCGGCCAGAATGGAGCGTCCCGCTTCGATCAAGCGTGTTACGTTTGACTCCAGACCAAGATAGAAGAGCAGAAACAGCACACCCATTCGACCCATGAACGCGATCAGCGATTGCGTCTCGATGAAGCGAAAGTCAAAGACACCGAGCTGCGGCGCGTGAGGTCCGACCGCCATTCCGATCAGAATTAAAAACGGGACGTTGGATAAGCCGAGTTTGTGCGCGAGTGCGATAGCGAACGCGATCAGCGCGAGCGCCAACCCGATTTCCAGAATGACATGATCCATCGACTCACACCTTTCCTTCGATCAGGAGGCGCTTGAGAGCATTGATCGTGGGCCGGTCACCGGCGACGATCAGTGTCGCTCCTGCGTTCAGGACAGTGTCAGCTTCCGGATTGGTGCGCTTCGTTTGATCCGGTTCGATAATAGAGACGATGGATGCGCCAGTGCGTGTACGAACCTCGAGTTCGCGAATCGTTCTGCCGATACATGCTGCGCCCGGCTCAATCGTGAACCACTCCAGCACCAGATCTTCCAGCACGACCTCCGCCATCGGCAGACTTCGCGGCACGTACGTAAGCCCGCCGATGATGCCGGCGATCTGACGTGCCTCGCCGTCAGAAAGTCGCAGAACAGACGACGGCCGATCCATGTTGCGGCGCGTGAAATGGTAGAGTTCGCGCGTGCCGTCGTCGTGAATGACGATGACCAATCGATCGCCACTCGTCGTCTCAACCTGGAACTTGCGTCCGACGCCCGGAAGAAATCTTTCGCTGATGGTAGACATTCTCGCAGACCCTTTCATAGGCTCTAATGAATCAGTAGGTTCTTTATCGCTTGAGGAAATCAGCCACGCCGTTCATGAACATCTGCACGGCGAGCATCACCAGCAGCATTCCCATCAGTCTTTCCATGGCAATCAGCCCTCGCTGTTTCAACACGCGATAGAGCAATGTTGAAGACAGCAGGATCAGTGCGCTCAACGCCCACGCGAGTGTTACAGCGAGTAGCAATCGCGAGGTGACATTCGGTCCCGACTGTTCTAACAGCAGCAGCACCGCCAACGCGGATGGACCAGCAACCAGCGGGATTGCGAGCGGCACGATAAATGGTTCGCCTTCAAGCGTCTCGCCGAAAAGCCCTCCGTCCTGTGGAAAGACCATGCGCAGTGCGATCAGGAATAGAACAATGCCGCCGGCGACACTGATGGTCTCTTGTTGCAGACTCAGTAGTGCCAGGACACGCTTCCCTAAAAACAGGAACACGAGTAGAACAACGTAAGCGATCAGTATTTCTCGAACCAAAACCCGCCGGCGCCGTTCTGGTTGGACATTTTTCAGAACCGACAGGAACGGCGGAATGTTTCCGAGCGGATCCATAACCAGGAAGAGAGTCAGAACGGCGGAAGAGAGTTTCATCGGTGTATTTTGTGCTTCTTTGTGGCATTGTTCCTAATCGATCGTCAAGTAGAAGGAGGAAAACATGCGCTGTCTTCCCAAAATGCTCTGCCTGTATTCAATCCTGCTGTTTGTCGCCGTCACGGCAACCGCACAGACTGCTGCACCGATCACCGCAATCAAAGCTGGCCGGCTGATAGACCCGGAAACCGCGTCGGCGACTAGCAACCAGGTGATCCTGATTGAAGGCGAACGAATCAAAGCGGTTGGCGCGAACCTCACGATACCGGCGGGAGCAACGATCATCGATCTTTCCAAACTCACAGTCCTGCCGGGTCTCGTCGATGCACACACCCACATGGCGCTGACTTACAAAGAACAGCCGGAAAACAATTATTACTATCTGACATTCGTGACAGACTCGACGGCGCTACGTGCAATTCAGGCAGCGTCCAATGGCATTCAGCTTCTCAATTCCGGCTTCACGGTGATTCGCGACGTCGGGAACAACGCGATGTATGCGGATACCGCGTTGAGACAGGCGATTGAACAAGGATGGCTGCCTGGACCAACTGTGATTCCGTCTGGTCCGATCATCGGCAGTACGGGCGGACAACTTTGGCCCACTCCGGAGATGTACAAGGAACACAAAATGATGTTCCCTGAATACATCGACGCTGATTCTCCGGATGAGATAGTCAAAGCAATTCGTCAGAACATGTTGTTTGGCGCGCGGACGATCAAGTTGTGCATTGACTGTAAGCCGTGGGGTTATTCAGTAGACGACATCAAGCTGGCCATCGCTGAGGCAGCGAAAGGCGGTTGCAAAGTTGAAGGACACGTCCAGACTCCTGATGGAGCACAGCGTGCAATAGACGCAGGCATCTACATCATCGCGCACGGTAATGCTCTGACGCCGGAGCATCATAGACAAATGGCAGAGAAGGGAATTTTTCGAGCGGGGACTGACACTCCATTCACCAGGTATCGTGGTACCGAAGCCGCTTTCAAACAGACCGTGGCGAAGTTGCGTGATGCGTGGGAGAAGAAGGTGCCACTCACGTTCTCGACCGACTTTGATTACTGGAATGAAAGGATGAAGAACGAGAAGTCCGGCGAGTGGCTCACGCGCGGCGAGATGACGATCGCTTTTCTTGATACGTGGAAGGCGGCCAACATTCCACCAGCCGACGTCCTGCGCGCTATCACCATCAACGGCTACAAAGCTGCTGATGTGATCAAAGAACGTGGTCCAATCAAGGCTGGATTCTTCGCAGATCTGATCGCGGTTTCCGGCGACCCGTTAACCGACATCGACGCGCTTCGCAATGTACAGTTTGTGATGAAGAACGGCGTGGTTTTTAAAAAAGACGGAGTGATGACGCCGGAGAAGTTTTTCCATCCGGGACCAGTGCGCACGCCAAACGGCCGCTGGACTCGCTAGGAGGAGGAGCATGTTGCAAAGACTAATTGTGGCAGTCGGACTGCTTGTGTTCTTAACCAGTCTCAGTGCAGCGCAGGATCGGAAGACATTCAAGGTTGGGACGGCGAGCGCGAATCGTGGAGAGAAGGTGTCAGGCACGATCGAGGTCCCAGCAGGTAGCGATGCCGCGTTAAGCATTCCGGTCGTAATCGTTCACGGCGCGAAACCTGGACCAGTGCTGGCGTTGGTGGCGGGTTCACATGGCACTGAATACGCTTCCATTATCGCGCTCGAGAAACTGATCGGGATGCTTA
>Ga0111539_10012599_pt1 | contig 10595 bp, 9 predicted proteins | sample RhiMethybrSRZTD1_FD_79667 | JGI IMG/M metagenome (GOLD analysis project Ga0111539, IMG submission 79667) | Populus rhizosphere microbial communities from Tennessee, USA - Rhizosphere MetaG P. TD hybrid SRZTD1 (version 2) (version 2) | ecosystem: Host-associated > Plants > Roots > Rhizosphere >... | reverse complement strand
CGCTCCAGCGAGACATGCCCGTTCTGGCCGTTTGCCGCGGTTCGCAGCTGCTCAACGTCGCCCGCGGCGGCGATCTCGTGCAGCACCTCCCGGAGCAGGTCGGCCACGAGCGGCACAAGCACCAGCCGGGCCAGTTCTCCGACCACGGCGTGCGACTCGACCCCGCGTCGCGCGTCGGCGGTCTGCTCGGCGAGCACGCCCCTGTGAAGTCGCACCACCACCAGGGTTACGGGCGGCTCGGCGACGGGCTGCGGGAGGTCGGCTGGGCCGACGACGGCACCATCGAGGCGCTCGAGGATCCGGCGAAGCGGTTCGCCGTCGGCGTCCTGTGGCATCCCGAGGAAGGGGAGGACTTCGCGCTCTTCAGCGCGCTCGTCGACGAGGCACGCATTTACCGAGAGGAGCGCGGCTGATGGCTCGGACACCGCTCATCGGGGTCACCTCGTACGTCGAGGATGCCCGCTGGGCGCACTGGAGTGCGCTCGCAGCCCTCACACCGCTCGACTATGTGCGCTCACTGTCGAGCGCGGGGGCCAGGCCGGTGCAGCTGCCTCCTGAAACTGCTGCGGTGGAGGAGACGGTCGACGCCCTCGACGGGCTGCTCGTCACGGGCGGAGTCGACGTCGACCCCGCCCTCTACGGGGCGGAGCGCCACCCGGAGATGCCCGCCGCGCGGCCCGAGCGTGACCGCGCCGAACTTGCGCTGCTCGAAGAGGCGCTCGCCCGCGACATGCCCGTGCTCGCGATCTGTCGCGGGTCGCAGCTTCTGAACGTCCTGCGCGGGGGCGACATAGAGCAGCACCTGGAGGAGGCCGACCTGCACGGGAACGGTGCGGGCGAGACGGCCGAGCACAGGATCCGCGTCAAGCAAGGCAGCAGGCTCGCGGCGCTGGTCGGGCAGACGGCGGTCGTGCCCTCCGAGCACCATCAGGGGTTCGGACGCATCGGCGACGACCTCGAGGAGGTCGCCTGGGCGCCCGACGGAACGGTCGAAGCGGTGGAGGACCCCCGGCGTCGCTTCGCCCTCGCAGTCGTCTGGCATCCGGAGCGAGGCGAGGACCTCGCCCTCTTCCGGGCCCTCGTCGACGAGGCTTCGCGCTACGCCGAGGAGCGCCGCGGATGACGCTCACCGTCCTCAACCCGGCCACGGAGCAACCGATCGCCGAGCTCGAGCAGGCGGGCATCGAGGAGCTGGACGAGGCCGTCAGCCGCGCCGAGGCGGCGTTCCCGGGCTGGCGCGCGGTGAGCGTGGCCGATCGGGCACGCCTCCTCCGCCGGCTGGCGGGCCTCGTCGAGGAGCACGCCGAGGAGCTCGCCCGAATCGAGTCGCAGAACGTCGGCAAGCCGATCGCCGGGGCGCGCGGCGAGGTCGCCATGGTCGCGAACGTCTTCCACTTCTACGCCGGCGCGGTCGACAAGCACCACGGCGAGACGATTCCCGTCGACGGCGGCGTCGACGTCACCTTCCGTGAGCCGCTGGGCATCTGCGGGCTGATCGTGCCCTGGAACTTTCCGCTCAACATCGCGAGCTGGAAGCTCGGGCCTGCGCTGGCGTGCGGCAACACCGTGGTGCTGAAGCCGGCCGAGCTGACACCGCTGTCGGCGTTGCGGCTGGCCGAGCTCGCGCTCGAGGCCGGCATCCCCGAGGGCGTCCTCAATGTCGTCGTCGGTCCGGGCCGTGTGGTGGGTCAGCGACTCGTGGAGCACCCCGACGTGGCGAAGATCGCGTTCACGGGCTCCACCGAGGTCGGCGCCGGCGTGATGCGCGGCGCGGCGGACACGATCAAGCGCGTGAGCCTCGAGCTCGGCGGCAAGTCGGCGAACCTGGTCTTCGCCGACGCGGACCTCGAGCGCGCCGCAGCGGCCGCACCGTACGCCGTCTTCGACAACGCCGGTCAGGACTGCTGTGCCCGGTCCCGGATCCTGGTGCAGCGGACCGTCTGGGATCGCTTCGTCGGGCTGCTCGTGGACTCGACCGCCGGTGTGCGGGTCGGCGATCCCTCGGACGAGTCGACGGAGATGGGCCCCCTGATCTCGGCGCAGCACCGTGAGACCGTGTCGTCCTACGTCGACGGTAACGTTGTCTACCGTGGAAACACTCCTGAAGGCCCTGGCTTTTGGTTCCCCTGCACGCTGGTGGAGGCGTCGAACGACGACCGCGTCGCGCGCGAAGAGGTGTTCGGCCCGGTCGCCGCCCTGATTCCCTTCGAGGACGAGGCCGAGGCGATCGCGCTCGCCAACGACACGCCATATGGGCTGTCGGGCTCGATCTGGACGCGCGACGGGGCGCGCGCCCTGCGGGTGGCGCGAGCGGTCGACACGGGCGTCCTCTCCGTCAATTCCAACAGCTCCGTGCGAGTGGCGACGCCCTTCGGCGGCTTCAAGCAGTCCGGGTTCGGGCGGGAGCTCGGGATGCACGCGCTCGAGGGCTACTCCGAGGTCAAGAACCTGTTCCTGTCGACCGAGGCGTAGTGGCGGGCCGGCTCGAGGGCAAGGTCGCGGTGATCACGGGTGCCGGCGGCGGCATGGGCCGCGAGGCCGCGCTTCTGTTCTCGGCCGAGGGCGCGAGCGTGTGCGTCGCGGACGTCGACTCGGCCGCCGCCGAGCAGACGGCCGCCGAGGCGCGCGAGGCATTCCCCGTCACGGTGGACGTGGCCGACGGCGAGAGCGTCCAGGCCATGTACCGGGCGACGGCGGAACGCTACGGCGGTGTCGACGTGCTCTACAACAACGCGGGCATCTCGCCGGCGGACGACGCGTCGATCCTCGACACCGAGCCGGACGCCTGGCAGCGAGTGCAGGACGTCAACACCAAGGGCGTCTACCACTGCTGCAAGTACGGCATCCCGCACCTGCTCGACCGTGGGGGCGGCTCCGTGATCAACGTCGCGTCCTTCGTCGCCCTCGTGGGCGCGGCGACGTCGCAGATCTCGTACACGGCCTCGAAGGGCGCGGTGCTCTCGCTCACGCGGGAGCTGGGCGTGCAGTTTGCGCGTGAGGGCGTCCGGGTCAACGCGCTGTGCCCGGGCCCGGTCGAGACGCCGCTGTTGCTGCGGATCTTCGGCGACGACCCGGCCGCGTTCGAGCGGCGCCGCGTCCACCTGCCGATGGGCCGCCTCGCCAAGCCGCGCGAGATCGTCAGCGCCGCGCTCTTCCTCGCGAGCGACGAGTCGTCGTACGTGAACGCGTCCACGTTCGTCGTCGACGGCGGCCTCTCCGCCGCCTACGTGACCCCCGAGTAGGCCGGCTACCCGGGGATCGCGAGCACGATCTTCCCCATCTGCTCGCCGCGCTCCATGCGCTCGTGGGCGGCGCGGGCCTCAGCGAGGGGGAAGACCGAGTCGACGACGACCGGCGCCCTGCCGGCCTTGACGAGCTCGTACGCGCCGGCGAAGTCCTCGTGCGTGCCCATCGTCGAGCCGAGGATCGTGAGCTGCTTCCACCACACGCGGTGGAGCGCCGCCTTCGGGTTCGGCCCGGTCGTCGCACCGCACACCGCCACGCGTGCGCCCTGGGCCGCGGACGCGAGCGAGATCTGCCAGGTGGCCTCGCCGACGTGCTCGACGACGACGTCGGCGCCGTGTTCGTCGGTGGCCTCCTTCACGCGTGCGGCGACGTCCTCGGTCGCATGGTTGACGGTCACCGCAGCACCGAGCTCGGAGGCCTTCGCGAGCTTCTCGTCGCTCGACGATGTCGCGATCACCCGTGCGCCGAGTGCCGTAGCGAGCGCGAGAGTCGCAGTGCCGATCCCGCTGCCGACGCCCCAAGCCAGCACCCACTCGCCCGCCTGCAGCCCGGCCCGCGTGACGAGCATCCGGTAGACCGTCTCGTAGACGAGTGGGAAGGCCGCGGCCTCCTCGAACGAGAGCGCCTCCGGAAGCGGGTGGACGTTCGTGGCCGGCACGGCGATCAGCTCGGCGTGGGTGCCGTCGGTGTGCTCGCCGATCACGGTGATACGCCCGTCGCCGTGGTCGAGGCCCGGGTTGATCACCACGCGTTGGCCCTCCTCGAGGCCCTCGACGCCGTCGCCGAGCTCGGCGACGACCCCCGCTCCGTCCGCCCCGAGGATCCGGGGCTTCGGCACAGACGGGAGTCCCCGTCGGACCCAGACGTCGAGACGGTTGAGCGAGGCGGCGCGCAGCGAGATGAGCACCTCGCCGGGACCGGGGGAGGGGTCGGGCGCGTCCTCGTACCGGAGGACCTCGGGGCCGCCGTCCTCGTGGATCCGGATCGCCTTCACGGGCGGCGATCGTATCCCCCCGGGCCGGGGCACAATTCGGGTCATGAGGGCAGCGGAGCTGGAACGGCTCGGGGAGGAGCTCGGCCTGGACGTCGTCGGCGCCGCTCGCGTCGCCCCGTACGACGAGACCGAACGGCACATCCGGGAGCGGCGCGACCGCGGCCTGTTCGCGGACATGCGCTTCACCATGGCGAGGCCCCAGCAGTCGTGCCATCCAGAGACGCTCATCGACGGCGCGCGCACTGTGGTCTCGGCCGCCCTCTGCTACTACACCCCGGCTCCCGAGCCCGATGCGGGCGAGGGCCGACTCCCACGCTACACCTGGCGAGACTGGTACGCGGAGCTGCGCGAGAAGCTCGACGTTCTCGGTCGGCGCCTCGGCGGCGAGTACCGGGTGCTCGTCGACGAGAACCAGCATGTCGACCGCGAGGCGGCGGCACGCGCCGGCGTCGGCTTCTACGGCAAGAACACGCTGCTGATCACGCGCCGCTTCGGGTCGTGGGTCGTGCTGGGAACGCTTGTCACGCAGGCCGAGCTCGAGCCGACGCCGCCGCTCGACCTCGACTGCGGGTCGTGTCGGCTGTGCATCGATGCCTGTCCCACCGACGCTCTCGACGAGCCGGGGACGCTCGACGCCACCCGCTGCCTCTCCTACTGGACGCAGACGGCGAACGACGTCCCGGAGCCCTACCGCGAGGCGCTCGGCGCACAGGTTTACGGATGTGACATCTGCCAGGACGTCTGCCCGTGGAACCGCGGCGTCGAGAAGCGCCGGGCCGGCGACCCCCTTCCGACTGACGCAGAGCCGAACGTCACGCTCGCGGACTGGCTCGAGCGCGAGACCGAGCAGCTCGCCGAGGACTACCGGCGCCTGTTCGTGCCGCGCAACGACGGCCGCTACCTGAAGCGCAACGCCCTCGTCGCTCTCGGCAACGCCGGGAGCAGCGAGCAGCGTCCGCTGGCCGAGCGCTTGCTCGAGGACGATGACCCGCTGCTGCGGGGATACGCCGAATGGGCCTGCGGCAGGCTGGATGAGCGACATGGAGAGCCGTGACGTGAACCGGCAGTCGCTGCTGGAGACCGAACGCTGGATCGCGTGGGTGCGTCTCGGAGCGCTCCTCTTCGTGCTGTTCCAGCTCGTGAGCCCCGACAACGCCTATCCAGACCGCCGGCACGAGGTGCTCGTCTGGACGACCACCGTCGTCTTCGCGCTCGGCTCTCTGGCGTTCTTCGTCCTGAGCCGCCGTGAGCCGTCCCGTCGCGCGCTCGTCCGCCTCGGCGCGGTAGCGCTCGTGTTCGACGCCGCCGTGGTCGGCAGCTACGTGCTCCTCTTCTCGTTCGACGCGGGCACGCCCGTGCGCCAGGCGGTGTTCATCCCGCTCGTCGAGGCCGCGCTGCGGTACGGGATCTGGGGCGGCGTGCTGATGCCGCTCGGGTTCGCCGCGGTCGACGCAGGCTACGAATACCTGCGCTCGGACCGCTTCGACCAGCCATATGACGCCGGGAACGTCGTCTTCGCGGTGGGCGTGGGGATGATCACCGGCCTGATCGTGGGCTGGCTCGTCGAGCGGCTCCGTGGCCAGACCGCGATCGCGGAGCAGCGCGCCCAGGAGGCCGAAGCGTTACGAGACGAGCTCGGTCGCCGGGCCGACCTGCTCGACGCAGCCAACACCTGTGCGCGCGCGCTCGCCTCCTCGCTCGACCTCGAGCAGGCGTTCGGAGCGTTCATCCGTGAGCTCCGCGGGCTCGTTCCCTTCGACCGCACGGCGATCGTCCTCGCCGACGACACGACCGCCCAGGTGATGGCCACCGCAGGGGTCGGTGCCGACGAGGTCTTCCCGCCCGGCACGCGTCGCTCCGTGCCTGGATCGATGCTCGAGCGTATGCGCGCGTCGGGGCAGCCGGTCTACCGAAAAGACATGGCCGACCGCGAGCACCCCGAGGAGAATCAGTTCCTCGAGCTGGGCCTGCGCTGCAGGATCGCCGCGCCGCTGCTGGCAGGCGCTCAGACGATCGGGATGCTGTCGCTCGTCCGCAAGGAGCCCGCCTCCTTCGAAGAGCAGGAGATCGAGCTCGTCACGCTCCTGGGCCGTTTTCTCGGTGCGACGGTGCAGAACATCCACGCCTACGAGGCCGAGCGCGAGACCGTGGACGAGCTGCGGCGGCTATCGGCGCTGCGCGCGGACTTCGTCTCGCTCGTCTCGCACGAGCTGCGCAGCCCGATGGCGTCGCTGATCGGCTCCGCGGAGACGCTGCGCTCGCGGTGGCGCGAGCTGGCGCCGGAGCAGCGCGAGTCCTTCCTCGGCCTGATCGCGCACGAGACCGGGCGCCTCGCCGCGCTCGTGGAGGACGTGCTCGACACGTCGCGGATCGAGGCAGGGACGTTCAGCTACTCGTTCGCAGACGTCGATCTCGGCGCGCTCGTCCGTGCCGCTGTCGCCGCCGCCGAGTCGGGTCAGGACGAGGTCAGGGTCAGCGCGGAGGTCGCGGCTGCCCTGCCGAGCGTGCGCGGCGACGGCGAGCGCCTCCGTCAGGTGCTCTCGAACCTGATCGACAACGCCGTCAAGTACTCGCCGGCCGGCGAAGAGGTCCGCGTCATGACACTGGCCCAGAACGGCCGCGTCGAGGTGGCCGTGAGCGACCGAGGCCCGGGGATCCCTTCGGAGCAGCAGCGCCTGATCTTCGAAAAGTTCGGACGGGCCAAGCTCGGCGACAAGACGAAGCCCGGCACGGGGCTCGGCCTCTACATCGCGCGCTCGATCGCCGAGGCGCACGGGGGCTCGATCGCCGTCGCCTCGTCGCCGGGACGCGGCGCGACGTTCACGCTGACGCTGCCGCTGGACGCGCCTGCGCCCTAGGCCGGTGTCCGCTCCGGCGTCAGCTCGTCGAGCAGCGCGCGGGCGCGCTCCGCGACGTGGACGCGCAGCTCCTGCGGCTCGAGCACGATCGCGTCACCGCGTGCACCGAGGATCTCGGAGGCGATCCACTCGAGGCTGCCGACCGGGACGTCCGCGATCGCGGCTCCGTCGACGAGGGCCCGTGCGCCGCGCTCTAGCCGCCACCGCGCGATCGCGGGCGCGTACCAGACGCGCGCGATCGTGGCGTCTCGGAGCCGTTCCGGGGTGAACTCCGGCCGCGGCTCGAAGGTGTCGTCGGTCAAGGCGGCGCTCCGCATCCGGTCGAGGCGGAAGCTGCGCTGGCCACTGCGGGTGAGGTCGAACGCGTGCACGTACCAGAACGGGAGCTCCCGCTCGATGTAGTACGGCTCGACGAGCCGTTGCGTGGGCGACTCCTCGCCTTCCTTCTGGTACTCGATCTCGATCACGCGGTGCTCGCTGATGCCGGCGTTCAGCGTGGCGAGCAGCGTCTCCTCGGTCGCGTCGGAGCCTTCCGGCGCCGTGCCCTGGACGTCGAACTGGCCGAAGGTGTCCTCGAGCTTCTTGCGCACCTTGTCGAGGGGGCTGCGGGTGTCGGCGGCGATCATCGGGCCGACGAAGTCCAGGGCGAGGCGGATCGCCCGCGCCTCGAGGGGCGTCAGGCGCGGGGCCGAGCGGAAGGTGTCCCCGAACAGCTCCTTCAGGACGGTCACTCGGTCGCCGCGCAGCTCGGCGTAGACCGCGTAGCAGCCGCCGCCGAAGTTGACGAGGTTGAGGAGCGAGAGGTGCTCCTCGAGCGCCTCGTGCGGGATGTGGAAGCGGTCGACCAGGTCCTGCGCCGGGAACTCCGCCTGCGTCTGCTCGCCGCAGCGCGCGAGCAGGTAGGCGAGCAGCGCCTGCAGGACGCCGAAGCGCTCGGGCGCGACCGGCCCGGCCGGGCGCTCGCTCGACTCCGGCACCTCGGCCTGAACCTCGTCCGCGACCTTCGGCGGCCGGCCTTCGTGTCCCCGGGCGACGCGCTTGAGCGCCCGCTCCACCTCTGTGCGGAGCTTGGCCGGCTCGACCGGCACGGCCCGCCCCTCCTGCCGGAGGATCCAGCTCGCGAGCAACGGCACGCTCGCGTACTCGGTGACGAACACGCCGTCCTCGATTCGGCCCGCGTTCCCGTGGACGCGCTGGACCCACCAGGCCGTGTCGCCGGCGACGTCGATCCGCGCCTCCCCGACGATGTCGCCGACCTGCCAGTTCGCGCGGCCGCGGTAGTCGTCGATCTCGAAGTCGGCCGGGACGCGAAAGTCACGCTCGCGCCGCGTCGCGAGGCGGATGTCGCTGCGAACACGCGAGACGCGGAACTTCTTGCGCCTGCCGTCCTCGAGGTCCTCGCCGATCACGTACCACATGCCGTTCTCGGGCAGGAGCGCATACGGGTTGATCGTGCGCTCGCGCTGCTCGTCGCGGTTGATCGACCAGTACTCGAACCTGACCGTCCGCTGCTTCGAAATAGCGGACTCGAACTTCGCGAGCCGGCCCGGCATCTCGGGCGAGTAGTCGGGATCGCGGACGTCGACGCGCTCGGCCGTCTCGGTCGGAGGCGGGTCGAACCCCGGGCGGCCCAGCGCGAGGTTCTGAAGCGCGAGCCTGAGCGGCTCGGCGTAGGCGAACTTGCCCTCGAGCAGGTACAGCGACGTCTGCAGGGCCGCGAGCTCGTCGTCGGTGAGGTCGAGCGAGGGAAGGAAGTACCGCTCGGAGCGCAGCGTGTAGAGCTCCTCGCCGGTGAACTCGTCCCGCTGCGAGTCGAGCGGGACGCCGAGCGCGATCAGCTCGGCACGGTCCGCGTAGAAGCGCCGAGCGAATGCCTCGTCGGACATCTCCGAGTAGCCCTCGACGTTCTGCTTGACGTCGCGTGCGGTGAGCGGGCGGCGTTCCGCCATCAAGAAGGCGACGAGCGAGAGCTGCCGGATCAGCTTGTCGGTGTCGTGCGACATGGCCGGCCTATTGTTCCCGATCCGCCTCGGGCTACGCGAACGGCCCGTCCCGGGGAGGTGTAAAGAACGAAAAAGCGGGCAATCTGTGGGGCGAGTCGGCGTGTCTGGGGGTCGCGCCGTTCTCTTTCCGGACAACATCGGCCGCGAGTTTGTAACAGCGAACTCGGGTCGCTAGACTAGGCCGGTCGGTCCCCTCGCTGGGGCCATTAATGGCCGTTTAACGAGAATTTGCTGGGCCTTAACGACTCGGACTGGATACTGGAAATGGACGACAAGACCCTCGAAATTCAAACCTGCATGTATCAGTATTCGCGCGCGATTTACAGGTCGATTAAGGACTTGGTTGACCCGTATGTCGACGATGAGACCCGGCTGGAGCACCGTCGTGAGGTGCTCGCCGCGTGCGAGAGCACGATGGAGCGCCTGGCCCGGGATCCCCAGTACTTCGCCAAGCCGGACCGCGCGCTCTTCCAGGACATCCGCCGGTACTTCCCGATCACCGCGCAGGCGCAGGTCGCCTGGGCCGTGAGCGAGGGAGTCGGCGCCGCCGTCGCCTTCATCCAGGAGCAGATCGAGGCCGGCGCCTTCGACGGCGGCGTCCCGCGCTGCCGCGCGACGACGCGCAAAGGCAAGCCCTGTCAGCGCACGCCGCTGCCCGAGCGGGACTACTGCCCGTCGCACCAGCACCTCGAGCGCAGCAAGGTCGCGGCGTAGCCGCGCTTCTCGCCTAGCGCGTGATCTCGCGCGCGTAGGCGTTCGGAAACCCGGCGTCCGTGGCCTCGGAAACCGCGCCCTCGGCCTCCTGGAGGTTGGGGTAGACGCCGGCGAACACCACGTAGAAGCCGGGGTGGAGGCTCGCATAGTCCGCCGAGTCGAGGACGCCCACTTCCTTGATTCCGGCCCGGAGTGCGCTGCGGGCCTTCTGCAATGCGGTGTCGCGTCCGCCGGAGACGGGCAGCGAAGCGAGGACGACGGTGAAGCCGTCCGCGTCGGCCGGCCATTCGACCGGATTGCCGGGCCCCCGGCCGTCGGGCGCCGTCGTCGTCGTCGTCGTCGTTTCGGTCGTGGTGGTCGGCACGCTGGCGACCGGCGCCGTCTCGGTCTTGGTGGATTGGGTTCGCGGCTCCGTCGCGTCGGGAGGCGACGTCGCGATCACCGTCGTGCCGGCGACGGTCTCGTGCTCGTCGCGCCCGGCGTAGACGGCCGCTGCGGTGGCCAGGGCGGCGATGACGAGCAGCGCAAGCACGATCGGGAGCCAGTCGCCCGGGTACCAGCGCAGGCGTCGACGCCAGGCGCGCCCGACCGCGGAGAGGACGCCACGCCGCTCGGGCAGCCGCGTGCCGCAGTCGAGGCAGTACTCCTGGCCCGGCTCGACAGGCGCGCCGCAGGCGGGGCACTCGGCCACGTCTACGCCTCGCCGGTGTCGACCGCCTGCCCGCAGCCGGCGCAGAAGCGTGCGTCCGCGGGCACCGGCGCGCCGCAGCTCGAGCAGCT
>Ga0111539_10012598_pt1 | contig 10595 bp, 7 predicted proteins | sample RhiMethybrSRZTD1_FD_79667 | JGI IMG/M metagenome (GOLD analysis project Ga0111539, IMG submission 79667) | Populus rhizosphere microbial communities from Tennessee, USA - Rhizosphere MetaG P. TD hybrid SRZTD1 (version 2) (version 2) | ecosystem: Host-associated > Plants > Roots > Rhizosphere >... | reverse complement strand
TCCATCGGATCGACACTTACTTGGTGCCCCCCAGCGGCCTAGCCAGCGCGAGGATCGCGACGCTTGGTGGGGCATTTGCCATCGCGCTCGTATATTTCTTAGCCGCGCAGGTTGGGCTTGCCTTCCTCGCCACGCCCTCTGACGTCGCCGTGTTCTGGCCCGCGTCCGGAATTGCGGTCGGCGTCTTGGTTGCCGCAGGTCGGCGCGCTGGTGTGGCCCTTGTGGTAGGCGTCGTGGTCGGCACCATCGCCGCCAATCTCACAAGCGACCGAAGCTTATTGACTTCTGTCCTCAAAGGGTTTTGCAACGCCGGCGAAAGCGTTGTTATGGCTTGGCTTTTGGGCCGTTGGTTCGGCCAGCCGTTCGCCTTCAATGATCTTCGCCGCGTGGGGGGGTTCTTTGTCGCGGCTGTCGTCGCAGCCGCGACCTCGGCCACGGGCGGCGCATTGATCATGACGACATTTCATGCTTCGGCGCCTTTTTGGAATGCTTGGAGCACGTGGTTCTTGGCGGACGCGATTGGCATCGTGGTTGTTGCACCGCTGCTAATCGAGTTGTGCCGACTGAGACGCGAGCAGCTATCTCGAGCGGAGTTGGTCGAGGGCGGAGGGGTTCTCGCCCTCACGGCTGTGGCTACCCTGTATGCCGTGTCTCGTCCGCCGGGATCCTGGCTCTCCTTTGATACTGATGCCATCGTGTTCCCATTGCTGTTGTGGATGATTGTCCGCAATCAGCGTGCATTTGCGATCGCTGGCGCCCTCGTTGTGTCGCTCGTGGTGATGGGAGCGACAACCTACGGCATAGGCCATTTCGGCGATGTGAGCGTGCCTGTCGTGGAACGTGTGCTTGGTGCGCAACTGGTCGCAACCATGGTGACTGCTTTCACGCTCGTTGTGACGGCACTGTTTGCCGAGCGCCGGGAGTCAGAAGATGGCCTCCGCCAGAGTGAGGAGCGTCTTCGCCTGGCCCAGCTAAAGACAGGCGTCGGCATCTGGGATTGGGACGTGCGCACGGGTAAGCTGACGTGGTCATCACAGCTCGAGGCCATCTTCGGTGTCCGGCAAGGAACTGTGAAGGGTTACTCAGACTTTCGCGATCAGGTTCACCCTGATGACATTGAGGCCGTCGAGGCTAAGCGGGATGCTGCGGTGCGACGCCGCAAGGCGTTCAATCTGGAGTTCCGCGTTATCCGTCCTGACGGGCAGGTTCGATGGATCTTGGCCTCGGGCGGCGCACTTTATGACGAGGCGACCGGCGAGCCAACCCGCGTACTCGGCAACAACGTCGACATCACTGAGCGCAAGCTGGCGGAACTCTCGCTTGCCGACCGCAACAGGCAGCTTGAGCTTGCTGGAAAAGCCGGGCTGGTTGGAATGTTCGCAATTGACATAGACGCAGCGGGGGAAGACTTCGCTTCCAATCGCATGCAGGTCTCGCCGGGTTTTTCCACCATCTATGGCCTACCCGAGGAAACCGCGGAGATCTCGGTTGGCGATTGGCGATCCCAGGTCCATCCAGATGACCTGCCGCAGTTCCTGGAGCGCCGCCATCAGGACTTTGCCCAGTTGCGCAGCGAGCATCATGCAGAGTTTCGTATTGTGCGCCCCTGCGGAACGGTCCGGTGGATCGAGACGCGCAGTTACGTAGAGTATGACCAAGCCGGTCACGCAAAGCGCATGGTCGGTGTCAATATCGATTTCACCGAACGCAAGCGAGCTGAGGACGCCCGGACGATCCTGAATGCCGAGCTCGACCATCGCGTCAAGAACGCACTTGCCACCGTCAGCGCTGTCGTCTCCCACACCCGCGAAAGGAACAGATCGGTCAACGATTTTATTGCAGCGCTCGAGGGCCGCCTTCGCTCGATGGCATCAGCGCACGAACTGTTGAGTGCCCGCCAGTGGCAGGGGGTGTCGTTGACAGAGCTTATTCAGCGAGAGCTCACACCGTATTCCACACGCAACAACACTGAGATCGACGGTCCGGGAATTTTGCTGAAGCCCGAGGCGGGTCAAGCACTGGCGATGGTACTCCATGAGCTCGTCACCAACGCTGCAAAGTACGGCGCGCTCTCGACCAAGGAAGGGCGCGTGTCGATCCGGTGGGACCGCCACCTGAACGGGCAGCCTCGCTCTTGTCTGGTTCTCGAATGGCAGGAGATCGGTGGCCCCCCAATCGTCGCCCCTGTCGCATCCAGCTACGGCGCAAGCACAATTCGAGACCTGATCCCCTACGAGTTGGACGGAACGGTCGACCTGGTGTTCCCTCCAGAGGGGGCCCGGTGCCGCCTGGAACTTCCCGCTGACTGCCTCAGCAACGATCGCGAGCCTCTTTCACAAAACACCGCCACTTCTTGACTCATGCACCGCAGCAAACGCGCAGATGATCGCGTCCCTATTCGATCACCTCGGCGCGGAACAACACCGAGGGGGAGTCGTCGGCTTTGCAGGCTCATCGGCATGGGGGACCCTTCGAGGCGACGAACTAAGAAAACCGATGCGATAGAGTTTCGCCGATTGTTGTCCGCGTGCGATCACGGTCGATGCGGCGACGGCGCCGCTGCAAAGGCCGATGACCTCGCGCCGCGTCACAATCATTGTTGCCAGCGAGCATGCCGGCCGGCACCACGAGGTGTCCGTCGCTCAGCACCAGCACATCACGAGACCCGACCACGGTGCGATGATGCGTGGCACCGCGGAGTTCGCTTGCGGTCTGTCCAAGCGCACCGAGGTCTGGCTGTGAAGCCGCCAACGCGTCCGCTGAGGCGGCTGTTACGGACTGCAGGATCATCCGGCGGCGGCTGTACCTTGGCGGCTCCCATATCGGAGCACCCGATCACCAGCAGTCCATGATCCTAACACCAGGCACCGCAACATCCGGTTGTGCAACACGGTGAAGTCTCTTGAGGGACGGGGCAATATTCACGAGCCGAATACCAACCAAGGTGCTGGAAAACCCTCGCCCAAGTGCGCCAGTTCACCATGTTTTGGGCGTCCCGGTGCCTTCTTAGTTTTTCAAGGCGAATGTCCGCTATCTGAAGGGCGGCCTTCCTTTCCCTGAGCGTGGCTGGAGCCGATGGTCAATCTTGAGAACGGCACCTCTCGCCGTCGTGGGCAATGAGAATAGCCTCCGTTGTTCCCGAGCGCTGGAGGCAGGTGCGCTCGCGCCGGCAAGAGTGCTCTTGCGTTATGTACGCTACCGGTCTGTCGGGCCGTGATCGGGCGTTCGCGAGCCGATACAAGGTAGGATTACCGCTCGGGAGCAAGGATCTCTGAAAGGCTATGTTCAGGAATTTGCGCACAGGCACGAAGCTCTTGATTCTGTGCGGCGCCTTTATCCTCTCCATCGTCATGACTGTCTATGGGCTCGTGACCGAGAAGCGGATCGCCATAGAATTCGCGCGCAAGGAGCTGGTCGGCAGTCGCTATCTTGGTGCAGTCCGCACCACCTACGCGAACCTCCTCGCGGTGCCGGAAGGAAGTGCAATGTCCGCGCCGCCCATCCATCGGGATGATGTGGTTTTCAAACAGCTCTCGGACCTGGCGGCTGGAGCCGACGGCCACTTCGATACACACGAGTTTGCCGGAGCATTAATGAGCACTCTGCGCGAGCTGGAGCGGCGCAGGGCAGCCGGTGGAAACGCGGACGAACTTGTGTCGAAAGCGCTTGCCGAGGCCCAGTCCTTGGCGCAGCGGATCGGTGACGATTCGAACCTGACACTCGATCCGGACTTGGATAGCTACTATGTCCAAAACATTGTGGTGCGGAGCATGCCGAGCCTTTTGGGCCGGTTTTCCGAGTTGCAGCAATTTTTCGAGGCTAGCATCGAGAAGGATGCTTCATCGGTCATGCGGCAAGTGCGCCTGCCAATTCTCGCAAGCCAGGTCGCATCGACCGCCCGCGAGGTGAAAGCGGATCTGCAGGCTGCCTATCGCGGGAATTCTGACGGAAGCCTGAAACAGGCCGTCGACGCAGGATTTGGCGCAATGTTCGTGAGCATCGATTCCTATCTCGGCGCCCTGTCCACCAGCACATCCGGAATCGATACAAGGGACGCGGTGACATACAATCGGTTCCAGGTCAGCGCCGTTCAGCATGGTCTCAAGGCCTGGTCGCTCGCGCAATTCGAGCTTGATCGGCTATTACGGAAGCGGATCGACGGCTTGCTCGGCAAGATGCAATGGGGCCTTGCGTTGATTGGAGGTCTCGCTGGCCTCAGCATCATCCTCGCCATCCTCACCCACAGACACATCGTGGGGCCACTTAGGCGACTTGAGACTGTGGCCTTGGCCGTGCGCGAGCACAAGGACTACAGTCTCCGTGCAACCCATTCTGGGCTCGATGAAATCGGCCGCGTAACATCCGGCTTTAACGAGATGCTTGCAGAACTCGCCGCTGCGCGGAGGAGGGAGATTGCCGCTAGGTCAGAGGCGGCACGCGTGGCGCGGTTGACGTCGATGGGGGAGATGGCCGCTTCAATAGCCCACGAGATCAATCAGCCGCTTTTCGCAATCGTAACCAACGCGAATGCGGGCCTGCGGTGGTTAGGCGCTGCGCCCCCGGACCTTGGCCGGTTGGAGACCGTGTTGAAGCGGGTGGTTCGGGACGGACACCGAGCCAGCGACGTCATTGCAAGCGTTCGCGCGTTGATCAAGCAAGACGCGCCGGCAAGGGCTCCGCTCAGCATTGAGGCGCTCATCGAGGACATACGAGGTCTCGTGCGTGAGGACCTGCAACGCGAACAAATTTCACTGCAAGTGCAGCTGGCTTATGGACTCCCAAGCGTCCAAGCCGACCGGACACAGCTTCAGCAAGTTCTCTTGAACCTGATATCAAATGCGGTTGATGCAATGCGCGAGACGCAAGATCGACCTCGGGAGCTGCAGATTAGTGCGGCCATTGCGGAACCGGAGGGCGTGGTCATCGCCGTGGCAGACTCCGGCGAGGGGCTTGATGCAAACGCGGATGATCGGATCTTCGAAGCGTTCTTCACGACAAAGGACAAAGGCATGGGGCTAGGGCTGTCGATTTGCCGCTCCATCATCGAAGCCCACGGCGGGCGTTTGTGGGCTTCGCGTGGCAACCCAAACGGAAGCATTTTCCAATTCACGTTGCCCTGCAAAGGTGATGCGTGATGACCGCAGACGCGCCCGAAGCGATACCTGTGGTATTCGTCATCGATGACGACGCCTCAGTGCGAGAATCGCTCACGGAACTGTTCACGTCAGTGGGCTTGCAAGTTGCTGCGTTCGGTTCACCCGTTGAGTTTTTGCGCAATCGAGCCACTGACGCGGCCGGCTGCCTCGTCCTGGACGTGAGACTCCCCGGCTCGAGCGGTCTGGACTTTCAGGCTGAGCTCGCGCGAGCTGATATCCAGTTGCCGATCATATTCATCACAGGGCATGGCGACATTCCCATGACCGTAAGGGCGATGAAGGCAGGGGCAATGGAGTTCCTGACCAAGCCCATTCGCGATCAGGACCTGCTCGACGCCGTTCAGCGCGGTATCGACTTGGATCGCACCAGGCGAGAGCAAAACAGATCTGTGACCGAGCTGCGCGCCCGCCTCGCATTGCTGACGCCGCGAGAGCGGGAGGTCGTCACGCTGGTCAGTGCAGGACTGCTGAACAAGCAGATCGCCGGCAGGCTCGGCGTAGCGGAAATCACTATCAAGATGCACCGTGGCAATGCCATGCGAAAGCTGCAGGCCGCATCGTTGGCTGACCTGATGCGCATTGTGCAGGTCCTTGGACTGCAGCCGCCAGGGTGACGGCCTACCTAGACCCATGGATAGGTTTCGAATGCGCCAGCTCCCTCCTATCTGTTGAGCTACCGTTCCGGAAATCCGAGAGTTCGTGCGTTGGCCCAGACTTCCCTCATTTCGATCGTCGACGACGACATGGCGGTCCTAGAGGCGACCACGAGCCTTCTGGAAGCCCATGGGTACGCCACAGCGGCGTTCAAATCGGCCCAGGAATTTCTTCAGTCTCCACAGGTTGGCGACACGATGTGCCTGGTCACGGACGTGCGCATGCCCGGTGCGAGCGGCATCGACCTGCAGGAGCAATTGATCGGCGCTGGCCATCGCATTCCCACCATCGTCATGACGGCGCATGCCGACGAGCACGTGCGCGAGGCGGCACTGAAGCGCGGCGCCCTCGCCTTCCTGACCAAGCCTGTGAGTGTGGATCGCTTGATCTCTTGTCTTGAAAGCGCCCTCGCCGTCCACGGTGCCGCGGGCGCGCTTCGATAAGCTGCCAGAAACCTCCATTGCCTTTGTGGCCATTTGTCAGCGGCTTCCCGCTGGTGTGGTCCTTCGACCGACTCGTTCCCGCCGATAGATGAGGCCTACCTAGGCATAGGTATAGGTTCCCGCATCCCTTCCAAGCCACCTCCCAGACCTCTGCTCAGATTGTCTTTCCGCGGCTGTGCCCGTACTCGAAAAGACGCTGCGGCAGACCCTGAGAGTTGGCCGTGGCAGCGGTGGATTGGCAGGTTCAAACGCGTTGTCGAGGTTGTCATGAACTGTTCCCGCGACATTCAAGAATCCGACCATCTGCGGCATCTGGTTTGGGACCGTGACAGTGGCACCAATTTGCCCAAGGTCATCAAGGATGCAGCGTGGCTACAGGGCGCGCTTGCAGCTGATACGGTGTTCGCCTTTCAGTGGGACGCACGCGCGGGAGTATCGCGGCGCAGCGCGAACGCTTTGGAAATCCTGGGCTTCGCCCCGCATGAGACAGTGACTGCGAAGCGCTTCCTAGCCCAGATCCATCCCGCCGACCGCGGGTTGCTCAATGCCTGCGTGCGCGGGGTCCGTCCCAGCAATCCGGCTTACACCGTTAGTTTCCGCTTTGCGCGGCCGGATGGCCGGCAGATTTGGCTTGAGGAAACGGCGCGAGCGGAGTTCGATGCCACAGGGCGTTTGCTGTATCTGAGAGGCCTTACGCGCGACGTCAGCTGGCGCAGACGCCATGATGAGCACCAGGCGATGGTCCTCACAGAACTCGATCATCGGGTCAAGAACCTGCTCGCGAGGGTGGGTGCCGTCATATCGGCCACGCGCAGGCAGGCTGCATCCGTGGACGAATACGCGAGTGCGCTCGAGGGGCGCATCGCGTCGCTCGTCAATGCCCATGCGCTCCTGCGAGATGGCCGAGGTGCGAGCCTCTCCGAGCTGGCGCAGAACCAGCTCGCTCCCTACGCTACAGCGGGCAACACGACACTTGCCGGTCCCGAAGTCACCCTGTCACTCGAGGCGACCGAGGCGATGGCCATGGTTCTGCACGAGCTTGTGACGAATGGCGTCAAGTATGGCGCACTATCCATCACGGACGGGCACGTGGCGATACAATGGCGCCGCAACCTCGATGGAAGCCTCAGGGTCGACTGGCGCGAGATCGGCGGGCCCACCATCGACGATCAGCCAACCCCCGGCTACGGGATCAGTCTCGTCCGCGACCTTGTCCAGCACGAGCTGGGCGGCAAAGTTGAGTTTCAATGCATGCAGAGCGGGGTGAATTGCACGATGATCCTTCCTGCCGAACATGTGCATCCCGGCGCGTGGCACCCAGGGGATGATACCTAGGCTCCGTCCCCGCTCCACGAGGTTGAACTCGTCGATCTTCAGAACCGTAGCAAGTGGAAGAGGCGTCCATCGCGCCTCGACCTGGGCGACGGCGCCGTGTTCCTTGACCCGATCCGTAGCCGCAATGGCTACCGGGCCGGAATCGTCCGAGCCTGGACACGGCGTTGGCCGCAGTGCTGCGGCGGCAAGCGCAGTTTAGGGTGCGCCAATTGCGCCGCACATCTGATCTACCCCGGAACTCTAACGTCACCAGCGCCACTGGCTGACGGTCAGTTTGTGCCAAATGCGTCCTGCGCGTCGGCAATAAGATGCATAACGGGAGGTCGTTATTCGATCACCTCGTCGGCGCGGGCTAGCGGCAAAGGCCGAATGTTTAGCCCTAACCCCCGTCTCGCAGTTCTCGTAGATGGCCACGGGAAACTCTTGCTGCCCTAAGCGAGCAGCTTTAGGTGTCGTCGGTAGTCTCGCGTTCTCCCAAATCGGGGATTGCTCGACACAGTTTTCAGTTAGCCCCGTGTAGGGCGGGAACGGAGCTCAAGTCCCCTTTACCCCCAATAGCGACTTTTCCGACCAATGGACATCAGCAGGAATATACCATACAGCGCCATAATCCCCCCAAGTATTGCATAGCCTGACATGCCGAGGGACAAACCGATAAAACAGAGTCCGACCCCGAAAAGGATCAAACAGACCGTGCCAACGACCCACACCATCAATCACCGCCAATCCATTCAGTTACGCCCAGGTACATTTGCCAGCACAACCATAATGGGGATACACCCGCCCACGCCGATGCGGAGGGGGAAAGGTCGGAGGTGTCCGCGCACAAGGTCGTCAACGGTCAAAAGCATTCCCTAGCATCGTGTTTTAGGCCATTGGGGCAAGGCCCGATTTGGGTCAAATAAAACCCGCGCCGTCAACTCAATTGGCCGCAATGCCTTTTCCCCCTCACGGTGATGCATGTTAACAACGCGCGCAAGCCAAAATCATATATCCTTGCTAGCCTAGCGGGTCTCAACGGGAGCAGCGTCCCGCGAAGACAAAATTTGCGTAGACCGCGGCTACTTCCATCCACAGGCGACGCTTTTGTCGGTGAAGATCGCTCGGCCAAAAGACAAAGTTACAGTGCTGATGGAATCATGGGCGATGCACGTTACCTACTTCCACCCCGGTCAGTATTTTCACCGATTGAGGTCGGGAACAGTTCTCAACTGGCTTGGGGTTTGTCCCGAGTTTCATGCTGCCGTGGCGTTGCACCGCTAACGCTTCCATCCTGCGGGAAGGAGAACTACATCCAACTTGCGGCGCTCGGATTGGCTTTAGGTCTGGAGTCTGACGACCACGGATGGATCCGTTGCTTCCCCTCACATTCGCTTCGGTGGGTATCGCGGTCTTGGGATGGTTTCGCTCCAGATTGGACGCGTGTTCGATCCTGGGTGCGAGCCTCGCGTCGGCGCTTCTACTGAGATCCGGGATGAGCGACAGGGATCTTTTGGTTGCTCCGATCCAAACCCGGTGCGTGAGTGTTGCGAATGAAGTACCGCCTCGCCATGAGCGCGTCGCGGGTATTCCTTGTGATCTGTTGCAGAGGCGGTCAGGTCAATGTCCGCTGAATACGAGGATCTTGAAAGGATACACGAGAGCCTGGAGCCGCAGAATTAAGGCGTGCACCAGCGCAAGCGCATCTACTACGTGAAGACCTGCACGTTTCAAGGCGCCAGTCTCTTTTGCGGTGATTTTGTCGTGGTTGTTGGAGTAGGCGTTTGCGATACAGCTGCTGCCGGGGGTCACACCATCGAGCCCACCTTTGTAGAGCGGTTCAAGTGCCACGAGTAGAGTGCCCGGCCGCGTGATGTGTTGCGCCTCGAGCAATTGATCGCCGCCGCGAAATTGGCCTGCGGCAATATAGTCCTGCACATCCGTGACCACCATCGGGATTACGGTCCAGGGCTTAGATGCGCAGGTGGCCTCGGCTATCATGCCAACCTTCATGACCTGCGCTTCGATCTGCCCGAAGCCTGCGTAAAGCCGACCAGCACCTTTAGGGATCAAGACCCCAGCAGATCGCATCATAGGATTCACCATATCACCGGCCCGCAGTGCAAACTGCTCCACGTGCCCATCAACGCCGGCACGAACGACGGTCTTCTGCAGTTCGACTTGGGCTTGCCCCAGCGCCGCTTCGGCACTGGCCTTCTGCGCCGGGAGAAGGGTGGCAATCCGCTCCTCTGCCTCCTGTTTCGCAGCGGTAGCGGCGGCAATCGAACCTTGTCGCCCAGCCAGATCGACCTCGAGCTTCTCGATGTCGCGGAACGCAACGTTCCCCGGGTTGCGCCGCTGAAGTTCTCGCTTGGTCTCAAGTTCGTCTACGGTCTGCTGGTAAGCGCTTTTAGCCTCCTGAATTTGACCTTCGCGCTTCGCGATCTCGGCTCGCGCTACCAATGCCTCTGCTTCCACTTCCGCAATTTTGCGCCGCGAACTCTCCACTGCGGCTTCTTGCTTAGAGCTGTCCAGCCTGAAAATCGGCGTTCCTTTGCTGACCGGGTCAGTGCCCCCAATGTAGACTTCAGCGACGCGGCCGTTTATCTCGGGAAGGATCGCGACTGTTCTATAGATCAGCGTGGCGTTGTTGGTGGAGGGATGGTTGTAGAAGATCACCGTGATCAGGGACACCGTAAGAATTAAGCAGGTCGTGATTCCCCACCTGAGTTCAAACCAGACCGAATAGAAGGTTATTTCCTTGCCGAGGCGCTTTCCCTGAGCATATCGACGGTAGAGATAGTCTGGAAAAATGGTCAGCAAGGAGCAGAGAAGAAGCTCAAGCATGGCTTAGCTGCCCTTGACATGTGCGGGATAGTCAAAAGGAGGCCCCTGGGGGTCAGGTTTTGTTGACGCGGTGCCGTTGCCTTGTTTTTCCTTCCCATGCGTCTCAAGCCACACTTCACGGGCGTAGGTTTGTTTGACGCCAGCGGATTGTGACGGCAATTCCGCTGCGCCTTCGCGCGCC